>Ga0208135_100061_pt1 | contig 104977 bp, 91 predicted proteins | sample AntDeeMetag02WF5_FD_184757 | JGI IMG/M metagenome (GOLD analysis project Ga0208135, IMG submission 184757) | Saline lake microbial communities from Deep Lake, Antarctica - Antarctic Deep Lake Metagenome 02WF5 (SPAdes) (version 2) | ecosystem: Environmental > Aquatic > Non-marine Saline and...
ACCAGCGGCGAGTACTCCGCGATCATGATTGACCCGCTCTCCGAGGCGGGTTGCGACCTCCGTGACCGGACCGCCAAGCGGTTCGTTCGCCGGATCGGCGGCGTACTCTCGGACGCCCTGTCCGATGCGGATTCGGATATCCTTCGAGCGACGCTTCGCACGGTCGCCGGATCGGTCCCGCTCGATCTGACCGCGTGGGAGTGGCGCGTCGTCGTCGGGGCGGCCTACGGTCCCGGACTCTTCGACGTCTCGCCGCGACCGTTCCGCCGACTGGTGCTGGCGTACTTTTTGGACTGGGAGGAACAGGCACGCCTCGACGATCAGGACGAACGCCTGCTCGTCCTGCGTGTCCTGCAGGCCCACGACTGGGAGACTGTCACCGAACGACTCGGCTACCACTCGACGGGCCAGTGCAAACGGGCACTCGGCAGGGCCGTCCAGCCACTCGTCGACGAATACGGCACCGAGACGGCGCTCGACGAGCGAGCGCGATATTCCGAGTAACTACGCGAACAGCCGTTTCGGAACCGGATCCATGCGCCCACATGACGCGCCGACGACCACCGCGCGTTCTGTCATCCCGGTCCCTGCGAGCGCGTCCGGCGTAACGGTTCGGGTCAGCCGAAACCCCCATTTACCGATACCCACCAATGAATGCACATGGTAGAGGTCGCCTTCGCCGCCGCAGTCGTGCTGTTGATCGCCGGCATCGTCGGGAGCATCGTCCCGATGGTTCCCGGCCCCCTCCTGTCAGTAGTCGCTGTCGTCGGCTACTGGTGGTCGACCGGCTACACGGACCCGGGAGTCGTCGTGCTCGGCGGCCTCGTGCTGGTCGCCGTTCTGGCCTTCGTCGTCGAGTTCGTCGCCAGCGCGATCTCCGCGAGGGCAGGTGGCGCATCGTGGCGAGTCACCGGGATTGCAGGCGTTGCCGGCGTCGTACTGCTCTTTCTAACCGGTCCCTTGCTGATGATCCTCGGCGTCAGCCTGCTCGTCTTCCTGCTGGAAGTCCGCCGACACGACGACGTCTCGCGAGGGATGACGGCGGCGGTGTACACGACTATCGGGATTTTCGGGTCGACGGTAGCGCAGGCGCTACTGACGTTTCTCGTGCTCGTCGGATTCCTCCTCGCGGTCGCGTGAAGGGTCATCACTTTACTCGCTGCCGAGGGTAGTCTGCGTATGCTCGATATCGACGGGACCGCCGGGGGCGGTCAGATCGTTCGGTCGGCGCTTTCGCTCTCGATACTGACCGACACGCCGATCCGTATCGAAGACGTCCGGGGGAATCGGCCGAATCCCGGACTGAAACACCAGCACTGTAGCGCTGTCGAACTCGTCGCCGATGTCTGCGATGCCGACGTGACTGGCGCTGAACTCGGCTCGACGACGCTGACTATCGATCCGGGTGCCGTCTCCGGCGGACGCTACGAAGCGTCCATCGGGACTGCCGGCAGCATCACGCTCGTGTTCGACACGCTCCTCCCGCTTGCGCCATTGCTCGACGAGTCGCTGTCGGTGACTGTGGGCGGCGGCACCGACGTGAAGTGGTCGCCGCCGCTGGATTACTACCGGCGGGCAAAACTCCCCTTCCTCCGCCAGCATGGCTTGCAGGCCGCCGTCGAACCGGGAACCCGCGGCTTCTACCCCGCCGGCGGTGGCGAGGCAACGCTCCGACTCGGCCCCTCCAGACTGGGGCCGATTCGGTCGACCGAGCGCGGCGAGCGCCGCGACATCCGCATCTACTCGGTGGCCTCCGAGCATCTCGACGACTCGGACGTCGCTCCGCGACAGGCGACCGCCGCCGCGGACGAACTCTCGGAGCACGCCTCTATCGTCGAGCGTGTCTCGACGGTCGCTTCCGCAGAGTCCCCTGGCTCCGCAGTCGTCGTCGTTGGCTCGTACGAGGACGGTCGAGCGGGGGTCTCGGCGCTCGGCGAGCGCGGGACACCCGCAGAAGAAGTCGGCACCGCGGCCGTCACCAGACTCCGCGAGTTCGAGCGCGGTGGCGGCGTCGTCGACGAGCATCTGGCCGATCAGTTGCTGCTCCCACTCGCCGTCGCCGGGGGCGAACTCGCCATCCCGGCAGTGACCGATCACGTCGAATCGAGCGTCGAACTGCTGGAGACGTTCGGCGTCGACGTCCTGCTGGAGCAAGGGGACGAGACGGTGACGGTGAACGTGTCCGATCCGATCGTGGACTGATCTGTCGGAGTTCGGTACTCGACTGTTCGCTCAGTCGTCCGCCGAAACCTCGTTGACCGAGCGCGGGTCGGTCGAGACCAGGAGGCCCGCTTTGTTTGCGACGACCGAGATCTTCGGCTGAAACACCCAGGCAGTCAGTGCGATGATTGGGATCATCGACGTACCGACGATAGCGTAGCCGACGTGGAGGTTCGGCAGGAAGGCGGCGGAGAACGCGAGCGGGTAGACGACGCCGCCGGTGGTCCCGATACCGCCGACGATGCCGGCGACCGATCCCGAGTTGTTGGGGAACATCGCCGGGACTTGCGCGAAGATCGCCCCTTCGGAGAAGGCACAGCCCATCCCGACGAAGAAGCCGGCGACGACGGCGATGTAAATGTTTCCGGAAAGGCCGGCAAGCGTCATCGCGAACATCGTCATCATGACGAACACGAGCGTCGTGAACGTCCACTGATTACGGTACTGCCCCTCGAACCATGGCAGGATGTCCATTTCGTTGCGTGCAACGACGTCGCTGACGTAGCCACCGATCGGTCGTAGCAGCCCGGCCGCGACCGAGAACGACGCAGCGAACGTGGCCGCGATGACGATGTCGCCCTGACCGAACGCTTCGCGGTAGTAGGTGCCGAGCCAGCCGTTCATCGCCAGTTCGAGGCCGAACGTCATGATGTAGGCGACCGAGAGGACGACTGCGCCGTAGCGGGTGGCGATAAACTTCCACTGCGTCCAGCTGATCCCGGCCTTGGTCGCGTCCCGTTTCTCCTGGGACTTTGCGGCGTCACCGAGGACGTAGTACAGAATACCGACGATGATCGCGAGGGCCCCAGTGTAAAAGAAGGCCGCTCGCCAGTTCGAGGAAGTCGCCAGGAACGACGACCCGAAGATCGGATCGACGTAGCCCTCACCGAAGATCCGGGGGAGCGTGAAGTAGGCTCCGAGCCCCGCACCGGCGTTGCCGACGCCCGCAAAGATTCCTTCGGCGGTTCCCAGGTTCTCTTCTTCGAACCACTCTGCGACGTGCTGGATCCCGATCACGAACGTGATTCCGGCGAGGGAGGCGATGATCCGGGAACCGATGAACACGCCGTAGCTCTGTGCGAACGCGCTGATTATCGCGAACGTTCCGACGGTCAGCATCGTCGCGCTCGCGGTTACGTCGGCACCGTACTTGTCGGTCAACGGGCCGATCAGGATTCGACCAAGTGGCACGGAAACGATTGCTGCACTGGCGACGACCCCGAGGTCGGCTACGGATAGTCCGAATTCCTCGGCGATATTGCCGGTGAACGGAGCGAACGAGAACCAGATGACGAAGCCGAGGTTGAACATCACCGTCGCCAGTATCAGGTTCCGGTATTTGCCGTACAGGAGGTCGGTTAGCCTCATGCGTTTTCACCATCGGATTTTTCTCCTCTGTGAGCGCTACGCTTCCGTGGACGGGTTTGGCTCCCTTTCGAACGTTTCCAGTGCTCAGCCGGTGATCGACTCCGCGATCGCAACTGCTTCTCGCTGGTGTGTCGCAATCGTCGAATAATACTCGGTATCGTTCTGCTAATCATGTTGTTTTCTGCGCTTAGCCAACCAATTGGGACACAAATAAGTCAAACGGTTTACAAACATTGTATTTTGCTAACGCTCAGTGACTGTTTGCCCTATCCTCAGGCAGGGGTGTATTAGTACTCGGATTTTGGAGAAGAAATAAATAAACAACCAGAAATACTGTCTATATATTGAATAGCTAAGCCCGAATTGCGAATATTCAAACATTATTAACTATTATACATGGGTTGCAGGGGGTGTTCAGCGGCGTTCCTCACGGATTGGCGAACTTTACACTGGCTCGTGGCTCGGTTAGTTGTCGGAGAGCTAATAGTTCGTCATGTCCGTTCGATCGTAACTCGTGGGATCAAAACTCGGGCGCCGATCAGTGACTCCGGCGGTGTTCGGCCGGACGGCTATTCGATCGGATCAGGATCCGTCGGGGGCACGAACCGACACTGCGCACTGCTTGAGGTTCGGTTCGTCGGACTTGGGGTCGATCATCGGAAGCGTGAGGTCGTTGATCGCAGCGCCGTGGACCGGAAGCCAGATCATATCGGCCGGTACTGCCTCGTCCGTCTCGACATCGACGGTGACCGACCCTCGACGGGATTGGATGACGGTCCGGCCGCGGTCGAACGATTCGAGTGCTCCCGCGACCGACTTGGGGTTCATTCTGGCTGTGGGTGTGGCCGAATCCGCGCTCTGGCGGCTCCGAACGCCCGTGTTGTATCGGTCCGGTAGCCGCCCGGTTGTTAGCGTGAGCGGATAGCTCCCGTCGGTTGGCTCCGGGACACGACTGTTCGTAGCAGCGGAGAACTCGGCCAGGCCGGAGTCCGTATCGAACGACCAACCGTCGTCGGAGTGGTACAAATAGCCGCCCTCGGTGGCGACGTCAGGTGCGGGCCACCTCACCGCCAGTTCGTCGGCTAGCCGATCGTACGAGATCCCGGAGAGATCCGCCGGCGTGTCTTCGGTCACAGCGCGGAGTTCGTCGAAGACCGTTTCGGGATCGATCGGCGGCGATTCGAAGAGACCGCTATCGATCCGGTTGCCCACGGCGGCGATGATATCCAGATCCTGGCGAACCTTCCCGGGCGGGTCAGTTGCTGCCGAAATCCTGGAGACGCGCCGTTCCATATTGATCGTGGTCCCGACGGATTCACCCCACGTCGCGGCCGGCAGGACGACGTCGGCACACTCGACTGTCGCCGAGCGGAACGCATCCTGTACGACGAGAAAGACGTCGGAGAGGACGTCTTCGATGTAGCTAGCGTCGGGCATTCCCGCGACGGGGTTCGTGGCGACGGTCCAGCAGACGTCGATCTCGCCGCGGGCGATCTTGTCGGCGATCCGAACGAAGCCAGCGCCCTGTCTCTCGGGGAGGCGACTGAACGGGACGCCCCACGCCGCGGCGACGCGCTTGCGAGCCTCCGTATCGGTGAACTCCTGATGGCCGGGCCAGGTTTCTTTCGAGGCACACACTCGATTCCCCATGGAGTTTGCCTGCCCGGTCAGGGAGAACGGACCGCTTCCGGGACCGAGGTTGCCCGTCGCCAGACAGAGGTCGATGAGGGCTCGCGCAGTCGCGGTCCCCTGGACGCTCTGGTTCACGCCCATGCCCCAGTAGAGCAGCGTCTGCTGGCCCACGGCATCCGCGAGTTCGGCGATCCGGTCGGTGGAGACCCCCACGGTCTCGGCGGCCGTCTCCAGGGCGGGAAGCGACTCGACGAGTCCCTCGAACCCGTTCGTGTACTGCTCGACGAACTCCCGGTCGATCGACTCCGATTCGACCAGATGGGCCAGTACCGCCCGCACCAGTGCGAGGTCCGTCCCCGGTTCTGGCTGGACATGCACGTCGGCGTCCCGTGCAGTCTCGCTCTCTACGGGGTCGACGACCAGTAGTTGACTTCTGTCCCCGTCCGCACTCTCGGCGATCCAGTCGTACAGTACCGGATGCGCGACCGCAGGGTTCGCCCCCCAGACGATGTGGGTCTCGGCGGCCGGCACGTCTTCGTAGGTCGGTGGTGGCGCGTTGCCGCCGAAGGCACGGTCGTACGCCGTCACCGCCGACGCCATACAGAGTCCCGTGTTGGCGTCGTAATACGGCGTTCCGAACCCGCCGCGTGCAAGCTTTCCTAGCGCGTACACCGCCTCGTTGGTCTGCTGGCCGCTGCCGATGACCGACACGTTGGATGGGTCTTTCCGGAGTGCTTCGATCAGCCGCGTCGTCACGACGCCGAGTGCCGTATCCCAGTCCGTCGGCTGGAGCCGTCCGCCACGACGAACCAGCGGCTCGGTCAGCCGCTCACCGCCCGGATTGACAGTCTCACGGATCCCCCGCTGGCAGTCGCCCCCATCGTTTGTCGGGTGGTCGGGATCCCCGTGGGCGCTGGTGACGCCCTTCTCGTCGTCGACAGCGCGGTGGAGCAGTCCACAGCCGACGGCACACCGCATACAGGTCGTCGGTTTCCAGTCGGTCATCGTGGCCTCGGAACTCCGTTTGTAAGGATCGATCCGTCGGTCGCTGCGATACTGGTGTCCATTGTCTGAAAAAGTGAGTTAGGAAGCCGTAGTGGATGTACGCGCATAACCGCTTCTATACCACGAACGATCATCGTTGAACGGTGCTGGCGATGCATTGATTCGTCCCGATGCTAATCACTCTCGGCCGAGGAGGTCCCCTCTTCTCCCGGACCGATCGCCCCTTCGGTGAGTGGGTTCGATCGGGAGGGCTTGCGGACGTCGACGGCACACTGTTTGAAGTTCGGTTCGTCCGATTCCGGATCGACCGTCGGGAGCGTGAGTGCGTTGACTGCCGGGTGGTGGATCGGGAGCCAGAGCAGCCCCTCGGGCACACCTTCGTCCGGCTGGACCGTCACCGTCACCGACGCCCGCCGAGAGACTACTACGGTCTTCCCCCGCTCGAACGCCTCGCCGTGAGTCAGCGTCGTCTCCGGATGGATCCGTGCGACCGGAGGGTCGTCTGTGGCCTCGCCACGGCTCCGGACGCCGGTGTTGTACGCGTCGGGCTGTCGCCCGGTTGTCAGCGTCAGCGGATAGGTCTCGTCGGTCGGTTCGGCGAGTCCGGCGTGTGTTCCCGTCGAGAACCGTGCCCGGCCCGAGGACGTTGGGAACGACCACCCGTCCTCGGAGTAGTAGCGGTAGCTACCCTGCGTATCGGTGTCGGGTGCTGGCCAGCGAACCGCTATCTCTGACTTCAATCGGTCGTAGGTGATTCCTGAGAGATCCGCCGGTGTACCGTCCGTCAGCTCGCGGAACTCCTCGAACGCCGACTCCGGGTCGAGGACCGACTGCTCGAACAGTTCGCCGTCGACTCGATGGCCGATGGTGGCGATGATGTCGATGTCCTGTCTGACCTTGGAGGGCGTCTCGGTTGCGGCCCGGACCCGTGACACCGTCCGCTCCATGTTGGTCACGGTCCCCTCCGATTCGCCCCACGTCGCGGCCGGCAACACGACGTCTGCCACCTCGGCAGTCTCGGTCATGAAGGCGTCCTGGACGACGAGGAACGTCTCGGAGAGGGTTTCCCTGACGCGGTCGGCGTCGGGCATCCCCGCAACCGGGTTCGTCGCGACAGTCCAGCACGCCTCCGGGTCGCCGTCGGCGAGCGCGTCGACGATGCCGACCGGTCCGGGACCCCGGTCGTCGGGCAGGCGGGTCTCGGGGACACCCCAGGCGTCGGCTATCACGTTTCGGTCCTCGGTTGCACCGAACGGCCGGTGACCCGGCCAGGTTCCCTTCGAGGAGCAGAGCCGCGTTCCCATGGAGTTAGCCTGACCGGTCAGGGAGAATGGGCCACTTCCCGGTCGAAGGTTATCGGTCGCCAGACAGAGGTCGATGAGGGCCCGCGCCGTTGCGGTCCCCTGTACGCTCTGGTTCACGCCCATCCCCCAGTAGACCAGCGTCTGATCCCCGAAGGCGTTCGCGACGCGCTCGACCGTCTCGACGGACACGCCCGCCGTTTTCGCAGCAGCCTCTACGCTCGGTAACTCCGCGAGCAGGGCGTCGAAACCGACGGTCGCCTCCTCGACGAACTTCTCGCAGATACCTCCGTCGTCGACGAGTTGGGCCAGCACGGCGCGTGCGAAGGCGAGGTCGGTACCGGGCTCTAGCTGGACGTGCTCGTCGGCATCGTCTACGGTCTCGCTCTCGACCGGATCGACAACGATCATCTGACTGCCGTCGTCGCCGGCGCTGTCGGCGATCCACCGGTACATCACCGGGTGGGCCGCCGCAGGATTCGCACCCCAGATCAGGTGCGTCTCGGCCTCCGGGATGTCGTCGTAGGTCGGCGGCGGTGCGTCGCTGCCGAACGCCTGGTAGTAGGCCGTGACGGCCGACGCCATACACAGCGTGGTGTTGGCGTCGTAATACCGCGTGCCGAAGCCGCCTCGAGCGAGTTTTCCCAGCGCGTAGGCCGCCTCGTTCGTCTGCTGGCCGCTCCCCAGTACGGCGACGCCGTCGGGGGTCGCTTCGAGGGCTGACCGAAACTCCTCGGCGACGATTTCGATTGCGGTGTCCCAGTTAGTCGGGACGAGCGAGCCATCCCTCCGAACGAGTGGCCGCGTCAGCCACTCGCCGCCGGGATCTGCGGTCTCGTCGATCCCTCGCTGACACGCCAATCCCCGGTTTACCGGATGGTTCGCATCCCCGCGGACCGTGTCGAGTCCGTAGCCGGTGTCGACGCCTTTCTGCAGATGGCCACAGCCGACGGCACAGCGCATACAGGTCGTCGGCGTCCAGCCGTTCATTGCACTCTCCGTCCATCGAGACGAGTCGCAGTTTCCGGCGCGAAATCTCTCAGCTCACTCGTTCCGTGATCGCTGAGCACATCCTGACTGCGGCGCATAGTGTCGTTCATTACTGTACTGATCTTGCCCGAATATGTGGAAGTCAGCGGTATAACTGTTCCGATGGGTGTATTATTTAAGAAATTGTTTGATTTTCCGGACATTCGTGTGCGCACATCCACGCGCGCAGGTTTGCCTGAACGACCGGCAGTTCGCCTGAACAATCATGCTGTTTTCGATCGTGTAGTTATCCGCCGAACTTTCTCTGGGAGTTAAAATTCAGTTGCTTATATATGAATACTATGGCGGGATTTCTGTCCGGTGGTCGTTTACTCGCCTACTACCATTATTTTCGTATTTGTTAAATGATTAGCCTTTTATGCCCATATCCGAATTAAAACCCATGGCAGTTGTTCGTATGCACAGTAGAATGGCGAAGAAGATACATATCGTCCAACGAGGTGCCGACTGATGGCACACAAAAAAGAGGCGTTCAAAGACGAACTGTACGGTGACGAAGTCCGTGAGAAACTGATCGAGTTCGCAGAACAGGGCTTCGAGTCGATACCGGAGGACGAGCGTGAAGCGTGGTTCTCCCGGTTCAAGTTCTGTGGCGTCTTCCACCAGCGATCCGGCCAGGAGAGCTACTTCATGATGCGGCTGACCAACTGCAACGGTCGCCTCGAACCCGGCCAACTTCGGGCTATCGGTGAGGTCGCCAGAGAGTACGCCGTCGGCCCCACCTCGAACCCGGAGTTCGGGAACGGATGGCTCGACTTTACCACCCGCCAGTCGGTACAACTGCACTGGATCAAACTCGAAGACGTCCCGGAGATCTGGGAGAAACTCGAAGCAGTCGGGGTCACGACCCGGTCGGCCGGCGGCGACACCATGCGAAACATCACCGGCAGTCCGGTCGCCGGCAAGGAGAAAGACGAAGTCGTCGAGACGCTCCCCTTACTCGAACGCTTCCAGGAGGAGATCCGCGGGGACAACGCGCTCTGTAACATGCCCCGGAAGTTCAACATCAGCATCTCCGGGACGCCCGACGGAAGCGCACAGGACTCGATCAACGACATCGGACTGGAGCCTGCACGGAAGGAGATAGACCAACAGGAGGTAATCGGGTTCAACGTCCGCGTCGGCGGCGGACTCGGCGGTCACGAACCTCGGGTCGCCCGCCCACTCGACGTGTTCGTCACGCAGGACGAGGCGTTCGAGGTCGTTCGCGGATTCGTCGAACTCTACCACGAACACGGCAACCGGGAGGTCCGATCGAAGAACCGCTCCCGCTTTTTCGTCGACGAGCACGGCACCGACTGGATCCGTGACCTGCTCGAAGCGGTGTACGTCGACTTCGAACTACGGAGTGCAGGCGAAGATATGCGGGAGGAGTACACGTACAACGCCGGCCGCCCCAGTGAGGAGGGGAAGGCGGATTATCTGGGTGTTCACGAACAGCAGGACGGGAACTACTACGTCGGTATCAACGTCGCGATTGGACGCCTCGAAGCCCAGGAAGCGATCGAACTCGCCGACCTCGCCGAGGAGTACGGCACCGGCGAACTCAGGCTCACCCGCCGCCAGAACCCGATCATCGTCGATGTCGATGCCGACCGGATCGACGAGTTGCTCGACGAGCCACTGCTCTCGAAGCACAAGCCCGAGCCGAACCCGTTCGTCGGTGGAGCGATGGCCTGTACGGGGACCGAGTTTTGCTCGCTCGCGCTCGTCGAAACCAAAGCGCGGATGGCTGTTATGCTACGCTGGCTCCGCGACAACGTCGAACTGCCCGACGACGTCGAGCAGCTAAAGATGCACTTCTCGGGCTGTACGGCCGACTGTGGGCACGCCAACACCGCCGATATCGGCCTGTTGGGGATGCGAGCCCGCAAGGACGGCGAGATGGTCGAGGCACTCGACCTGGGTGTCGGCGGCGGCATCGGCGAAGAGCCGTCCTTCGTCGACTACATCAGACAGCGGATCCCCGCTGACGAAGTTCCGGGGGCAATCCGGAACCTCGTCGAGGCGTTCGCCGCTCACCGAGAACCCGGACAGACGTTCCGCCAGTGGGTCGACGCGACCGGCGAGGAGGCCCTCATCGAACTCAGCGAACCCGAAGAGACGACCTACCAGGATCCGTGTCTGACCGACGCCAAACAGTCGTGGTACCCGTTTTCGGACGGGGACGCGGAGAGTGCCGGAGGTGCGGCATCCGCAGATGACTGAGCGGTCCCAGGAGAGACGGGATGACGAAGGAGCGACCGAGAGCACCCGTCAGCCCACTGAACACGTCTCCGCCGACGTCGCACCCGAACTGTTCGGCTGACGTCTCCTACTCTGCGGTTCGACACAGTAAGTGGTCTATTTACCCCTGAGTACTGTAGTGCGGTCACATGACCGAGGACCCCCCGGTTATCGACCATCGCGTGAGCGCCGATACAGAGGGTGTACACACCGCGTGGGACAAGGGAATCGACCCGGTAGAACGGATCGATCCGGGTGATGTCGTCGAGTTCACGTGTCGGGACGCAACGAACGGCCAGGTCGAACCGGATTCGACTCCCGCAACGCTTCCCGACCTAGACGTCGATCAGGTCCACTCATTGACCGGCCCCGTCGCCGTCGAGGGTGCTCGTCCGGGTGACGTGTTACAGGTAGAGATACTCGATGTCGAGCATCGGGGCTGGGGCTACACACTGGTGCTCCCGGGAGCGATGGAACACGGCTTGCTGGCCGACGAGTTCCCGGAGCCGGCACTCCATGTCTGGGAGCTAGATGGAGACGTCGCGCGGTTCGTGAACGATATCGAGGTGCCCGTGGCTCCGTTCCCCGGTATCGTCGGCGTTGCACCCGCAGAAGAAGGCGAGTACGGTACGTTCCCGCCGCGCTCGACGGGAGGAAACGTCGACATCAAGCACCTTACCGCAGGATCGACAGTGTATCTCCCTATCGCGGTCGAGGATGCCCTGTTCAGTATCGGCGACTGTCACGCCGCACAGGGGGACGGCGAAGTCTGCGGGACGGGAATCGAGGCACCGATGTCGGTCACGTGCCGGTTCGATCTACGTTCGGATCTGACGATCAATCAGCCACAGTTCGAGACTGACGGGCCGTTTACCCCCACCGGTCGTGACGAACGCATGTTCGGTACGTCGGGCATCGACGAGGATCTGTACAGCGCGAGCGAGAAAGCGGTTCGGTCAATGGTTAGCCATCTTCACAACGAGCGGGATCTGACCCGCGAGGAGGCCTACATCCTCTGTTCGGCGGCTGTCGATCTGAAGCTCAATCAGGTCGTTAACGCGCCCCACTGGACTGTTTCCGCGTACCTCCCGGAGAGCATTTTTCCGGAGGCACTCCAGCGGTAGCCGTGATTCGAGGGCGGAGGGATCCGACACGACCCCCCTGAAACACACTTGTTCACTGAGACCATACGGTTGCTGTGGCCAGAAATCGACCCTTCGGTCCGCCGTTCCATCGGCGAACCGTTCCCACACCAGTCAGGGGGCCGGCACCCGACCGGGAGCGGAACTGTCGACAGCCTGCTCTTTCCGCGAGTAATAACGAGACGGAGAGAGCATGACGAACACCTCGGACGACGGCTCGCGGAGCGGCGAGTCGGCCCTGGACAGCGAATCCGACGGCGATGGGGGCACCCTCTCCGAGAGTCTCGCACGACGGGTGTTCGAGGCGAATCCGATCGCGATGGTCGTGATCGATACGAGCGGTGAGGTCGCGCATGCCAACGAGCGCGCGACGACGACGCTCGACTGTCCGCGCGCGCAACTCCTCGGTCGTACATACCATTCGTCAGACTGGGATATCTATCACGAAGGTGGGCCGGTTGCGGTCGACGATCACCCGGTCACGCGCGTCTTCGAGTCGGGGAAGCCCGAGTTCGGCTACGAACAGCGGCTCGAACTTCCGGATGGCTCCGAACGGTGGCTAACGAACAACGCCGCGCCACTGCTGGACGAACACGGCGAGGTCGAGTTCGTCGTCGTCGCCTTTCAGGACGTGACTGCGCTGAAACGCCGGGAAGCACAGCTGAGTAGCGATCACATGCAGCGGGTCGAGTTTCGGGCGAACCAGTCGGCGGTCCCGCCGTCTCTTCGTGTTGAAGCAGGCGAACACCGGCTCGAAGTCGAATCCGTCGTGTCCTTACCGGACGGGGCGACCATTCAGTACATGGGGACGCGGGACCTCTCTGCGGGTGATTTCGTCGCCGCCGTCGAAGAGGTGCCCCATTACGTCAACGTCCGCCTGCTCAGTACCATCGATGGTTATAGTCGTATCGAAGCCCGCGCCGAGTCGGCGACCGCGGCCGAAGTGTTCCAGTCGCTCGGCGGCCAGCCACGGGCTATCGTCGTCGCGCACGATCAGGTCCGGTTTTGGGGCGAACTACCGGGTGACGTGGATCCCCGTCTGGCCGCCGAGGGAATCGCGGAGTTCCATCCCGATGTCGAACTGGTATCGGAAGAACTGGTGTACTCGCCGCACCTGCTGTACGACATCATCGAAGATGCGCTTACCGACCGACAGCTCGCCACGCTCAACGCCGCGTACTTCAGCGGCTACTTCGACTCGCCACGCACGAGCAGCGGCGACGAACTGGCCGAGCGGTTCGGCGTGACCAGACAGACGTTCAACCAACACCTCCGTAGAGCCCAGCAGACCGTCTTTCAGCACCTTTTCGAGAAGTCTGCCACAGACGGGGCTGACTAGTCAGTCTATGTCCTTATTTCGATCCTCCGTGTAACACAGGTATGGACAACGAAATAATCAGCTCAGACAACAGTTCTTCACGATTTTTAAACCGAAGCACATCCAGCGACCCTGACGCCGAAGTATATGATCTCACAAACGATTCGGAGAGCGATATCGTCGTCCCCATCGTCGAACGGATCGCCGACATCACCGATCAGGACGTGACGGCAATGCCGCCACTCTACGACAGCATCAACCCCAGTGCACTGACTGACCTGATGTCGTCTTCGGGTTCTACGGATCCCCCGATCGAAGTCTCGTTCTGGTACCAGGATTGCCGGATCACTGTCTCGAACTTCGGGACGTTCACAGTCGAGACGTCGTCACAGTAAACGTCGATTCTGACGCCTTCAGCATACGCGTCGCTCATGCTCAGTGATTAGTAGCCTGTTTTGCCGGGAGGATCAGCGCTTGTGGTTGTGTTGGGTGCCAAATGGGTCGAGTGGACACGTCGACGTATTTCTGCCGTGAGAGACAGGTACACCCAATAGGACTGTTTCTGCGGGATTTGAACCACGCCCAGACGTGCTCGCTAACGCTGCGCGCGACTGGTCCGATTCACATCCCAGAGCGTGCGCTTCCTTCTTCGTCACTTCGTTTCTCAGAAGAGTGGTCCGTCTGGGATTTGAACTCGGATGCAAATCTCACTACGTTCGATTTGCGTAGTTCAAATCCCAGAACGTGCGCGCTTCGCTCACTGCGTTCGCTGTAGTGCTCCGTCTGGGATTTGAACCCAGGTCATCGGCTCGAAAGGCCGAAATGATTGGCCGGACTACACCAACGGAGCGCACTTCGCTCGTGCGAAGCGTGTCTTCGAGTTGCTGGCTATTTTGCTTAAACCTGTCGTTACAACATCGCCGTGTGAACGTGTTCCGCGGGACTGTCAGCCGTTCTCGCAGTTCACGGGAGGATCGGAACCGACATACAGAACGGGCACGTTGTCCGGGCAACGAGAGATCCCATGATCGATCCCGTTCTCCTCACGCTCACGTTCGAGGCACTGTTTCCGAATCATGTCTGGCACTATCTGATCGGCGGCGTCTTCATCGGACTCGGGACCTCGGCGATCTATCTGGGCACGGGAATCACCGCGGGCGCGAGCACGTTTCTAGAGTCGACGCTCTCGTACGGCTCGAAGCTCCCGCGCCTCCAGCAACGACGGTTCGTCACCTCGCGCGACTGGCGCGTCGTGTTCACCGTCGGTATCGTCCTCGGCGCGGGGCTCTACGCGCTCGCCTTTCAGGACGGGATCTGGACGACCGACGTCCAGTGGTGGCGGTTGCTCGGCGGCGGCGTCCTCGTCGGTATCGGGACCCGACTCGGGAAAGGCTGCACGTCGGGTCACGGCGTCTGTGGCGTCGGCTCGTTCTCCCAGACGTCCATCGCGAACGTCGCGGTGTTCATGGCCGTCGCGATCGGAACTGCGATGCTCGTCAGTCTCGCCGGGGTGAGCCCGTAATGTCAGAACAAGAGAGTGGCACAACCTTTCTCGCACTCGTCCTGTTCGGCGGGATCCTCTTTGGCTTCGGACTCGGCTTCAGCGAGATGGCCCGGCCCGAAGTCGTGCTCTCGTTCCTCCAGCTAGTCGACCTCGGTCTGGTGTTCGTGATGGGTGGGGCCGCGACGGTCACGGCGCTGACAATCTTCCTCGCGATGCGACTCCGTGAGGACGCGCCGCTGACGGGCCGCCCCTACGAGCGTCGGCTCAAGTCGATGGACAAGAACGTCCTCTCGGGCGGTTCGATCTTCGGTATCGGCTGGGGGCTATCAGGTATCTGTCCCGGTGCGGCCTACGCGAGCCTCGGGATCGGCAACTATCCGATTCTGATCGGCATCGCGGGGATGTTCGTCGGCGCGTATCTGCAGGCGTACTGGCGGTCCGCGCGCGCCGAGTCCGGGACGACCGCGGTCGGCGCGGACTGAGCGTTCGCCGTTTTCTGAACTTTTAACGCGCCGGGCGACGAGTGTCCGCTATGAGATCCGTTCGCTTTCGAGATCCTGCCGGTTCGACTCGACGCGGTGAGCTAGACGAAGACGGCGTCGTCCGGTTCGGCGACAGTCGCTACGACCTGTCGAGCGTCGACGTCCTGCCGCCGACGACGCCGGAGAAACTCGTCTGTATCGGTCGCAACTACGCCGACCACGCCGCCGAACGTGGCGAAGACGTCCCGGACCGACCCTTGCTCTTCCTGAAGCCGCCGAACACGCTGGCTGGCCACGGCGATGCGGTGACCCTTCCGGCCGGGAAGAAACAGATCGAACACGAGGCCGAACTCGGGGTCGTCATCGGCGAGCAGTGTCGCAACGTCGACGCAACCGAGGCGATGGACGTCGTCGAGGGGTTTACCTGTGTCAACGACATCTCGAACCGGGACGATCAGCGCCGGGAAACCAACTGGGTTCGCGGGAAGGCGTTCGACGGCGCGGCACCCATCGGTCCGGTCGTCGCATCGCCAGAGCACGTCCCGGAGGACGCCGCGATCCGGCTTCGGGTAAACGGTGAGATCCGGCAGGATTCGACGCGAGACCGCCTCATCTTCTCGGTCCCGGAGCTAATCGAGGAGATTACGGCGTATATGACTCTCGAACCCGGCGACGTGATATCGACCGGAACGCCCGAGGGCGTCGGCCCACTGGAAGACGGTGATCTCGTCGAAATCGAGATCGAGGGGATCGGAACGCTCGAACACGGCGTCAGCCAGTCCGAATCGTGCTGAGAGGCTCTCGACACTCTCTTGTGGGAGGGCTATCATCTGAAAAATATCCCTTCTACCATGAGTGAACAGATCGTATCACGTAGCGAGCGGTCGTCCGTACTGGTAGCGCCCGATTCCTCTTTCACGCGTGTGCAGGCCTGCAACAAGGGGCGGATAGCATGGTAGACCTCCTGGTCTCGGGCGGACGGCTCCTCGCGGCGCTGTTGTTGGTCGTCCTGAACGGGTTTTTCGTGGCCGCGGAGTTCGCCTACGTCCGGATCCGATCGGAAGCGGTCGACACGCTCGTCGATGAAGGAAAAGCGGGCGCTGGACAGCTAGAAGCGGCGATGGACAACCTCGACGATTATCTCGCCGTCACGCAACTGGGCATCACCATCGCATCGCTCGGTCTGGGGTGGATCGGGGAGCCGGCGGTCGCAGCCCTCCTCGATCCCGTGCTGGCACCAATACTCCCCGAGAGCATCGTCCACTTGGTGGCGTTCGGGTTAGGGTTCGGTTTCATCACGTTCCTCCACGTCGTCTTCGGCGAACTCGCGCCGAAAACGATCGCCATCGCACAGGCCGAACGTGTCGCACTGTTCGTCGCAGCGCCGATGCGAGCGTTCTACTTCGTGTTCGTGCCGGGGATCATCGTCTTCAACGGCACGGCCAACTACTTTACGCGGCTAATCGGGATCCCCCCGGCCTCCGAGAGCGAGGAGACCTTCACCGAGAGCGAACTCCGCACCGTCCTCGCCCGCGCGGGCAGGAAGGGTAACATCGACATGGAGGAAGTCGAGATGATCGAGCGCGTGTTCGAGTTCGACGACGTCAGCGTACGCGAGGCGATGGTCCCGCGTCCGGACGTGGTCTCCGTGCCCGCCGACATGTCCATGTCCGACCTCCGCACGCTGATCATCGAGCAGGGCCACACCCGCTATCCGGTCGTTGACGGCTCCGACACCGATCAGGTCGTCGGCTTCGTCGACGTGAAAGACGTGATGCGCGTGAGCGAATCCAGCGATGTAGACGCAAAAGAGAGTACAGCAGGCGAACTCGCACGCGAGATGCCAGTCGTCCCCGAGACGACCCGTGCGAGCGAACTCCTGACTCAGATGCAGTCCGAGAGCCAACAGATGGCCGCCATCATCGACGAATGGGGCGCGTTCGAGGGGATCGTGACGACCGAGGACCTCGTCGAGCGGGTCGTCGGTGATATCCGTGACGAGTTCGACGAGGAGGCACGCGAACCGACGATCGATCGCCGGGACGACCGGACGGCGCTCGTCGACGGCGGTGTCACGCTCACGGAGGTCAACGATGCGTTCGGGGCCGACTTCGAGGGCGAGTTCGAGACCATCGGCGGGCTAGTGCTCGCGGAACTCGGACGGGCCCCAGAGGTCGGCGACGAGGTGACGGTCAGGGACTGGCGGCTTACCGTCGAGGACGTCACGGGGACGCGGATCGCCGCCGTGCTCGTGCAGGACGAGCGCCCCGACGAGGAATCCGGGGACGGATCCAACGGTGAGGAATCGGACGACGAAAACTGATCGTCGGGTAGCGGCCGGGGATCCCCGCCCGGTGAGAAAGGGACTGTTACTGCTCGCGGGCCGTCTCGAAGACGTCCTGATGGAGCTTATCCTGTACCGTCTCCATCAGCGACTGGAGGTTTACTGCGTCGTCACGGTTGTACGAGACCAGCGTGTCGAGCGCGCTCTCGTCGCCGCGTTCGTACTCGCGCCAGAGTCTGACAGCGTCTTTCCCGGTGATATCGGGTTCGTCACGCTCGACGCCGAGTTCCCCCTCGATCGATTTGAGTCCCCCCGAGTAGCCGAGCTGTTTGCAGGGGTACATCAGATCGACGTGAGGCATGTCGAGGTCGACGCCGAACGACGTTTCGAGGAAGGGCACGTCGAAGCGCTTGCCGTTGAACGTCACCAGTAGCTTGGCGTCCTCGAACTGCCGTGCCAGCGTGTCGGCGGTGAGATCCTCGCCCTGAACGAGCGTCGTCGTCTCGCCGTCGCGGTGAAAGCTCACGGTCGTCACGCGGTCCCGGTGATGGTCGAGGCCGGTCGTCTCGATGTCGAAGAAACAGGTCTCCGGGCGGAAGTTCTCGTAGAGTCGCCAGCGCTCGCCCGAGGGGAGGTTTCGATCGAAAAAGGAAGCGTCGCCGTCGTCGAGGTGGGGCCACGCGTCCGCGATGAAGGTCTCTATCCGGTCGGCGCGCGTCGGGCCGACGACCGAGCCGTCAAATTCGTCCCAGTGTGTGATCCCGTTCGACCAGAGTTTCTGTTCAGTCGCCTCGCCGACGCCCTGGACGGGAATGAAGCTATTCTCGATTCGCACGGCCGGGAGAACGGTGCAGTCGACTGTAAACCCTCCCTTTCCAGTCGCGGTACTCCCTCGTTGCCCCTCCAGAACCGGTCCGCTCACTCCGGGATCCAGTCGGGATCCGTCGTCGGACTGAGCGTCCACTCCTGCGTTCTGATCCGTGCCTCCTTCGCGTGGTCGGTCAGTGACGGGACGTGTCGACGCCGAACGACCGCGACCGGGTGGTCGTAGGACTGCTCCTCGGCAGTTTGGCGAATCCTCTCGAATAGGCGGGCGCTCTCGCTCTCGATCGTCGCGCCGAGATACGCCAGAACGTACGCGCTCGCCAGTGCGACCGCGGCCACGAGGAAGACGACGCCGCCGAGTCCGGGTGCGAGGAGTCCGTAGATCGCCGCCAGTAGCAGGACAAGCGTGACGACCCAGCCACCGAGATGCCACGGCAGTGAGACGGTATCGACCGCTGCGAGCGGTGACCGACCCACCGGTTCGATTGGCAGGTCTCGCCCCCCGGCGACAGCCTCGACTGCCTGCCGGTCGAACTCCCTGCTCGTGGTTCCGTAGCTAACGTAGTCGCTGAGGACTGCAACCGCGGCCGGAATACCGAGTAGCGCCAGCGCAGGATTTAGTCCGTACGCCTGCCAGCGGTCGCGTCGAGAGAGCACCGTCCCATCCCGGTCGGTGAACAGCGCGTCGGCGTCCTCGGGGACGGCATCGCGGAGCGTCTCCGGAAGCCCGTCGTCGCCGCGATCGACGCCGAGCACCGTCAGCGTCGCCGGTCGGTCGACGGTCTCCGCGCGATCCGGCCACGGTCCGTCGGGGGGCCCGGGCATTCGCTGTGGACGGCACTGGGTGGCGGGTAGACTTAAACGCCCCCCTGGCACTCGCTTGACGTTGGTAGCTGTGCCGAGACGCTACGCTTACCCGTCTTTGTCTCCTCCGTACGGGCGATGAACGGAGAGTGGTCGCCGTGACCGACGGATCCTGGTGGTCGATTTCCGGCGAGACGCCGGGCGAGCGGATGCGAAACGGCTGGTTACAGCTACTCGTCCTCGCGGCGGTCGTCTGGATCGGGACGCTCGTGGTCTACAACGCAGTCTCGTTCGTCCTCGATCCGATCACGGCGGCGGCCGTGTTGCTCGTCGGCGGGCTATTCGTCGGCTTCAAACTGCGCGATTGGCTGGTCGAGGGGCAGGGAGGCGAGGATAGGGAGACCGAACCGGCCGATCAGTGAGGTAGTTCCGACTCGCGTAGCTGATCGGCGAGATAGATAGCCGCGGGCACTGGCTCCTCTTCTTCGAACCGTGCGACCTCCTCGCCGTCGCGCTCGACGACGATCGTCGCGATCAGTTCGACGTCGTACTCGTCGGTAAGCGGGCCCTCCTTGTCGCGGTCGACCGCGTACTGCTCGATTCGGTCCTCCGAGACGCCGGCCGCGTCGAGCGCGGCGGCGAAGTCCGGTAGCTCCCGGCGGCAGTCCTTGCACCAGTCCGCACCCCACACTTTGAACGTGAGGTCGTCCAGTGCTTCGAATACCTCGACCGTGCGCTCGTGCGCCGTACCGTCCCACGTCGGCGTGGGTTCCATCGTTTCGAGACTCATACGCGCCCGTTGGCACCGGGAGAGTATAACAGCCCCGCACCGGATCCGCTCACTCTTTAGGCCTTGCCTGTGAACGGGAGTATAAATGAAGACGAGCATTCTCGAGACGATCGGTTCGCCGCTCGTACAGGTCGATTCGCCGGACGGGGCGACGATCGCGGCGAAGATCGAGTCGTTCAATCCCGGCGGGTCGGCGAAGGACCGGCCGGCGCTGGCGATGGTCCGCGCCGCCGAGGACGAGGGTGTTATCTCGCCGGGCGACGCGCTTGTCGAACCGACGAGCGGGAACACGGGGATCGGACTCGCGCTCGTCGCCGCGGCGCGAGGCTACGATATGACGCTCGTGATGCCCGAGGGGAAATCCGAGGAGCGACGACAGATCATGCGCGCCTACGGTGCGGAGATCGAACTCGTCGAGGGCGACATCTCCGCGGCCCGCGAGCGCGCGGACGAACTGGAAGCGGCCGGGGCGACCCAGCTAGGTCAGTTCGAGAACCCCGCCAACCCGGAAGCGCACTACGAGACGACGGGGGTCGAGGTTCTCGAACAGATCGGCGACCGCGAGGTAGACGCCTTCGTTGCCGGCGTCGGGACCGGCGGTACGATCAGCGGGACGGCCCGCCGCCTCCGCGAGGCCTTCCCCGAGATGGATGTCGTCGCCGTCGAACCCGAGGAGAACGCCGTGCTCTCGACCGGCGAATCCGGGCACGACGACTTTCAGGGGATGGGACCCGGCTTCGTCAGCGAGAACCTCGACGTCGATCTGATCGACGATGTCGAGACGGTGAGCCTCGACGACGCCGAAGCCGAGTGCCGCCGACTCGCACGCGAGGAGGGGATTCTCGTCGGGCAGTCCAGCGGCGGGACGAACCTCGCCGCGAAACGTGTCGCCGAGCGTATCGCGGAACCGGAGGGCAACGACGCCGACGGCCCGCTGGTCGTGACGGTCTACTGGGACAGCGGCGAGCGCTACATGTCGACGGGAATGTTCGACTAGCGCGTGCTCGTCGACGAACCTGAAAAGCTATCCGTTAGTCCTGATTACGCGCCGGTATGTCGAGAGGATTCGGTGAGCTAGGGCCGATCCAGGAGGCCATCCCGGAGTCGCTGGCCGTGGTCGTCGCCCTGCTCACTCAGTTGGGTGACGTCTGGTTTCTGGCGCTTCTCCTGACGGTACTGTACGTGTCTGGCGTGGCGAGACGCGAGGACATCGCAACGGTTGGAGGGCTCTGGTTGGCAGGGCTAGGGCTGTACAACGGCCTGAAAGAGTTCTTTCAGTTTCCCCGTCCTGACCAGCCACTGGCCGACCCCGCGGCACTGCCGGAACTGATCCAGCCGATTTACGAGGCGACTGCGATGGCGGGGGGCTACGGGTTTCCCAGCGGGCACGCCTTCAACAGCACTGTCGTCTACGTCGCGCTGGCGGCGGTCCTCACGGTTAGCACGCGGAGACGGCGCTTCGCGGGCGCGGCAGCAATCGTCGCGACGGTCTGTTTCACCCGCCTCGCTCTCGGCGTGCACTACCTCGTTGACGTGCTCGCGGGGGTCAGTGCTGGCCTGCTCCTGCTGGGCGTCGCCGCGACGCTGATCGACAGAGAGGTTGCAGACAGGCCGTCGGTCGCGTTCGGGCTAGCGATCCCACTTGCCGTCTTTTTCGTTCTCACGAGCGGGGCCAACACGGAGTCGCTCCTCGTCCTTGTCGCCTCGGTCAGTGGCTTCGTAGGCTGGCGGCAGTTCGGACCGGACCGCGGGTGAACCCCGCCGGGCCGGCTACGTCTCCGGAACGAGGCGGACCAGCGGCGCGTCCTCGTCGTCGATAACTAGGTAGAGATGCCCGGTTCTGGGGTGCTCTGCGACCGCGCGGATCCGCCAGCCCCGTCCCGCAAGCAGTGGATCGGGTTCGGTCACCTCGCGCCCGTCGACGGCGAACCGCCCGAGCGAGCGCCCTGCGAGGTTGCCGACGAACAGATCGCCGCGCCAGTCGGGGAACGCGTCCCCGTCGTAGAACGTCATCCCCGCGGGCGGGAAGCCGCCGGAGCCACACTCCCAGTAGTACACCGGTTCGACCAGGTCCTCGCGCTCGTCCGGTCGATCACCGACCGGGTCGTCGGTTCCGTACCGGCAGGCGTAGGTAGCAATCGGCCAGCCGTAGTTGCCGCCTCGCTCGATAACGTTGAGTTCGTCGCCGTCCTCCTCGCCGTGCTCGCTCTGCCAGAGTTCGTCGGTTTCCGGGTGGACGGTCAACCCCTGTGGGTTGCGGTGGCCGTAGCTGAATATCGCATCCTCCACGTCCGGGTCGTCGACGAAAGGGTTGTCGTCCGGAACCGTCCCGTCCGGATCGAGGCGGAGCGTCGTGCCGAGCTCGTTCGTCGGATCCTGGGCGACGTGCTCGGGGCCGAAATCCTTGAACTGTCGGTCCCCGGCGGTCACGTATATCGCGCCGTCCGGGCCGAAGACTACTCGAGAACCGTAGTGGGCGTCGCTCTCGACAAAGGGCTCAGCGACGTGCAGGCGCTCGAACCCAGTAAGCGCCGCCGTATCGGGATCGAATCGCCCCCGACCAAGCATCGTCGCCGTCGCGCTGCCACCATTGCCCCCCGAGTAGGTCAGATACAGCCACGCAGGCTCCGGATAGTCGGGATGGAGCGTGACGTCGAGAAGGCCGCCCTGACCGGCCGTCGAGACGTTCGGGATTCCGTCGACCCGTTCGATATCGCCAGATTCCGGAGCCACAACTGCCATCGCTCCCACGCGCTCCGTGAGGACGACGCGGTCGTCGGGCAGGAAGTCGAGTCCCCACGGGCTCTGCAGGCCCGTCGCGACGGTTTCGACGGTCGCGCCTTCGATACTCGACTCCCCCGACGAGCCTATACAGCCGGTAGTGCCGAGGATGCCAGCGCCGGCGCAAGTCCGGAGTAGCGCCCGCCGATCGAGTGTGTCCTCGCTCATCGGTTCTCGCGTAGTAACTACTGTCGGCCGACGAATGAACCTCTCGCCGTGTGGAGCCGATCGGCCGGTCTCTGCCGGTCGCGGACCGGACTGATAGCTCCGGGGCTCAGAGAAAGGTCGCCAGCACATCGTTGAACACGTCCGGACGCTCCCGCGAGGGCCAGTGGCCACACCGCTTGATCACGTCCAATCTCGCGTCGGGAATCGACTTGGCGGCAGTTTCCGACCACTCGACCGGGACGAGCGGGTCCTCCGCGCCGTGGACGAGTAGCGTCGGAACGGCGAGGTCGCCGAGGCGATCAGAGTAGTCGGTTCGGACGCCGTCCGCCTGGAACTCCTCGCGCATGAACGAGAAGAAGGCCGTCCCTGCGCCGGGTTGTCGAAGCCGCTCGTTGACCTCGGCGACGAACTCGTCGTCGAGGGATGAGGGGTCGTGGAGGAACTCGCCGACGGCGAGTCGGGTGCCTGCCACAGTGGCGCCAGCGAACTGCCGTCCGAACAGGTTCGCAAAGGGGATGTTCGCCAGCAGATACGAGCCTGTTCCGCCGGGCACCTCGTCGCAGAGGCCGTAGCTGTCGACAAGTACGAGCCGTGAGACTCGATCCGAGTTGTCGAGCGCGTAGCCGAGCGAGACGCTCGCTCCCATCGAAATACCGACGAGAGCGGAGCGGTCGAGATCCAGTGCGTCTAGAACGCCCGTCAGCACTTCGACGTAGTACTCCGTCGTCGACGCGGCGGGGTCGTCGCTCTTGCCGTAGCCCGGCCAGTCCGGCGCGTAGACGTGCCGTCCGAGGTCGTCTGCCAGGAACTCGATCGTGTGTTTCCACGAGAGTGCGGCGTCGTCGATGCCGCTCCCGTGCAGAAGGACCACGGGCGGTCCGTTGGAGGCGTTGTCGATGCCCGCTTCGAGATAGTGGATCCGCCGGTCGTCGACAGTCACGTATCGTGAGTTAGCCGCCGGAACGCGTTTGCTTGCTATCATACTGTCCGTGTCACGCCTCGAACTCCGATTCGGAGACCCTGACGACGACCGTCTCGTCGACGTCGCGCAGGTCGTACTCGGGGAGGTCCCGGTCGGTGCGCCGGACGTAGAGCGGTTCGACGAGGCGTCGTTTCGTCTCCGTTTCCACCTGGACCGCTCCGGCCTGATCCGCGGTCGACTGCTGGTCCGGCGTCTCCTCGTCTCCCTGCTGTCCGTCACTCGATTCGTCCTCATCCACCACCCCGTAGAGCTTCAGATACTCCCCCGTCTCTTCGGGATCGACCTGGTTCGTTCTGACGGCTTCGACGAGGTCCCGTGAGAGCCACTCCTCGTTGCTGATCGATGGCTCCCTGACGAGTGCCGTGTCGACGAAGCGGACGAGATACCAGTTGAGATCGTTCAGTAGCGAGACAGCGGCACCGACGCTGACAGTGTCGAGCGCGATGGCGTTCTCGAACGGTTCTTCGAGGGAATACGTCGAGAGGGCGTCCCGGGACGTCTCACGCGAGAGCAGTTCGTACTTCAGCACGACATCCGGGGCACCGACGAGACAGACGCGGGTCACTAACTCACTGTCGGAGGCGGGGCGTATTGTGGATTTCGACTAGAACGTCGTCAGTTCGCCGTCGATGACGCGCTGGGTGATCCCGGTGACGTTGGCGAGTTGGTCGTCGACGATATCGACGATTTCACCTTCGACGTCGTCGAGTTCGACGCCGTCGTCGGTGACGATGTGAACGTCGGCGACGTGTGGCTGATCGATGGGGCGGCCGATCTGGCTCAGCAGTCGTACGCGCATGTCACGGATGCCCGTGACGTCGTCGACGACGCTCTCGGCAATCTCGGTCGACAGCAGATTGTAGATCTTCCCGATGTGGTTGACGGGGTTCTTGCCGCTAGTCGCTTCCATCGACATCGAGCGGTTCGGCGTGATCAGCCCGTTCGCGCGGTTTCCGCGGCCGACAGAGCCGTCGTCGCCCTGTTCGGCGCTGGTGCCGGTCGTGGTGAGATAGATAGAGCCGTCCTCGTAGTTGTCCGCGGTGTTGACGTGGACGGTCACGTCGCGGTCCGTGTACTCGCCCGCGAGGTCGACGACGTAGTCGTGGATATTCGTGATGGCTTCGTCGTACTCGTCGAGGTCGGCGACGTGTTCGTCGATGATCGCCGCGGCGACGGTGATATCTATCTCGTCGTTCTCGCGCTTGCCCATGATCTTCACGTCGGGGCCGACTTCCGGATTCTCGGCGGCGTAAGGCCCGTTCAGACGACGTTCCGTGTTCAGGACGATCCGTTCGGTCTCGCTGAGCGGCGCATGGCCAACGCCGAAACTCGTGTCGTTGGCCATCGGTACTGTCGGTATCGCTTCCTGTGGGCGATCCTCGCTCGAACCGTCCGAGGAGTGTTCGTCGGAATCCTCGCCGAAGACCTCCTGCAGGTCACCGCTTCCCTCGCCGAGTTTGACGTCGACGATGACGTCCGTCCCGACATCTAGCTGGGGGATGTTCTCGTTGAGATACTCGCGGGCGGCTTCCAGCGCGATGCGCTCGGCTGGAATCTTCGTGCCCTTGTACTCCTTGGTTGCACGGCCCACGATAAGCAGATAGATCGGTTCGAGAACCTCGCCGCCGTCGAAGGCTGGCGCGGCGTTGCCGGCGACGAGTTGGGTCTCGTCGGTGTTGTAGTGAAGCACCTTTCCGACGCGGTCGAGATACTCGCTGGCAATCGCCTGTGCGACGTGTTCGGCGATACCGTCACAGATCGAGTCCGGATGTCCGATCCCCTTTCGCTCTACGATTTCGACGTCCTGATCTTCGACTGCACGGCGGTCGATTGGTTCGACCCGGATATTCCGTTCTGTCATTGGCCGGAGTTTAGTCACCGGCCGTTCTATAACTTGCGGAAACCACTGGGTGCCGAGTAATGTTTCGAGGTTATACGAATCCCCCGACTGTCGACGACGCGGGTTACTCCTCGGCGAGCAACAGTCCGAGGTACGACGTCTGGATCTGCTCGTCGGGGTCGAGGTCAAGGCGGTCGAGCACCGCCCGTCCGCCGTCGCGTGCATCCTCGATGTCGGCCGAATCGATCTCTATCTCGACCTCGACGAACTCGCCGAGGCCCTCGACGCGGTCCAGCGTCACCGTGTAGTCTTCAAGCGAATACTCTTCCCGATCCTTCGAGACGGTCGCGGTCGGATCGTAGCCCAACCCCTGCAGGATCCGGTCCATCGTCCCGCCGTCGTCGACGCCGGTCTCGAACTCCTCGCGCGATTTCGATTCGGCTTCCAGCAGTGGCCCCTTGTAGGTGACCCGCGCCGTCGCCTCCTCGTCGCCGACGCCGTCCGGTCGAACGCGCCGGATCCGCAGAGCTTCGTCGGTCTCCGCGAAGTCCCGGTCCGGTGCATTGTAGTAGGTATCCTCCTGAAAGAGCCGTCTATCCCGCTCGGCGCCGAGTTCGTCAAGCCGGTCGCGAACAGTCCCGTGATCTGCTCGGACTTTTAATTCGACCTCGTACATACTCGCCGAAACGTGTCCGGCCGGAAAAGGCGCGTCGTTTCGATGGTCGTGGTCCCGACAGGTCACCTGTGCCAGCCCCCCTGCCGACCGATCCGGCCCTAGCAATCGCTACGAGTCTCCCAGCGACTTCGAGCGCTGACGGGACCGAAACGTGGTGTTTAAATGCCGAACGGGAAACGTTTAGAGTATGAGTGACGATCAAGAAGCCGAAACAGAAGCGAACGACGACCAGCCCGAAACGGAGGGGCTCGCCGATGGGGACTTCGTGCGTATCGCCTACACAGCACGCACCGTCGAGGACGGTCAGCTAGTCGACACCACCGATCAGGAAGTCGCCGAAGACGAGGGCGTCGACGATCAGGAGCAGAGCTTCGAGCCGCGCGTGATCGTGCTCGGTGAGGGCCACATCTTCGAGAGCGTCGAAGAGGACATCGAAGGGAAAGAGATCGGTGAGGAGGGCGAAGTCGTCGTCCCCGCCGAGGAAGCCTTCGGCGAGCGCGACCCCGACGAGGTTCGGACCGTCAGCGCCGACAAGATCCCCGAAGACGACCGCTATCCCGGCGCTCACGTCGACCTCGACGGCGAGCACGGCCACGTCGAGGCCATCATCGGCGGCCGCGCACGTGTCGACTTCAATCACCCGCTCGCGGGACAGGACGTCAAATACGAGTACGAACTGCTCGAATCCGTCGACGACCGAGTCGAGCAGGCGAAAGGCCTGATCGGCATGTACGTCGACACCGACCTCGAAATGTGGATCGAGACGGACGAGGAAGAAGAGGAAGTCGTCGTCGAAAGCGATGACGACGACGAGGACGCCGAGCCCGAGACCGAAATCGAGACCGTCGAGAAGGAGACGCTGTACATCGAGGCGACGCCGCAGCTCTCGATGAACCAGCAGTGGATGTTCTCGAAACAGCAGATCGCGGGCGACGTCACCGAGAAACTCGGCCTCGACCGCATCATCATCCAGGAAACCCTCGGTGAGGGCGCAGGTATGATGGGCGGCATGGGCGGTATGATGGGCGGCGGCATGGGCGGTGGCGACATCGAGGACGCCCTCGAGGACGCCGACGTCGACGCCGACGAGATCGTCGAAGAACTCGAGAACGCAGAGGAGTAACGCGGCCTACGAGCGGTATTTTTCTTCGTGACCGGCTTCGTAGCGGCGCAGATACAGTGTTCGTCCTCGTAGAGATCGGGCCCTACGCGATATCTCGGCTCGTGTCGATAGCGACTTCGTCTTTGAGTTCCAGTTTGATCGTCTCCGTGAGCGCCTGCCCGCCGCGGAACTTCGGTATCGAGAGCCGGTTTTCGAGGTCCGTCCCGCGGACCGTCGTGGTCAGATCGAAGACGATATCCGCCATATGTTTGGTCGTATCCCGGTTCTCCGGGAGCGAGTGCCCGGACAGGCAGTGAAGAATGGCGATACTCCCCGTATTCACCATGTGGTTCTGGAGGTCGTTGAGGAAGTTCTGATAGCGAGTCGGCTCGCGGCGTTCGAGCGAGTCGGCGGGGTCGATGATGAGGTTTGCACCCTCCGGAAGCGCCCGGATCAACCGGTTAGCCTGATCCAGCGGTTCGCTACCGCTGATGTCCCTGACGGTCGGACTACCGGTCGGTGCGCTGGCCGACTCGATCGCATCTCTGACCGCCTGATCGGTCCGCTGACTCGTGAGGTACAACGACCCGCGCGCGGCAGTCAGTTGGTACAGCAGGAGTTCGGATTGACTCGCCGGCGGGGCAGTAAAAGCGATGATACTCCCCGGCGGAATACCGCCGTTGAGCTTTCGGTCGAGGACGTCAATACCGGTGTCCAGTCGACCAGTCATTGTCTGCGTATCATACTCTCGTTTAGTACATAATTGTTTGCCTCCTCTCCTGATCGGCGACGAAACTATATCTTTTCCAAGATAATCCGTTAAATAGATACGACAGACAACACTGCTGGAGAGACGAGCGAAGAACGGATTGTCGGAGGAAGCGGTGCTGTCAGTCGTCTACATCCCCGTCGGTCGACAGCGGCTCCGCCGGAACGCCGGCGACAGTCTCGCCCGGCGGGACGTCCCCGGTCACCAGCGAGTTCGCAGCGACCTGTGCCCCTGCGCCGATTTCGACGCCGGGCAGGACGACCGCGCCCGCGCCGATCATCGCCCGCTCGCCGACGACAATCTCGCCAAGCCGGTACTCGTGCTGGAGGAACTCGTGGCACAGCAACGTTGCGTCGTAGCCGATGATGGCGTGGTCCTCGACGGTGATCCGTTCGGGCCAGAAGACGTCGGGCGTCGATTCGAGTCCCCACGAGACACCCTTGCCGACGCTCACGCCAAGCCGTCGGAGGAGCCAGTTTTTCAGCGTCAGACTCGGCGAGATGCGGCAGAGAACGATTACGACGTAGTTCAGCATCACGCGCAGTGGATGTTTCGCGTCCGGCCAGTACTGGAGCGAGTTCAGGGGCCCGGGCGTTCCGTGGTAAGATAATCGGTCGTGTCGGGACTCTCGATCTGTCACAGTACTGGGGTTCCTCGCGTAAGAGTATAAACCGGTCGCCCGGGGACCGTGTGTTCGAGGCCGTGCCGGCCCGGCGAATCACATGAAGCTCCCGAGTCCGGTCTGTTCCTGCCCGCTTTTGACCTCGCCCCAGGAGATGTCCAACGCTTCCAGGACGCGCTCGATGGGGCCTTTGAGCGTCTTGTCGAGCATCTTTTCGTAGTCGACCTCGAACTCCTCGGGGATCTGATCGTCGTACTCGAAACAGATCACGTCCGGATCGCGCTTGAACTCGCCGTACAGCGGATCGGTCTGGGGGTCGAACCCTTCCTCGGCCTCCAACCGCTCGAAGTAAGAGGGATGCACCTTCTTCAGATAGAGCCGCTTTGGCTTCGACCCCGACGAGAAGTTCGTTCCCAGTAGCTCGTTTGCGTACTTCGCACCACGCACCTGGGCCGTGTCGGTGTCGTAGTTATCGAGTTTCTTGCCGATCCCACCCGGGATCCCGATCTCGTCGAGCGAGATATTCCCGGCCTGTACCTCCTGAATGATCTCGTGGACGTAGGTCTTGACGTCCTCGATATCTTCACCGCGGACGATCCGGGTAATCACTTCTAGTTGCACTTCCTTCGTGATCTGGGCGATATCCGAGCGTTTGTACTCGAAGCCGGTGATATCGATGTCGTCGACGTCTTTGCCCTCCTTCCAGACGATGTGGCCGGCGTAGCGTTTCTTCTTGCCGGCCTGGAAGAAGCGCCGGTAGAGCTTCTCGAACTCGATCTGGAAGCGATGTTCGGCAGCGTTCAGCTCCTCGCGTGCGAACCGATCGTACGCGGAGTTGATGTGTTCCTCGATCTCGAAGGACTGCTCGATCGCGTCGTCGGTTTCGATATCCTGCCCAAGCTCTAGCATTACGGAGTCTGTGTTGTGCAGGACGATGCCGCCAACTCCGTCGACGAAGTTCTCGTTTTCGGCGACGCTCAGGTCGTACACGTAACCATCGTGGTCGACCTCACGGACGACCGGCTCTCGGCCCGACCGGTAGGAGTCACACGTTCGGATCGTGTAGCTTTCCTTCTCGGACCTGTACTTGAGCGAGTGCTTGCGCCCGCGCTGGGTGAGCAGCATCGAGAGCCCAGCCGCGAGTTCTCGACTCACAGTTTCGTAGTCGAAGTTCCGCTCGCAGTATTCTTCGGAGTAGCGTGGGAACGCCCGGGACCCGTCGCCTTCGACGAGCACGTCGAGGAACAGCTCCTGCAGCTCCGACGACAGGTGGAAGACGAACGACGGGATCCGCTTTCCGCTGGATGTCTGACCGGCGAACTCCCGGAAGAACACCGCCGAGAGCTCGTTCATCATCTGGAGTTTCAGCGTCCCGTCGTCGTACTCGTAGCTCCCGTTATCCGTCTCTAGCTCGCGCCGGTCCCGACTGTCGGATGCCGTGATCCCGGCTGTTGCTCCGTCGAACAGCCGTTCGTAGTCGGCCTGTAGCCCTTTCAGCCATTCCCGTCGTGATTCGGCGATCGACGCCCCGAACTTCGCGGTTGTTGTCTCGATCGTTGACGCGCTGCCTTCGGAAATATACGCGGCAAGAAGTCGGATCAGTGCTCGGCCGTCTTCGGAGTCGAGGTCGATATATCGCTGCACCGAGATAGTCGACGCGACGCTGTCGTGGTGTTCGTGACCGAACCAGACACGCTCGTCGTCCGCGTGGACCCGTTTCGTCTTTTGGACAGCGTTCTCGCTTCCCACGCTTCGACCGTCCTCGTACTCCCGAACGTAGCCCTCAAGCAGTTCGTAGACATCGATCGTTTCGATGGGATCGACCGATGGGAGCTCGGGAATCCGAAGCGGTTCGTCGACATCTTCCGGGGCGGCTTCGACGTACTCGCCGTCCTCCTCAACGACAAAGGAGTGATCACGTGTAACTGTGGACTCTCCGAACTTGTGCTGGAACTCGTACACAGGGTTGTTCGTCTCGTGGCGAATCACCTGCTCGATCGGTTGCCATTCGGCTTCATCGGACGCAGAGAGCGACAGCGCCTCCCAGCCGTCGAGGGTACGCCGATCTTTTGCGGTAGTAACTGTCCCAACAGTACCGCCATCCGCCGTTATCACTACTTCTCCCTGCGTCTCGACGCCGCCGCCGGCTCCGAACAACTCCTCGATCGGTCTGATCCTGACTGCCCCATCCGGATCACGAACGACGATCGGACGATCGCCGGTGACACTATCCCCATATGTCACTTCGTAATCAAGTTCGTTCGCAGCCTCCTCGGTAAACTCGATTACCTCCCGACCCGTTGCAGTCACTGCCGCACCCATTTCCTTGTCGTACAGGCGGAACCGATCCCACCCCAAAACGCCGTAGAGCGATTGCCCCACGAACTGGAACTTGCCGTTTCGTCCGGCGAGAAGCGTGTGGTTGTCTTCGACCGTGACACAGTAGACGCCGTCGTCCGCAGTACTCTGAGAGCTACTGCGGTGCATTCGGAGCGTGTTCTTCGCGTTCTCGGTGACGTAGATACGCCACGTTCCGTTGTCCTCGTTGTAGTTGGCCGTTACGCCGAGATGCGCACAGAGCCGAAGGACGTCGTCACGAAGTCGCTCGCTGGCAGTACTGTAGCGCCACGAGTTGGGCTGTCTATCCCCATCACCGGCGATCAGGGTATCGAGGAAGGATTCCTTTTGCGTCCGACTCGCGTCGAACACCATCTCGGGAATCCGTTTCTCGAAGCTGTTTTTTCCACACAGCTCCCGTAGCAGGTTCCCAAGGAGTTTCGACGTGAACTGGTAGCCGTTCTCGTCAACGTAGTAATCGAAGCCAAGCCGATCCAGCAACGACCCGATCGCAGCGTGATCGCTGCCGCCATCCGTGACGACAGCGTCGTCAGCTGGTGTGTCCTGTGCCAGACTGATCGTCGTGGCGGAGCCGCTGAACTGGTCACCGAACTGTTTCTCCTCGGACGTGTAGACGGATCCCTCCGTGGCGTACCACCCGAGCAGTTCGAGGAAGTCGTCGCCGTCGTAGGTTCGGGGGATCCACTTTCGTCCGGACTCACGATGAATGAAGCTGATCTCACAGACGTCTTCGATGTACTCCCGATGCGCCTCGAACTCGTCGGCGGTGAACACGTAGCCGGTTTTTCCAATATCTGCTTTCGGAACGCGCCGCGGCGTCCAGCCGAGTTCTGCAGTGAACGTGTGTCCGTGTACGGACGGACGCACCCACACCTCGTACTCCCCGTCGATCAACTCCGTAAGGTCGATCTCTTCGATCGGTTCGGGATCCGGACCGTCCCAGTCGTGCGGAAGTTCGTAGTTCGTCGCGTCGTCGAGATCCCCGGCTTCCACGAAACTGTACCCGTCTTCGGTGATCCCGTTGGTTTCGTTTTTCCGGACGAGCATCCGGTGGTTCGGCGTCACATTGAAATCGATCTTGCTCGTCTCGATATCGACCAGCTCGCCACGATACTCCGGATACTCGTGGGTCTCGACCACGGGCTTTCGCTCCATCTCCAACGTATCGGGATCGATAGAGTAGACCTCGTCGCCGATGTCGAGTTCGCGGATGTCCTCGACCCCCCGCGGTGTCAGCACCTCGGTATCCGGCGTGAAGCAGTTCATAATAACCTTGACAGCTCCCTGCTGCTGGTCGTATCTGGCGTAGGCTTCGCTGTCGGGGTCGTGCTCGTTCCGGAGTTCCTTCTTGTTCTCGCGCTCGGTCAGCAGTTCGTCGACCATCGACCGAATGATCCCGTCCGGCTGCTTGCGGAAGTGCGTCCCGTTGGGTGCACGGTAGGTCTCACCGCCGTAGTCGTCAGGGTCGACTTTCGTCTCCGGCGACGCGTTCGTCGTCACCATGCACATCGGGTACAAACTCTTCAAGTCCAAAACTGTGACATTTTCTTTAACGCCGGTGATCGGGTCGAAAACGGCTCCGCCTTCGTAATCCTCTCCCTCATGTTTTCCCTTTGATGGAAGCGAAAAGTCACCATGCACCTTGTGGAGGACGTACATGTCGACCGCGTCGCCGGGCGTCGGGGCGTCTTCGAGTTTACAGCCGACGAATGTCCGTACCTCGTCCCAGAACTCGACGATGTTCTGTTTGCGATCCAGTTCGACGCAGAGTTCGACGTCCCGGAGGTTGTACTCCAGTAGCTGTTCGGGGTCGCCCTCCCAGAGGTCGCCGATATCGCCGGTGTACCGTTCCTTGCCGACGCCGAGTTCCTGTTCCCCGACGGCGTCGAGTCGGTAGGATTCGAGTTCGGTGAACTGCGTGCGCTTGTAGGCGTACAGCAGGTCGAAGACGACGCGACCCTTGATGTCCGGGCCGCCCCAGCCACCGGCCCAGACCTCGCCGATACGGGAGAGACGGTCGTAGGAGAGCCCGAGATTTTCGAGTCGGTTGACCAGATAGGGGGCGTCGAAGTCTTCGAAGTTCCACCCCGTCAGTACGTCGGGATCGGTCGTTTCGAGATACTCCAGAAAGGCGCGAAGCATCGTTTCCTCGCTGTCGAACGTGCGAACCTCGTGGTCGGCCCCATCGGTCAGGGGTTCGTAACCGTCCAGGGCCTCGGGGGCGTCGACGCCGCCGACCGGGGCGTCGTAGAGCCAGACGACGTACTCGTCGTCGTAGGAGTCGTGGCTGGTCAGACAGATGATCGGCTGCTCTGCGTCGTCGGGTTCGGGAAAGCCGTGGCGGTCGTCGACCTCCAGGTCGAAGGTGTTCACTCGCGGCGTCGCCGTCATCTCGACGGCCTCGACCTCTTCGTGGGCGACGATGAGCGAACCGTCTTCGTCCCGGCGCACGGGCACCTCGACGCCGCTCTGAATGTCCTTGTCGATCAGGAACCGGTTCGGAAACAGGATGTCGGCCTCGTAGTGGTCGAACTCGTCGCGGACGTTCCCGACATCTCTCGGCGTGCGGCCGTAGATCTTCGTGAGGTGTTCGCCGCGGATGCTCTCGAACGGTTCGCCGTTCTCGTCCGTGTCGTCGGAGCCGACCAGTTCGTCGTACTCCTCTTCGGGCGGCCTGTCGAGAGAGTCGGTGGGGGCGTAGAAGTACGGCTCGAAGCCGAGCACCTTGATGTGGTGGGGATCGTCTTCGTTATCCCGACCGAACACGTTCATGATCGGCCGTTCGTTCTGTCCGCGGCCGGCGATCGTGTAGTCGATCTGCATCACCGATAACTGGAGGCTGTCGCCCGGTTCTCCGTATCGGGCGTCTAGCCCGTCCCGCGTCGGATCGATCATCTCGATCCCGTTGCCGTCGCCGTCGCCGGCGATGGCTCGGGCCTCCGCGGCGAGGTCCCGCTCGTCGCCGGAGGACGACGTATCGTCCTCCCCGTCGCGGAATTCCGCAAGTCCCGTCTGCCCGTCGTCAGTCATGTCCGTCCGGTAGGTCGCCCTCGGTTAAAAACCACCGCAATCCCACAGTACAGCCACAGCCCTGTCGGGTGACGATTCCGGCGGTGGGCTTTTGTCCTCCCTGTCTGATGCTCACGTATGGCCGGCAAGTACTTCAAGGAGTTCGCGGTCGGGGAGCGGATCGTCCACGAGAAGCGGCGAACCATTAGTGAGAGCGACAATCAGCGCTTCTGTGATCTGACGATGAACCAGCAACCGCTCCACCTCGACGCCGACTTCGCCGCCGAGACGGAGTTCGGCGAGCGCGTCGTCAACGGACTGTACACTATGAGCCTCGCGGTCGGACTGACGATCCCCGAGACAACTGATGGGACGATAGTGGCTAACCTCTCCTACGACGACGTCGAACATCCCGTGCCGGTGTTTCACGGGGACACGATCCGCGCCGAGACGACGGTGACGGACAAGCGCGAGACCAGCGACGGCAAGCGAGGCGTCGTCACGATGAAGGTCGAAGTGTTCAATCAGGACGACGAGGTAGTGTGTCAGTTCGAGCGAACGGTGCTCTCGAAGAAGCAACCCGACGCAAACGAGGAGTAAGAGCACGGGCAAGGTGGAGTCTGAAAGAACTCCGGTTCGGGCCGATCCGGCCGGTGCGAACTCGACGATAATAGCTCAGTCGGGCGTTACCAGCTTATTAGCCCGAAATCCTACCGACCTCGCCCTCGCGATACCACACTTATGAAGTAATCTTTCACCATAATTGTTATCAGGGCGTAGTCTAACGGAGTGGTACAGTGCAACGCAGAACCTTCATCACCAGTCTCGCCGCAGTCGCCGGTTCGGCGGCGACTGGCGTACCCGCAGCGGCGGATCACAAGGAGAACCGATCGGCGCTCGATCTGGAGACCGACGACGGCTCCCATCACCCCGGCCCGCCTCGCTTCACCCACGTCGGCGACGGCATCGTCAACCCGAACTTCGACGAGGAGAACATCCGCGACGACCTTGCCCCGCGCAATCCTGACGGGGATGCGGAGTACTCCTGGTCGATCGTCGACGCGCCTGCAGGCTCCTCGGCGACGCCGACGGACGCCGCCGTCGCGGAGTTCGATCCTGACGTCCCCGGCGAGTACACGCTCGCTCTGGACGCGCCCGATGGAACTCACAACCTCACCGTCCGCGTGTTCCCCGAAGAGAACGAGGAGGATCCACGGCCACGCGTCGATCTGGACGCCCAGATCGTCGACGGGCAGGTACTGCTCTCGGCAAACGCGATGGCACCCGAGCGCGAGGACGTCATCGAGGAGCAAGTCGACGTGGAGTTCTACGTCGACGACCGCGACACGGACGTGCTCTCCGGCGATGGTGCGGTTTCTGCCAGCGAGATCACCGAGCGAGTTCGGATCCACGCCGTCGCAGTCGGCGACCGTCACTCCGTCTCGGACATGCTTACGCTGGTCCCGGACGGCGACGAACTCCACGTCGAGCATCCCTACGAACCGCCGGAGTGGATCGCGAACTCAGTCATCTACGAGATATTCTCCCGGCGATTCCCGGAACAGCAACTCGAAGACGGAACCGTCGTCGGCGAGACGCCCGGCTTTGAGGACATTTCGGACAAGTTCGATCACCTCGAAGAACTGGGTATCGACGTGCTCTGGATGACGCCGATCACGCCGACCGACCGCGGGTTTGGGACTCCTCCCGAGCAGGGTGGGCCGCACGGCTACCACAAGACGGACTACTTCGACGTCGATCCCGACCTCGGGACGATGGCGGAGTTCGAGGCGATGGTCGAGGAGGCGCACGACCGGGATATCAAGGTCGTCTTCGACCTCGTCATCAACCACGCCTCGGAGAACCATCCGTACTTCCAGGCCGCGATCGACCCCGACCACGAGGACCACGAAAAGTACTACGACTGGTTCCGCTGGACCGAGGACGGCGAGCGCGACGCCTACTACGGCTGGGATGCCATCCCGAATCTGAACCACGAGAACCCCGAGGTGCGAGAGTGGCTGCTGGACGTCGTCGATTTCTGGGCCGAGAAGGTCGACGGGTTCCGCTGTGACATCGCCTGGGGTGTTCCGAAGGGTTTCTGGACGGAGGTCTACGACCGGGTCACCGGCTACGACTCCGAGTTCTTCCTGCTCGACGAGACGTTACCGTACGCCGAGGAGTTCGGCGCGGGCGGGTTCGACGTCCACTACGACAACCACCTCCACGGCGCGCTCGGCGCTGCTGCGGAGGGGACGGCCGGCGACGTCCTCGAAGCCTATGAGGGGCGGTTCCGGAACGGCGCGCACACCGACTCGCTGTTCATGCAGTACATCGAGAACCACGATACGGACCGCTATCTCGACCAGCACGGCTTCATGGCCCAACTCGCCGCTGGGGCGGCGACGTTTACCCTCCCCGGCGTCCCGATGATCTACTACGGCCAGGAGACCGGCCTGACGGAGCACCGCGAACCGATGAACTGGGGTGACTTCGACGGGAACACGCTGGAGTTCTACCAGAACCTCGTCGACCTGCGAAAATCCCATCCGGCGCTCCAGCACCGCGCCCGCGTCGAGCGGATCGATTACGAGGCCGACTCGGATTCGACGCTCGCGTACGCCCGCTACGATACCGAGACGGACCGGCGCGTCGTCGTCATACTCGACTTCAGCGACGACATCCGGACGGTGCGGATCGGCGACTACGTCGGCTCGGAGAACCTCATCACGGGTGACGATGCCGGACTCGAACGCAACGAGCAACACGGCTTCGTCGAGGTCGACGTTGCGACCGGCGTCGTGCTCGAAGCCGACGAACCGACCGAGTTCACCCTGCCCGGTAACGTCATCGCCGAGTTCGAACAGCCGGAGGGCACAGACGCTGGACCCGGTAACTACACCTACCCGACGACCCCGGAGATCCCCGAGGGCGAGTTCGACCTCGCCGGTGTCCGGATCGAGGAGACCGAGCAGTCCTACCGGTTCGAGTTCGAGTTCCACAACGAACCGACGAACCCGTGGGACGTCGATACCGGTATCTCCCACCAGCATATCCAGGTGTATCTCAACGATCCCGAAACGGACGCCGGGGCGACGGAGACCCGAACCGGTATCAACGCCGAACTAGATGCGCCGTACCAGCACGTGCTGGTCGCAAAGGCCGGGAATCCGACGGTGTACGACGCTGACGGGAACGTGGTCAGCGAGGACGGCAACTACAGCTACGATCCCGAGGAGGCCCCCAAAACGATCGTCGCGGAGTTCGACAAGAACGGCATCGAGTATCTCCCCAACGGCGGCATGGCCGTCACCGTGATGAGCATGGACGGCTACGGCGAGGGTGGCGTCCGACAGGTCGAGTCCGAAGCCAGCGAGTGGCAGTTCGGCGGTGCGGAGAGCGAGACGGCACCGAACGTCATCGACCTGCTGACCGCCGAGGATGTCGATAACGCGGACGCGCTCGCGTACGACGAGGACACCCCGGCACAGATACCCTACGTGGCGCTCGGTGACGACGATATCGAGGCCGCCGACGGCGACGACGATGACGAGGACGCCCCGGCAGACGAAGCGGACGACGGACTGCCCGGATTCGGTGTCGCCGCTGGTGCGGCAGGCGTCGCGGGCGGTGCCGCATACGCGGCGAACCGCGTGCTCGGTGCCGAAGACGACGACGACTGAGCGTCGTCCTTTCGTATCTCAGACCGTGCCAGTCGTCGCAGCGGTGGTGGCGGCGGTCGTCGCTGCGCTGCTCTGATGGTAGTTCAGCGGTTCGCCCCACGCGACGGGCGGAATCTCGTCGTCGCCGTCGTCCTGGGCCTCGACCTCCCGGCGCAGGTCGGTCGCGTCGAAATCGGGTTCACGGCCGAGTCGGCCGGCAAGTGCTGGCGTCACGGCGATCCGGCGTTTCTCCCGCTCGCCGATCCAGGAGTCGTCACCGTAGACGAGGTGGATATCGTAGTTCCGGACGCGGGAGTCAGCGAACTGCGGGTGGATTGCCCCGAGGACGGCCCCGGCGATCCGGTAGCCCGTCGCCCGATCCGGTTCCTCGTCGGTCGCTAACTCGACCTCCACCACGGGGACCACGATCGGTTCGCCATCGCGGTGCGTGTTCACCTCCGGCGTCGACTCGACCGATGGCGGTTCGGAGACGAGGTCGGCGTCCCGCCTGAGTGAGATGGATTCGAGTGCAACGCGCGCGGCCTCCGTCGATTCGGCGTCGTCGTTCCAGTCGCTCACGGAGGCCGCAGCGAGGATTCCAACAAGCATAACAACGCCTCCTCCTGCGATTACTGCTACTACGACCATACTGTGGGTGTTTCGTGATTGGAACATAATTCCTTTGGTCGCTCCGAGAAAGCAAGCTCTGCTCGGGGCACTATTCGGTCAACTTCTCACCGGGCGTTTATGCCCTGATAGCTCCCTTATCAGAGTATGCGCCGTTCGGCTTTACTCGTGCTACTCAGTCTGCTGGTAGTGACCGCTGGCTGTGTCGGGGAAGTGCCACTGGATGCCACCAGCGAAGAGCCGGAACCCCCACTCGACGACGCCGTCGAGATCCACCACATCGACGTTGGGCAGGCAGATGCGACGCTGATAATCGAACCAGAGGGTGAAACGATGCTGATCGACTCCGGGGACTGGCGACAGGACGGTGAAGCGGTCATCGCGTATCTCGAAGCGCAGGACATCGACCGGATCGACCATCTCGTCGCGACGCACGGCCACGCCGACCACATCGGCGGCCACGAGGCGGTGATCGACCACTTCGAGGAAGAGAAAGACGGCATTGGACGGGCCTACGACAGCGGCGTTGCATCCACCTCCCAGACCTACGAGCGATACCTGGACGCCGTCGAGCGCCACGACGTCGACCTCCGAACCGTCTCGAACGGCGATAGCTTCGAGTTCGGAGCGACGACGGTCGATATCTACAACCCACCCGCGGGCGACTCCGGATCTGACCTCCACGAGAACAGCGTTGCGCTCTCGATCCGCATCGGCGAGACGAGCTATCTGACGACCGGTGACGCCGAGGGCCACGTCGAGGAGCGCCTCGTCGACGCCCACGGCGAGGCACTCGACGCAGGCATCTATCAGGCGGGCCATCACGGCTCCTCGACCAGTTCGAGCGAACCGTTCCTGGACGTCGTCGATCCCGAGGTGGCGGTGATCTCCAGCGCCCGGGAAAGCCAGTACGGCCACCCGCACGACGAAACCCTCGAAGCCTTCGCGGACAGGGGCATCGAGACGTACTGGACCGGCGTCCACGGCGATATTGTGGTTCGGACCGACGGCGAAGAGACGACGGTCACGACCGAACACGACGGGACGACTGATCCGGCCGAACTGCTTGATGAAAAGCCCGATGACGAGACCGCCGCCATCGCCACACCCGGGACTCAAGCGGCTGGCGTCCCTATCGCCGAGTAATGACCGAGACCTACGACGCCGTCCTCGACCGGATCGTTGACGGCGAGCACGCGACGCTACTGCTCGAAGCCGACGACCGCGTCGTCGACGAGTTCGTCATCGACATCGAGCGAGTCCCCGACCCCGGGCGTCACGAGGGGGCGGTGTTCCGGGCGAGGGTCGCTGACGATTCTCTCCTCTCACTCTCCTATCGACCCGACGAGACGGCGGCGCGCAAAGAGCAGGCCCAGGATCGACTCGATCAGCTCTCTCGACCGCTCTCGGACGACGAGTCCTAGCCGATCCGGACCGTCATGACGTCCTTGGCGAACCGCACGTCGCCGTCGTACTGCTCGCCGACGGCGTCGAGCATCTCCTCGTGACGGCCGTCCGTATGCGGGTAGAGATGCGTCAGGTAGACGCGGCCGTACTCGTGGCCGGATAGCACCCGCCCTAGCTCGGTCGGTGTCGGATGGTTGTTGACGTCGACATCGTCGGGGAACGAGCAGTCGTGGACCAGTACGGCCGATCCGTCGGCAAAAGCCGCCAGCCCCTCGAACGCTTCGGTATCGGCGCTGAGCGTCAGGCGGTCGTCGAACCGATAGGCGAGGGTCCGCTTCGAGTGGCGCACCTCGCGAGCACTCACCTCGAACCCGGCGATATCGTAGTCGCCGTCGGCTATCTCCCGGACGCCGATGTCGATCCTTCCGTCGAGATAGTCGTGCACCTCGAACAGACCGTCGACCAGCGCTTTGGTCCCGCGCGGACCGACGACCGAGAGGTGTTCCTCGCCAGCGAGCCATCGGGCCTTCAGCAGCGGCATCAGATCCGCCACGTGATCGAGGTGGTGGTGAGTGAGCAAAACGGTCGAGATAGACTCATACCCTACCCCGCTCTGCTGGAGGCGCTGCAAGACGCCGGCACCGCAGTCCACGAGCAACGTCCTGTCGTCGGCTCTGAGCACCGTCCCCGCCTGATACCGTTCGCCGGTCGGCATCGCACTACCAGTACCGAGAAACGTAACGCGCATGGTAGTAATCCCGTGCCGGCCGTCCTAATCGCTTTGGACGTCACGTTCGATCCATCAATTTCACAATGTGTTTATGCGTGGCTTCCAAGTTCCACTCAAATGGCCGAAGACGAGGAACTGACGCCAGGAAACTCCGGGTCCGTGGCGCCCGCGGAGTCGGGCACCAGTTCGTTGATACTGACAACCGGAACCGACGACGATATCGAGTTCACCGAACGGTTCGTAGACGAACGAGCGCCCGAGGATCTGCTCTTGCTCGCAGGGTATTCCGAGCGGGCCGGCGCAATCGATCGATTCGCCGATATCACTCTCGACGGCCGCAAACGGCTCCTGACCGCGGGGCAGGATCGCGCGGAACTCACAACCGACGACGCCCTGATCGAGACGCTGGCCGACCCCCACGACCTCAGCACGGTTGGGATCAAGATCAGTTCGTTCCTCGATGACGACGGCGGAACGGTTGTCTGTCTCTACTCGCTGACTGCACTGCTCGAAACTGTGGGCGTCGAACGGCTACTCAGGTTCCTTCAGATCCTCACGAACCGCATCGCGACGGCCGACGCCGTCGGACAGTTCTACCTCGACCGCTCCGAACACGACGACCAGACCATCTACATGCTCCGGAGCGTCTTTGATGATGTCGTCGAAACGGGCAGTATCGCCCGGTTCTCGTACTGAGGGCATCTTTCCACCGTCTCGATATTCCCGTTTATTTCTTCGCTTACGGCTTTAAATCGTCGTATGTGCGAGATACAGTGTGTTGATAGATACTTTCTCTTATTGCTTTTATAATCCATTATTTTTACTATAAGTATGTTTTAAATATATTTATTTCCATTGGCAATTACCGTTAGGGTGTACGATGACAGACGATACCAGCGGAAAGATGGAAGCGTTTCTCAAGAACCACCCGCGGATGATCGGCGCGCTGTTCACGATACTGCTGGCGCTCAGTCAGGTTGGCGGTGCGGCGGCGGCAGCAGCACACACGATCGACTAATTGGAAGATAATTCAGAAGATAGCTCAGCAGTCCATCGTAGTCGACCGTCAATTCTCACCGGTGCTTGTTCCAGCCGCAAAAAGTCAATTAGCTCTGTTTGCGATAGAATCGTCGAAACCGTCGTGCCGGAATTCAGTGTGTACGTATTCACTGTCTCAATATGTGGAGAAAATATCCCCCCCATCCCCCCAGATGTCGTCGGAAATCCCCTTAGAGAGACATTATATTCGTCACCTTGACACCTTTCGATGTTGAAAAGAATCGGCGTCCCGCTCTCCGCCTGCGTAATCGCCAGTCCGCCGTCGCCGATCACGAGGTACTGGCTCCCCACAATGCTCTCGCCTTTCGCGATCTTGAGGGCGGCCCGAAGCGGGAATCCGGAGTTCAACAGGCGCGAGAGCGTCGAACCGATGCGGATCGCACCGGAGTTGACCACGTCACTCAGCGTGACGACGCCGCCGATCGCTCCACCTTCGATCAGTGCCATCCCCTGGTGGTAGGACTGACAGGCGTTGAGTAGGAACGCGTCGATGCCGATGGTCTCCACGTCGGCGACGTCGAGAAGACCGTCAGTACAGCGGAAGCCGCCGTCCTCGATGTGGCCGATATAGTGGAGGAAGTCCGACGGCTGGGCGAGGACGTCCGCCAGTTCCGCCTTCGTCAGGTCGTGATGCATCGCTACCTCGAAGGGGAGATCGGTGCGGGAGCCGTACACGTCGTCGACGACGCCGCGCTCGCGGTCCATCCGATCGTCGTTGCAAACGACCGTGATCGAGATGTCGCCGTCCGATGGTTCGCGGTCGAAGCGGTTGCGGTAGGCTTCCGGCGTCGCCTTGGACAGGCCGACCGGCGTCTCGTCGCCGATCCACGCCTGTTCGACGGCCTCGTCGTCCTCCTCGATCTGTACGTAGGTGGTGTCTGCGGACTGCTCGACGGCGCTTCGGGTGTCGCTCCCGCGAGTGTACGCGCCCATGCCGGAGCCCTCCACCGAGGACCGAGAGACCGTCTGGGGGTCGGCAGTTCGGACTATCGCCAGGTCGTTGATGAGGTACGGTAACGTCTCGATCGTATCCGCCGTCGGCGAGACGTGCGTCGTAAGCTTCCAGTCCGGCAGGAGGTCCTCGACGGCCGAGTAGGGCACGTCGAGATACGTCGCAAGACGATCCGCTGGCGACAGGTCGTACAGTCTGCCGAACGGCAGGTCGATCCGGTCTTCCAGGGAAGTGCGCTCCCGGAGTGGCACCGGGTACAGCCCCTCGGTCCGGGTTACACAGTCCAGGAAGAACACCTGCTTGAGCGTCCGTGCAATCCGCTCCTCGTAGGAGTGTGCATCCACTAGCTCGTGCGTGTAGCCCCCCTCGGTGACGATCTGGGGCTCGTCGCCGGGCCGCATCTCCGCTCCGAGGTAGTACGCGAGCGGGGCCGCGGGGAAGATGTGGCGGTAAGTGGGCGGAACGTGGAGTTCGATGCCCGTCTCGGGTGCCGAGAGTTCGTCGGGAATCGAGAGCGTCTCGCCGAGTTCGATTTCGGGTGGGTGGCCGCGGAGCGTAGGCAGGGAGCGCTCGGGCGACGTCGTCTTTAGCGACGAACTCAACGCGGTCACCGTTTTCATGATGTCTCGCGGTCGATCCGTCGTGGTGATCGTCCCGGCTGGCTGTTCGTGTTTCGACCGGACGCCGATCGAAACGTCGGTCTGCTCGCCGAAGTCGATCTGTAGCCGCTCGTCGTCCGAGGAGAACTCGATAGCGCTCTCGACACGGATGTATAGCTTGAGCGGGAGGGACAACTCGATGCTGTACTCGCCGGGCGGGAGCGTATCGTCTGAAAAGTGTTCGACCTGTGCGACGACCGTTTCGGATTCGTCCCGCACGAGCGTTGCCGGGACAGTCGGGAGGGTTATCCGCTGGCTTCGGAACCCAGCGGCCGCATCGACGGGGAAGCGAAACTGCTCGGTATCGGCCGCAACGACGCTCACCGGGTCGGGCGTAAACAGCGTGTAGTGGACGCGCTCGATCGGGTCAGCGATCTCTAGACCACCGTCTTGGAGAGGGGCGAAATCGATGTTCACCGAACCGAGCACCTCCACTCTACCGGGGACCTACCCATTTGAAGTTGTATAGACAGAGGACTCGAATAAAATTACCGACGGCCCGTTCCGGGCCGTCATCGGTGTAACTCGCCTGTCCTATCGCCGATGTTCCTTCGTTTCCAGGTCGGCCGTGGGCAACGATATCGTCACGACAGTGCCGGCGGTACCGTCGACAGTGACGTCGAGTTGTCCGCCCGAAATCGAGACGATCCAGTTGACGATCCACAGGCCAAGCCCACTACCGTGTTCCAGTGGCGTCTCCGTATCACCGTTGAGCACCGCTCGTTCCGACGGAGCCAGTCCGGGCCCCTGATCGATCACGTGGATCTCCGTCCACTCACAGCCGGGATCGATCCGCATCTCGACGCCCGTGTCCGACTGGGTATGTTCGAGACTGTTCTCGACGAGTTCGGAGAGCACGGTTACGAGCCGTGAATCACCGCTGACCCAGCAGCTATCGGGGGCTACGATGTCGATGTCGGCAGACGGGTGCTCCGCACGAGCATCGCAGCGAACACGCCGGGCGACCTGTACCAGATCGATCGCGGTGGGATCGATGTCGTCCCAGGTCTGGCGCAGCGTGCTCGCGGTGTCTCCCAGATCGACAACGCTGGCTGCTGCTTGCCGGATTGCCGTGCCTGCCTCCTGAGCGCCCGGGTCGTCGACTCCGGACAACAACCGGTCGACGTTACCGAGGATGATGTTCATATCGTTGCGCAGATTATGGCGCAACACACGATTGAGAACCTGTATCTGCTGTTCACGACACTGCTTTCCGGTCACGTCGGAGTACGTGATCCACAGGTCGGAGTCGCAGTGTGTGGCTTCGATCATTCGAACGAGGAAATCTCGCCGGCCGTGGACCGTGTCCCGACGGAGGACGCGTTCTACGGTCTCCCCGGCCAGCGCTCGGTCGACGAGGCCGGCAGTGTACTCCCCCGCCGTCTCGGGAACGATGAGTTCGTCGAGGTTCGCGTTCGCGAGCACGTCCGTATCGAAGCCGAATTCGGCCGCAAACGCCGAGTTCGCCTGTCTCACGATCCGATGTCCGTCTTCGACGTCGACCGCGAGTGTCGGGTCCGGAATGCAATCGATCCCGACGAGAGCCTGATCCGGCTTCGTCTGACTGTCGCCTGTCCTGGTCATCGTATTGCGGATCCGTGCTTCGAGCGCTTCGGGTACCAATGGCGGCCGAAGCACGTCGTCGATCATATTCCAGACGTCCGCTGGTATCGTGGATGTATCCGTAGTCAGATACAGTATCGATGTCTCGGAGTAACCCCGCTCTGTCATTTCAGGAACCGGTCCAGGGGAAAGACCCGACTCCTCGAGTATCAGCAGATCGAACTCGTCGGGGGATACAGGAGCGTCCTCGATTTCCGTGATCGAAAACGGGGTCGGCACTGCTGTCCGAACCTGGGTTCGGTACTCCTCGCTCTGGAGCAGTAGGCCGACTGTTGGCGTATGTGGGGAATGCCGACCGCCTTCGATGGGGTCCACACAACTGTGGTCCGTCATAGTCGGTCCCCGAGGAGTGGGTAGTTGTAGGGCTCTGACATGGCTAAACGGTGGTCCGGTCGTGTTTGGGGGGCATCTGGGGGCAAACACGCCGAGCCACGAATACCCCATCGTACCCTCGCAACTTAAAATTACCGATGGCAATTACCTCTAGCATTTGATTACGGCACTTCACTCTAGTAGTAAAGGGATGGTTACTTATCGGGGCCGGACTATCTTTACGCAAGGAGAAAAACCGTGAAATTGCGCCAGCCTACAGACTTCCTGATACTCGAAGCACTACACGCATACGGGCGAAACGTGGCGCCGAACCTCTCGCACATCACCGGCAAGAGTCGGAAAAACGTCAATAACCGACTGCCAGTGCTGGAGGATTACGGCCTCGTCGAGAAGATCGGACCGGCCGAACGGTCGGGTCTGTACGAAGTAACCGAACGCGGTCGGGTCGCGCTACGCTGTCGCGACGAGTACGACTCCACTGCCGATTTCGAGGGACTGATCGACCGGCGTCTGGAAGTGAACGATTCCGCAAGCGCCGGCGCCGCGATGGCTCGTGGCGGAGACGAGCCGAGCGACGACGACGTCGAGTAGTAGCGGTCCGTCCAAACCCACTTGAGCTATCAGCCCTCAGTAGCGGGTAATGGGCTGGAAGGAGGTTCTCTCGGACGTCGGGGACGAGGCTGTCGACAGCAGTGCCGTCACCGACGGCGAGGTACTGGAACGGCTCGATCCACACGTCCAGGAGTGGTGGATTCGGGAGTTTGGCGAGTACGTCGACGAGAACGCGGGATTCTTCACACCGCCACAGAAAGACGCGATCCCGCTGATCGACGACGACGAGAACACGCTGATCTGCGCGCCGACAGGGAGCGGCAAGACGCTTGCCAGTTTCACGGCGATTATCGACGAGTTGTTCGCCCGCGAGCGAGAGGAGGGACTCGAAAACTCGGTCTATTGTCTGTACGTCTCCCCGCTGAAGTCACTCGCCAACGACATTCATCGGAATCTGACCGTCCCGCTCGATGGCATTGCCGACATCGAGCGCGAGCGGAGCGACGGTGAGCCTGCGGCGGCGAACATCCGCCACGCGATTCGACACGGCGACACGAAAGACAGCGAGCGCCAGCGGATGCTCGACGAGACGCCGCACATCCTCAATACGACGCCCGAGACGCTGGCGATTCTACTCAACTCCCCGAAGTTCCGCGAGAAACTGCGAACCGTCGAGTACGTCGTCGTCGACGAGATCCACGCGCTGGCGGCCGGGAAGCGCGGGACCCACCTGAGCGTGAGTCTCGAACGCCTCGACTGGCTAGCCGAGACCTCTCCGACCCGCATCGGCTGCTCGGCGACTATCGATCCCCTGTCGACGGTCGCGGAGTTCCTCGTCGGACAGGCCGAACCAGGGGGCGATCCGCGGGAGTACGAAATCGTCGACGCGCGCTTTGCCCGCGAGTTCGATATCGAACTACAGTCGCCGACTGACGACCTGATCCATACCCCCCGTGACGTGATCCAGAGTCGTTTTTACGATCAGCTACACGACCTCATACAGGACCACACCAACACGCTGGTGTTCACGAACACCCGCTCGGGGGCCGAACGCGTCCTCCACAACCTCAGGGAACGGTTCGACGACTACGACGAGGACAACTCCGGGTGTCACCACGGGAGCCTCTCGAAGGGGGAGCGCGAACGCATCGAAGGGGCGCTCAAGGAGGGGTCGCTCGACTTCGTCACGTCCTCGACGAGTCTCGAACTCGGTATCGACATGCCACACGTGGACCTGGTCGTGCAGGTCGGCAGTCCCAAGTCCGTCGCCGCGCTGCTCCAGCGCGTCGGCCGTGCCGGCCATCGCGTCGGTCAGACGGTGACCGGTCGGGTCATCGCGCTCGACCGCGACGAACTCATCGAGTGTGCGGTCATGCTCAAGAAGTCCCAGGAAGGGTTCGTCGACAGCGTCAACATTCCCGAAAAGCCCCAGGACGTCGCCGCCCAGCACGTCTACGGTATGGCGATCAACGAGATCCGTCCCGAGCAGTCGGTGATTGATACGCTCCGGCGGGCCTACCCCTACCGCGAGTACACCGAAGCCGACTTCGAACAGTTGGCCAGATATCTCACCGCCGACTACGACGGACTGGAGCAAAAGAACGTTTACGCGAAGATCTGGCGGGATCGGAACGATCCGCCCGAGGGCGAACATCACCACGAGGAGTTCCCCGTCGGGACGCCGCTGATCGGGAAGCGCGGCCGGCTGGCGCGAGTGATCTACATGACGAATATCGGGACGATTCCCGACTCGTTTAGCTGTGACGTGTACACTCGCGCGAGCGACGAGTGGGTCGGCCAGCTAGACGAGACGTATCTCGACACGCTCGAAAAGGGTGACGTGTTCGTCCTCGGTGGCTCGAACTTCGAGTATCAGTACCGCCGCGGGTCGAAAGTCTACGTCGACCGGACGAGCGCCCGGCCCACAGTGCCGTCGTGGTACTCCGAGCGGCTTCCCCTTTCCTACGACCTCGGCAAGGAGGTCCTTCGGTTCCAGCGAGAGATCGTCGAGCGCTACGACGCGGGCGGCGCGCCAGCAGTCCGCCACTGGCTCCGGGAGTTTCCGCTCGACGACGACAGCGTCCGCGCCGTTGCGCGGATCTTCGAACACCAGATCAGATACGCCGGGACCGAGAGCGTCAGCACGGACGAGCGCCTGGCGATCGAAGTCGAGCGCGACCACGACGAGTACGAACGGAACTTCCACGTCCACTCGAACTACGGCCGGCAGTTCAACGACGGCCTCTCGCGACTGCTCGCCTACCGGTGTGCTCAGGAGGCAAACGCCAACGTGACCGTCGCCGTCGCCGACAACGGCTTTACGATCTCGATGCCGCTGAACCGGAAAGTCGATGTCAGGGGGATTCTCGAAGAGACGGATCCGGAGCGCGTCCGCGAACTGTTACGCGCAAGTCTCGACGGCACCGACCTGCTCCAGCGGTATTTCCGTATCAACGCGACGCGCTCGCTGATGATCCTCAAGCGGTACAAGGGCTACGAGAAGTCCGCGAGCGAACAGCAGGTCTCCAGCGAGATGTTGCTCGGGTTCGCCCAGGATCTGGAGGACTTCGCGGTGATCGAGGAGACCTACCGGGAGATCCTCGAGGACAAACTCGATCTGGCGGGCATCGAGACGGTGCTCGGGGCCATCGGAGCGGGTGATATCGACGTCGTCAGCCAGTCGGTCGACTCGCCGACGCCGCGGGCGTTCGGGCTAGCGACGCTGTCTGCCAGCGACGTGGTGCTGGCCGAGGACGAGAGCGCCGTCTTGCAGTCGTTCCACGAGCGTGTCATGGCCGAAATCGGCGAGAGCGAGGGCGTGACCGATCGGAGTGACTACGGGGCCGCCGGCACCGACGAGTAGCACCTGAGGTTTAAATCCGATCCCGACCCAGAGCAGTCGTGATCGCGATCGCAGGCGGGAAAGGCGGGTGTGGAAAGACGACGACTACGGTAGCGATAGGGCGATCCGTCGCGTCGAAGATGTCCGGCCCCGTAGTCTGCGTCGATGCGGACTGGGACATGCCGGACCTCCACTCGCTCGCGCATGTTGCGCCCTCGCTCTCGGTGACGACGAGGTCGATTACTGCAGCGGACCCGGCCACGCAGATTCAGAGCCACGGCGTCACGGTACTCGAAGCCCCGACGGAGCGGGATCACCCCCGTCTGCGCCCGACGTTCGAGCGGATCGGCCGGACGCTCCGGGACGCCACCGCGCGGACGCTGATCGACTGTCCTGCCGGGGCCGGGCGTGACGCCACAGTGCCCATCGACGTCGCGACCGGAGTCTTGCTCGTCTCGACGGGCGAACCCGCCAGCCTGCGTGACACTGCCAAGACGGCAGCGATGGCCCGGGAAGTCGGGACGCCGGTCCTCGGCGCGGTCCTCACGAGGACGGACTCCGTCCCCGAGGGCACAGCAAGCCTGTTTGGCACCGACCGGATCGTTGCTGTCCCCGACGCTCGGCAACCGCTGGACTCGCTCGATGTCGAGCGGGCGTATGATCGCATTCCGGCGCTACTGAACGGCCCGAGAGGATAATCACCCTCCGAGCGCCCCGAGTCGTGTTGCCCACCCCAAGAATATGATCGATGCCGACGATGGATGTAGTATGGCAGACGAAATCCACGACACTGACGAACTGCCCTCAGTCGCCGGACGACTCGCAGACGAGCATCCCGAGGTCTGGGATAGCTATGCCGACCTTGGCGAGGCCTGTTCGGATGCGGGGCCGATAGACGGCGATACGAAACGCCTCGTCAAACTCGCGCTGGCGGTGGGCGCACAGTCGGAAGGCGCGGTCCACTCGCACGTCCGCCGCGGCCTCGACGAAGACATCGACCCCGAGACGCTGCGGCACGTCGGCGTCCTCGCGATTCCGACGCTCGGCTTCCCGAAGTCGATGGCGGCGCTTAGCTGGATCGAGGATCTGGCGGACGGCGAATAAAAAACGACTGCTTCTACAGCAGGTCTTCGACGGCGTCGGCGACCTGTTCCGGCGTATCGCCGACCGGAACGCCGGCGTCGTTGAGTGCGTCGATCTTGGACTCTGCGGTACCGGTACCCGAACCGGAGACGATAGCGCCCGCGTGGCCCATCCGCTTGCCCGGCGGCGCGGTCCGACCTGCGATGAAGCCGGCGACCGGCGTATCCATGTTGTCGGCGATGTACTTCGCGGCCTGCTCCTCGTCCTCGCCGCCGATTTCACCACACATCACGACGACGTCGGTGTCGGGGTCTGCCTCGAACGCTTCGAGGGCGTCGATGAAGTTCGTCCCGATGATCGGATCGCCGCCGATGCCGATGGCGGTCGACTGACCAAGGCCGCGGTCGGTGAGGTTGTCGACGACCTGGTAGGTCAGGGTACCCGAGCGCGAGACCAGCCCCACGTTCCCCGACGAGAAGATGTTCCCGGGAAGAATGCCGAGTTTGGACTCGCCCGGCGTGATGATGCCGGGACAGTTCGGGCCGATCAGACGCGTGTCGGTCTCGGTGAGGCGTTTGTTGACCTTCGCCATGTCCTGCGTCGGGACGCCCTCCGTGATGGCGACCGCCAGATCCAGCGGCGAATCGAGCGCCTCGAAGATGGCGTCGCCCGCGAACGCCGGCGGCACGAAGATGACCGATGCGTCGGCGTTCTCCTCGCGCGCTGCTGCTTCGACGGTGTCGTAGACCGGGACACCGTGGACGTCCTGCCCGCCGCGGCCCGGCACTGCACCGGCGACGACGTTCGTCCCGTACTCCATCATCTGGCCGGCGTGGAACTTCCCTTCGCCGCCGGTGATACCCTGCACTACGACGCGCGTGTCTTCATCTACTAGAACGGACATTATGCTTCCACCTCCTCAGCGTACTCGACGGAGCGTTGCACCGCGTCCTCCAGCGTCTTCTCGACGGTCACGAGGTCCTCGTTGAGGATCTCCATGCCCTCCTCCCAGTTGGTCCCGGCGAGTCGGACGACGACGGGCTTGGGAATCTCGTCGAACTGTTCGAGTGCGCTGTTGATCCCCCTGGCTACCTCGTCGCCGCGGGTGATCCCGCCGAAGATATTGAACACGACTGAATCGACGTTCTCGTCGGAGAAGACCATATCTAGCGCGTTGGCGATCCGCTCGGCCTTCGCGCCGCCGCCGACATCGAGGAAGTTGGCGGGTTCGCCGCCGTAGTAGTCGACCAGGTCGAGGGTCGTCATCACGAGACCGGCACCGTTGCCGATGATGCCGACGTTGCCCGACAGCCGTACGTAATCGAAGCCGTACTCGCCGGCTTTGGCTTCCAGTTCGTCGCCGCCAGCGGAGTCGTCCTCCATCTCGGCGAGTTCTGGCTGGCGGAACAGGGCGTCTTCGTCGATATTCATAACGGCATCGGCCGCGATCACTTCGTCGTCGGCCGTGACCATCAGCGGATTGATCTCGGCCTCTGTGGCGTCGCTATCGGCCCATAGCTGGTAGAGTGTCCGCAGGACTGAGGCGACATCTGTCGCAACCTCGCGGTCGACACCTGCCTCGAAGACGGCGCGTCGCGCCTGGTAGGGAAACATCCCGAACGAGGGGTCGACGTGTTCGCGGACGATCGCGTCGGGGTCCTCCTCGGCGACCTCCTCGATGTCGACGCCACCTTTCGTCGATACCATGGCGACGGGCTTGCCCTCGCCCCGGTCCATCGTGATGCCGACGTAGAGTTCGTTGACGAAGTCGACTGCGCCCTCGACGAGCACGCTGTCGACGTGGAGCCCTTTCAGATCCATTCCCAGGATCGACTCGGCGGCCTCGCGGGCTTCGTCTTCGCTATCGACGAGTTCGATCCCGCCGGCCTTTCCGCGTCCACCGACCTGTACCTGCGCCTTGATGGCGACCGGATAGCCGATCTCCTCGGCGGCAGCGACCGCTTCGTCGACGCTTTCTGCGAGCGTCGACGGCGGTGTCGGGATTCCGGCGTCGGCGAACACCTGCTTCGCCTGATATTCGTGTAGCTTCATTTCTGACTCGTCCCGTACTTTCGGTGAACCCGAGTTAGTAGTGTCGAAACGTGGTGCGGAGGAACACACCACCCGTCTGGCCGACGGACCGTCGCCGCCTCGATTCGTCCAGTTGCGGTCGACGCCTCGGAGCTGCATGGAGAGCGCCGTTTCGATCGCTGTTCGACGTCTCACGCGAGATAAACTCGAAACCTGTTCGGCGTCGGAAGCCGAGCGAACACCGGGAACTGGGGCCGGAAAATCGAGCGACGGGGGCGCGGTACTTACCGACGTGGTAACCTCTGTCTCTCCGCCTGTAAACGAAAGCCCTTTTATTCACCCGTGGAATAGAACTGAGTGCAGCAAGACAGCGGGCGTGGGTAGCCAAGCTAGGCCAACGGCGCAGCGTTGAGGGCGCTGTCCTGTAGAGGTCCGCCGGTTCAAATCCGGTCCCACGCATCGCATGGGTGGACGTAGTCCACCAGAATCACGATGCACTGGTGCACTCCTCTTGGGACTGCACCCACGCACAACTTCTACCGACGAACTGCGACAACCAGCGAAAGCCTTGTCAGGCAGGGGTCCGCCGATGAGCGATTGATTTGCCAATCGCGAACGTCGTCACGAGCAAAGCGAAGTGACGGAAGTTCAAATCCGGTCCCACGCATCGCACTGGCGCGAGCAAACCGCGAGCGCCGGGATGCAACACGGAGCGAATTTGAAACAGGCGAGACGCAGCGTGCGAAGCACGACCGTCTCGACGTGGTTCAAATCCGGTCCCACGCATCGTCTGCGAACCGTTAGGTTCGCAGGCTCGGAAATCTGTGATTTCCGGCGCATGGGTGGACGTAGTCCACCAGAATCACGATGCACTGGTGCACTCCTCTTGGGACTGCACCCACGCACAACTTCTACCGAAGCAACGTACGAGAGAGCGATTAGTGGCGTACGGACTGTGTTTCTAACCAGTTACGAGACGCTAATCACCCGAGTGAGACGGCCGTCCCGACTGGCGGTGGCCGAGGCGTGCTGTATGCGCGCCGACGGGGGAGGGCAGGAGCACGGGCCGCACTGTGTGGTGGTCGAGCGAGTTCTGACGAGCGCTCCTGCTGCGGTGGGCCGACGACGAAAGTCGTTTGACTACCGCGACCACTAGAACGGACAGTGACAGACGAGTCCCCGACAGCCGACGGATCGACCGACGACCCCGAGGCATCCGACGGATCGATTGACGACCCCGCCGACCCCGCGCGAACGCTCTCCATGCGAGGCTTTCACGACGCCCTCGAAGGCCTCGGCCGACCGGTCGTGACAGCCAGCGAAGTCGCCCGCCAGAGCGACTGGACCCAGTCCGAAGCGATGGGCGCACTGGAGAACCTCGCCGCGTCCGAGGAGATCCAACACGTCGACGTCGGCACCGATCCCGTGGTCTGGTTCCCCACCGACTGGGGCAAGCTTGCCGACCGCGAGCGGGTCGTCCCGTTTCCCAAACGCCGCGAGATCGTCGTCGACCAGCCGACCCAGTTCACCCGGGCACAGCTATCGCAGTTCGCCCATCTCGTCGACGTCTCCGGCGCGGAAGCGTACCGCTACGAGATCAGAAAGGAAGATATCTGGCAAGCGCCATACGAGTCCTTCGAGCGCCTGCTCCGGACCGTCCAGCAGGTGCTTCCCGACCGACTGCCCGAACTGGAGGCGTGGATCGAGGACCAGTGGCGCCGAGCGCGCCAGTTCCGGCTTGTGACCCACGAGGACGGCTACACCGTACTCGAAGCACAGAGCGCCGAGTTGATGGGCAACGTCGCCAGACAGGAACTCGAGGAGACACAACTCCGCGCGCCCATCTCCGACACCGAAAGCTGGGTCGCCGAGGGCTCGGAGGCGTCGATCAAACGGACGCTTTACGAAGCGGGCTATCCCGTCCAGGACGAGCGCGAACTGGAGGAAGGCGATCCGCTCGATATCTCGATCGGTCTCGAACTACGTGGCTACCAGCGCGACTGGGTCAATCGCTTCGTTGACGCGGGATCTGGCGTGCTCGTCGGCCCGCCGGGGAGCGGGAAGACCGTCGCCGCGATGGGGATCATGGAGGCTATCGGCGGCGAGACGCTGATTCTCGTCCCGACCCGAGAGCTAGCGAGCCAGTGGCGCGACGAACTGCTCGCTCGCACCGACCTGACCGCCGAGCAGATCGGGGAGTACCACGGCGGTAGCAAGGATGTCCGGCCCATTACGATCGCCACCTACCAGACCGCGGGGATGGATCGGCACCGATCGCTGTTCGACGGCCGACGCTGGGGGCTGATCGTCTACGACGAGGTCCATCACGTTCCGTCCGACGTCTACCGGCGGACCGGCGACCTCCAGAGTCGCCACCGACTCGGCCTCTCGGCGACGCCGATCCGTGAGGACGAGCGCGAAAAGGACATCTACACGCTGGTCGGCCAGCCCATCGGCACCGACTGGGACGCCCTGTTCGACGCCGGCTACGTCCAGGAGCCAGAAGTCGAGATCCGCTACGTGCCGTGGGACGAGGAGGTCTATCGCTCGGAGTACGCAACCGCCGAGAGCCACGAGAAACGACAACTCGCCGCCGGGAATCCCGTAAAGATCGACGAGATCCGTTCGATCCTCGCCGAGCACGGGAACTCGAAGACGCTCGTTTTCGCCGACTACATCGAGCAAGGCGACGCGCTCTCCGAGGCGCTTTCGGTCCCGTTCATCAGCGGTGAGATGCCACACGCACGCAGGGAGAAGTTGTTCAGCCAGTTCCGCCAGGATGAGCGGGACATCCTGATCGTCTCCCGCGTCGGCGACGAGGGGATCGACCTCCCCGACGCCGATCTGGCGATTCTGGCGTCGGGACTCGGGGGGTCACGGCGGCAGGGCTCACAGCGGGCCGGGCGAACGATGCGTCCTGCAGGAAAATCGCGGGTGTACGTGCTGGCGACCCGCGGGACTACTGAGGAAGATTTCGCACAGCGACAGCTGCAGCACCTTCGCTCAAAAGGGATTCGAGTGCAAGAAGTCGACAGCGAGCGAATAAACGATCCGGGAGTGTAGTAAGATTTTCGCAGGACAGAGTGGGAAGATACAACAACGTAGTGATATATATTTATCTCTTTAAAGCTAATTTTCATAGTTCGATATGCTTTAGTAATATAACGACAAACGGTTTTCTAACATGGGATGGGAGCCGGTACCAAATCGAAACAATCGGGGAATTACACCCGTTGTTGCGATCGCACTGCTATTCGGGATCGTTGCGGTGAGTGCGATGCTGACGCTCGCCGCTGGAATGAGTCTGATGGATACGATTCAGACGGAGACAGATATCGAACAAACGCAACAGAGCTTCGATGTTACCTCACAACAATTGCAACAGGCCGTTATGACCGGCGATCCACATGGCCTTCCCGACATGGCTGGCTCCCCGGAGATGAAAACTGGCACGACGATAATCGAATTCAAGCGGGCGGATGTCGACTTTTCAGCGACCGAGTACGACAGTAGTTGGGAGGAGACGTCGGATCCCTACGAGATCGAACTCAACGCTGTGGAGTATCACGTCGATGGCTCTGACGAGCGGTTCGTCTTCGAGGGAGGCGGTCAGTGGCACGTCTCCGACGAGCAGGTCTCGATCCAGTCAGCACCCCAGTTCCGGTTTTCCTACGACGAGGCGCTAGGTCTCGACGTTTCGCTGATGAACGTCGACGCCGACTCACGACTCTCCGGCGGCGATGTCGTCGCCCGAACCGATGGCCCCGGATCGAACGCTATCGACGAGGATGACCTCATCGACGTGCTGGAATACAACGGCACCGACGGTGGCGAGGATATTGTCATCGAGATCGAAACGGAGTATTACGACGCCTGGGAGGCCGCACTGGACCGTCACAGCAACCTCGATCACGATGACGTACAGTACTACCACGACCCCGACGACGACATCCTCCGCGTTGCGATCGATCAGCTAGCAATCGAGCGCTCGCCGACGTTCTCTATCGACTCGATCAAGACTGTCACCGAGAACGTCGAGCACGGCGAGACGCTCGAAGTCAGGGCAACCGTCGAAAACACCGGTTCTGTCGAGGGGTCCACCGACGTCGACATGGCGATCGCAGGCGATGCCCCGGTGACTCACTCGACCGGTGACCTCGCGCCCGGCGAGTCCGAAACGCTCAGCTTCGAGTACGCGTCGAATCCCGGTGGCGGCGATGCGGACGGCTCCCTCGTCGACGTCGAACCGATCAGTACTCAAAAATATCAGGACGTCGATCAGTACGACGAGTACGAGTTCGAGGTCGAAACTGAAGACGACCGGGCGACCGCTAGTTTCCTGTTCAGCCACCCGAAACCGTTCTTCCGCATCGAAGGGGAAAGCTACGATGCCGGAGCGGGCGTCGTGACAGCCGACTTTACGAACATTGCGGGCGAGAGTCAGGAGTACGATATTACGTTCACGCTCGAAGGCGAGAGCGAGGACGGCGAAGTCGACATCTCCGAGGAGCGAACTCTAAAAGACGTCTCACAGCCCTCTTGGGAGGAGTCGACCTACGAGATAGACCTCAATCAGAGCCGACTGCCGTACGGGGAGTACACATACACCGTCGACGTCTCCGATACGAACCACGCCTCGGAGAACGCCCACATCGATGCGAGTACCGTAACCGGCGACTTCGAGCTCGCCCCCGGCGACGGCGTCGGGACCGATCCGGGCGAGATCGTCATCGAGGAGCCGACCGACGTGAACGTGAACCTGATCGGGACGGAGATTTCGGCGGAATGGTACGATCCGTGGGGGGACCACTGGACAAAGCAGTGGGCTGGCGTCACGTCGTCGGCAGTGGTTGGTGACACGCGTTACCGGTTCCTGCCTGATGGCTCCACCAAAGAGATCGATCTCGACGACCCACACAGCACCGGGCCGGGAGCGGAAATGGAGGATTTCAATCTGAATACGTTCGGAACACAAGAGCAAGTGTACGAACTCGAAGAGTCACTCGACGAGGGATCGGTTACGATCGAGGCGACGTACTGGCAGTGTGAGAACTACAAGTACAAAAGCAGCGATACGTACAACTCTCGGGACTACGATCACTACGAGTGTACTGATTTCGGCGATCCGATAACCGTTGACGTCTCTGATGGCAAAAGTGACCCTGGTTCCGGGTTCGTAATGACCCGGGATCACCAACGGAACGATCTCCCGAATATCGAAGAAGGCTACGAACGCCAGCGAAGCGTCGCGGAGGTCTTCGATCACGGCACCGGCGATGTCGAACTCGAAGAGGATGGACTCCAACTCGGCACAGAGGACTTTGCGTTCATGATGGAAGTGACGATGGATCAGGACGGGTTGGCAGACGAGTACGATCACGCCAGTGGGTACGACGGCGAATACTCCGAGGCGTTCGATTCGACCGACCCGACACTTGCGAATCAAGCGGCCTGGGATATCGCTGGGGAGTACCGAGACCGATCACAGACGGATACTGGTGACCCCAACTTCAACGACGTGATCGGCTACGTCGAGGTCGATCCCGGCGAGTCGTACGTCGAAAGCGAGGATCCGCTTCACAACGATCCGACGATCGACGGTGAGCAACGCGAAGTCGACACCGAAACGAGCGGTGTAAGCGACAAAACAGGTGACGGATCGAGCACTATCGACGTCGGTGTCGACGAGATCGTGATCGGCTAGAACCGATACTCCACGCCGTCGTCCGAATCCTCCACCGTCACTCCGAGCGCTTCCAGATCGTCCCGCAGTGCGTCGGCGCGCTCGTAGTTCCCAACCTCCCGTTCGTCCTCGCGGACATCGAGCACGAGTTCGACTAGTTCTTCGGCGAGTCGCACGTCTCCGCCGGTCTCGCCGTCGAACGCGAATCCGAGCACGTCGCCGCCGAACGTCTCGAACGCCTCGATGGCGTCGGCCAGCCCCTGATAATCGTACGTATCCTGCTTGACGTGTCTGTTCACTGCGCCAGCAATCTCCAGCAGGGCCGCAAGCGCCTTGCGCGAGTTGAAGTTGTCGTTCATCGCACGCTCGAACTCCTCGCGGGCGTCCGCTACGGTCGCGCGGAGTTCCTCGTCGACGACTTTGGCCGCGGCGTCGGAACTGTCGGCGGCGTCGACCGCAGTCTGATAGCCGCGCTCGAGTCGCTCCCAGCGCTCGACGGCTTCGTCGAGTGCCGGCTCGCTGTAAGTCTGTCTGCTGTCGAACGCGGCCGACAGCAGGAACATCCGGATGGCGTTCGGGCCGAACTCGCGTACAGCGTTGCGGACGGTAAAGAAGTTCTCCAGACTGGACGACATCTTCTCGCCCTCGGTTTCGAGGAGGTTGACATGAAGCCAGTAGCGGGCGAACTGCTCGCCGGTTGCGGCCTCGCTCTGGGCGATCTCGTTCTCGTGATGGGGGAAGATCAGGTCCTGGCCGCCGACGTGGACGTCGATCGAATCGTCGAGATGAGTCGTACTCATCGCCGAGCACTCGATATGCCAGCCGGGACGGCCCTCGCCCCACGGCGACTCCCAGGTCTGGCCGCCGGGTTCGCCGTCGTCGGGATGTGCCTCGCCGGCCTTCCAGAGCGCGAAGTCCGCGGGATTGCGCTTCTCGGAGCGTTCGTCGGGATCGCCCTGTGATTCGATCTCGTCGAGGTCCTGATTCGAGAGTTTGCCGTACTCGTCGAAGGTCGAGACGTCGAAGTAGACCGAACCGTTGGCCTCGTAGGCGTAGCCCCGGTCGAGTAGCGTCTCGACGAGGTCGATGATCTCGGGGACGTGCTCGCTCACACGGGGGTAGACATCCGCACGCTTGAGGTTCAGCGAGCGCATGTCCTCGATGGTCCCGCCGACGAAGTGACGTGCCACCTCGCTCTCGGTGTCGCCATACACCTCGTCGACTCGGGCGACTATCTTCTCGTTGACGTCGGTGAAGTTCTCGACGTGGCGGACGTCGTAGCCGAGATACTCCAGCCAGCGGTGCATCACGTCGACGTGGACCCACGAACGGGCGTGACCGAGATGGGGGAGGTCCGAGACCGTCAGTCCACAGTAGTACAGGAGAACGGAGTCCGGGTCCTGTGGCTCGAACGGTTCTGTCTCGCCCGTCAGGGAGTTCGTGACCTGCAGCGTCATCTGTCCGGTAGTTCTTCCAGCATGCGCTTGAATCCACCGACTCCCACCGTCCGGGAGGACTCGAAACCCACAAGCCCCCGTCGGCCTACCCTCACGGTAATGCCCACGGGTGCGATACCGACGGCGTCGCTGGCGGGTGGGATGGATCTTCACCTCACCCTCGAAAGCGGTCAGTCGTATCTCTGGCGGCGCGAGGACGGTCGGATGTACGAGAACGCGACGGAAGGATCGCCGTGGTACTACACGGTCGTCGACGGCGAGGTCGTCCGGGTGCGCCAGACCGAGTCGGCCATCGAGTGGCACGCCAGCACGGAGGCCGAAGCGCTCGTCAGGGAACTGTTGCGCCTCGACGACGACCTCCCCGAAATCTTCGGGGCCGCCCCCGACGAGCAGATGCTCGAGGCCGCCTACGAGTACGCCAGGGGACTCCGATTGGTCGCCGACCCGGTCTTCCCGAACCTGATCTCGTTCATACTCTCCCAGCAGATGCGCGTCGAGCGGATCCACTCGATGACGACGACGCTGGCCCGCGAATACGGCGCGGAGGTCGAGTTCGACGGGGGGACGTATCACGCCTTCCCGACGCCCGAGGAACTCGCCGGTGCGACCGAGAGCGAACTGCGTGACCTCGCCCTGGGCTATCGTGCCCCATACGTCGTCCGAACGGCTGAGATGGTCGCGGACGGCGATGCGCATCCGAACGAGGCCCTCGGACTGTCTTACGAGGACGCCCGCGAGAGCCTCACGCGATTCGTCGGCGTCGGCGACAAGGTCGCGGACTGCGTCTTGCTGTTCTCGCTGGGCTATCTGGAGGCCGTCCCGCTGGACACCTGGATCCGGACGGCCATCGAGGACCATTTCCCCGACTGCGACTGCGGTAACTACGCCGAGACGTCACAGGCCATTCGCCAGCGCTTCGGCGTCGGCGACGGCGACGACTACGCGGGCTACGTCCAGACGTACGTGTTCCATTACCTGCGAACGCGCGAGTAGAATGGGTACCAGTAACGGCATTCGACGATGCCCGGCAACTGGCTGGTAGTCACGAGCACATCGCGCCCGCGGGTCCTACCTCCGTGCGAGCCCCCCACATACATTAGCGAGGTCGCTCATACGGTCTAATGGATGTCAAATAAATACACCTTTCGTCGGAATACCGACAAGTATTATAATGGGCTTATTGATCGTTATATGGTTTGGGGACAAGCTTATATGTCTCGGATTCTGTGATTAGCACACGATTCGGCGGCCGCCCGCCGGACCCCGACCCGGACTTCGACGCGTCTAGCACTGTTGAGTCGTTCATTGCCGAGTCACTCGTTGCGCGGAACGGTCTGGGGAGTGACAGCACATGACACACAGGATCCGAACCGACGGCGAACCGCCCGACGCGGCACCAGCCGCGAAGATGGAACAGTCGACCGATCGGTATTTATCGAAAGCATGAACGGAGATACAGAAACGCTCGACGAGCTAAGTCAGGAGTACAGGGAGTCGATACCAGCAGACCTGCGTGAGACCAGATCCTTTGACTGGTATCTGGACGAAGTCTACGACGATCCGAAGATCGCGCGGAACGCACACCAGCGGGTGGCCGACATGTTCGACCACTACGGTACCGAGTACGACGAGGAAGCAGGCGTCGTCGAGTACCACCTCGCGTCGGAGGATCCGCTTCACGACGGCGAGAACCGCTTTTTCGGCCGCGTAATACACGAGTCGATGCACGAGTTCGTCAACAAGGTCAAAAGCGGTGCCCGACGGCTTGGCCCGGAACGCCGTATCAAACTGCTGCTCGGGCCAGTCGGATCAGGAAAGTCGGCTTTCGACCAGCAGGTCCGGCGGTACTTCGAGGACTACACGATGCAGGAGGAGGGTCGGATGTACACCTTCCGGTGGACCGACCTCTGTTCGGTGATCGACGATCAGGACCCCGCCGATGACACGGTCCGATCGCCGATGAACCAGGACCCGCTCGTCCTGCTGCCGCTCGAACAGCGCCAGCAGGTCATCGACGGAATCAACGACCGACTAGAAGCACCCTACACGATCCGCAACGAGCAGTCGCTGGACCCGGAAAGCGAGTTCTACATGGACCGACTGCTGGGTCATTACAACGATGACCTGCAGAAGGTGCTCGAAAAACACGTCGAGATCATCCGGCTCACCGCCGACGAGAACAAGCGCCAGGCCCTGGAGACGTTCGAGCCGAAAGACAAGAAGAACCAGGACGAGACTGAACTCACCGGCGACGTCAACTACTCGAAAATCGCCGTCTATGGCGAGTCAGACCCCCGCGCGTTCGATTACTCCGGCGCGTTCTGTAACGCGAACCGCGGCGTCTTCTCGGGCGAGGAGCTACTGAAACTCCAGCGGGAGTTCCTCTACGACTTCCTGCATGCAACCCAGGAGCAGACGATCAAACCGAAGAACAACCCGCGGATCGATATCGACCAGGTGATCGTCGGCCGGACGAACATGCCCGAGTACAAGGACAAGAAAGGCGACGAGAAGATGGAAGCGTTCAACGACCGCACCAAGCGGATCGACTTCCCCTACGTTCTGTCCTACGATCAGGAGGCCGAGATCTACCGGAAACTGCTCGGTAACGCCGATGTGCCCGACATCCACGTCGAACCGCACACGCTGGAGATGGCCGGCCTGTTCAGCGTCCTCACGCGGATCGAGGAGCCGGATACGGACACGGTCGACCTGCTCCAGAAGGCCAAAGCCTACAACGGTGAGGAGGACGAGGCCGACGAGGTCGATGTGAAGAAACTGCGTGAGGAAGCCTCGACGACGGCGGAGATCGGCGAAGGGATGGACGGCATCTCGCCCCGCTTCATCGGCGACGAGATAGCCGAAGCGATCATGGACAGCAAACATCGCGGCCGTGGGTTCCTCTCGCCGCTGATCGTTTTCAACTTCTTCGAGGAGAACCTCGAACATCACGGCTCGATCCCCGAGGACAACTTCGAGACGTACTACCGCTACCTCGAACGCGTCCGCGAGGAGTACCGCGAGCGAGCCATCGAGGACGTCCGCCACGCCCTGGCCTACGACGTCGACGAGATCCGTCGACAGGGCGAGAAGTACATGGACCACGTCATGGCCTACATCGACGACGACACCGTCGAAGACGAGATCACGGGCCGCGAACAGGAGCCGGACGAGACCTTCCTGCGCTCGGTCGAGGAGAAACTCGACATCCCCGAGGACCGAAAAGACGACTTCCGACAGGAGGTCAGCAACTGGGTTTCCCGGCGAGCACGCGAGGGTGAGGCGTTCAATCCGCAGGACAACGAGCGGCTTCGCCGCGCGCTCGAGCGCAAGCTCTGGGAGGACAAGAAACACAACATCAATTTCTCGGCGCTGGTCAGCGCGAACGAGTTCGACGACGACGAGCGCTCGGCGTGGATCGACGCCTTGGTCCAGCAGGGCTACAGCGAGGACGGCGCGCGCGAAGTGCTCGAGTTCGCCGGTGCCGAGGTCGCAAAGTCCGAACTAGAACAGTAATGTCCCGAGGAGAAGAGTACGTCAGCGAGGCCGATGCCGCGCTTAAAGGGGCCTACGAGGAGCCACACAGTCTGGCCGAGTACGTCGACAAGGTCTTCGAGCGCCCCCGGATCGCCTCACACGCGAGCAAGTATCTCGTCGAGGCGATCGAGTCCCAGGGAACCCGGTCGGTCATCGAAGAGGGCGAAGAGAAAGAGCGGTATCGCTTCTTCGACGACCCACACAACGACGGTGAGCACGCCGTCCTCGGCAACACTGAGGTGCTCAACGCCTTCGTCGACGACCTGCGGACGATAGCCGCCGAACGGGGGAAAGGCGAGAAGATCATCTGGTTCGACGGGCCAACGGCGACCGGGAAATCCGAACTCAAACGCTGCCTGATCAACGGGCTCCGGGAGTACTCGAAGACCGAGAAAGGGCGCCGGTACACCGTCGAATGGAACGTCGAGGGAGCCGCCGATACACGGGGACTGAGTTACGGCAGCGAGCAGCACTCGGACGAGGACGACTGGTACGAGAGCCCCGTGCAGGCCCATCCCCTCTCGGTGTTTCCCGACGAGGTCCGGTCGGAGATACTGGGCTCGATCAACGACAGCTCCGACGATCACGTCGATCTTCACGTCGACGCCCGACTCGATCCGTTCTCGCGGGAGGCGTACGACTACCTCGAAGAACAGTACCGCCGGAACGGCGATGCCGAGGAACTGTTTTCCGCGATCACCGACCCCGGGCATCTGCGAGTGAAAAACTACGTCGTCGACGTCGGGCAGGGGATCGGCGTCCTGCACTCGGAGGACGAGGGCCATCCCAAACAGCGTCTCGTCGGTTCGTGGATGCAGGGAATGTTGCAGGAACTCGACTCCCGCGGTCGAAAGAACCCGCAGGCGTTCAGCTACGATGGCGTGCTCTCGCAGGGCAACGGCCTCCTGACGATCGTCGAGGATGCGGCCCAGCACGCCGACCTGCTCCAGAAGTTGCTCAACGTCCCCGACGAGCGAACGGTAAAACTCGACAAAGGGATCGGGATGGACATCGATACGCAGATGCTGATCATCTCGAACCCGGACCTGGAAGATCAGCTGAATCAGCACGCCGATCGCAACGGGACGGACCCGCTGAAAGCTCTCAAGCGACGCCTCGACAAACACGAGTTCACCTACCTCACGAACATCTCGCTGGAGACCGAACTGATCAGGCGTGAGTTGACCGGTGAAACGACCGTCTGGGAGACCGAGGAGTACGACGAGCTAGAGGCAAAGATCCGCGAACCGATCAGTATGAAGGTGCGGGGATCAGACGGCGAGATCTGGGAGCGCGAACTCGCACCGCACACTATCGAGGCGGCGGCGATGTACGCCGTCGTGACGCGTCTGGAAGACGGCGACCTCCCCGCGGGAATCGACCTCGTCGACAAGGCGGTCCTCTACGACAAGGGCTACCTGCAGGACGGCGACGAGCGACGCGACGAATCGGAGTTCGAGTTTGACGACGAAACGAACGGCGAGCAGGGGATTCCCGTTACCTTCACGCGTGACGTGCTGGCAGAGCTACTCCAGATCGAAACGGATCGACACCACGCCGAACTCCCCGTCGAACGGGTGGTCATGCCCCGCGACGTTCTGAACGCGATGGCGGAGGGCCTCGACGGCGCGCCGATGTTCTCGGCGGGTGAGCGTGCCGAGTTCGAGAACCGGGTCGTGCCGGTGAAGAACTTCCTGTTCGGCCAGCAAGAGAGCGACGTCCTCGAAGCGATACTTCACGACAACCGCGTCGACGAGGAGACGGTCGGCGAGTACGTCGAGCATGTCTACGCGTGGGCGACCGACGAGCGGATCACCAACGACCGCGGCGAGCGGATCGAACCGGACCCGCTGAAGATGAAACTGTTCGAGGTAGAGCATATGGGCCGGTTCGCGGAGAGGGATTACGAAGGCAAAAAGCCCTCTACCGCGGTCGCGGAGTTCAGGCGGAGCAAGATCATCACGTCACTGAACCGCCACGCGTGGGAGCATCGTGACGAGGACTTCTCCGTGTCGAACGTCGATCTGACCGAGATCCCGATCATCCGAAGCCTTCTGGAGAGCTACGACTGGGACGACGTCGCGCGGATCTACGAGGACTTCGAACCGAACCAGTGGGACGATCCCCCGGCAAATACGGAGACAGAGAGCGTGAAAGCACAGACGATCGAGAACATGATCGACCTGTTCGACTACACGGCGGCGTCGGCCGAGTTGACGAGCCGTCACGTCATCGGACAGATCGCCTACAAGTGGGAATAATGGGACTGCAAGACGACCTCGAACGATTCCGGGCGGTGGGCGAACAGCGCCGCGAAGACCTCGAAGAGTTCATCCAGTACGGTGATCTCAGTGGGAGCGAGAAGGACGAGGTGAAGATCCCGATCAAGATCGTCGACCTGCCATCTTTCGAGTACGACCAGCGCGATCAGGGCGGCGTCGGCCAGGGTGAGGGTGACGTCGGCGATCCGGTAGGGCCGCCACAGCCACAGCCAGGCGACGGCGACGACGGGGATCCCGGCGAGGAGGGGGGCGAACACGAGTACTACGAGATGGATCCCGAAGAGTTCGCCCAGGAACTCGACGAACGACTGGGGCTGGACCTGGAGCCGAAAGGAAAGAAAGTCGTCGAGGAGAAGGAAGGCCCCTTCACTGACCTCACCCGGAGCGGCCCGGACTCAACCCTCGACTTCGAGCGGATGTTCAAAGAGGGACTCAAACGCAAACTGACGATGGACTTCGACGAGGAGTTCCTCCGTGAAACACTCAAAATCGACGGCTGGGGCCCCCAGCGCGTCTTCGAGTGGGCCCGCGGCGAGAACATCCCGGTCTCGAAGCCGTGGATCGAGGAGGCGTACAGCGACATCCCCTCCGAAGAACTCGATACGTGGGAGAGCTTCGAACAGCTAGACGCGAACGTCGACCGTGAGCCGGTTCAGCAGAAGATCAGGCGCGAGGGGCTCAAACACGTCCCACTACGCCGCGAGGACGAACGCTACCGACATCCGGAGATCATCGAAGAAAAGGAAAAGAACGTCGTCGTGGTCAACATCCGGGACGTCTCCGGGTCAATGCGTCAGAACAAGCGCGAACTGGTCGAGCGGACGTTTACGCCGCTGGACTGGTATCTCCAGGGCAAGTACGACAACGCGGAGTTCGTCTATATCGCCCACGACGCCGAGGCGTGGGAGGTCGACCGCGACGAGTTCTTCGGGATCCGCTCGGGCGGCGGGACGAAGATATCCAGCGCGTACGAACTCGCTCAGCACCTGCTCGAAGAGTACCCCTGGCACGAGTGGAACCGCTACGTCTTCGCCGCGGGCGACAGTGAGAACTCCAGCAACGACACCGAGTCGGGCGTGATCCCACTGATGGAGGAGATTCCCGCGAACCTCCACGCCTACGTGGAGACCCAACCCAGCGGCAACGCGGTCAACGCGACCCACGCCAAGGAACTGGAGAGTCACTTCGGCGAGGACGACGACGTTGCGGTCGCGTACGTGTCGGACCAGAACGACATCGTCGACGCCATCGAGGAGATACTCAGCACGGAGAGTGAAGAATGAACTTCGACCGATACAACGCACAGCGCGAGGCAACGAAACTACAGGAGCCAGTCGACGAGGCCCGAAAGCTAGCCGAACGGCTCGGATTAGAGCCGTATCCGGTCAACTACTGGATCGTCGACTACGACGAGATGAACGAACTGATCTCCTACGGCGGGTTCCAGCAGCGATACCCCCACTGGCGCTGGGGGATGCAGTACGACCGCCAGCAAAAGCAGGGCCAGTACATGGGCGGAAAGGCCTTCGAAATCGTCAACAACGACAACCCATCACACGCCTTCCTGCAGGAGTCGAACGAGCTAGCCGACCAGAAAGCGGTCATCACGCACGTCGAGGCGCACGCCGACTTCTTCGCGAACAACGAGTGGTTCGGCCTGTTCACCGACGGGCGCAGCGACGACACGGTCGAGGCGGCCGCCATGCTGGAGCGACACGCACGACAGATCCGCGAGTACATGGAGGACCCGGAGATCGACCGGGCCGACGTGGAGCGCTGGATCGATCACGTGCTCACGCTTGAGGATACGATCGACCAGCATCAGGCGTTCTCGGCGTCACGCCCCGGAGAACCCGAGGCCGAGACCGAGCAACTGGAGGCCGACCTCTCGGAGAAACTCGGCGAACTGAACATGAGTGACGAAGTCCGGGAGGAGGTGTTCTCCGACGAGTGGCTCGAAGGCCAGTCGCCCGAGGAAGATCCCGCAGAGCCGGAGACGCCCGAAAAGGACGTCATCGCCTTCCTGGGCCAGCACGGCAAGCAGTTCGACGAGGATGCCGGGAAGGCCCGCGAATACGAACCCTGGCAGCGCGACGTGCTGGAGATGCTTCGGACCGAGTCGTACTACTTCGCCGGGCAGAAGATGACAAAAATAATGAATGAAGGGTGGGCGAGTTATTGGGAATCCATCATGATGGCCGACGAGAACTTCGCCGACACCGACGAGTTCCTCACCTACGCCGACCACATGGCGCGGGTGCTCGGTTCGCCCGGACTCAATCCCTACAAACTCGGCCTCGAACTCTGGCAGTACGCCGAGAACACGGCCAACCGACGCGAGGTGCTTGACAAACTCCTCCGCGTGGAGGGAATCTCGTGGCGGAACCTGCTCGATTCGGTCGATTTCGATAGCGTGCTGGAGACCCTCGAACCGCCGTCGGCACTGAAACTAATCACCAGTGACCGACTCGACGAGGTAGCCGCGCTCCCCGACGAGTTCGTCGACAGGGAGAACCTGGAACGCGCCCGCGAGGGTGAGATCGACATCGACCAGTACCCCTGGAAAGTACTCACCTACGAGGGGCTCGTTCGACGACACTTCTCGCTCACCAAGCCACAGCACCGGCGCTTCCTGCCGAGTGTGAGCCAGTCCGAACTCGAACGGATCGGCCGATACCTGTTCGACGACACCATCTACGGGAGCGTCGACGAGGCGCTCGAAGACGTGGATTACACCACCGGCTGGGATCGGATGCGCGAGATCCGGGAGAGTCACAACGACGTGACCTTCCTCGACGAGTTCCTCACACAGGAGTTCATCGAGGAGAACGAGTACTTCACCTACGAACACTCCCACGCCACCGGCCAGCCACGGGTTGCCAGCAGGGACGCCACGGACGTCAAACAGAAGCTACTGCTACGGTTTACCAACTTCGGCAAACCGACCATCGTCGTCAAGGACGGTAACTACAACAACCGCAACGAACTCCTGCTGGCCCACCGGTACAACGGTGTGATGCTCGATATCGAGCAGGCAAAGAGTACGATCGAACGCGTCTTCGAGCTATGGGGTCGCCCGGTCAACCTCGTGACAATCGTCAAGACCGTCGACGATCACGACCTCGAAGTCGCCCGTCGCCGCAACGAGGAACCCGAACCCACGGAGCAAGGCCGACTGATCCGGTACGACGGCGACGGGTTCGACGAGCGCGAACTCCCCTGGGAGGACGTCGAGGATATCGCCGCAAGCGACGTCGACTACGACACGAAACCCGACGACTGGCTGGCGTAAGCCCTGCAGAACTATCGCCCGGCGAAACGCGGTCCCGCATCGGGACCGGGAACCCGTCCCCGGGACGACGGATGATCGGATTGATTCTGTAAGACCGCAAGGTCGGATGGGGCCGAGAAATGAACGCTACGTTTCTGTCCAGTACGATGGGGATGATGCTGCGCGCGAGCGTGTCTCTGGGTCGAATGATCCGTGGCGGATAGTTTCGCCGGTCATTAGTCGTCGCGAGTTTCCTGATCGACATACATTACATCTAATCAATATGAACGATAGATAAAAGATAAAGAGTATTATAAGATAAATTATATAAATAAGCGTATCGGAACCCTCATTCAATATTTTCTGTGAAAATAAACTGCTTTTGAACAAATAATATGCTCTAAGGAGTGTTTTAAAACCGTAAAATATGAACGCGACAGGAGAAAATTTCGTATTCGAATAGAAACGTAGCCAGTATTCAGAGATAGAGTATAAGGGACCTTTGTAGTCTTTAGTGGCGGAATCAATGTGAATTCGGACGACATCGACGATAATAATAATCAATATTATATAAAAGGAGATATAGTTAAAATATTAAAAGTTAAAAATAGCGTACTATTACGCGAGTTTCATTAGTAACGATACCAATCTCCTGAAATTAGTTCGCTGCGGGTTAGAGACCGCTCGACGCCACAGCCTCGCTCCATCCTCTGGTAGACGGGGCATCTGAACACGTCTGACGACGCGCTATTACAGAAGTACAGTCGTAAATCCAAGTAGCGATCAGCATTCAGTCCGTACCCTGGAAGTAGGGAGAGCTATATAGTATTACTAGTTTTCCATATTCACCCCCCAGTCCGTAGTACTAGTAATACTTCCGGCGGCCGTCATGCCCACCTGACTCGAAAGAGCGGAACGGTGCAATTATCGGCACTACAGGGGCTGAGTGGCGGTTCGGTTCGAATCTTCTGACGGACTCGTGGGATTACTCGTATTCGTCCTGGATGTACTCGAGCATCGCAAGTGTATCATCGCTATCCGCCTGGTTCAGGCTGTTAAGACCCACTGCAGCCAGTAAGGGGTAAAAGTCCTGTAACTTCTGTAGATCGTAGTTGCTGGTACGCTTGCAGTCGTAGCTCACCTCCCGGTAGGTTAGTTCGAGCGCGTCGTGTAGCTCTTCAGGCAGATAGATCGTTACGCTCTTCCACTCCTGCTTGACGTTTCCCAGATCCGTGAGGTCGTAGTCGTCGGTCGGTGCTTCGTCGCCGAGTGATCCCCCCATGTCGGGAATTCCCGACTGCATATCCTCGCTATCCGAATCCTCAGTCATCGCTACCCCCCGTCCGACGAGCGTTCATCGGCCACGAGCACCGTTCGTACAGTATTACTTTCATGGATTATACTGATAGTCTCATTTCGTATTACTGTTTCGGTTCCCCGCTCAGCGCACTCACGCGGGCACCCGTTTACCGACTTTTGACGAGCAAATGAATCAGCAACCTGTTCTCCAAGGAAAGGTTTAAGTGGTATGGTCCGAAGTGTGTGAGTGGAATCTCGAATATGAGCGAAAAAAACACTAGCAATTCGAACTACTCACGACGCAAGGTTATCCAAGCAGCAAGCGCGCTTGGTGTCGCCGGTACGACTGGCCTCGCCGGCTGTCTCGGCGGCGACGACGGCGATGAGAACGGCGATGAGAACGGATCGGAGAACGGCGACGAGAACGGGAACGAAGCCGGTCAGCAGGAGATGGAACTCGTCCACTGGTGGACGGCCGGTGGCGAGGAGGAAGCACTGAACGCCCTGCTAACCGGGTTCCTGGATGAGTATGGCTACGACGAAAGCAACATCAACGAGAACCCCGCACCGGGTGGTGCTGGATCCGCAGTCGACGCCGCAATCCAGTCGCGGATCATCGATCAGGACCCGCCATCCTCGTTCCAGATCTGGCCCGGCGAGTCGCTCCGTCCGTACACCGATGCAGACGTGCTGGCGGATATCGGCGACATCTGGACCGACGACATGCAGGACGCGTACGTCTAGGGGGTTCAGGACACTGCACAGCCCGACGGCAATTACGTCAGCGTCCCGATCAACATTCACCGGCTGAACAACCTCTTTTATAACACCGATGTCCTCGACGACGCGGGCGTCGACCCGACGGATATCAACGACCCCGAACAGCTACTCGATGCGCTACAGACTATCGACGATGCCGGCTACACAGCGTTCGCTCACCAGACTGGGTCAGTCTGGTCGACGCTCCAGCTATGGGAGACGGTGTTCATCGGTTACACCGGCGTCGATGACTTCATGTCGTTCCTCGACCGGGACGTCGATGGTCTCGAGGAGGAGATTCGTGCTTCGCTACAGCTCCTCGTGGACTACCGAGAGTACTTCAGCCCCGACTCCAGTTCGATCGCATGGGACGAAGCGAACGGCCAGGTGATTGACGGGGAGGCTGCCTTCATCCATCAGGGCGACTGGGCGGCCGGCCAGTACGGTGCCACCGACCTCACATACGGCGAGGAGTGGGATCACGTCCCGTTCCCGGGCACAGAGGGAACGTACTCGCTAGTCATGGACTCCTTCGTGATGCCCGAGCCGAACCCGACGCCGGAACTCACCAAGGACTTCCTGACGTACTGTGGATCGATCGACGCACAGCAGCGGTTCAACAGCATCAAGGGCTCGATCCCGCCGCGAACTGATGTCCCGTCCGACGAGTTCGGGCCGTTCCTCGAGAGCCAGATGGACGACTTCGAGAACTCGGACCAGCAGCCGCCGACGATCGCACACGGATCGGGTATCGACCCGCAAGGGAAGAGCGTTCTCGAGGAGATCTTCTCCGGGTTCATCGAGAACTGGGACGCAGAGGCGACGACGAGTCGAATCCTCGACGAGCTGTAAATAGGGTCCACACCTATGATTCATATATTTCGACGAATACTAAACCGATTACGGGCCGGTAATCCGCGAGATCGGCGCGAGGGCTCCTCCGATGGTACCGGGGATTCCGATGCCGATAGCGGTGCGATTCGTACCGACGGTGGCGAGTCGGTGAGTACTACCTCGACCCCCACGGTCAGCGTCAGCACCCGAATCAGACGTCTGTTCCAGGACGAGCGCGTCGCCGGGCTTCTCTTTTGGGTTCCGCCGTTTCTCCTGATGGGGTGGTTCGTATACGGCGCTATTGGCTGGAACGTTGTGATTTCGCTGACCGACTGGAGCGGTCTTGGTCAACCCCTGTACGATTCGTTCGATCTCGGTATGTATCGAGAGCTGCTGTCCGACCCTTCGTTCAGGGTCGCAGCACGTAACCAGGTCGTGCTCATGATCACCTTTACAGTCGCGGCGCTGGGTCTCGGACTGTTGTTGGCGATCATGATCGACCAGAATATCCGGTTCGAGAACACGTTCCGGACGGTCTATCTGCTCCCGATGGCCCTCTCGTTCGTCGTCACGGCTATCTTCTGGTCGTGGATCTACAACGCGGAGATCGGTCTGATCAACCAGGCTCTGGAGACGGTCGGATTAGGCGCAATAGCGCTGGACTGGCTAGGTGATCCACGGACGAAACTCGCTGCAGTCATCGTCGCACTGACCTGGCAGTTCAGCGGCTACTGTATGATCGTCTATCTCGCGGCGCTCCGTGCTATCCCGAACGAGCACTACGAGGCCGCCAAGGTCGACGGCGCTTCCACCATTCGGATGTACTGGCGAGTCATCCTCCCGCAGCTTCGGTCGGCGACAACTAGCGCGACGGTCGTGTTGATGGTTTTCGCGCTGAAAGCGTTCGATTTCATCTTCGTGATGTTCGGAGATACACCAGGTCCGTCGGCCGATATCCTGTCCGTGATGATGTTTCGGGAAGCGTTTTCCCGGAGCAACTGGGCGTACGGATCCGCCGTCGCGACAGTGTTGTTCCTGTTGGCACTGGCGATCGTCGTCCCGTACCTCTACACGCAGCACAAGCGAGGTGACCTCTAATGACTGATTCCGACACGTCCGACAGTACTCACAGCTCTGACCAGGATTCGACGGCAAACGATGGCGGGGCACTCGGCTGGGTCCGCGCTCGTCTGAACGCGACCAGTCCGCGACGGCTGGCACTCTATGCCCTCCTCGCAGCAGTGCTCGTGTTGTTCCTGTCGCCGCTGTGGAGCGGCTTCATGACCTCACTGAAGAGTCAGACGGCGTTCGCCACGACGGCTCCGTACGCACCACCGTTGCCGAGTGAGATGGTCGCACAACCGTGGTTCGAGGCATGGTCACGCCTGCAGGGTGGAATGTTCAACAGCCTACTGTTCGGCATTCCGGCAACGATCTTCTCGGCGTTTCTGGGGAGTATGGCCGCGTTCGGACTCACCAAGATCGACTGGCGGGGACAGTTGGCAGTCCTCTTGCTGTTCGTAGCCGGTGTCTTCATCCCCTACCAGTCCGTTCTGGTCCCGCTTCGGGTCTTCTGGGGGATGGTTGGAATCGAGAGTATGATGCTGACCGCAGAGTCGAGCGTCGCGGTGCTCCCAGTGATACCCGCGCTGTTCGCCGCACTGGCGGAACGTGCTGATCTGATCGAGTTGATGATCACACACACCGCCTTCGGTATCCCGATCTGTACCGTGCTGTTCCGGGGCTACTACCTGACGATCGACGACGATATCCTCGAGGCGGCCAAGATCGACGGCGCATCGACGCTCCGCGTCTACTGGCGCATCATCCTGCCGCTCTCGAAGCCGATGTTCGCGGTGACGCTCATCTACCAGTTCACGAATATCTGGAACGACCTACTGTTCGCACTGGTGCTCGTAACCTCGTCGAGCAGTCACGTTGCCACCCAGAAACTCAACGAGTTGCAGGGTGCAATGGTCTCCGAATACAACTTACAGATGGCGGGTGCGTTCCTCGTGGCGCTCCCGACGCTGATCATCTACGTCGTGTTCGGCAAACAGTTCGCAAAAGGAGTCGCGGGAGAACAATGATTCGGTTGACTAACGGCACACGAATGACAGACATAGACGCGTACGACGGTGGTATCGGTTCGACGAACGGCGGACGATCGGAGGTGCTCTCACATGGCTGATCTGACGCTCGATGGGGTGACGAAAGTGTTTCAGGACGGCAACGAGGAGGTCGTCGCCGTCGACGACGTCTCCATCGAAGTCGAAGATGGCGAGTTCCTCGTCCTGGTCGGCCCCTCCGGGTGTGGCAAGTCGACGACGCTGCGGATGGTCGCAGGGCTCGAAACGATTACCGACGGGACGCTCCGAATCAACGACAGGGAGGTCAACGACACTCCCGCACAGGAGCGCGACATTGCGATGGTCTTCCAGTCGTACGCTCTCTACCCGCACATGACTGTGCACGGGAACATGAGCTTTGGCCTCGAGGAGTCGACGGATCTCCCCGATAGCGAGATCGACAGCCGGGTCGAAGAAACGGCCTCGATGATGGGCATCAAAGACCTCCTCGACCGCAAGCCCGCCGACCTCTCGGGGGGGCAGCGACAGCGGGTCGCGCTCGGCCGAGCGATCGTCCGGGAACCGCACGTGTTCCTGATGGACGAACCCCTCAGCAACCTCGACGCGAAACTGCGTGCCGAGATGCGGACCGAACTCCAGCGCCTGCAGGAGGACCTGGATACCACGACGGTGTACGTCACACATGATCAGACCGAGGCGATGACCATGGGTGACAGAATCGCCATCCTCGACAAGGGTGAACTGCAGCAAGTAGGAACGCCGCTGGAGTGTTACCATCGGCCCAACAACCAGTTCGTCGCCGGGTTCATCGGGGACCCCTCGATGAACTTCTTCGACCTGGAACTCGACCGCGAGTCGGAAGCCGGAAGCTCTGACGGAGCTGCCACCAAAGGTGCATTAGTCAGAGATGGGTTCCAGTACTCGTTGTCCGAAGAGTCTCTCGAAACGGTCGGCGACGTGACGGATGTCGTACTCGGGATCCGGCCGGAGGATATCGAACTACTGGAATCCGGGTCCAGCGTGCACGACTACGAGGCAACCGTCGACGTGGTCGAGCCGAAGGGTGACGAGAACGTCGTCTACCTCGAATTCGAGGGAGCGGAGTACGACGGGACGTTTGTCGCCACCGTCGGCGGTATGCATCGTATCGAGGCAGGGCAGTCGATCACCGTTCGGTTCCCGGAAGATGCCGTTCATATCTTCGAGAGCCGCACTGGGACCGCACTGCAGAACCGCCAACTCTCGGCAACAGAAGAACCGGAACTGACAATATAGCTCCGCGCTGTCGGTCCGCGATCCGATTTTTGTCGCTGTTGTCGTCGATCCACCCGCTGGGGTTTCGAGCATTCTCGTTCGTGAGATCTGATCTGTTCCTGATACCAACGTAACTGAAAACCAAAACATTAATAAAACTATTCATCATTACATAATCCGATGTTACACTGGCTTCGCCGTCTCATACCGACAGTTGTTCGCAGAAGCTACGCGCTAAAATTCGGGATCCTCCTGCTGGTTATTGGAGCCTCTGTCGGCGCGGTGGGTCTGCTGGCGACCGAAGCGATCGGCGCAGAAGTCCAGGAGAACACCAATGACGAGTACGCGACGCTCGCCGAACAGGAGGCACAAAGCCTGCAAGGGTGGTCCGAGAGCAACGAACAACGGGTCCGGACGCTCGTCCGAAACCCGGACCTTCGTAGCCTCGGTACCACGGATCTCCGACAGTATACACAGTCTCCGGACAGGGCGCGTGCGATTCACATAATCGACCAGAACGACAACAGTATTACGGCCAGTACGGATCGTGAGTTGGTGGGCGAATCCGTCGACGTTCTCTCGGTTCCCGATACTGATCAGAGGCTCACGGAACTCGAACCGTTCTCGGTCTATACTTCGGAGCCGTACCGTCTCGAAGACGGTGAGGGGACGCCCGTAGTGACCTACGGACAGGCCACAGAGGACGGCGCTATCGGGGTCGTGTACACCGTCGAACTCGAGCAGTACGCCGAGAACTTCAACAGTTACGGCAACGACCGCTCGACCACGCTCGTAGTGGATAGCCAGAGCAGAGTCGCCTTCGACGATGCTGGCTTCGGCGAGCAACGACAACATTTCCTGCAATCGTACAATGGAAACGTCCTTGAAAGTCAGAGTCGGACAGTCGGGGCTCGAACGGTCGCGGCATCCGACAGCGCTGGGGTGCTCTCCGCGTACGACTTCCCCGATGAGGAGTACGTCGTCGGCTACGCACCGGTCGACGGTACGGACTGGGTTGTTCTTGTACACGAACCAACAGCCGACGCATACGGGTTCGTGGCGACGGTCCAGCGGTTCGGTCTCGGTGCGACGGGTGCAGGCGTGTTACTCATCACAGTGATGGGTGCGGTTATCGGTCGGAGTACCGCGGTTTCGATCAACCAGCTAACCGAGCGAGCCGAACGCATGGAATCGGGCGATCTAGATGTGGATCTGGAAACCACACGGATCGACGAGATCGGACAACTGTATGATGGGTTTGCGAACATGCGGGATGCATTACGGGAGCAGATCAGCGAGGCGCAGGCCGCGCGTTCGCAGGCCGAGTCCGAACGCGAGCGAGTCGAGCGGATCAACGATGACTTGCAACAGAGCGCCGAGGAGTACTGTGCCGTGATGGGGGCTGCCGCGGACGGAAACCTGTCCGTCCGCGCGGACGTCGATACGGAGAACGACCAGATGCGTGGCATCGGCGAGGACTTCAACGAGATGCTGGGAGAGATCGAGGTGACTGTCGCGGACCTGAAACAGTTCGCAGAGCAGGTAGCGGTCGCCTCAGAGCAGGCCACGGCGTCGAGTGAGGAGGTTCGCAGCGCAAGCGAGCAGGTTACCGAGTCGATCCAGGAGATCTCCGACGGTGCCGAACAACAGAACAACTCGCTCCAATCCGTCAGCCAGGAGATGGGTGGCCTCTCGACGACAACCGAGGAGATCGCCGCCTCGTCGAACGAGGTCGCCGATATCGCCGAACGGACGGCCCGAACGGGCCGAGAGGGGCGCGAAGCCGCTCAAGAAGCGATCGAGGGGATGAGCAGTATCGAACGTGGGAGCCAAAACGCCGTCGAAGAGATCGAGGCCCTACAGGAGGAAGTCTCACAGATCGACGAGTTGCTGGAGTTCATCACCGAAGTGGCCGAGCAGACAAACATGCTGGCGCTCAACGCCAACATCGAGGCCTCTCGATCCAGCGAATCCGGCGACGGGTTCGCCGTCGTCGCCGAGGAGGTCAAAGAGCTAGCCGCCGAAACCAAAGACGCCGCCGAGGACATCGAGGACCGCCTCGAACGGGTCAAATCGCAAACTGACGAGACGGCACTGGAGGTACAGCGGACGAGCGACGAGATTACCAACCACACGGACTCGGTTCGCGATGCCGCCAACGCGCTCGACGAAATCGCCGACTACACGCAGGAGACGAATACCGGCGTTCAGGAGATCTCTGCGGCGACCGAACAGCAGGCCGCGTCGACGCAGGAAGTGGTCGCGATGGTCGACGAAGCAGCGACGATATCCGAGGAAACGACCGCAGAGGCGGAAAACGTCGCTGCGGCGGCCGAGCAACAGACAACCGCCCTCACCGAGGTTTCACATTCGGTGTCCGACCTGGCCAACCAGGCCTCACAACTCTCGGAGGCACTCGACCGCTTCGATGCCGACGGTGACGCCGAACCGGGTGGACCGATCGACGTTTTGTAGCCGTACTGGCGCTCCGTTATTCCTTCACTTATCATAGCTCATATATGCATATGAATTTGAGTATTCTATCACGCGGTGGGAGTGCAATCGCGGCCAGTGTCGGAGATACGATCACAACTGTAATCCAATGAAACACGTTTAAATACTTTACAAGTAGTTATTAGTCGAGTAAATCCGGTTATATAGCTCCCGATGGCGACTCGAAATGGAGGTGACGCACCGTGGACGCTGGTACTCGAAAGACAAACAGTATATGCCGGTTTTTCGACTTCTACACCCCGAATATCGAAGAATCACTTAACAGATTCGCTGAGAGCCCGGTGTCTCTGCTATAGTATAGATAATATTATAATTTGCTAGACTAATAGTATTTATAGAATATTTGTGCACATCGCTACCTAGCTTCTGAATCGTCACCTCGGGATTACTGTGGAGCGCCCCCAGTCCGGATCACCGATGTCGGATCGTCGTCGATCCCCACAGTCGGACTACGCTTTTACTGGCCGAACACGAAGAATCGATATGACCAAGACGATCACTGCGGAGGAGTTCCGCGACCTACAGGACAGCGACGAGTCCTACACGCTCGTCGATACGCGTCCGGGAGAAAGCTTCGAGTCGTGGCATATCGACGGAGCGATCAACTACACCTACAAGCCCCACTACGACTTCGACGCCGAGGACTTTCGGGCACAGACCGGGCTGGAACCGGACGACCGGATCCTGACGATCTGCGCCAAAGGCGAGTCATCGTTCGAGATCCTCGACGAACTGGACGAAGCGGGCTACAACGATGTCACCGTCATCGAGAACGGTATGCGGGCGTGGAGCCGCGTCTACGATGTCACTACCGTCCCGACCGACAGTGACGGCATCGAGATTATCCAGATACAGCGCCGCGCGAAAGGCTGTCTCGGCTACGTCATCGGCTGTACAGAAACGGGCGAGGCCTGCGTGATCGATCCGACAAGACACGTCGCGGAGTTCGTCGACGCCGCTACGGAGGCAGGCTACGATATCACTGCGGCCTTCGACACGCACGTCCACGCCGACCACATCTCCGGCGGTCGCACACTCGCCGACGAGCAGGACGTGCCGTACTACCTCGGGGCCGACGCGACCGACCGGGGCGTGACACACGAGTACGAACCGCTGGAGCGAAACGAGGTCGTCGGCGTGGGCGAACTCGATGTCAAGGCGCTCTCGACGCCGGGGCATACCTCCGAGATAGTGAGCTATCTCGTCGAGGACGAGGCTGTCGCAACCGGCGATACCCTCTTCGTCGACTCGGTCGGGCGAACCGAACTGCAGTTCGGCGATAGCGAGGCTGCAGAGGGTGCCAGACAGCTCTACAAGTCGCTCCATCGGACCCTGCTCGCCGAACCCGACAGTGTGACCGTCCTCCCGGGGCATTTTCCCGTAAGCGACGCGGGCAAGTACGGCGAGCTAACCCCTGGCGAGCCGATCAGCCGGCCCGTCGGCGATATCCGGCAGTCGGTGGACCTGCTCGACCAGCCCCGGGACGCGTTCGTCGAGCACGTCACCGAGCGCCGCCCCGAGAAGCCACCGAACTACGAGCAGATAATCGGCCTCAACACCGGCCGCGAGGCAGTCGCGGACGAAACCGAGGCGATCGAACTGGAACTCGGCCCGAACCGCTGTGCTGCGGAGGTCCAATGACGAGTAGCGACCAGTTCTCGGTGTCGACGGGCGACCGACTAACCGTCGTCGACGTCACCGACCAGGTCGAGCAGGCTATTCCCGACGACGTCGAGCAGGGGCTCTGTGCCGTATTCGTTCGGCACACGACCGCGGCAATCGTGATCAACGAGCCCGAGCCACGATTGCTCGACGACATCGAAGGGTTCCTCTCCGATCTGGTGCCCGACGAGGGACACAGCCACGACGAACTGGACGGGAACGCCGACTCGCACCTCCGAACGACGCTTCTGGGCCCGAGTGAGACCATCCCGGTCGTCGACGGCACCCCCGACACCGGCACCTGGCAGTCGGTACTGCTCGTCGAGTGCGACGGCCCGCGGACGCGGACGGTGTCGGTGACGGTAGTCGGGGAGTAGCTTACGTGCCGGAGGTACTGTCGGTACCGACGATGACCCGTCCCAGCGCGTCGGAACCGACAGGCGCGACGACGAGCGGTGCGGACGCCGGGACGCCCGCTGTGAACAGGAGCACACAGCCCAGACCGACCGCCACGGCGAGGAGCCAACCGCTGTTAGCGGCGGTCATGCGTAGACTGAGACGAGTACAGTCGTGTTCCACGCCACCACGACGACGCCGAGCGCGGCGAGCGTGCCCGATACGGCGAGGCGGTGGGCCGGTCGTAGCTGTCGGGCGAGGATCACGAAGCCCGTCATCACAGCTGCTTTCCACGCGGTCAGTGCAACTGCCGGACCGAGAACTCCCGGGACGGCACCGACGAGAATGGCTGGAAGCGGGTTCCCCTCTGACGCGCCCAGACCCAGGCCGACGAGCGTCGAGACGAGGTCGCCCACTCCATAGAACAGGAGTGCAAGCATCCATAGCGCCCGCTCTGCCGATCGGTGGTCGACATCGACCGCGGCCCACTCGACCCGACCGGGCGCGTTATCGGCGGCCACGGCGACACCTCCAGTTCCGGCCGGCGGCGTACAGGTGGCGACTGGGCGTGGCGTCGGATCTGTGCGGTCCGAGCCGGGTACCGACTTTGCACAGATCTGTCGCTGTGCCGAATCGAGACCGGTCTGTGTGCGGAACTGTCCTGCGGCACATGAGCCTCGAAATCGCCCCGAGAGGCGACTCCGTTTCGACGCTCGCTATCGCCACTCTTTGATATGACTTCGATACCAGTACGCAGGAGCGGCTTACCACAGACAGGAGCGGAATATGCTGCGTCTAGGGGCGTTTCGACTCGTGGAGCGGCGACTGCGCGACGCTACAGATACGGGCGGGCGATCGCAAGGCCGTCCGTGGCGATGCCGTCGACCCCGCGCCAGGCAAGCAGGCGGGCGAGACGGGCATCGTTGACCGTCCAGACGTTGACGCCGAGGTCGACTGCTCGCGCACGGGAGAGCAACCGCGAGTACAGCAGGAGGGTAAAACGGGGGTGGATGTACTGGCAGTCGAGTTCGACGGCACGACGAACTGGCTCGTCACGCAACCGTTTCGTGATATACGCGGTCTCGACGGTCCGGGCGTCGGACTGGATCTCCCGCAGTGCCGCGGCAGAGAACGATGAGACGATTGCGTCGTTCCCGACCGCGGCGAGCGTATCCAGCACGTCCTCAGCGATGCCGGTCTCCTTGAGTTCGATATTCACGTCGACGTCCGGCGGGATGGCGTCGAGAACGGCGTCGAGGGTCGGGATGGATTCGCCGCTGTCGAGTACCTCAAGCGACTGGAGGTCGGCGAGGTCGAACTCGTCGACGCGCCCAGTTCCATCCGTGACGCGATCGACCGTCTCGTCGTGGAAGACGACTAGCTCGCCCGTGCCACACCGGCGGGCGTCGAACTCGATACTGTCGGCCACGTCGCTCGCCTGCCCGATTGCGGCCAGCGTGTTCTCGGGGGCGTCCGCGGCGAACCCACGGTGGGCGATCACTCGCATAGCGGAGTCTCGGTCGCCGGCATAATGAACTACCCGCCCCGTGGATTCATTTTCCTCCCGTCCGTTACCGTGGATATGTCCGTTAGCTTCGATTTCAGTGATCGTGTCGTCGTCGTGACCGGTGCCTGTGGCGCGCTCGGCAGCGCCGTCGCGGACGAGTTCAGCGCGGCAGGCGCGGCGGTCGCCGCCGTCGACGTGCTCGCTCCCGACGACGAGGACTCGTTGCTCGACCTGAACGAGCGAACCGAGTACTACCAGATCGACCTTACAGACGAGGACGACGTCGAGCGAGGCTTCGGCGAAATCGTCGACGACCACGGCGGGATCGACCACCTCGTGAACGTCGCGGGAACCTGGCGCGGCGGCCAGCCGATCGAGGAGACGCCGGTCGACGAGTTCGAGATGCTGTTCGACGTCAATCTTAAAACGGCGTTTCTCGCCTCGAAACACGCGCTCTCGCAGCTCCAGAAGAGCGAGGGTTCGATAGTGAGTATCAGTTCGCGCTCCTCGCTAGAAGGCGGCGAGGGCGACGGTCCCTACCGAGCATCGAAGGCAGGGATCCGACGCCTCACCGAAACGATAGCGGAAGAGAACAAAGGCGTCGTCCGGGCGAACGCGGTGATGCCGAGCGTCATCGACACGCCCATGAACCGCGATATGATGCCGGATTCGGACCACGAGAAGTGGGTCGACCCAGTCGATATCGCGACCGTCATCGCATTTCTCTGTAGCGAGGGCGCGAGTCCGACGAGCGGCGCGGCGGTTCCAGTCTACGGCGAGACCTGAAACGCGAGTCGCGGTCAGCTAGCCAGCCACTCGCTGAACGACCCGGTCAGGAACTCGAAGTAGCCCTCGATACCGAGCGCCAGCGTGACGACGAGGACGACAACCAGCGGGATACGGACGAGCCACAGCCAGATGTCCCCGCGCTTGCCGATGTCGGTGATCCCTTTCGCGAGTTCGTCCCGTCCGGCGTCCGGTATCATCCATCCGACGAGCAACACGAGTAACAGTGCTCCGAGCACGAGCAGGATCCCGTTGACGAAGCCGTCCAGCAGGTCAAGGAAGATCAGGTCCTGAGTGACGGGAATGCCGAGCAGGAAGATACCACCACCAGCGATAGCCGTCGCAGGTCGTCGGTCGACGTCGAACTGGTCGATGATGTACGAGACGACGACCTCGAGGATGCTGATCGCACTCGACAGTGCCGCCAGCGCGACCGTCCCGAAGAACAGGAGGCCAAGGATCCGACCGCCCGTGATGTCGCTGAACGCCGCGGCGAGGCTGACGAAAATCGCGTTAACTGTCTCCTCGCCAGCAGCCTCGATGCCCGCACCGGTGATGATGATCGGGAAGACGGCAAAGCCGACGAGGACAGCGATGCCTGTGTCGAAGCCGATGATCGTCAGGGCGTCCTTGACGAGGTTCCGATCCTCACCGAGGTACGAGGCATAGGTAATCATCACGCCCATCCCGAGCGAGAGCGTGAAGAAGGCCTGTCCCGCGGCGAGCGGAAGCAGGGTCTGCCACTGGTCGATGATGACGCCGAAGTCCGGCGAGAGGTAGTACTCGTAGGCTAGTCCGGCATCGCTCAGCGTCGCCCCGTACACGGTAAGGACGAGGAGCAACACGATAATCGCCGGCACCATGAACTTTACCGCTTTTTCGATCCCGTCGCGGATCCCGACCGCCACGACGCCGATCACCGCGGCCATGAAGATCGTGTGGTACAGCAACGAGTCCAGCCCGGTCGCGATACTACCGAAGAGCGCGCCTGCTGCCTCGGGATCGGCAACGGTGTAGCCGTCGGTGATGCCGATCACGAAGTACCGGACGAACCAGCCAGCAACGACGCTGTAGTAGGCCATGATCGCGAACCCGGTGACGAGGAACAGATAGCCGATGTATCGCCACGGTCCCGTCGCGAGGGACTGTAACGCCCCGACGGGGTTGAGGTTCGTTCGACGGCCGATGACGAACTCTACGAGGATCGCCGGGAAGCCGATGAGCGCGATGAACAATAGATACACCAGCAAGAACGCTGCACCACCACCTTCTCCGACGGCGAACGGGAACCGCCAGATGTTGCCGAGTCCGACGGCGCTCCCGACCGCGGCGAAAATGAAGCCGGTCCGGGTTGCCCAGGTTTCTCTCTCTGACATGCACATCTGGCTCTGCAACAGTACTATAAAAAGACACGGACCTGTTCCGAATGAATAATCATTCGAAACCACCATTGAGAAGAGTTCACATGGCTACACATGACAGCGAACGTGTAGTTCAGATCGTGTCTCTTCGACGAAAGCGAGTGATGTGACCGAAATTTTTTCCCCCTACTAGGTGTCAGAGGCGGTATGGACTGGACTCGGAGGCAGCAACCATGACGATGGAGGATCGGTTAGCGGAGCTACGGAATCTCCGCGAGGAGGCCGAACTCGGGGGCGGAGAGTCTCGGATCGAGCGCCAGCACGATAAGGGGAAAATGACGGCCCGTGAGCGCATCGAATATTTCCTCGACGACGGCACCTTCCACGAGTTCGACAAGCTTCGAACCCACGGGAGCCACAACTTCGGGATGGAAGAAAAGAAGATCCTGACCGACGGCGTCGTGACGGGCTATGGCGAGGTAGACGGCCGGAAAGTGTTCGTCTTCGCACACGACTTTACCGTCTTCGGCGGATCGCTGGGTGAGGTGTTCGCCGAGAAGATCTGTAAAGTGATGGACACCGCGATGGAGGTCGGCTGTCCGATCGTCGGCCTGAACGATTCGGCCGGCGCACGGATTCAGGAAGGCGTCAACAGTCTCGCTGGTTTCACCGAAATCTTCCACCGGAACCAGAAAGCAAGCGGTGTGATTCCGCAGATCTCCGGCATCATGGGCCCGTGTGCGGGCGGGGCCGTCTACTCGCCCTCGATCACCGACTTCATTTTCATGGTCGAGGACACGAGCCACATGTACATTACGGGGCCGGGCGTCACCAAGACGGTCACCGGCGAGGAGGTCTCGCACGAGGAACTCGGGGGCGCGTCGACACACAGTTCGACGACCGGTATCGCGCAGTTCTCGGTCCCGGACGACGAGACGGCACTGGACAAGATCCAGCATCTGCTCTCCTATCTCCCGCAGAACAACGTCGAGGACCCGCCGCGCGTCGAGCCATGGGACGACCCGGACCGTCGCGACGACGAACTGGAGGAGATCGTCCCGCCGAGCCCGCAGAAACCGTACGATATGGTCGACGTGATCGGCTCGGTGATGGACGAAGGCTCCTTCTTCGAGGTCAACGAGAACTTCGCGAAGAACATCGTCGTCGGCTTCTCGCGGCTCGACGGGCACTCGGTCGGCATCGTCGCCAACCAGCCGCGGGTCAACGCCGGGACGCTCACCGTCGATTCGAGCATGAAGGCGGCCCGCTTCGTCCGCTTCTGTGACGCGTTCAACATCCCTATCGTCTCCTTCGTCGACGTGCCGGGCTACATGCCCGGGACCGATCAGGAACATCGCGGAATCATCCGTCACGGCGCAAAACTCCTGTACGCCTACTCCGAGGCGACCGTACCCCTGCTCACGGTCATCACCCGGAAAGCCTACGGCGGGGCCTACTGCGTCATGGCGTCGAAACATCTCGGCGCGGACGTCAACTACGCCTGGCCGACCGCCGAAATCGCGGTGATGGGGCCACAGGGCGCGGTGAACCTGCTCTACAGCGACGAACTGGAGGCGGCCGACGACACCGAAGCGCTCCGCCAGGAGCTAATCGACGAGTACCGCGAGGAGTTCGCGAACCCCTACACCGCCGCCGACCGGGGCTATCTCGACGACGTCATCGAGCCAACCGAGACGCGACCGCGACTCGTTCAGGACCTGGAGATGCTTCGCTCGAAGCGCGAGGACGGTCCGGACAGGAAACACGGCAACATTCCGCTCTGACCGATGGACGACCGACCGACCTCCACGACCGATCCGGAAGACGTCAATCAGCCGCTGGGCAACGTCCTGCCCGAGGACGTCTCGATTTCGCTCCCGCCGGATGCGACGGACGCCGAGGCGGCGGCAATTGCGGCCGCAATCGGTGCCCACCTGCGGGACCGCGAGGTAGCCGCTGCCCACGCCGGAAGCGAGGAGGACACCTGGGAGGGCCAGCGCTGGGCGTTCGACGGCAAACTCTCCAACCGAGGCGGCTCGTTCCGACGCGTCCCGCTCGACGCGCCGACCGATCCGTGGACTGCGGCTGGTCGTCGCGACCGGTTCTAACCGGCTGCTGGCGGGCTTCGTCGCCGCGAGCGTCGTCACCGACGGGGAGGTCCGACCGACTTTTTTGTAATTCTGGACGGTTCGCCCCGGACTTCCCGAACCGGAAAAGTAAGGTACGTGGTGGGTGATACTTCCATCAAGAATGTTCCGGAAGGTTCTGGTCGCGAACCGCGGTGAGATAGCAGTTCGGGTGATGCGCGCCTGTGAAGAGTTGAACGTCGGAACCGTAGCGGTCTACAGCGAGGCCGACAGGGACGCCGGACACGTCCGCTACGCCGACGAGGCGTACAACGTCGGCCCGGCCAGAGCGAGCGACTCGTATCTGGATCACGAGGCCGTGATCGAGGCGGCGCGGAAGGCAAACGCCGACGCGATCCACCCCGGCTACGGTTTCCTCGCGGAGAATGCCGAGTTCGCCGGGAAGGTCGAGGAGACCGAAATCACGTGGATCGGCCCCTCCGCCCACGCGATGGAGCAACTCGGCGAGAAGACGAAAGCCCGCAAGGTCATGGACGCTGCCGATGTTCCGATCGTCCCGGGAACGACCGACCCGGTCACCGAGGCCGAGGAGGTGGAGACGTTCGCCGAGGAGCACGGCTACCCGGTCGCGATCAAGGCCGAGGGTGGCGGCGGTGGCCGCGGGATGAAGATCGTCGAGAGCGAGTCGGAGATCGACGAGCAACTCACGAGCGCGAAACGCGAGGGGGAGGCCTACTTCGACAACGACTCGGTCTATCTCGAACGGTTCCTGGAGAACCCCCGACACGTCGAGGTGCAGATCCTCGCGGACGCCGAGGGCAACGTCAGACATCTCGGCGAGCGCGACTGCTCGCTCCAGCGCCGTCATCAGAAAGTGATCGAGGAGGGCCCGAGTCCGGCGCTCACGGACGAACTACGCGAGGAGATCGGTGCGGCCGCCCGGCGCGGCGTCAAGACGGCCGACTACACCAACGCGGGGACAGTCGAGTTCCTCGTCGAGGAGGACGCCGACCGGGAAGCGGGCGAACTGCTCGGCCCCGACACGAACTTCTACTTCCTCGAAGTCAACACCCGTATTCAGGTCGAGCACTGCGTCACCGAGGAGATCACGGGCATCGACATCGTCAAGTGGCAGATCCGGGTCGCCGCCGGCGAGGAACTCGGCTTCGAGCAGGACGACGTCGAGATCAACGGGCACGCGATCGAGTTCCGCATCAACGCGGAGAACGCCGCCGAGGAGTTCGCGCCCCAGACGGGGACGCTCCGGACCTACGACCCGCCGGGCGGGATCGGCGTCAGGGTCGATGACGCCCTGCGCCAGGGCGACGAAATCGGCGGCGACTACGACTCGATGGTCGCAAAACTGATCGTCTACGCGAGCGACCGCGACGAATGTCTCAGCCGTAGCCTGCGCGCGCTCCGGGAGTTCGATATCGAGGGCCTGACGACGGTCATGCCGTTCCATCAGCTGATGTTGAGCGACGAGGCGTTCGTCGACGGCCGTCACACGACGAAGTACCTCGACGAGGAGATGGACCGAAGCCGGATCGAGGAAGCCCAAAAACAGTGGGGTAGCACCACCGAGGCAACGGAGACGGACGCCGAGGAGGTCGTCGAACGCCAGTTCACCGTCGAGGTCAACGGGAAGCGCTTCGACGTCGACCTCGAAGAGCGCGGCGCGACGCCGATCACGTCACAGCCATCCGCGGGAGGGGAGAACCGGCCTGACACGGTCGGCCCCGGCGGCGAGGAGGAAACCGCGATCACGGGCGAGGGCGAGACCATCACCGCGGAGATGCAGGGGACGATCCTGGAGATCAACGTCGAGGTCGGCGACGAGGTGGCTTCGGGCGACGTGCTCTGCGTCCTCGAAGCGATGAAGATGGAGAACGACGTCGTCGCCGAGCGGGGCGGCGAGGTCACACAGATCGCCGTCTCGGAGGAGGACAGCGTCGACATGGGCGACGTGCTGGTCGTGCTCGATTAGGCGTTCGAGGATCGCACCAACGAGGCTTTACTCGGCCGCTAGCTATTCCCGACAGATGAACCGTCGTAGCTATCTTCGAGCGGCCGCCGGCGTCGGCGTCGTCGCGGCCGCTGGCTGTCTCGGTGAGGATGGACCGACCGCGCTGTCAGCACCCGAGGACCAACTGGCCGACCCCGAGGACCTTTCTTACCCCGCGTTCGGCCAGGAGTTGCCCGAGGTCACGGTCCCCTCGCCGATCCACGACCGCGAGGTGAACACGCGGGAGTTCGTCGGCGAGCGCCACGCACTGTTGACGTTCGTCTTCACGCGCTGTCACGAGGTCTGTCCCGCACTCACCGCGAACCTGGCGAAGGTCCAACTCGACGCCGCCGAGAGCGGGTACAGTGAGTCGGTCGCCCTCATGCCGATCACCTTCGACCCGGTCTACGACTCTGCAGACGTCCTCCGGGAGTTCACTGAGGCCCGTGGCGCTGATCCGACCGCCGAGAACTGGCAGTTCCTGCGCCCCGAGAGCGAGGGGCGCGCCGAGGAGGTCGTCGGCGAAACCTTCGGCGTTCCGTTCCAGAAGACGGACGCGCACACGCCCGACGAGGACGTCGAGGAGATGGAGTTCATGCACCAGTCGCTGACGCTACTGGTCAACGTCGACGGCTACGTGGAACGGGCGTACAGCGACGTACCGCGACCGGACGTCGTACTGGAGGACCTGACCGAGGTGCGAAACCACTTCGAATGAACCGCAGAGAGTTCGTCGCCGCGGCGGCGAGTCTGGGCGTACTCGGCGGCGGCGCGGCGGTCGCGACGGGCCGACTCGACTTCGGCGGGTCGCCGGGCGAGGCGGAGGCCGAGCCTGTCGAAATCGAGACGCTCGACGCGCCCGGAAGCGACGCGGGGACGATTACCGTCCCCGAGCAGGGCCGGGTGACGCTCGTCACCTTCTTCGCCACCTGGTGCCGGATCTGTCGGCGCTCGATGCCGGCACTCGGGACTGTCTACGACGAGCGCGGCGACGAAGTCCAGTTCCTCTCGGTGACAAACGAGGCCGTCGGCGGGACGGTGACCCGCGAGGACGTCGTCGACTGGTGGGAGCGCCACGACGGTCGCTGGCCGGTCGCCGTCGACACCGATCTGGAACTGACGGCCAGATTCGACGCCTCGTCAGTACCGACAGTGCTCGTTCTCGACGCCGACAACGAGGTCGCGTGGTCGGCGACCGGGGAAAAAACGGCGGCGGAGCTTCGGGCTGGGATCGACCGCGCGGAGGGCGGATGAGTTCGCTCGGCTTCCTCGCTACCGCGGGGCTGGCCGCCGGAGCGGGTGTTGCCACGTTCTTTTCGCCGTGTGCGTACGCCCTCCTGCCGGGCTACGTCGGCTACTACGTGGCGTCGACTGGCGAGGACCGGCCACCGCTCTCCGGCGCACTGGTCAGGGGCGGTGCAGCGACTGGCGGGGTCTTCCTCGCGTTCGCCGCGCTGGCGCTGGTAGCGGTCGCCGTCCAGCAGTCGATCGAGGCGTATCTTCCCGCCGTCGAACTGTTCGTCGGCGGCGCGCTGGTGATCCTCGGCCTCGCGCTGGCGACCGGTCGCGGCCCGCGCCCACACGTCTCGTTGCCCGAGCGGCGGACGACCGTGCTCGGCTTCGGCGGCTTCGGCGTGCTGTACGCGCTCGCCGCGGCGGGCTGTGTTGCCCCGCTCTTTCTCTCCATCGTCTTCCAGTCGGTGACGCTCCCCACGGTGGAGACGGTCGGCGTCCTCGCCGTCTACGCCGGAACCGTCGGCGCGCTTATGCTGGCGACGACGGTGCTGACTGCGATCGGTCATGGCGTCGGCGTCGATCGGGTGGCGTTGCCGACGCGACGACTCGTCCGGATCGGCGGCGGCGTGCTCGTCCTCGCCGGACTGGTCCAGATCTGGCTGGCGCTCTGAGCGCTTCGGCGCTTTCTTTTACCCCGCACACGTTCCTGCTCGTATGCTGACGCTACTCTGGCTGTTTGCTCTCGCCGCGGTCGCCACCGCGTTCGTCTGGAAGGGCAGTCTCTACCTCGAAGGGGCGGCAGACCGGTTGGCGCTGTACTACGGGCTCCCGGCGATCGTTCAGGGCTCGATCATCGCGGCGGCGGGCTCTAGCTTCCCCGAACTCGCGAGCATCGTGATCTCGACGCTCCGATACGGCGAGTTCGAACTCGGCGTCGGCGCGATCGTCGGTTCGGCGGTCTTCAACATCCTCGTGATCCCGGCGATGTCGGCACTTGCCCGCAGGGGGACGCTGGAATCGAGTCGTGCGCTGGTCTACCGCGAAGCGCAGTTTTACATCATCTCCGTCGCGACGCTGCTTTTGACCTTCTCGCTCGCGGTTATCTACTTCCCGGCCGGCGACGGAGGGCTCATCGGTGAAATCACCCGGCCGCTCGCGCTGTTCCCGATCGGGCTGTACGCCGTCTATCTGTTCATCCAGCAACAGGAGACGAGTGATTACGACGCCCCCACCCCGCCGGAATCGCTGTCGGTCGGCAAGCAGTGGGTACTGCTTGCGGCGGGCCTCTTTCTGATCCTCATCGGCGTCGAGTTGTTCGTCAGGTCCGCCCTCGGCCTCGGCGATTACTTCGGGACGCCCTCGTTCCTCTGGGGGCTGACGATTATCGCCGCCGGAACGAGTCTGCCGGATGCCATTATCAGCGTTCGTGCTGCTCAGGGCGGCGATTCGACGGTCAGCCTCGCGAACGTCTTCGGAAGCAACATCTTCGATCTGCTCGTCGCGATCCCGGTCGGCGTCTTGCTCGCGGGGACGACCGAGATCAACTTCGCGGTCGCGGCCCCGATGATGGCGTTTCTGATCGTCGCCACGATAGCGCTGTTCACTATCGCACGCACGGACTTCGAGATCACCGATCCCGAATCGTGGGTATTGCTCTGTCTGTACGGGATTTTCGTCTGCTGGATGTTCCTGGAGAGTATCGGCGTGACGAGCGTCGTGTTATAGCAGGCGATCGACCAGTTCGACCGGATGCGGCGGTTGCTCCTCCTCACCATCGTACTCATCTAGCTGGCTTCGACAGGACGTTCCCGGCGCGGTAACGAGTTCGCCGTCGCTGTCGTCGACCTGCTCGAAGAGAATCGAGCCGATCGCCTGGCTCATCGAGTAGTGTTCGGCTTCGTAGCCGAAGCTTCCAGCCATCCCACAGCAGCCACTGTCGAGTTCGTCCACCTCGTAGCCAGCCCGTTCGAGAACGTTCGTGGTGTGATGCTCGCGTTTGATCGCTTTCTGGTGGCAGTGGCCGTGATACGTCACCGACCGATCGCCATCCGTCGGCACGTCGAGAGCGAAGCCGTCGAGATACTCCATGACTCCGTAGCTGTTGCCGGCGACCCGGTCGACATCCTCGCCGTCGAGCAGATCGCGGTAGTCCGACTGGACCATCACCGCGTCGGAGGGCTCGACGAAGACGATATCCCACCCATCCCGGACCTTCGGTGCGAGCTCCGAGACGTTCCTTTCGGCCCGCTCCCGGGCCAGGTCGAGAAATCCCTTCGAGAACGGCGGGCGGCCGCTCCCTGTCACGTCCTCGGGGACGTCGACGTGGACGCCCGCCGCCTCGAGGACGCGGATCGCCGCCAGCCCGATATCCGGGTCGCTGTAGTTGCTGTAGGTGTCGGGGAAGAGCAACACCTTCCGGTCGGCCTCGGCCTCCGAGACTGCCGCGTCGCGGTCGGCCGCCTGATCCACGAGCGAGCGGCGCTCGAACGTTAGCAGGTCACGTTCCCGGGCGATCCCAACCAGTTTCTCGGTCAGTGTGCCCGACCCCGGTATCTTCTGTGCCCAGTTCGCCAGCGGTGCCGTTGCGCTCCCGACCTTGGCGAGCAACTCGACGTTGGCGAACAGCCGATCACGCAGGCTCGCGCCCTCGCGCTGGTGGTACTCGTGAGTCAACTCGGCTTTGAGCTTCGCCATGTCGACCTCGCTGGGGCAGTCCCGGGCACAGCCCTTGCAGCCGATACAGAGATCGAGTACCTCGGTGACGAACTCCTCGGAAAACGCCTCCTCGTCGGGGAGGTCGCCGCTCATCGCACGACGGAGCGCGTTGGCCCGTCCACGCGTGCTCGTGACCTCTTCTTCGGCCGCCCGGTAAGTCGGACACATCACGCCGCCAGTGGTCTCCTGTTCCCCTCGACAGCCGCCACAGCCGTGACAGAGTTCGGCCATCCCCTGAAAGCCGTTCTCGTTCTCCCACGAGAGCGTCGGCTCGAAGCCGGCATCGAAGGCGTAGTCCGGGTCGAACCGGAGGTTCTCGGTCATGTCCGGCGCGCGCCCGCCCTCCTCTCCCTCCTGCGGGCGATAGCCGCAGACCTGTCCCGGATTGAGTAGCCAGTCCGGATCGAACGCCGCCTTCAGATCCCGAAAGACCGTCCAGACGTCGTCGCCGTAGAGCTTGCGGTTCCATCCCGTCCGAGCGCGTCCGTCGCCGTGCTCGCCCGATACCGAACCGTCGTGCTCGACGACGAGGTCGGTGACAGCGTCCGCGACCGACTCCATTCGCTCGACGCCCGCCGACGTCTTCGTGTCGATCAGCGGGCGGATGTGGAGGCAGCCAGGACCCGCGTGGCCGTAGAAACTGGCGAACGTGTCGTGCTCTGCGAGCACGTCCTGGACGTCGCTGACGTACTCGGGGAGGTTCTCCGGCGGGACAGCGGTGTCCTCGATAAAGGAGATGTGTTTCGCGTCGGAGGTCCGGGAGAGCAGGATCGGGAGCCCGGATTTACGGAGTTTCCAGAACTCCGCCCGTCGAGCGGGTTCGTGGGCCTCCAGCGCATCGAACGCGGTCACCGGAACCTCGGTGATCAGCCCGGCATCGGCGTGGGGGTCGCCCGTCGGCGTCGCCGCGGGGACGCGGTCGGCGTACAGATCGGCGACTCGGCTGACGCCCTCGGCGTCGCTCGTAGCGTAGAACTCTACCAGCAGGGCCGTGTCAGTCCCCTCCGGCAGCATCGCGACGAGGTCGGCGAACTCCTCCGTCTCGCGCGCCAGATCGAGCAGGACGTCGTCGAGCACCTCCAGAGCGGCCGGGTCGTGGTCGAGAATCGGTGCGACGTCCTCCATCGCATGGCGGAGGTCCTCGTAGCAAAGCAGTGCGAGCGATTTCGTCTCGGGGATCGGTTCCAGCGAGACAGTGGCTTCGGTGATGATGGCGAGGGTCCCCTCGCTTCCGGCGAGCAGGCGCGCGAGATTGACCGACCCGTGTTCGGCTTCGTCGAGCAGTCGATCCAGATTGTAGCCCGAGACGTTCCGTTTCAGTTGCGGGTAGACCTCGCGGATCGACGCGTCGTGCTCGTCGATGATGTCGGCGACGCCCGCGTAGATCCGTGCTTCCGGATCGCCGTCCGGGTCGGCGCGCTCGCGGAGCGTCGAAAGCGATACCTCGCTGAACCTCGTGACAGTGCCGTCCGCGAGCACGGCCTCGACCTCCTCGACGTAGGCGTCGGTCAGCCCGTACTTCAGCGAGTGCGCACCGGTCGAGTTGTTGCCGATTGCGCCACCCACGGTACTGCGGTCGCCCGCGGCCGGGTCCGGTGCGAACTTCAGGCCGTGCTGTTCCAGCGCCAGATTCAGTTCGTCGACGACTGTGCCTGACTGGACGCGGGCCGTCCTCGCGTCGGCGTCGAACGCCAGCAGATCGTCCATATGCCGATCGAAGTCGAGGACGACGGCCTCGTTGACCGCCTGTCCGGCGAGGCTCGTTCCTCCCCCGCGGGGGAGTACCGGGATCAGTCGCCGTGCACAGTACTCCATCACCGCGGCGACGTCCGCAGTCGAACGCGGATAGATGACACCGATAGGCGTCACTTCGTAGGCACTGGCGTCGGTCGCGTACAGACCCTTCGAGTACTCGTCGAAGCGGACGTCACCCTCGATCAGGCGTTCGAGGTCGTCGACCAGACCGCTCCGACGAACGTCGTCGCTTCGGTAATCGTACGATGCTCGCGGGTCGGCCGACGGTGGTTGCAGGGAGTCGCTCATAGATCTGTGAGAGGGCGATCCGGACAGGGGCCGCCTGTGGAATCGAACTAGTTATGTATATCTGACTTGACGGTAATGAATGGTTCGGGATATCGCCCCGCAGGTGTGACCTGTATCCGTGGATCTCCAGTTTTCTGCCCGACTTCGTTACAAACAGTTAGTGGACCCGCGATAGCTATGCGTAGTGTTAGCACCATCCGGCCCCGAATCCCGGCAAATAAATTATTACCCCGGGGCACGTTACGCAATGTATGGCCACAAGGATCCGAAAGCCGCGCTCCCGTGATTGCGAGCTCTGCGGCCGACAGGAAGCCTGGAGCGATGACAAAGGCACGTGGGAGATCGTCAGTGCCGACGGCGAGCGACAGGTCGGCAATCCCCACTGCATCCACGAGTGGGACATTACGGGCGAGTTTACGCCGATCGAGCGGACCGACGCATAGCGGTCTCGTAGCTTTTTCTGCTCCCGTACCCGTCGTTCAGCTATGCCCACTGCGTACATCACCGCGCCGCCCGAGACGGCCGACGACATCGCCCGAACGCTGGTCGAGGAGCGACTCGCCGCCTGTGTGAACCGCATCGACTGTGAGTCGACCTATCGCTGGGACGGCGCGGTACAGGACGACGCCGAACAGATCCTCTTAGCGAAGACGACTTCGGACGCGTATCCCCGACTCGTCGAGCGCGTCGAGGCGATTCACCCGTACGACGTCCCCTGTATCGAGCGGTTCGACGAAGCAGGAGTTCTCGACACCTTCGCGGAGTGGCGTGCGGGAGCGGTGGAGTGATCGACTGCCCGACGAAAGAGCGGTCGTCGAGGGGTCTATCATGCGGGAGTGTCACACAGTGGCTCGCCCACGACAGAAAGATAATCCTTAAAAATCGCGCGGCGGTTCTACACCATATGGCTGGAACTATCGAAGTACTCGTCCCCGGTGGCCAGGCCGATCCTGGTCCGCCGCTCGGACCGGAGCTCGGTCCGACGCCCGTGGACGTGCAGGCAGTTGTACAGGAGATCAACGACCGCACGGAAGCGTTCGACGGCACGGAAGTCCCCGTCACCGTCGAGTTCGAGGACGACGGCTCGTTTACCGTCGAAGTCGGTGTCCCGCCGACGGCGGAACTGATCAAGGACGAGGCCGGCTTCGACACCGGCAGCGGTGAGCCCCAGGAGAACTTCGTCGCCGACCTCTCGGTCGATCAGGTCAAACAGATCGCCGATCAGAAACACGCAGATCTACTCTCCTACGACCTCAAGAACGCCGCGAAGGAAGTCGTCGGTACCTGTACATCGCTCGGTGTCACCATCGAAGGCGAGAACCCGCGCGACTTCAAAGAGCATATCGACGCCGGCGAGTACGACGACCAGTTCGAAGCGTAATCGACGCCGTCGTTTCTCACCCTTCGCTTTTACTGTGTTCGCCCGCTAGCCACTGGCAGGTATGGCCGAACCAGCAGCGCGTGACGACCCGGACCGTGCGGTCGACCCCGAGCATCTGGAGGGACCGACGCTTCTGTTCGACGGCGTCTGTAACCTTTGTAATGCCTCCGTGCAGTTTATCATCGAGCACGACGACGAGGGCGTCTTCTCCTTTGCTTCGCTCCAGTGGGACAGCGCCGACGAACTGCTGGACACCGTCGGTGCGCCACACGGCGACCTCGACTCGGTCGTCCTGATCGAGGACGGTCAGTACTACCGCAAGTCCTCCGCCGCGATTCGCGCCGCGCGCCACCTTGGCCTCCCGTGGTCGCTGCTCGTTGTGGGGACGATTCTTCCGAAGCGAGTTCGGGATCGGATCTATGACTTCGTGGCCGAGCACCGGTATGGCTGGTTCGGCAAGAAAGAGCAGTGTATGATTCCGGACCAGGACGTCTCGGATCGGTTTCTGGACTGAGTGCTCGTCGTGGCAGCGAGTTCACGATCGGATCCGGATCTGAACCCTCGAACGCCGATCCGAATGTGCCCGAAGCCATGCTACAGACCCTCGAACGGGGCCCGTAGCCCAAAAATCTCGCGTCGGTAACGACGACTTTAAGTGTTGCATGGGACTCGGTACGAGTGAGACAGGCTACGCCTGTTTCACTGACCCGTAGGAGCATACCCTGCGTACTACGGAGGTGAACGATGGCAGATCAGGAACTAGAGCAAGCAGTATCGCGCGCACTCGAGGATGCACCGCCGCGGAATTTCCGCGAAACGGTGGACCTTGCAGTGAATCTGCGCGATCTTGACCTTAACGAACCGTCGAATCGAGTCGACGAGTCCGTGGTCCTGCCCAGCGGTACTGGACAGGAGACACGGATCGTCGTGATCGCCGAAGGCGAGACGGGCCTTCGAGCAGAGGACGTCGCTGACGAAGTTCTCGACAGTGATGACCTCGCAGATCTGGGAGACGACGACGACGCGGCGAAGGATCTCGCCGAGGAGACCGACTTTTTCATCGCGGAGGAATCCAAGATGCAGGACGTCGGTCGCTATCTCGGTACGATCCTCGGGCCTCGCGGTAAGATGCCCGAGCCGCTGTCGCCCGACGACGACGTCGTCGAAGTCGTCAACCGGATGAAAAACACAGTACAGATCCGTAGCGGCGACCGACGCACGTTCCACACGCGCGTCGGTGCCGAAGACATGGGTACGGAGGAGATCGCCGACAACATCGACGTGATCCTTCGCCGTCTCCACGCGGATCTCGAGAAGGGCCCACTCAACCTGGACACCGTCTTCGTGAAAACGACGATGGGTCCGGCCGTGGAGGTGGCCTGAAATGAGCGCAGAAGCGGAGCGCAAGACGCAGAACCTGCCCGAATGGAAGCAGGCCGAAGTCGACGCGCTCGTCGAGATTATCGAGAGCTACGACAGCGTCGGCGTCGTCAACATCGCGGGGATCCCCTCGCGACAGCTCCAGGAGATGCGCCGCGACCTGCACGGGAGCGCGGAACTGCGCGTCAGCCGCAACACGCTGCTCGCGCGAGCGCTCGAAGCGGTCGGCGAGGGCATCGAAGAGCTCACCGAGCATATCGAGGGCCAGGTCGGCCTGATCGGGACGAACGACAACCCGTTCGGACTGTACCAGCAACTCGAAGCGTCCAAGACGCCCGCACCGATCGGTGCTGGCGAAATCGCGCCGAACGACATTGTCATCCCCGAGGGTGACACCGGCGTCGATCCGGGTCCGTTCGTCGGCGACCTGCAGACGGTCGGCGCATCGGCACGGATCCAGGACGGTTCGATCAAGGTCACCGAGGACTCTACCGTCCTCGATGCCGGCGGAGAAGTCTCGCAGGACCTCTCAAACGTCCTCAGCGAACTCGGTATCGAGCCCAAGGAAGTCGGACTCGACCTGCGCTCGGTGTTCTCCGAGGGCGTCATGTTCGCACCGGAGGACCTCGACATCGACATCGAGGAGTACCGGACGGACGTCCAGACGGCGGCCGCTCGCGCACGGAATCTCTCGCTCAACGCCGAATACCCGACCACGGCCACCGCGCCAACGCTCATCGCGAAGGCGACCGGCGAGGCCAAGAGTCTGGGTATCCAGGCATCTATCGAGAGCCCCGACCTTGCGGGCGATCTCGTGAGCAAGGCGGACGCACAGGTCCGTACGCTTGCCGCGCAGATCGACGACGAAGAGGCGCTTCCCGAGGAGCTACAGGGCGTCGAAGCCACCGCCGCTTCCGAGGAAGTTGACGAATCGAGCGACGAAGAAACCGCGGACGAGACCGAAGAGGCAGACGACACCGAAGACGCCGACGACGATGACGACGACGGCGACGACGGCGACGCCGCGGAAGGTCTCGGCAACATGTTTGGGTAACTACCAATGGAATACGTTTACGCAGCACTCATCCTGAACGAGACGGGCGAAGAGATCAACGAAGAAAACCTTAACGGCGTCCTCGAGGCCGCTAGCGTCGACGTGGAAGAGTCCCGCGTCAAAGCGCTGGTCGCCGCGCTCGAAGATGTCGATATCGACGAGGCAGTCGCCGAGGCCGCAGCAGTCCCCGCAGGGGGCGCAGCGGCAGGCGGTGCCGCGGCGGAAGCCGCAGACGAGGAAACCGACGAGGCCGAGGAGGCCGAGGAAGGCGAAGAAGACCTTCCGGACACGACCGAAGAAGACGACGATGACGACGAAGATGCCGATGGCGAGGGCCTCGGCGAGCTGTTCGGTTAAATCGTCGGAGACCAGTTCCCGATTTTTTTAGTGCAACGCCAGCCAGCGACGGCTGTAGCGCGCCGGATCCGCACGTATTAGGCTGGGCGAGACCATCCATCTCGTATGGACCGGATCGAAGCGGTGACGTTCGACCTCGACGACACCCTGATTCAGTACCGTCGCTCCCCTGGCGAGGTGCTTCGCGCGTCGTTCGAGCGTCTCGGGGTCGACCCGATGTTTGCCGTCGAGGAGTACTACGCCCGGTACGACGAGTTCGCGGAGACGTGTGATTCGATGGATCAACTGCGTTCCGACTGTTTCGCCGCACTCGCCGCTGGGAGCGGCTTCGACCGGGAGAGTGGCCGGGAGGTCGCAGCGACGTTCAGCGACGAGCGCGATCAGTCGAACGTCGAACTCCTCCCCGGTGTCGAGCGCGTCCTGACAGCAGCGAGTCGTCAGTTTCCGGTCGCAGTGGTCACGAACGGCGCGGCCGACGCACAGCGGGAGAAATGCGACGCGGTGGAGCTAGAGCGGTGGGTCGAGACGATTATCATCGCCGGTCACGAGACGCCGCCGAAACCTGCCCCCGACGCCTTCGAGCGGGCGCTCCAGTCGCTCGACGTCGCACCCGGCCGGGCCATCCATGTCGGCGATTCGCTCGACACGGACGTTGCCGGGGCGAGCGCTGCTGGACTCCACTCGGTGTGGGTCGGGCACGGGAATCCGGAGAACGTCGAGCCGACCTATCAGGTGGAAACCGTCGAGGACGTGCTGTCGCTACCGTGGCTACGCGACGGATCGACCGGAAGCAGATAACGCTGACCGGCGATATGCACGAATATGTGTAATTGACAGTCTATTCGGGTGTAGATGACCACGAATCCGAGGGTTTGAAGGCCACGGCGAGCGCCCATTTACGTAATGACGGAGATCATCGACGGGAACGCGGTCGCAGACGACATCCGGGCGGAGCTTTCCGAGAGCATCGATGCGCTCGCCGACGCGGACGTCACGCCGGGGCTGGCGACCGTCCTCATGAGCGACGACGGCGCGAGCGACACCTACGTCTCGATGAAACAGCGCGCCTGCGAGGACGTCGGGATCAACGGCATCCACGTCGAAATCGACGCCGACGCGCCCGCCGAGGAGCTGTACGACACCATCGACGACCTGAACGACGACCCGGAGGTCCACGGCATCCTCGTCCAGATGCCGGTCCCCGACCACGTCGACGAGCGGGAAGTAATCAACCGGATCGACCCCGCCAAGGACGTCGACGGCTTCCACCCCGAGAACGTGGGCAAACTGGTTGCGGGCTATCCGCGATTCAAGCCGTGCACGCCCCACGGCGTCCAGAAACTGCTTACGTCGGCCGACGTCGACACCGAGGGCAAAGACGTCGTCATCGTCGGGCGCTCGAACATCGTCGGGAAGCCGCTCGCCAATCTGCTGATCCAGAAGGCCGAGGGCGGCAACGCGACGGTGACGGTCTGTCACTCTCGCACCGATGATCTCGCGGCCAAGACCCGGTCGGCAGACATCGTCGTCGCCGCCTGTGGCGTTCCCGAACTAGTCGACGGCGAGATGCTTTCCGATGGCACCGTCGTGATCGACGTGGGCGTCAATCGTGTCGACGCGGATACCGAGAAAGGCTACGAACTCGTCGGCGACGTCGAGTTCGAGAGCGCGAAGGAGAAGGCGAGTGCCATCACGCCGGTTCCGGGGGGCGTCGGCCCGATGACCATCGCGATGTTGCTGTACAACACGACGAAAGCGGCGAGTCTGTCGGAGAGCGTCGACGTCGAGTTGCCCTGATACTCCGCCCCCAGCGTCTCACGCCTGTCTCGGCGACCATCTGTCCGCGAGGGCGAGCACTACGAGCACTGCGGCGACGGCCATCGCGACCGGGACGACCGCCGCGATACCGATTTCGAGGCCTGTAACTGCGGTGTCGACGGTTAGTCCCTCCTGGAACAGGCCTACCGCGACTCCACCGACGAGGAGGGCTCTATCGGCTCTGTTGAAACCTTCCGCAACTGATAGAAGCCGCGTGCTGAACACAGTGGGGCGTAGCCGGTACAGTAGCGTCGTTTCTTTCAGACACCTTCCGCTGAATCAGCTGTTCAGTGTGTGCGTACTGTTCGATATTCTCCAGTACATGACACTCGGATTATGCTAGTATCATAACTGCTTATAGAGCGAGAAGGTGTCTTTCCTCTATGACCGATTCGGATAGCGACGAGTTCGACCCAACAGCACCAGACCAGCGGGAGATCGGCCGCGAAATGGTTGACGACAGTACGGGACTCGGTTCGATGATGGCCCACGCGTATCGCGGAGAGATAGACCGAGTGGGGACGTGGCGGCAGCGCCTCGACGAGACGACGACGTGGGCGGTGACGCTGATGGCAGCAATCTTGACGTGGGCGTTTTCGAGTACCGATAACCCACACTATATCTTGCTGATCGGGATCGTTGTCGTCACCGTCTTTCTGGGCATCGAAGCCCGGCGGTACCGGGACTACGATGTCTTTCGCTCCCGTATTCGAGTCATCCAAGAGAACCTGTTCGCAAACGCCCTCAATCCGTCCGAGGGTGTCGAAAGTCACGACTGGCGAGTGGAACTGAGCAGGGACTATCGCAAGCCGACGCTGAAAGTCTCGTTACACGAAGCACTCGTAAACCGGCTCCGGAGTGTGTACCTTGCTCTTCTCAGTGTCCTATTGCTCGCGTGGATCTTCAGGATTACAGCGTTCACGCCGCGCCAAGACTGGCTGACAACCGCTGGAATCGTCCGTATCCCCGGGATTACTGTGGTTGTCACTGTGGGTGTGTTCTACGTCGTACTGCTGGGCGTCACCTTCTGGCCCCAGGAGCGCTATGCCAAGGGTGAGTTCCGTGAAGGGGACCCGGGTGACTGGAAAGAGACAGACGAATAAATCTTCTCTGTATTCCGCACGGTCGTCGAAAACTGTTACTGCTTGAGTACTTCAACAGGACCGCTCTACCGTATTTCGGAGATCCCCCAGCGCGTTTGTAACGGGATCAGGCCGAGAGCCGTTTCAGCCGATCCTGACACCGGATCAGGGCGTCCTCGTCGTCCCAGCGCATGTATTCGCCGAGCGCGCGCGCCGCCTTGACGAGCCGTTCGGCCGTCTTCGGGTCGACATCGCCCTGGAGGGCCCGGAATCGCTTGATATGCTCTGATAGCGACTGTAGAGCCGAGAGTGCTTCGTGGTCGGTCCGGTCCAAATCGTCGGCGTAGGTCTTGAGGTCTTTCCGATACTCGTCGACGGCGTCGGCGTAGCCCAGTCCCCGCGCCTCGCGGATCGAATCGGGGACGCTCCCGGCTTCCGGCCGCTCGCCGTGGTCGGCGCCCCGGAGCAGGGAGAGGTAGTATAGTTCCTCCTCGTCGGTAGGGTCGAACGAACGCGCGAAGACGTCCGCGACCTGCCGGAGTTCGTGGGCCGCAAGATAGACGTCGTCGAGCGCCTGCAGTTCACCGGCGTCGATGAATCCCTGTTTGAGCACGTACTCCCGGCATTCGTCGATCGCCGCCGACGCGATATCCTTGCGGGGGGCCTCGTCGATCATGTTCCGGACCGACGTGAGATTTAGCGTCGCCGGCGCGGCCGTATGTTGTTTGCGTTCGTCGTCGATACCGACGCTTTTGACGCTGCCACAGGCCGGACACGAGATGGTCCCCGTCTCGTAGTAGGACCACCTGGTCCCACACTCCGTGCACTCCCGCTCGCCGCGTATCTCCATACCCGTCCTAGCGCGTGGCGAGTCAAATACTCACTCCCTCGCAGTTGGCGCTTCGACTGGACTCACTCTCGTCTCGCGAGCAGTTCCTCGACGAGGGCGTCTATTTCGGCGCGGATCGGTACCAGATCGTCGATCGTCGTTCGGTTGTACGCGCGCTTGCTCACGTCGGTATGCTCGGGAACGATGCCGTGAGCGGCGCGGGAGAGGTCAGCCAGCCGATCCGCTGCCCTGGCGTCGACATCGTCGAGTCGCGGGAGTTCGAGCCGCGAGACGACCGACTTCGAGAGGCTCGATTTGCCGCCCGAAGAGACGTCGTCGAGCGTTCGCTGATAGATCGAGGAGTTGAGTAACGCACAGAGGAAATGTGCCTCCGATCCGTCGTCGGTCCCGATGAACATGCAGTGGTCGCCGGGCACGATTGGCTGCTCGCCCAGCAGGTCGTCCTCGACCGTCGAGACGACGACGAAGTGGGGTTTGTAGCCGAGTCGACACCAGACCACCTTGTACTCGGCCCAGGTGTACTCGCCGAGGCCGAAGACGTTGTAGAAGGTGCCGTTGTCGAGCCACGACGAGGACCGTGCTGCAAGCGCCTCGCGGTTCGCGTCGAGATACGCGTAGGTCCGCGGGCACTCGGCTTCGAGCCACGCCTCGTTGTCCTCGTTAGCGTTGTCGAGCGGGACGAGCCGGTAATCGTGGCCGAAGAGCCCGAACTTGACGACGTGTCGGGACTTCAGATAGGGAAAGACCCGGTCGGGTTCGAGGTCGTCGACGCGCTCGGGATCGAGTTCGAAGACGTCCCGGGCATCATCCTTGACGCCGTGGCGGATCTCGTGGGTACACTCGCCGAGCGCGCGTCGTTCGGCGTCGCGCCGGAGCCACGAGGAGGCCGGATCGTCCTCATCGACGGGAACGAAGCCGGTCTCCTCGCACGCGAGCGTCTCGCGAAGTCGGTCGAGCGTTCCGAACTCCGGCATCATCCCGTCCCGCGACCACGCCGTAACGGGGATCGGCGTGGTCGGCTTCGACCCCACCGAGAGCGAGTAGACCGCCGCCCCGGCGCGCGCGTCGCCGAACGGGCGCAGGTCGGTGAAGTCGTGGACGTGGTCGACGGCGACGGGCGCACCGTTCAGGCGCTGTTCCCGAAGGCGACGGCCGGCCGGCCCCTTGACGATGCCACGCTTGAGGACGAACGCAGCATCACCGCCATCGAGATAGCGGTCCATACAGGCGAGAACGAACGGGACAGAGACATCGTCGTTGGCGTGGCCGAGTTTCGCGTCCGCGCCGCGGTGGACCACGAGGTCGAGGCGGTCGGCCGGCCCATCGCGCCATGCCGTCCGGACGTCGTCGGGAAGCGCGCTCCAGGTGAGCCACGGCGGATTCCCGACGAGGTGGTCGACGGTCGGCGTGAGCGTCTCGCCGCCGTAGCGGAGGTCGTCGTCCCGTGTGAGTCCGAGCGCGTCGGTCAGAAAGACCGGCAACTCGACGGCGGAGATGGCGGTGTCGTCTAGCAGGGGCGCGAGCGAGAGCAGATAGCCAAGCCGCGCACTACGGACTGCGATGGGATTGAGATCGATGCCGTACACCGAGTTCGTGATCTCGGCTACCCGCTGGGCTGGCGTCGGTGCGTCGTCGGCCGCGGCGTAGCCCGCGCGCTTTCGCTCGACGACCGTCGAGAGGAAGACGCCGGAGCCACAGCCCGGATCGAGAAACGTCTCCGCGGCGAGGTCGTCGATAGCGAGGTCGTCGACGGCGAGGTCCGCGACGCCACGCGGGGTGTAGTACTCGCCCAGCGCGAGCCGAACGGACTGGGTGACGACAGACTCGAAGAGTCGCCTTAGGACGGAGCCGTCGAGCGCCGTAACCTCGACGGCGGCGATGGATTCGTCCACCTGCTCGGCGAGTCCATCGCCAGCGACGATATCGTGGACGGCGACGAAGTCGACGTCGAGCGCACCAGTGTTCGAGCCCGGTTCGCGGTTGCTCACGTCGACGGCGAGTACCCCCTCGGCACGCGCGAGCAGTCGCTCGATCAGGAAGTCGTAGTAGAGCGCGTCCGCGAACACGGCTTCGGTCGTCACGTCGTCGGGAAGTCCGACGAAAGCGTCGCCGTGGCTCTGTCTGAAGAACGACCGCCACGCCGCGAACGCCGCCGTGACGACGCCATCGTCGTCGAGGGCCGCCTCGACGTCGTCAGTATACTGTCGGTAGCAGTCGCCGTCACGCGCGAATCGGTCGAGGAGCCGCTCCGTCGCAGTCTGTCGGTTTCTATCTGTCACGTGTAGCTCTGTGGGGCGTCGCCGCCCGGTTCATCGCCTTTTCGGAGACCGGCGGTTTAACGACTGGGAATGTAGCCCGGCGCGGGTTTCATGACGCTGCCGCCGGTACGGATCCATATGCGTGACGAGAACGAGATTCGCGAACAGTACGAGTACCTGCAAGAACAGCTCGAAAGCGAGGAGATGCGCCACGAGGGGGTCCGGAAACTGTTCAGTCATTACAAGCGAGCATTGGGGTGGGCGCTCGAAGAGGAACACATGTGAGAGTAGTTGCGGATTCGTGATGGTCACTGGCCGAACGATTCCACCGTGTCGGTACATTTATGAGGCACGAACGGTTTCGTTTAGGTGACGCTTCGCTTTGGAGGGCCGAAGCGTCAGCGGGGACCAATTCAGGGCGGCAAGCGGCACTTCGCGCTTTTTACGCGAGTGCCGCTTTCCTGTTTCAAACTATCGCGAGCGTCCGCTCCGCCGAACTATCTTCGATACGCAGTATCTACGAGCGTCTGTTTCAACCCGCGTGCTACGGTGGGAGGGTACTTTTGATAGCTCCGGCCGTCAGTTCACGTATGGCATCCCGTGTCCTCGTTGCGCTCGACGGATCCGAACAGGCCGAAGCGGCGCTCGAACACGCCATCGAGAAGCACCCGGAGGCAGAACTGGTCGCGGTACACGTTATCGACATCCTCTCCGGGATGTACGGCGAGCACTACGTCGATTACCAGGCGGTCCAAGAGGGGCAGGAACAGCGCTCCGAACGGATACTCGAGGACGCCGCCGAGATAGCGGACAACCACGACCGCGAACTCGTGACCCAGACCCTCGTCGGCAAGCCTGCGTCAGGGATCATCGACACCGCCGAGGAGTTCGACGTCGACCACGTCATCGTCGGAAGCCGTGGGCGTTCGGGCGTTTCGCGGGTGTTACTCGGGAGCGTTGCAGAGACCGTTGCCCGCCGCTCGCCCGTTCCGGTGACTATCGTCCGGTAGGATCGCAACGTATCTTGGTCTGCGCCGGATAGGATCTGTATGGCCGAACCGCTACCGATCACGGTGTACACGCGCGAGGACTGTCACCTCTGTGACGAGGCCGTCGACACGCTCCGCCGGATCGCCGATTCGGAGGGCGTCGACATCGACATCGACCTCGTGGACGTCGACGAGGATCCGGAACTCCACGAGGAGTACAGCGACCGCGTCCCCTACGTTCTCGTCGACGGGACGCCGAAATTCAAGTATCGGGTCGATCCTGCGAAAGCGCGGATGGAACTGAAACGGTACGCGTAGCAGCAGTACGTCGGTTCTTTGTCGGGACTGGCAAACGCTCGCAGTTGGGACTGGATGTACGAGACGTCTTTCTGCCTGAAGTAACACTGATGATACTACCGGACACCGGTGTCCGCGAGCACTTATCCGCCAGCACCGACTACGAATCATTGCTGTCACATCCGTCCATTTCAACTATGTCTCAACAGAAACCGGACTACGTAGACGATGCCGAGATCGACGAATCGCTCGACGAACTTCCCACCGAGGAGACCATCGAAGCAACAGTCGAAAACCTGGAGGCGAACGGCTTCGATGTCGTCGTCGTCGACTCGGCTGCGGACGCGCTCGCGCAAGTACAGTCGCTCATCCCCGCTGGGGCCTCGGTCATGAACGGTCACTCGACGACACTCGAAGAGATCGGATTCGCCGAGTACCTCAACGAGGGCGATCACGACTGGGAAAGTCTTGCCGACGAGATCTGGAGCATCGACGACGATGCGAAGCGACAGGCCGCTCGCCGCGACGCACAGACGGCCGATTACTTCCTCGGTGGCATCAACGGTATCGCACGGACCGGCGAACTCGTCGCGGCCGACCGCTCGGGCAGTCGAATCGGTGCGTACCCGTTCGCTGCCGGCAACGTCGTCATCGTCAGCGGCGTGAACAAGATCGTCCCGACGCTTTCCGACGCGCTCGACCGACTCGAATCAGTCGCCTATCCCCTCGAAAACGAGCGCGCCAAGGAGGCCTACGGCGTCGACTCTGCCGTTGCAAAACAGCTCATCTTCCGACAAGAACTCGATGAAGGGCGCACGTCCGTCGTGCTCATCCGCGAACAGCTAGGGTACTAGCGACCGGTCTTGCTTTCCGCTCTCCGTTCTACTCCCGCGAGAGGCGTCCCGGTGACCACTC
>Ga0208135_100064_pt1 | contig 102854 bp, 85 predicted proteins | sample AntDeeMetag02WF5_FD_184757 | JGI IMG/M metagenome (GOLD analysis project Ga0208135, IMG submission 184757) | Saline lake microbial communities from Deep Lake, Antarctica - Antarctic Deep Lake Metagenome 02WF5 (SPAdes) (version 2) | ecosystem: Environmental > Aquatic > Non-marine Saline and...
CGGCGTCGCTCCCCCCCAGCTGTAGCGCCAGCGGATGCTCCACCGCGTCGTAGCCCAGAAAACGCTCCCGGGGCGAGCCGTACAAAATCGCTCCCGTAGTCACCATCTCGGTATATAACAGCGCCCGTTTGGTTAGCGTCCGTGCGAACGCGCGGTAATCGCGTGTCGTCCAATCCATCATCGGCGCGACGGAGAAGGTTCTGTCCAACACCGGGCGTGCGGGGCTAGATGTCATGCGGATTGGCTGAGTTGCGTTATCATTCATGGCTGTTCGTATTTACAGTGGTTGAGCGGCGTTTTACATGAGTCGTTGGTACCTATGGGGTACGTGAGCCGCTCTTGATGGGGTGCATCTGAGGGGCAATGCTGGCAACGATTCGCAGGCGCCGAAAAGGGCGGTAGTTTCTCATATCTGGGGAAAATCCGCATCGCCCAGGCCTTGGGTAGGCCTGAATAGTTGGCCAGCGACGTAAGGGCGGCGGCTTTATGGCAAATATGCCGTGCCGGGTGTAGCAGCCAAAAACACTTGACCCCGCGCGGTAAGCGCTACGGCCCGAGAATGGTGTTAAGGCGTCTTTCTCGCACTCAAGCGTCGCTTGCTCCATCGTTTTGCCAGCCATTCGAACTCCTGGAAGGCGGTGGGGCTGTTCGTCTTCTCCCTGACGCCCTCCATGAATGGCTTTGCCCACTCATAAGTTCTTGTGATAATTGTAAATTGTGACTTTTTTAGCATGCCTTCGTGGTATATGCCCGCCTGAAGCCCCACGCTGAGCCTTTCGTAATGGTTCAGGATGTACCGAATATTCTGTATTTGTGCTTCCTGATTGTGGATTTTGCAATCATGCTCGGGATCCGCCCATAGACGGATGTTGTTATCCGAGTGATGGAGCTCCTTCAGTGCCCTTGACGCTTCGATGAGGCGGTCGTCGGATCGGACAGCAAACAACAGATCGGCTGTTTGTTTCTTTTTAGCGGTGTTTCTCGCGCTAACCACGGAAACCACGGCAACAAGAACAGCTAGGGCCATCACCGCGGTGCGAACGAGTTCTGGCATTGTCCAAACCACCTGCGCAGGCTCTGTCATTGGCGTGAACCTTTTGTCTGAATGCAGAAAAGGCGCCGGAAGCGCCTTTTCTGTGTTTGAGGGGGTTGGTCAATCGTGGGCATAATCGTTACCAGTTTTTAGTAACCATCGTTCTCATCCATGACTCGCTTGGTTGCATAATAAGTTATATTTGCAATCATTTTTTTCCCTCTCTCTGTGGGGCGTGTCGCTGATCGTCGTTGATGAGGCAAAAAATGGCGCCCCATCCGAGCTGACTGCACGTTGTACGGCTAACACTACATCAAATTGCGCCATATCGCCATATGCAAAAGGGGCTGGCGCCATGCCAAAAGCTTTTTTTGTACTTGCTTAGTCGAGAGCTTCGAAGCAGGTGGAGAGAAGAAATCCTCAGTCTTCCAGCGCAAATACCCAGCACTTGAGCGAGCGTCCGAGCAGGCGGCTGTGTACGGCGGTATAGGTCAAAAGCGCGGGTGTCTCGTTCATCCTGAAGCCCCGGCGAAGTGCGATGCGGGCGGCAGCTGAATGCCGTGCTGGCTGGCCAGCCGCTGAATCTCCGGCACGTTAACCGCCAGCTTGGCCGGGTCAGCAATGTGGTTGTAGGTCTCGTCGTTGGCCTGAAAGGCATCCTGACACTAGCCGCCACGTTACTCATCGGGTACCCGGCACATCATCGGGCCGGCGAGGATCAGCGCGATAAGGTCGGCTTGGCGGTTCGTGCCGGTTTTCTGAAACAAATTGCGCATGTGGAAGGAGATAGTCGTTTGCGACACGCCGAGCTCGGCGGCGACATCGGTGGCGCGGGCACTGCTGGCCAGCGCACCTGCGACTTTCGCTTCAGTTGGCGTCAGGCCGAAGAGCTCCATTAATAGCGCTTCGGGAACGCGTTTCAGGCGCCCCGACGCTGAGAGAAACAAGGCAACACAGGGGTGGCTGGAAGAGGGCGGGTCAGCGCGTGGAATCGCGCAGGCGAGTATCGAGGTGCCGCTCGTCTCATGGGCGTGCTGCAGCATGACGCCGGCGACCTTTTCTACACCGGCCCTTGCCGAGTCCAGGGTTTCGGCAATCGCGTGCTGCAAGGCTCGGTTCGAGAGTGGATCCACCGCCCAAACACCCTTCGTGCTGACATGAATAAAATCGGCATCGGCGGCCATCTCTTGGGCCGCACGGTTGATATGTACCTGCTTTCCCTGTTCATCCAACAGCACGATGCCTAGCGAAATCAGGTCTAGCGCATGCTCGGCACCGCCACCCGATAAGCCACTGATCGCACCCCGCAGCGTCGTCATTTCGTCGTCATGCCGGCGGCATATGCGCTTTACTTGGCGCAAATGGGCTTCAATCGTGGCCAGCATCAGGTCGTAGTCAACGGGCTTGATCAAGTAGTCATCGGCACCCGACAGCTTGCCGTCGATAACCTCGCGCGGCTCGGACAGGGCCGTCAAAAAGACGAAGGGAGTTGCTGCCAGCTCGGGGCGCTGCTGACGCAGGATGTTGAGCAGTTCATAGCCATCGAGACCAGGCATTGTAATGTCGCAGAGCAGCAGGTCGGGCGTGCTATCTGCCAGCAGATCAAGCGCCTGCTGACCATCGGCCGCCGCCAATACGTGGTATCCGGCTTCCTGCAGTTCTTCGACGATATCGTTGCGTAGCGCCTGTTCGTCCTCGACCACAAAAATCAATACGCTATCGGCTCCCTTCATGTCTTACTCTCTCCCAAAACGAGGCAGCGTCATGCGAAAGGTTACCCCTTCACTGAAGGGCTGCAAGGTCACCTCGCCACCCTGCATCCGCGCCAGCGTGCGCGCCATGAATAGCCCAATGCCGGTGCCGGCGATGCCGACGCTGCTCGCGCCGCGATAGTTGCGTTCGAATAGATGCTCGCGGTCTTCCTCGGCAATGGGGGCACCCGCATTGTGCACGTCGCAAGACGCATGCTGAGCGTTGCCGTGCAGGATCACTGATACCGGCGTATCGGGGGGTGCGTATTTGACGGCGTTGGACAGCAGGTTTTCCAGCACCTGTTCAGCATGGGTTGGGTCGCAGAGCACGGAATAGTGCTCTGTTATTGCGTATTGAATCATGATTTTGCGTTCCGGCGTGGCCTCACGCTGGCGCGCGCTAACTACCTCGGCGATGTCGCCTAAATCACACTTTACGCGGCGCGCCCCCAGCTGGCCGGCATCCAGTCTTGCCGCATCTAGCGTGCTTTCTACCAGCCGCGTTAGTCCAGCAATGGCGCTTCGCGCACGGCCTGCGCGTTCGGCGACTTCGTCCGGTGCGGCGCGCGTTCCTCGTCGAATGAGTCGCTGCAGGGCTGAGTCGGCGACGGCCAACGGCGTGCGGAACTGGTGCGAGACCATGGCCGCAAAGTTACGGTAGAGATCAGCCGCCGACTTTTCCCGCTGCAGGGCGCTGTCCAAATCACGCGTGCGCTCCACCACCAACTCTTCCAGGCGATCGCGGTCGGCGGCATCTTGCTGTTGTGCGGTATGTCGGTCAGAGGCATCGTAAATAAACACAATAGCGCCCAGGATGACGCCATCATCGCGCAGCGGAAAAAACCGCAGGTCTACGTGCAGAGGGGCGTCGCGACCTTGCTGAAACAGTGGCTGCAAGGTTTGCTGCGAGGTTTCGCCGTCAAGCGCCTGCGCCACGCCCCGGCGCACTGTGGAGATGTCGAAAAAGCCCGCTACTTCGGTAAGCGCACGGCCTACCGCTTGTTTGGCCGGTTTGCCCACCATCTCGGCCATGGCGCCATTCCAGAGTGTGCAGCGCCCCGCATGGTCTACCGCCAGGATGCCTTCACCGCTCGATGAAATCAGCAGCGCCGAAAAGTCCCGTTCGCGCCGCAGCATGTGATTGCGCTGGCGCGTCTGGCGCAGTGCCAGCACGAGCGTAAGCGCCAGAATGCCGCCTGCGACCATAATGCCGATCAAGAAGGCAATAATCTGGCGCAGCTGTGCGCGGTAGGTTTCCAGTCGTCCGCCTAGGTCATCCCACTCGGCGATCATGGCCGCATTGGCCGCCCGTCCGAAAAAACGCGAGAACGGGGCCAACGCAGCACGTAGGCGCGGGGCATCGCCGGGCGAGAAGTGGGCAGCCGTCGGCGCCATTTCGACCATCGCATCGCTTAGCCGATCGAGATCGTCGTCAAAGCCGATTTTTTCGATAAAGCGGCGCTGTGGTCCGTCGTTGAGCAGCGCAACTCGGCTGGCGAGAATGTCAAAACGCAGGGAAACATCGTCTGCTCCCGCCTTACCTAGCTCGGCCAGCATTGCCGTTGCAGACAACCTCAGCGCCGCCACCTCGCTTTGGTGCAGCACCCAGAGCATGTTCTTTTCCGCCTCGACGCGCATGGCGCTTTCGACCTCGAACATGCGCATCAGCGAAAACGTCAGCAGCACTGCAAAAACGAGCACGGCGACCAGCGGAAGGATGACGCCGAAGATCGTATTGCCAACCCGTCTCATTGCACGTCGAGCTGGTAAAGCTGCCAAACCCAGCGGTAGTCATAGCGAATGTCTTGCAGCGCTTCATGATCATCGCGGGGGTAGACGATCCACAGCGGGCCTTTATCATCACGACTCAAGGTTTGGTCATCCATGCGGTAGGCAACGATCACATCAAAATCGTAAAAATCCGCCATGGGAATATCTACCGCGTAGTCGTTTAACGCAACGGCGGTAACATGGTCGCCCTCCGCCGCCAGCTGCTCCAGCAGGTCGCGCATTAAAAAGCCGGTAAAGGTGTGCTGGCCGTCGGTTACGACCGTTGATGTCACAAGCGTAGTGGGTGGCAGCGCGTAAAGAGCCTCACGATCCAGATTAACCGTGCTGCCGGCGATCTGGCCTGTGATCTGCAGTAGCGTACTCTTGTCTATCGGCTCCTTTGGCGTTGTCCGGCCGTGTTTTACGTCTGCATGCCCTGGCAGAGCCGCTATGCTTATCAGCATCAGCCCTGTGAGTAAAACGCCTGCTTTTATCAGCATAGATCACTCCTTTTAGCGTTCTTGGGCAATTAATCAAGCCGCCCCGTCTGAACGAAGGGGGCGCGATCGACCTTAGTCCTGCCATCATCATGGCCAACGCCTGCAAAACAAGCGAACACAGCCATACATCGGAGTCAGCGTATGTCGGGCATCCCGAACACTGTCCTGTGCCTTTGCACGGTTGGGGTTATCGCCCTGACCGGCTGTGGAACGCCCCAGTACCGGGCCGAAAAGCAGCATTGTGAAGCGGAATGGATGCTCAAAATTCCACCGGTATACCGGCAGGAAATGGTCACCCAATATAAAAATGAAGAGCGTCCGACAGGTGAGTCGATATGTAAAACGAGCGGCTCGGTCACCCGCTGCAAGAAAATCAAGGAAACTGTTTCTGTCCCCTATCTTACGGTGGAGAGGGTGGATATCAAAAAGGCGCAGCGTAATCCGCAAATTGTCTCCTGTGCCGCGCGCGTGTGTACGAAAAAATATGGTAACCGGGACTGCAAACCATGATGTTTTTGGCCACCTATTTCTCGAGCCTGGACATTATCGGAATAAACGATAGCCCGTCGCGAAATACAACAATAATTTACTAAACGGGAGATAACCATGTGGGATTTCAGCATTGGAAGTGCGTTGGGAATGATGGTTCGCACACTGCCTTTCCTTCTTTTGCGCTTGGCTGTCTATTTCGGGATCACGCTGGGCTACATCCTGATTACCGGGGCTGGTGCTGGGATCGGCTATGGCATTGGCGGATTTGGCGACGAAGAGTTTCGGGCTGCTACCACGACGTGGGGCGGAGTCGCAGGGTTCGTTCTGTTCGGTGCCATCATGTACTGGGTGCGTGAGTACATCCTGTACCTCGTCAAAGCCGGCCACATCGCCGTGTTAATTGAGCTTATTGACGGCAACCCGATGCCGCAGGGTCGCAGCCAGGTTGCGCATGCAACGGCCGTGATAAAACAGCGCTTTCCCCAGGCCAGCGTGCTGTTCGGCGTGGATCAATTGATCAAAGGGGTGGTGCGTACAATCACTGGCATGATGCGCGGTATCCTGACCGTTTTGCCTATCCCCGGGGTACAGCAGTTGGCCGGAATTCTGTCGGCTTTTCTGCGTGTCGCGGTGGGTTTTGTCGACGAAGTGATTCTTGCCTATGCGATTCGCACTCAGTCTGACAACGCATGGATGTCGGCAAAAGAGGCGCTGGTGCTTTATGGGCAGAACTACAAGGTGATGCTGAAAAACGCGGCCTGGCTGGCAGTCATCATCTACGTCCTCAGCTTTTTGGTGTTTTTGATCATGCTTGCCCCGGCGGCGCTGGTGGTCTACCTGATACCCGGTGCATGGTCGGCGGGGGGCGTTGTTTTTGCCTTGCTGTTTGCCTGGAGCGTCAAGGCAGCGCTGCTGGAGCCTTTTGCCATCACCTGCATGATGCAGGTTTATTTCAAGACCATCGAAGGTCAAGAGCCTAATCCCGAATGGGAGGCTAAGCTGGAGCAGATGTCAGGCAAATTCCGCAAACTGAAAGACCGTGCCTTTGGGGACGCCGAAGATGCGCCGACAGACTCGCGTCCGGCATAACGTGCGGTAACTTACTTGAGTCGCGTGGAGGAGTGGGATATGAAGCGGATCGTACCGACACTGGCAGCAATGATGATCGCAGGCGGTATCGCCTTGGCCGCGCCGGCTAACGCCGCGGATGACGTGGTGATTGTCTACGATGCGTCCGGCTCAATGTGGGGGCAGATCGACGGCACCAGCAAGATGGAAATTGCCCAGGACGTGATGGCCGATCTGGTGAACGAGTGGGACGAGGCGACCAATTTGGGCCTCGTTGCCTATGGCCACCGTCGTCAGGGCGACTGCGGCGATATCGCAACGCTGATCGAGCCTGGCCCACTGGACAAGGCAAGCTTTATCAACACCGTCAATGCGATAAAGCCAAAGGGCAAGACGCCGATATCCGCTTCGGTGCAGCATGCCGCCGACCTGTTGTCCTATCGCGATCGCCAGGCAACCATCGTGTTGATTTCGGACGGTTTGGAAACCTGTAATGCCGACCCCTGCGCGCTCTCACAACAGCTTGCCCAAGAGGGCGTGAAATTCACCGCTCACGTGGTGGGGTTTGATCTTGAGGATGATGCTCACGCCAGCTTGGCCTGCATCGCCGATAACACCGGCGGCATCTTTGTTCCCGCCAACAGCGCCGCCGAACTGCACGATGCGCTGGATCAGGTGCAAAGCGCCATGGATCAGCCGCCGGCCCCGTCCGAGCCAGAACCGGCGCCTGAAGAATTCGCACCGCCTGAGGTGGAAATTTCTGGCCCCGCGCAGGCAACCACCGGCGCCCCGTTCACTGTCAGCTGGAGCGATATCGTCGCCACCAACGACTACTTCACCATCGTTCCAGCGGGTGCCGACGAGGGCAAAACCGGCAACCGGGGGCTGGTGCGGGACAAGAGCGAAGGCTCACTCACAGCGCCCGCCGAGCCGGGCCTGTACGAAGTGCGCTACGTACTGCGTGAAGGCATGAAAACCCTGGCCAGTGCTCCGGTGGAAGTGGTTGAGGCTGAGGTGGGCATCAGCGCACCCGAACAGGTCACCACCGGCGCCACGTTCAAGGTCAGCTGGAGCGATATCGTCGCCACCAACGACTACTTTACTATCGTTCCGGCGGGTACCGACGAGGGCAAGACCGGCAACCGGGGGCTGGTGCGGGACAAGAGCGAAGGCTCACTCACAGCGCCAGCCGAGCCGGGCCTGTATGAAGTGCGCTACGTACTGCGTGAAGGCATGAAAACCCTGGCCAGTGCACCGCTGGAAGTGGTTGAGGCCGAGGTGGGCATCAGCGCACCCGAACAGGTCACCACCGGCGCCCCGTTCACTGTCAGCTGGAGCGATACCGTCGCCACCAACGACTACTTCACCATCGTTCCGGCGGGTACCGACGAGGGCAAGACCGGCAACCGGGGGCTGGTACGAGACAAGAGCGAAGGCTCCCTCAAAGCGCCAGCCGAACCGGGCCTGTACGAAGTGCGCTACGTACTGCGCGAGGGTATGAAAACCCTAGCCAGTGCACCGCTTGAAGTGGTTGAGGCCGAGGTCAACATCAGCGCGCCTGACATAGTGCGTGCCGGCACACCGATCAAAATCAGCTGGAGCGATACCGTCGCCACCAACGACTACTACACCATCGTTCCGGCGGGTGCCGACGAGGGCAAGACGGGCGACCGGGACTTGGTACAAGACAAGGGCGAAGGCTCGCTCACAGCGCCAGCCGAACCGGGCCTGTACGAAGTGCGCTACGTACTGCGTGAAGGCATGAAAACCCTGGCCAGTGCACCGCTGGAAGTAGTAGGTGCCGACGCCCCGCTGGACGATGGCGCCGGGCTGTCTGTCCCGAAAACTGCCGCCCCGGGCGAGACCATCAGCATCTCCTGGAGTGGGGAAAGCGACAGCGCCGATCAGCGCATTTCGCTTGCCCGCAAGGACCAGCCGGATTTCAGCTGGATTGACGCCCAGCCTGTCGGCGAGGAAAAAACCATGGACCTGACAATGCCGGATGAAGCCGGCTTCTATGAAGTCAGGTTTCTGGATGTGACTGAACGCGAGCTGCTGGGCCGCTCGGTGGTAGAGGTGAAATAATGTGATTATGCGCCCAAGCAGCTGGAGCCTCTATTATTCCCGCTTGCATGGCTATCGCTGCAATAACGCCGCCCATTGGGCGGCGTTATTGCATTGCCGATCAGGTGATCAGCTATCCCAAGGCTAGGCGGCGGGATGATCAGATAATGCAGGGCTAATTCGAGCTTAATCGTCTGGCACTACTATAGCGTGCCTCGGCGCATTGCGTGCTTGGGTATAATGATTTTGTCTAAAGGAGCTTGGAGTGCTGTCATTGACGTTGGGGCCGCTGGCGATTTCCGTGGGGCAGGCGTTAATCGCGTTGGCCTTTCTCGTTGCCCTGGTGGTGGGCAAGCTAACGGCACGACGCCGTGAGGTAGCGATTGGCGATGCCCTCATCAACCTCGCGTTGGTGGGGGTCGTTACGGCGCGTATTGCCTTTGTCGGGCACTACTTTTCAAGCTATGGACTGGATCCACTGGCGTGGCTGGATATTCGTGACGGCGGGTTTGAGATCATCGCCGGCCTGCTGGCCATGGGCGTGTACGGTGGCTACCTCGCTTGGCGGAGTGCGGCACTGCGCCGGCCACTTTTTGTGGCAACGTTTGCAGGCCTTCTCACCTGGGGGCTTTCCGGCGGCGCCTTGAGTCTGATCGAAAATCAGGCAAGCCGGCCGCCACAGGCGACACTTTATACGCTAAACGACGAGGCCACCGATCTGGCTCGCCTGCAGCAAGAGACCGGCAATCGGCCGATGGTGGTCAATCTCTGGGCCACATGGTGCCCGCCGTGCCGTAAGGAAATGCCGCTATTGGAGGAGATGCAGAAAAAGCATACCGATGTGCTTTTTGTGCTGGTCAACCAGGGTGAAACCCGCCCCACGATTCATGATTTTCTTAACCACATGCAGTTGGATCTTGAGCACGTGCTGCTGGATCGTCAGGGGGAAATTGGCCAGCAGGCGGGCTCTGCCGCGCTGCCCACCACGCTGTTTTACGACGCCAGCGGCAAGCTGGTGGACAGCCACCTCGGTGAGCTCTCTCGGGCCACGTTACGCCGTGCGCTCAAACGCTTTGACCTGCCGGCCGAGTGATAAAAAAGCCGCGACGCTGATACACTGGTCTGCTTAGGCGGTGGCGCTGCGCTTTTATCGGCCGGCGCCTTGCCACACAACCGGGCCTTAACGACCTGTCCGCCATGTTCCAACATCACGGCAAGATCATGAAAACTATGCTTTCGATTTCTTTTTTCGCTGTTATCCGGCGTCATCGCGTGCTGGTGCTGTGCGGGGCGCTATGGAGTCTTCCCGCGCTTGCCGCAGAGGACCTGCCCGTGGGCCACTACGCGCTGCCGGAAACCGGCAATATAGTGGGCGAGGTCTATAGCGTCCGGATAGAAGAGGGCGAGACGCTGCTGGATCTTGCCGCAGCGCACGGCGTGGGCTATGAAGAAATCCGCCATGCTAACCCTGAAGTCAGCATCTGGGCGCCTGACGCCGGTACCGAAGTGACGATTCCGGCGCGCTATGTGCTGCCACCGGAACGCCGTGACGGCCTGGTGATCAACATGGCCGAGCTGCGTCTTTACTATTATCCGAAAACGGCGGAGGGAGAAACGCCGACGGTGGAAACGTACCCCATCGGTATTGGTCGGGACGGTTACGACACGCCGCTGGGCGTGACGAAAACCACCATGAAGCTGAAAAACCCGGCCTGGTATCCCCCCGATTCGATTCGTCAGGAGGCGGCTGAAAATGGTGATCCGCTGCCGTCCGTGGTGCCGGCCGGCCCGGAGAATCCGCTGGGGGACCGTGCCATTCTGCTCGATCTTCCAGGGTACCTGATTCATGGTACCAATCGACCGGACGGTGTCGGCATGCGCGTCAGCCACGGCTGTATCCGCATGCGGCCGGAAACGATCAGGGCGCTGTTTACCCGCATTGGCGTGGGCGAGCGGGTGAACATCATTGATATGCCGGTGAAGATTGGCGGTGATGGCGAACGGCTGTATGTCCAGTCGTTTCCGCTGGACGGGCAGGAAGTCGGCATGAATGATCTGCTGAGTGCGCTGCAGAAAACGCCGGAAGCCGGCGGCATACCGCTGGATTACACGCGGCTGGGCGAAACGCTCAAGGCCAGTGGCTGGCAGCCTATAGCGCTTGCGCCGCTGCCGGAAGCGGTGATCACGATTGAACCGGAGCCGCTTCGCTGGTACGACGCGTTTCGTAGCTGGCAGCAGTCACTGGAAACGTCACGCGTGACGCCAGAACGCGAAGGCTCTTGAACGGAGGCCGACTATGTACAAGCTGCAAACGCGAAGACAGGGCTGGTTTTTGCCGCTGATGCTGATATCAGCCGGATTGGTGTCAGGCTGTAGTGGCAACGAGGAAGATGCGCGTACGCCGCCGTCCGGTGCTGCGGCTGAAGCGCGGGCCGAGCAGCCGGTGGCTCCGGTGCAAGATGTGGAACCGCTGGTGGTTTCCATTAGCGCCGGCGCTGCCATGCGCGATGACCGGCGGTTGAACATCACAGGGCGCACCAACCTGCCGGATAGCGCTCAGCTTTTAGTGGTAGTCGAGCGTGAAACTAGCGGTGCGCGCTGGCACGCGCGTACTCAGGTGAAAAGCGGACAATTCCAGGCGGGACCCATGGGGTTTGGCAGCGGCGTGCCCGAGGGCGACTACCGCATACGCGTGCAGCTTGCAGAGGCAAGCGTGCAGCCATCTGCAGTGCGTAAGCGCATTGGCGCTAAAGGCGAAGGGCTTGAAGGCGAGCTGGTGGCCCAAGCGCCGCACGGCTTGGGGCGTATCGCGGTGTATACCCGCGAGTTCTCGGTGGGTAGCGAAGCCAGACGCATGAATGAACAAGGTAACGAGATTCATTATCCGCAAGGTTAGTGATAACGTCAGCCAAGTTGCTAGCCACTAGAGCCAGTCAAAAAAGCGAGTAATAAAGCCAAACTACTGCTTTCGCCAGTGCGCCAGCAGCACCCCACAGAGCGGCGTTGTCGTTGATGGCGCCTGTAGCAAGTGGGTGATTTCGGTCATTTCATCACGCTGTATCAGGTAGTGGCCGGCGTGATGGAACCTGGTGGTGGGGCCCAACAGGGCTAAATCACCGGTCTTCAGCGGAGCAAAGCGAGTATTAGGTGCCGGCGTGGCCAGAAACGCTTCACCTTCCCAAGGCACGTCGAGCGGTAGCTTGCCGGGGTCCGTAGGCATAGCCTGACGTTGCTCCCAAGGCAGCGAGCCGGTATGTAATAGCACGGCCAGCGGGGTGCTGCCTTCGCCTTCAAGCAGGGCGACTAACGGGCAGTTTAGCGCGTCGGCGAGCGCGACCAGCCGCTCGTGGCCGATTTGTTTGATCGTCCCAGACTCCCAGTAAGAAACCGTTACGTCTGAGACACCAACGCGGCGGGCGAGGGCAGCTTTGCTGAGCCTGGCCTTGAGCCTGAGTTGCTTGATGCGTTCGCCTAGCGATTCCATACGTTGTCCTGTTGACGAGCCTGGCGGTAGACGCCTTGAGTGTTGATGTTCAGCTGAGAGGTTAGCGGCGTGGTGGCATTGCCGGTCAGGCGGGCAATCAAGAACGCTATGGTAGGCGATTGTGCCATAACGCGCATCCTGATAAAGCTCATCTTACGTTAACTTTTATGTCAGTTTTTTGTATCAGGTGACGCCTTGTCTTTACTGTCTGGTTGCGATCAGGGTGCGTATAATGGCGCGAGGTTTCTGTTATGCCGCACATACTTTTGTGACGCCTATCTTTTTGTGACATTAAGGACTTCACCATGACCGTACGTACCCGTATCGCCCCGTCACCTACGGGCGACCCTCACGTTGGCACCGCCTATATTGCGCTGTTTAATCTTTGCTTTGCGCGTCAACACGGCGGTGAGTTTATTCTGCGCATTGAGGATACCGACCGTGTGCGTTCAACGACGGCGTCAGAGCAGATGATTTTCGACTCGCTGCGTTGGCTGGGCATCGAATGGGATGAGGGGCCTGACGTGGGTGGGCCACACGGCCCTTATCGGCAAAGCGAGCGCGGCGATATCTATGCCGACTACGCGCACAAACTGATAGATGCAGGGCACGCTTTCAAGTGCTACCGCACGGCTGAAGAGTTGGATGACCTGCGCGAGGCGCGCAAGGCAGCAGGCATGCACCTTGCCCTTAAGCCCGCTGATTTGGCGCTGGATGCCAATGAACAGGCTCGCCGTGAAAGCGAGAACTGGCCTTACGTGGTACGCATGCAGGTGCCGACAGACGGCGTTTGTGTGCTAGAGGATATGCTGCGCGGTCGCATCGACGTCGACTGGGCCCAGGTAGACGCGCAGATACTGCTGAAGTCCGACGGCATGCCGACTTATCACTTGGCAAACGTGGTAGATGATCACCTGATGGGGATTACCCACGTGCTGCGCGGCGAGGAGTGGATCAATTCGGCGCCTAAGCATCAGCTGCTGTACGAGTATCTGGGCTGGGAGATGCCCGTACTTTGCCATATGCCGCTGTTGCGCAATCCCGACAAATCCAAGCTGTCCAAGCGCAAAAATCCCACCTCGATCAACTATTATCGCCGTATGGGTTTTTTGCCTCAGGCGGTGACCAACTATCTGGGGCGCATGGGCTGGTCGATGCCCGGCGAGCGTGAGAAGTTCAGCCTCACAGAGATGATGGCAGCCTTTGATATTCAGCGGGTATCGCTTGGCGGGCCGGTTTTTGACCTAGAGAAGCTGACCTGGCTCAACGGCGTTTATATTCGTGAAGACCTGGACGATGCGGCGTTTTTACAGGCGTTGCGCGAATGGGCGTTCAATGAGGACTACGTAAAGCAGATCTTGCCGCAGGTGCGCCCGCGGGTAGAAACGTTGTCTCAGGTTGCGCCGCTGGCCGGGCACTTTTTCTCCGGGCTACCTGCGATTAACGACGCCTCGTTCGACGCAGTCAAATTGGAAAAGGACTCGCTGCTAAAGCTGTTGCAGTTTCTAGTATGGCGGCTTGAAGCAGTGCCCGCTTGGCATAAGGAAGCGCTACTTGAAGAAGTGAAAGCGCTTGCCGCTTATTTCGAGCTGAAAATGAAAGCGTTTCTGGCACCGGTCTTTATCGCAGTGACTGGCTCCAGCGCCAGCACGTCGGTGATGGACGCGATGGCGATCCTCGGCTCGGATGTAACGCGCGCTCGCCTTCGCCATGCTATCAGTGTGCTCGGTGGTGTATCCAAAAAGCAGGCCAAGCGTCTTGAAAAGGAGTTCCGCGAGCTTTCTTAAGAGACTGAATCAGCGTATTGATGAGCGCCGCAAAAAGCGGTGCTTTCTTCTTGACGCCGGCTACGTGGCTAGGTAACATACGCTCCGTCTTAACGACACGTGGGGCCTTAGCTCAGCTGGGAGAGCGCAACACTGGCAGTGTTGAGGTCAGCGGTTCGATCCCGCTAGGCTCCACCATTTTTCTGCTTTATCTTGCTTGCCGTCGTCATGTCTGACGCCGTTTACGTCCCATTCGTCTAGTGGTCCAGGACACCGCCCTTTCACGGCGGTAACAGGGGTTCGAACCCCCTATGGGACGCCATCCTCGTATTTCTCTGTTATTCATATAAAGCGTTGCTGTGCCTTGTTGATGGGTGCTTTAGCTGTCCCTGACGATAATCCCGTCGGCTTTTCGTGCCCGTCTTTTGCCTGTTTTACGCGCGTTTTTCCAAGTCCGTGAAAAACAGCCGGTGCCACGTCAAAAAAGCACGTTTTTGGATCATTTCACCCTTGACTTGTCCACGGCTATCGTTCGGCGTAATGGCGCTGTGTACAACCGCCTATTATTGCCCCAAAAAACACTTGATATCTTTATATTGTTTAAAAACAACGGCTTATGGTCGATCAAAAAGTGAGCAATTTAAGCCAAGGCCGCTGTGCATGCCGGCTGTGGAACGTTTTCTAACGGTTGTTAACAGGGTTATCCACAGTATGTGTGGAAAACCCTTTTCGCGGTCATTTAAGGTAGAAGTCAAGGGCTATTCGGTGGTTTTCAGGCGCTTTAAAAGCGCGGATGTATCAAGGCGTCCACCGCCCTGGCGCTGCACGTCGGCATAAAACTGGTCAACCAGCGCGGTGACCGGAAGCGCTGCCTTCAGCCGGCGCGCTTGGCCCAGGCAAATGTCGAGATCTTTGCGCATCCAGTCCACAGCAAAGCCGTGATCGTAGTCGCCGGCGAGCATGGTCTGGTGGCGGTTTTCCATTTGCCAGGAGCCGGCCGCGCCTTGAGACAGCACGTCGACCACCCGGTGGGCGTCAAGCCCGGCTTGCTCGGCAAAATGCAGGCCTTCGGCCAAGCTTTGCACTAGGCCAGCTACACAAATTTGGTTAACCATCTTGGTCAGCTGACCGCTGCCGGTTGGACCCATCAGCGTGATGGCACGCGAGTAGTGCGCCATGAACGGCTCAAGGTGGGCAAAAAGGGCGTCGTCACCGCCGCACATGACGGTCAGCGCGCCGTTGATAGCGCCTTGTTGCCCGCCGGAGACAGGAGCGTCGAGAAAGCCGATGCCGTGTAGTTTGCAGGCTCCGGCGAGCTCTTGCGCCAAATCTGCCGAGGCGGTGGTGTGATCCACCAGAAAGGTGCCTTGGGACATGCCGGACAGAGCGCCGTGCTCGCCTGTGATGACGTCGCGCACGTCGTTATCATTGCCCACACAGCTAAGCACCAGATCGGCGCCTGCGGCGGCGTCCTTGGGGCTTGCGTGGGCGCTGCCACCATATTCGTTGACCCAGGCATCAGCCTTGGCGCGGGTGCGGTTGTAGACCCGCAGGGTAAGTCCCTGGCGTGCGAGGTGGCCGGCCATGGGGCCACCCATGACGCCGAGACCGATAAAAGCGACGGTTGAAACGGTGCGCATATTCCTCTCCCTTCTGTTGGTGCTGCTTTTAGGTTGATGTCGGTTTGAATGAATAGCGCCTAAGCGTAATGCGGCGTTCACGCAAAAGGCCACCCGTGGGTGGCCTTTTTGGCAGAGAAGACGCTGAGCCGCTATTTTAAGGACTCTTTTTTTGTCTACAGGTTATTTTTGCGGATACTCACGCTGGTCGTGGCCGGTGTAGAGTTGGCGCGGACGGCTGATCTTGTAGCTGTCGCTCAACATTTCGTGCCAGTGGGAAATCCAGCCGCTGGTGCGCGAAACAGCAAAGATCACGGTAAACATGTTGGTCGGAATGCCCATCGCCTTGAGGATGATGCCCGAGTAGAAATCCACGTTGGGGTAGAGCTTGCGCTCGATGAAGTAATCGTCTTCCAGCGCGATCTGTTCCAGACGCTTGGCAATTTTCAGCTGCGCGTCGTCGGCCAAGCCCAGCTCTTCAAGCACTTCGTCGCAGGTTTCTTTCATCACCTTGGCGCGCGGGTCAAAGTTGCGATACACCCGGTGACCAAAGCCCATCAGCTTGAAGGGGTCGTTTTTGTCTTTGGCTTTGTCGATAAAGCGCTGGATGTTTTCCTCGGAGTCGTCACCGATCTCGTCGAGCATCTTGAGCACTGCTTCGTTGGCACCACCGTGTGCCGGACCCCACAGGGCGGCAATGCCGGCGCTGATGCAGGCAAATGGATTGGCGCCGGTGGAGCCTGCCATGCGCACGGTTGAGGTCGAGGCGTTTTGCTCGTGATCGGCATGGAGCATGAAAATGCGGTCCATCGCATTGGCGTATACTGGGTTGACGGTATATTTCTCGCTGGGCGTGGCGAACATCATGTAGAGAAAGTTTTCGGCGTAGCTCAGGTCGTTGCGCGGTGTGTTGAACGGCTGGCCGACGCTGTACTTGTACGCCATGGCGGCAATGGTCGGTATCTTGGCGATCAGCCGCACGGCGCTGATGACGCGGTCTTCTTCCCGGGTGATGTTCATGTAGTCGTGATAGAAGGCCGCCAGCCCGCCGGTTACGCTGCACAGCATCGACATCGGGTGCGCATCGCGGCGAAACCCCTTGAAGAAGTTGTTGATCTGATCGTGAACCATGGTGTGGTTACGAATGCGCGCCTGAAAGTCGGCGTATTGTTCATCGTTGGGCAAGTCGCCAAATAGCAGGGTGTAGCAGAGTTCGACGAAATTGGAGTGCTGGGCCAGCTGATCGATGGGATAGCCGCGGTGCAGTAGTACGCCCTGGCCGCCATCAATGTAGGTGATGGCCGACTGGCAGGAAGACGTCGCCATGAAACCGGGGTCATAGGTAAACAATCCGTCGGCCCCCAATCCGCGTACGTCGATGACGTCAGGCCCCAGGGTGCCGGAATACATAGGCAGATCAATTGCCTTATCCAGGCCGTCTACCGTCAATGTTGCTTTCCTATCAGCCATGCTGGCCTCCTGTCGAATTCGGGTTGGGACGTACGTGATTGCGTTGCATGCCGCGCCGGCGTAAAGGCTTGCCCACTATAAAAGGGCGCGGAAGATTGTCAATTAGCCGAACTGCTAGGCCGTGCTGTACATAAATTGTGATGTTGAATAATTAGTGTCTATGATTGAAGTTATGCTATCAGCGTTGCGCACTGCGCGCGAGTGCGCCGTGGCTGAAGCGCAGCGCTATGAGGCAGCAGCGGCCAGCGGTCGCCCGTATATTGAACCAAGCATCTTGAACCATAGTAGCGTAGGGCAGAGTTTGGTTTGTCAGCCAAGGCCAAGGTTCATATAATTTACCTTGTACGCTGTTGGTCACAAGACGGCGTGCCTGACTTGGCAACGGCCGAGCCTTCCAGCAACCACCGCCCGCTCGGGCTATGCCCGAACGCCGCAGAGCGGGCCAAGAGAGTGTGTATAGAGCCGTGAATAGCAAACGACCCGTAAATCTCAATCTTTCGACAATACACTTCCCTTTGCCGGCAATAACGTCGATCGTGCATCGCATCACCGGCGTTATCCTGTTTGTCGGCCTGATTTTCGCCTTCTGGGCGCTGAGTGAATCATTGGCATCGCCTGCCGGCTTTGATGCTGTCAGCGACGCGCTGGCAAACAATTTCCTCGCCAAGCTGATCGCTTGGGGGCTGGTATCGGCCCTGGCGTTTCACTTTGTGGCGGGCATCAAACACCTTTTCATGGATGCCGATTTCGGCGTTACCCTTGAGGGCGGCGTGCAAAAGGCGCAAATCACCGTGATCATAAGCGCTGTACTGATCATTCTGGCAGGAGTGTGGATATGGTAACCAGCATCACCAGTTTTAGCCGCAACGGCGTATCCGACTGGCTCCTGCAGCGGGTGTCCGCTGTTATTCTCGCCGTGTACACGGTGTTTATGGTGGCCTATCTGTTGTTCCATCCCGATTTGGATTACTACACGTGGAGCGGGCTTTTCGAGCAAACGTGGATGCGAATTTTCTCGCTTCTGGCGTTTATTTCCCTGGCGGCTCACGCTTGGGTCGGCCTGTGGACCGTAACCACCGATTACCTCAAGTCTACTTATCAGCGCGTAGGTGCCCAGATGTTGATTATTCTGGTCATCTTTGTCTACCTGGTATGGGGCATTCAACTTCTGTGGGGAGCCTGATTCATGTCTAACCTGCGTAGCCTGACATTTGACGCCATTATCATTGGCGGTGGTGGCTCCGGCCTGCGAGCGGCGCTGGAGCTTGCCAAGTCCGGCAAGCAAACCGCCGTGCTGTCCAAGGTGTTTCCCACGCGCTCGCATACGGTGTCTGCTCAGGGCGGAATTACCTGCGCGATTGGCGCGGCGGATCCCGACGACGACTGGCGCTGGCACATGTATGACACGGTCAAGGGCAGCGATTACATCGCCGACCAGGACGCGGCGGAGTACCTGTGCTCCGAAGGCCCGAAAGCGGTGTTCGAGCTCGAGCACATGGGACTGCCGTTTTCGCGCTTTGACAACGGCCGTATCTATCAGCGCCCGTTCGGTGGCCAATCGAAAAACTTTGGCGAAGGCGGCCAGGCGGCGCGCACCTGTGCGGCGGCCGACCGTACCGGGCACGCGCTGCTGCACACGCTCTATCAGAACAACCTCAAGAACAACACGACGTTTCTCAACGAGTGGTACGCGGTTGATCTGGTGAAGAACGCAAGCGGCGACGTGGTGGGCTGCATTGCCATGTGCATCGAAACCGGCGAAGTGGTGCACGTGAAATCCAAGGCCACGGTGCTGGCCACGGGCGGTGCCGGGCGTATCTATGCCTCGACCACCAACGCGTTGATTAATACCGGCGACGGTGTCGGCATGGCGCTGCGCGCCGGTTTCCCGATGCAGGATATGGAAATGTGGCAGTTCCATCCCACCGGTATTTATGGCGCCGGCACACTGGTGACGGAAGGTTGCCGCGGGGAAGGTGGCTATCTGATCAATAAAGATGGCGAGCGCTTCATGGAGCGCTACGCGCCCAACGCCAAAGACCTTGCCAGCCGCGATGTTGTTTCACGCTCGATTGTGATGGAGCTACTCGACGGCCGTGGTGCCGGCGAGAACGGCGATCACGTCTTCCTCAAGCTCGATCACCTCGGCGAAGAGGTGCTCAACAAGCGCCTACCGGGAATCTGCGAGCTGGCCAAAACGTTTGCCCACGTCGACCCGATCACTGAGCCGATTCCGGTCGTGCCGACCTGCCACTACATGATGGGGGGGATTCCCACCAACATTCACGGCCAGGCGATCAGGCAGGATGACAAGGGAAAAGATCAGATTATCAACGGGCTGTTTGCCTGCGGCGAAGCGGCCTGCGTCTCGGTTCACGGGGCTAACCGCTTGGGCGGCAATTCGCTACTGGATCTGGTGGTCTTTGGCCGCTCGGCGGGCCAGTTCATTGAAAGCGCGCTGAACGAAGGCATCGACTATCTGGACGCCACCGACGCGGATATCCAGTCGGCAATGACGCGTCTGGAGCGCTGGAACGGCTCTGAAGACGGCGAGTCCGTGCCCGAGCTTAAGCGTGCGCTGCAGGACATCATGCAGAATGATTTCGGCGTGTTTCGCGAAGAGGAAAAGATGCAGGAAGGCGTCAAACGGCTGGCCGAACTTCGCGAGCGCATCAATAACGCCTATCTGCCGGATAAATCCAACGCCTTCAACACCGCCCGCGTAGAGGCGCTGGAACTTGATAACCTGATGGAAGTGGCCGAAGCCACGGCGATTTCCGCGCTTGAGCGCAAGGAAAGCCGCGGCGCCCATTCGCGCTACGACTACCCCGATCGTGATGACGTCAACTGGCTGAAACACTCGATTTACTTCCCCATCGAAAAGCGGTTGGGCAAGCGTGATGTGAACTTCAAGCCCAAGACCGTTGACACATTCGAACCCAAGATTCGCACCTACTGATACGCCGCAGACGAGAGGGAGTCACGATGTCTAATCTTCAGGTATCGATATATCGCTACAACCCTGAAACTGACGCTGCGCCGTACATGCAGGAGTTTCAGGTTGATACAAAAGGCCGCGATGTCATGGTGCTGGATGTTTTGCACTTGATGAAAGAGCAGGACTCAAGCCTGGCGTTCCGCCGTAGCTGCCGCGAAGGCGTGTGCGGCTCTGACGGCATGAACATGAACGGTCGCAACGGCTTGGGCTGTATCACCCCGCTTTCTGACGTGGTGAAAAACGGTAAGCTGGTCCTGCGACCGCTGCCGGGGCTGCCGGTGATCCGCGATCTGGTCGTGGATATGGCCATGTTCTACAAGCAGTACGAGCACATTCAGCCGTATCTGCAAAACGACGAACCCGCGCCCGCTATCGAGCGTCTGCAGTCGCCGGAAGACCGGGAAAAGCTTGACGGTCTTTACGAATGCATTCTGTGTGCCTGCTGTTCCACGGCGTGCCCGTCGTTCTGGTGGAATCCGGATAAGTTTGTCGGCCCGGCGGGGCTCTTGCAATCTTACCGATTTTTGGCCGACTCGCGGGACACAGCGACTCGCGAACGGTTGTCAGATCTGCAGGATCCGTTCTCCGTGTTTCGCTGCCGCGGCATCATGAACTGCGTCGCGTTTTGCCCCAAAGGGCTCAACCCGACGCGAGCCATTGGCAAGATTCGTGAAATGCTGCTGGCGGATGCAACTTAGCCGCGTATGGTTTGATCCAGGGTATCGAGTCTAGTGCGTTGGCCGGCTCAACTATGCGACTTAAGTTGCGTGGTTAGCCGCGCTAAGTTGCATGTTTGCCACTTAAACCATAGCGCTGGACTTGTTATCATGGCGCTCATAGCGGTGCGACCCAGCGTCGCACCGCTATGAGCCATAGCGATGTCGTCGCGCTCGTCGCGGCGATACCGATACCACCCCATCAGTGTAGGGTGACCGAGAGATGCAACAAAGCACAATGGAGTTGATGTGGCGTTCCTCTCACGTTAGTGGTGCCAATGCCCACTACGTAGAGGCGCTTTTTGAGCAGTACCTTGACGACCCTAACGCTGTCTCTGACGAATGGCGCCGTTACTTCGACGAGCTGCCGCGCCCCGAGGGCAGTGCCTCAGAAGATGTGCCGCTAAGTCCCGTCCGCGACCAGTTTTACCAGCTTGGGCAGGAATCGCGGCCCGGCGGCGCCGTGCCTGACAGCGATGCTGGTAAAAAACAGGTCAAGGTACTGCAGCTGATCAACGCGTACCGCTTTCGTGGGCATCAGAAGGCCAATATTGATCCGCTGGGACTGCGTGACCCCACCCCGGTGCCTGATCTGGACCTTTCTTTCCATCAGCTATCCAAAGATGATCTGGACACCGAGTTTCAGACCGGTTCGTTTTTTTTGGGGCTCGATAAAGCGCCCCTGCGCGATATCGTTGACGCTCTGGAGCGCACTTACTGCCGCTCCATCGGCTGCGAGATTATGCATATTGTCGATACCGAGGAAAAGCGCTGGCTACAGCGGCGTTTTGAATCGGTACGCAGCGCGCCCAAGTTCAGCGATGACGCGCGCCGGCATGTGCTGGAGCGTTTGTCCGCCGCCGAAGGGCTGGAAAACTACCTGGCCGCCAAGTATCCCGGCACCAAACGTTTTGGTCTGGAAGGCGGCGAGACGTTTATTCCCATGATGGATGAGCTCATCCAGCGAGCGGGTGGGTACGGTGCCAAAGAAATCGTTATTGGCATGGCGCACCGCGGGCGACTCAACCTGCTGATCAATATTCTGGGCAAGAATCCGACCGATCTGATCGACGAATTTGACGGTAAAAAAGTCTTTGATCGTGGCTCTGGCGACGTCAAGTATCACCAGGGTTTTAGCTCCAACGTCATGTCGCCGGGCGGTGAAGTACATCTGGCACTCTCGTTCAACCCGTCACACCTTGAAATTGTTGCGCCGGTCGTTGTGGGCTCGGTGCGCGCGCGCCAGGATCGTCGACAGGATCCGGGCGGCGAAAAAGTATTGCCGATCAACATACATGGCGATGCCTCTTTTGCCGGACAGGGCGTAGTGATGGAGACATTTCAGATGTCTCAGACCCGCGCTTACCGCACCGGCGGCACCGTGCATGTGGTGATCAATAACCAGATCGGGTTCACCATGTCACACCCGCTGGACGCGCGTTCAACCGAATACTGCACTGATATTGCCAAAATGGTGCAGGCACCGATTTTCCACGTCAACGGCGACGACCCCGACGCGGTCATTCACGCCACTCAAGTTGCGCTCGACTACCGCCAGCAGTTCAAGAAGGACGTGGTCATTGATCTGGTCTGCTACCGCCGTCGTGGCCACAACGAGGCCGACGAGCCGTCCGGCACTCAGCCGATGATGTATGCCAAGATCAAGGATCATCCATCGGCGCGAGCGCTGTACGTTGAGCGGCTGGTCAAGCAGGGCGTGGTTGACGAAGACGACATTAGCGCGATGGTGGAAAAATATCGTGAAGACCTGATGGCGGGTAATCATGTGGCTAACGCCCTGGTGCAAAAGCCCAACGAATCCCTGTTCGTCAACTGGCAGCCCTATATTGGCCACGAGTGGACGGGCTATGCCGACACCACGTTTGACATGCAGCGCTTACAGCTGCTGGCCGAGCGCATGTGCACCATCCCTGAGGGGCTCGTGGTGCAGCGTCAGGTAGAAAAAGTCTACGCTGACCGGCGCAAAATGCAGGCCGGCGAGCTGGCTATCAACTGGGGCTTCGGTGAAACGCTGGCCTATGCCACTTTGCTGGATCAGGGACATCCGGTACGTATTACCGGCCAGGATTCAGGCCGCGGCACCTTCTCGCACCGCCATGCCGTGGTGCATAACCAGGAAGACGGCAGCACCTGTGTGCCGCTGCAGAACATTAGCGATGGCCAGCCGAGCTTCACCATCCATGACTCCTTTTTGTCCGAAGAAGCCGTGCTCGCGTTTGAATACGGCTACGCCACCACCGCGCCCAACGATCTGGTGATCTGGGAAGCGCAGTTTGGCGATTTCTCCAACGGTGCCCAAGTGATGATCGATCAGTTCATCTCGTCGGGCGAAACCAAGTGGGGACGGCTGTGCGGCTTGACCATGCTACTGCCTCACGGTTACGAAGGTCAGGGCCCTGAGCACTCCTCGGCACGTCTTGAGCGGTTTTTGCAGCTGTGTGCGGAAAACAACATGCAGGTCTGCGTGCCCACCACGCCGGCACAGATTTTCCATTTGCTGCGCCGTCAGGTTATTCGCCCATTGCGCAAGCCGTTGGTGGTGATGACGCCCAAGTCGTTGCTGCGCCACAAAGAGGCCATTTCAAACCTTGACGACCTGGCCAATGGCGAATTCCACATGGTAATGCCCGACCAGGCAGAGCTCACGCCTAACGCAGTCACCCGCGTTGTGCTGTGTGCGGGCAAGGTGTACTACGACTTGGCGGCATGGCGCGTCGAAAACGAGCGCTACGACACGGCGATCATTCGCATAGAACAGCTTTATCCCTTCGCCAGGGAAGCGCTTCGCGACGTGTTGAACGTCTATCCGAACATCGAAGATATCGTTTGGTGTCAGGAGGAGCCGTTGAATCAAGGGGCCTGGTATTCGAGCCAGCACCACATGCGTGCCGTTGCCGACATGCTGCGAGACGGCCTGGGAGGCAAGCTGAAGTTTGCCGGTCGTCTCGCGTCTGCCGCGCCGGCAGCGGGCTATATGTCCGTTCATACTGAACAGCAGCGCCGGCTGGTGGAAGACGCCTTCAACCTGTAAGCGTCCGCCCGGTTTAGCGAACACACCGGTTTAGCGAATACATAAGGGAAACGACATGGCTACCGAAATTAAAGCGCCCAGCTTTCCAGAATCCGTAGCAGAAGGCACGATTGCGGCTTGGCACAAAAAGCCTGGTGACAGCGTCGAGCGTGACGAGCTGGTGGTTGAAATAGAAACCGACAAAGTGGTGCTTGAAGTCGTGGCACCGGAGGCAGGCACACTAAGCGACGTGCTGGCTGACGAGGGTGACACCGTCGAGTCCGACCAGGTGTTGGGCAATATTGGTGAGGCCAGCGCCAAGGCGTCTGACACGAGCGAGAAAAAACCGTCATCCAAGAAAGCCGCGTCAGACGACAAAGATTCAGACGATTCGGCTTCCGATAAGGCACCGAAGCAGAAAAAGGCAGCCGCCGGCGGCAAGCAGCACGAGGTCAAGGCACCCTCGTTCCCTGAATCCGTGCAGGAAGGCACTGTCGCGAGTTGGCACAAGAAAGTCGGTGAGGCGGTCAAGCGTGATGAGGTGTTGGCCGATATCGAAACCGATAAAGTGGTGCTTGAAGTGGTTGCGCCGGCTGACGGCGCGCTTGCCGAGATCAAGGTTGACGCTGATAGCCAGGTCGAGTCCGAAGAAGTGCTGGCCCTGTTTGCTGAAGGGGCAGGCGAGTCGGAGCAGGACTATGACGCATCGTCCGACGCCGATAGCGATAGCGATACCGATACGGACGGCGCAAGCGATGACAGCGCCGATGAAGACCATAACGGCAAGATTCTCGCACCCGCCGCGCGCAAGATGGTGGCCGAAAACGACCTTGACGCGGCGCGCATTGAAGGCACCGGAAAGGGCGGTCGCATTCTCAAGGAAGACGTGCAAAAAGCGCTAAAAGACGGCAGTGCCAAGAAAGCTAAAGACAAGACAGGTGATAAGGCGGAAAGCCCCAAAGCGAAACAGCCGCCAGCCTCTGCTTCGTCTGCGCCCACTGCCGTTGACGGCCAGCGTCCGGAAAAACGCGTACCCATGAGTCGGCTGCGCCAGACCATCGCCAAGCGCCTGGTTCAGGCACAGCAGACGGCCGCCATGCTCACGACGTATAACGAAGTGGACATGAGCGCGATCATGGCATTGCGCGCCGAGTACAAGGAAACCTTCCTCAAAGCCCACGATACCAAGCTGGGTTTCATGAGCTTTTTCGTCAAAGCGGCCTCCGAGGCGCTCAAGCGTTTCCCCGACGTGAACGCCTCCATCGACGGTACCGACATCGTCTACCACGGCTATCAGGATATTAGCGTGGCCGTTTCCACCGACCGCGGCCTGGTGGTGCCGGTGCTGCGCGATACGGACAGCATGAAATTTGCCGATGTGGAAAAAACCATCGTCGATTTTGGTAAACGCGCGCGTGACGGTAAACTGGGTATCGAAGAAATGCAGGGCGGTACCTTTACCATCACCAACGGCGGTATTTTTGGCTCGCTGCTGTCGACGCCGATCATCAACCCGCCGCAAACTGCGATTCTGGGCATGCATAAGATCCAAGAGCGCCCGATGGCGGTGAACGGCCAGGTAGAAATACGCCCCATGATGTATCTTGCGGTATCCTATGATCACCGCATGATCGACGGTAAAGACGCCGTGCAGTTTCTGGTCGTGCTCAAGGAGCTGCTGGAAGATCCAGCGCGCCTGTTGCTCAACGTATAGTCCTCTGGTGACTTAGACCTCGCCACTTTGCCGGGCCATGCGCGCAAAGGTGTCCTTATGCGTCAAGATAATTTATCTCTACTGCCTTCGCCCTAAAAGGGCGAGGTAGCCCGAACAGAGGAGCCAAAATGGCTGACAAGTTTGATGTGATCGTTATTGGTGCCGGTCCCGGTGGTTACGTAGCTGCTATTCGTTCAGCGCAGCTGGGGCTGAAAACGGCCTGTGTCGAAAAGTGGCAGGATACGAAAGGCAACGTGGCCCACGGCGGCACCTGCCTGAACGTCGGCTGTATTCCCTCCAAGGCACTACTTGAGGTGTCGCACAAGTTTGTTGAAGCCAAAGACGACTTTGATGACCTGGGCATTACCACCGGCGACGTCGGCATGGACGTCAAGAAAATGATGGCGCGCAAGGACAAGATCGTCAAAAACCTGACCGGCGGCATCTCGGGGCTGTTCAAGGCCAACGGCGTGACCGCGATTGACGGCACCGGGAAGGTGACTGGTGACAAGCAGGTTGAAGTCACTGACTTTGACGGCAAAACGGCCACCTACGAAGCCGACAGCATCGTCGTTGCCGCGGGCTCAGTGCCGGTGGAAATTCCGCCGACGCCGATGACCGAAGGTCTGATCGTCGATTCCACTGGCGCGCTGGAGTTTGAGGAAGCACCCAAGCGTCTAGGCGTTATTGGTGCCGGCGTTATCGGCCTGGAGCTGGGCAGCGTATGGAACCGTCTGGGCTCCGAGGTCACTGTGCTTGAGGCCATGGACAGCTTCTTGCCGATGGTCGACGGGACGCTTGCCAAAGATGCCCATAAGCTGTTGAAGAAGCAGGGTATGGACATCAAGCTTGGCGCCAAGGTGACGGGCTCCGAGGTCAAGGGAAAAGAGGTCGTGGTCACGTACTCCGACGGCGACGGCGAACAGGAAATCACCTTCGATAAGCTGATCGTCTGCGTTGGTCGTCGCCCCTACACTAAAGGCGTGATTGCCGACGGCGTTGATGTTGAGCTGGACGAGCGCGGCTTTATTACCGTGGACGACGAGTGCCGCACCAACGTGCCGGGCGTATACGCCATTGGCGACTGCGTGCGCGGCCCGATGCTTGCCCACAAGGCGTCTGAAGAAGGCATCATGGTGGCTGACATCATTTCCGGCCAAAAAGCCGAGATGAACTACGACACCATTCCCAGCGTTATCTATACCTTCCCCGAAGTGGCCTGGGTCGGCATGACCGAGCAGGACGCCAAGGAAAAAGGCATTGAGGTCAAGACCGGCTCCTTCCCGTTCGCGGCGAACGGTCGTGCCATGGCCAACAACGCCACCGACGGCAGCGCCAAGATCATTGCCGATGCCGAAACCGACCGCATTCTGGGTCTGCACATTGTCGGTCAACACGCCGGTGAAATGATTGCACAGGGCGTGATCGCCATGGAGTTCGGCTCCAGCGCTGAAGATCTGGCGTTGACCTGCTATGCCCACCCGACCATGTCCGAAGCGGTGCACGAAGCGGCGCTAGCCGTTGAAGGCCATGCCATTCACATGGCCAACCGTAAAAAGCGTAAGTGATCCAACCCATATAATTAAGCGCCACCTTTGTGTGGCGCAACGCTTTCGACAATGTATCGAAAGTGCGGGGATGGGGGGCGCGCGTCGCCCATCGTTCGAGTCACATGCAACCAATGGCATGAAGCGATGAACCTTCACGAGTATCAAGGCAAGCAGCTGTTTGCCGACTATGGTCTGCCGGTGTCCAAGAACTTTGCCGTGGACACCCCGGAAGCCACCGTCGACGCCTGCAAGAAAATCGGCGGCGACATGTGGGTCGTCAAGGCCCAGGTGCACGCCGGTGGCCGGGGTAAGGCCGGCGGCGTCAAGCTGGTCAAAAGCACGGATGAGGCCAAAGCCTTTGCCGAGCACTGGCTAGGCAAAAGTCTGGTAACCGCCCAGACCGATGCCGAGGGCCAGCCGGTGGCCAAGATTCTGGTGGAAAACTGCACCGATATCGCCTCCGAGCTGTATCTGGGCGCGGTGGTGGATCGCACCACGCGCCGTGTAGTGTTCATGGCCTCGACCGAAGGCGGCGTAGAGATCGAGAAGGTCGCGGAAGAAACGCCGGAAAAGATTCTCAAAGCCGAGATTGATCCGTTGGTCGGTGCGCAGCCGTATCAGGCGCGCGAGCTGGCTTTCGCGCTGGGGCTTGAAGGCGCTCAGATCAAGCAGTTCACCAAGATTTTCCTGGGGCTTGCCAAGCTGTTCCACGACAAGGATCTGGCGCTTCTGGAGATCAACCCGCTGGTGATTACCGGCGAGGGCAATCTTCACTGCCTGGATGCCAAGATCAACCTGGATGGCAACGCCCTGTACCGCCATCCGGACCTGCAGGCCATGCGTGACCCGTCTCAGGAAGACGAGCGCGAAGCCGATGCGGCCAAGTGGGAGCTTAATTACGTCGCGCTTGACGGCAACATTGGCTGCATGGTCAACGGCGCTGGCCTTGCCATGGGCACCATGGACATCGTCAACCTGAACGGCGGCAAGCCGGCCAATTTCCTTGACGTGGGCGGTGGTGCCACCAAGGAGCGCGTAGCCGAGGCGTTCAAAATCATCCTGTCTGACGACAACGTCAAAGCAGTGCTGGTCAATATCTTTGGCGGTATCGTGCGCTGCGACATGATCGCCGAAGGCATTATCGGCGCCGTTGAACAGGTTGGCGTCAACGTGCCGGTGGTGGTGCGTCTGGAAGGCAACAACGCCGAACTTGGCACCGAAAAGCTGGCGGCAAGTGGGCTGAACATTATCGCGGCTACCAGCCTGGCCGACGCGGCAGTGCAGGTCGTCAACGCGGCGGAGGGCAAATAATGAGCATTCTGATCGATAAGAACACCAAGGTCATCTGCCAGGGGTTTACCGGCGGCCAGGGCACGTTCCACTCCGAGCAGGCGATTGCCTACGGCACCCAGATGGTCGGCGGCGTAACGCCGGGCAAAGGCGGCCAAGAGCATTTGGGGCTACCGGTGTTCAACACGGTAAAAGAAGCGGTACAAAAAACCGGCGCTGACGCCAGCGTGATTTATGTGCCCGCGCCTTTCTGCAAAGATTCGATCATCGAAGCCGCTAACGCTGGCCTCAAGCTGATCGTGTGCATTACCGAAGGCATCCCCACGCTCGATATGCTGGATGCCAAGATGGCGTGCGACACGCTGGGCGTGCGCCTGATCGGGCCTAACTGCCCGGGTGTAATTACTCCGGGTGAATGCAAGATCGGCATTATGCCGGGGCACATTCACCAGCCGGGTAAGGTCGGTATTATCTCGCGTTCGGGCACGCTGACCTATGAGGCGGTCAAGCAGACCACCGACCACGGCTTCGGCCAGTCGACCTGCGTGGGCATTGGCGGCGACCCGATTCCAGGTTCCAGCTTCATCGATATGCTCGAACTGTTTGAAAACGACCCCAAGACCGAAGCTATCGTTATGATCGGTGAAATCGGCGGCACGGCGGAAGAAGAGGCCGCGGCCTACATCAAAGCCAACGTCTCCAAGCCGGTAGTCTCCTACATTGCCGGTGTCACTGCCCCGCCGGGCAAACGCATGGGGCATGCCGGGGCGATTATCTCCGGGGGCAAAGGCACGGCGGATGAAAAATTTGCGGCGCTGGAAGACGCCGGCGTCAAAACCGTGCGTTCGCTTGCCGAGATCGGCGACGCGCTGAAGGCTGCTACTGGCTGGTAAACTCGACCAAGTCAGGTTAGCTGCCGTGCGCAGCGCATAAAAAAACGCCCAGGCCATCAAGATGGTCTGGGCGTTTTCGTTGCGAGTGAAACCGTTAGGCGGTGGGGCGCGCCACCAGCGAACGGGTTTCTTCGCGGGCTTCGACCAGATCAACGCGCAGCGCATCGCCGAGCTTGAAACGCTCTTCGCCTTCAATCTGGATACGGCCTTCCTTGTCGTCGATCACCACCTTGCTGCGGTCGCTGTGCATCAGCGGTGCAGGGACAAAGGCGGTGGCGCCGTTTTCAATCAGGCGAACGCGCATGCCGCCGCGGTTGACGGCCATGACTTCGGCGTCAAAGGTCGTCTGGTTTTCTGCCGCCGGGGTCAGGTAGCGCACGTAGAGCCAGTCCTTGACGTCGCGCTCGGCCATGCGGTTCAGGCGCCGGCGTTCGGTCAGCTGGTCTGTCAGCGCTTCGCTGGCCTCAGGCGGCGTCTGCTCGCCTTTGAGCACATGCTTGATCAGGCGGTGGTTGACCATGTCGCCGTATTTACGGATGGGCGACGTCCAGGTGGCGTAGGCGGCAAGGCCTAAGCCAAAGTGCGGACCGGGCAGTGCCGACATCCGGGTAAAGCCCTGGAAGCGACGCAGGCGCACGTCGAGCCAAGCGTTGTCGCGGTCTTCAAGCTCGCGCTTGAGTTCCTTGTAGCGCGGCAGCTCGAGCAGCGCTCCGGCCTCGACATTGATGTCTTGAGCGGCCAGAAATTCCTGGGCGTCTTCGACTTTTTCCGGCTCGAAGGCGCGGTGCACGTTGAAGATGCCGTGGCCGACGTTTGCGGTAAGAAAATCCGCGCAGCAGGCGTTGGAGGCAATCATCGACTCTTCGATCATGCGGTTGGCAATGCGCCGCTCTTCGGTACTAATCCCCAGTACGTTGCCGGCGTCGTCCAGATCGAACACGTAGTCGGGGCTGCCCTTGAACACCAGGGCGTGGGCTTCGCGCCAGGCTGTGCGCGCCTCGGTCAGATCGCGCAGGGCGGTCAGCTGCGGGGCGATGTTATCGGCCGGCTTCCAGTCGCCCTGACCCTCGATCCAGTCGGATACGTGGTCGTAGGAAAGCCGTGCGTGGGACATGGCCTCGGCGGCAAAGAAGCGGTAATCGCCCAGGCTGCCGTCGGCGTTGATGTCCAGCGTGCACGCCAGTACCGGGCGCATTTGGCCTTCAAGCAGCGAGCACAGGTCGTCGGCCAGCTGCTCGGGCAGCATAGTTACGTTCTGGCCCGGCAGGTACACCGTAAAGGCGCGTACCCGTGCTTCCATATCGGCGGCGTGGTTTTCGTCGACGTAGCCGGTAGGGTCGGCAATCGCCACGTTCATGCGCCAGCCGCCGTCTTCCCGCGCGGTGACGTGCAGGGCATCGTCCATGTCGCGGGTCGATTCGCTGTCGATGGTAAAGAAGGGCATCGCGGTCAGGTCTTCGCGCTCAAGGCCTTCTTCGTGCAGCGGCCAGTCGCTGCCGGCGTCGGGGCATTCCTGCTCCAGCGCGTGACGCGCCAGCGTGACGCGCCACGGCACGGCCGGGTTGTCGCTCTTGGCCACCAGCTCGTCGATCTGGGCGAAAAAGCCGCGATCGTCTTTTTTCAGTGGGTGACGCACCAGCCGCGCAACAATCCAGTCGCCGTCGGCGATGCTGTCTTCGTCGATGCCGCGCTTGATGCGTGCTTTGATCACGTTACGAATCGACGGGTGATCGGGCACCACGGCCAGGCGGCCTTCGCGCTTTTGCACGCGGGCCACAAAGCGGTCGAGCCCTTGCTCGATGAGCGTTTCCGGCTCGACGGACTGCTTGTCGCCGTTTTGGTGAATCACAGCTTCTACGCGGTCGCCGTGAATCACCTGCTTCATCGCGGGCGGTGGAATAAAATAGGAGTCGCCGTCGTCGGTTTCCAAGAAACCAAAGCCGCGATCGGTGCCTTTGACCAATCCTTCGGCGCGTGGCGTGGTGTCATGCATCTGCTGCTTGAGCTGGGCAAGCATGGAGTTGTTCTGCAACATGAGGCTCGATCGGTTGATAGGTAGGCTGCCACTATACGGCTTCGGGGCAGTGGCGCCAATTGCGCCGGCAAAGATTGCTCAAGCGGGGCGTCGGCTAGCTGTCGCGTTCTTGGGGTTTGGCGTCTAGCCTTCGCAGCTGGTGCCATAAATCGCGGCGCAGATCGCCAAGCGTGGGCTGCTCATTGGGGGCAAAGGCTAGCGGGCGGCACAGGCGTAGCGCACGTAGCCCGAGCCTTGCGCTCAAAAGCCCCACGGCGAGCCCTTGGCCGGCGCGGGCAGAAAGCCGGCCGGTCATATCCAGCGAGAGCATATCCATACCGGCGTCGGTGGCAAGTTCGCTGGCGCCGGCAAAGGCCATGTTGTGCAACACGGTTTTAAACAGTCGTAGGCGGCTGGCATAGCCAAGCTCTAGCCCGTAAAGCCGGCACAACCGGTCGACCATGGCGATATTGCGCCAAGCGACCAGCGCCATATCGACCAGCGTTAGCGGGCTGACGGCCACCATCACCGCGGTTTCGCCGCACATGCGCGAAATCAGCCGCTGCGCCTCGCGGTCGCGGGGGCCAAGCAGGTGGTGGTTCAAAAGCGTCAAAGTATCCTGCCCGCTGTGGTGCGGCTCGCTGGCGCGCCGAAAGGCCGCCCAGTGCGGATCGTCGTCATTGAGCTTGAGCTGGGTTTGCAGCTGGCAAGCCAGGCCGAGCGCCTGCTTGGGCGAGCGGTGGGGCAGGTCCGCCAGCGCTTCGCACAGCCGGTCGTGGCGTTTCAGCCGTGTTAATCGCAGCAGTTCTCTGAGCAGTGCGGTGCCACCAAGGCCGATCAGGGCGAGGCCGAAAAGCTGCCAGGCGGCGTCTAGCCAGCGGGCATGTTCAATCGCGCTGGGTAGGCCGGTGACGAATTCGGCGATGCCGAGCGTGGCACTACCCGCCAAAGCAAACAGTAGCCCCCAGCGGCGCTTGCGTGGCGCGCCTAGGCTTTGTTCGGGTAGTGCCTGGCGGCTGACGGCGTCGTCTGCGGGCGTTTCTTCTCGCGCCGTGTCGTCAAAGCGGTGCGCGCCGCGTAGCGCGTCGTTTTCGCCCGTTGGCGGCTCTGCCACGGCGTCGCCATTGAGATGAAAGTGTTGGCGCGGCTTGGGCGAGGTCATGTCAGTTTGTCTCCGATCAGCCAGTCGATGGCAGCGTCCATGCGGATATGCGGCAGTGCGCCTGAGGCCGCGGGCATTGGGCGAAAACGCGGAAAATCAAAGCCCTGGCGCTGCCAGAAGGCGCTGTCGGGCAGCGTGGCGGGCACATCACCGGGATACACCAGCACGTCTTCACCCTCAAGCGTTGTGCCGCGCAGCGCGGGCAGCCGCTCTTTCCCCTGGCTGACTTCGCGCGACTGGGTGGCGCGAATCGACGCCAGCGATAGCGCCTTCACTGGGACGTTGGCAAAGCGCAGATCCTTGAGCGGCTCCTTTAATAGCGCGTTCAGCAGCGCCACCACGTTGTCGTGCTGGTCGGGCGTGACGTGGTCAGCCTTGGTGGCGGCAATCGCTAGCCGGTCGATGCGCGGGGCAAACAAGCGGTTGAGCAGGTTGCGGCTACCGTAGCTAAAGCTTTGCATCAGCTCGCCAAGCGCCAGCGATAAATCCTCGAAGCGTTCGGGGCCGGCGTTCAGCGCGCCGAGCACGTCGACCAGCACAATCTGGCGGTCAAAGCGGCGGAAGTGCTCGCGATAAAACGGCTGCACTACCTGTTTTTGATAGTAGCGAAAACGCGCGGCCAGGGTGGCGTAAACACTGGTCTCGGGCAGGGCGCTGAGCTCTTCTTGCGTCTGGCTTAAGTGAGGCAGAGGGAAAAATTGCAGCACCGGCGCGCCGTCAAGCTCGCCGGGCAGCAAGAACCGCCCCGGCTGCAGGTGCGAAAAGCCTAGCTGCTTGGCGCGCCTAAGCCCCTTGGCGTAGGCCTCGGCGAGCTCGGCAAGCAGCGCCTCGCTGGCGTCTTCGGCCGGGTCTAGTCGCTCGGCGGCGGCTAGCCACTCGGCAAATATCTCCTGGCGCTGCTCGCCTTGGGCGTAGGGGCGGGTCTGGCACCAGGCGTAGTAATCGTGGCCGAGCAGGGGTAAATCCAGCAGCCACTCGCCGGGATAATCAAACAGATCGAGCGTCAGGTGCGACGTGGGCGCGCGGAACCAGCCGCTGCGCGCCGGCCGGTAGCGCAACTCCAAGCGCAGCTCGCTGATGCCGCGGGTGGCCTTGGGCCAACGCGGCGGCGACTCGCCAAGTGCCTGCATGGCCGGGTCATAGGGAAAGCGCGGCACGCCCAGATCCGGCTGGTTTAGGCGTTTGGCACCCAACAGGCGGCCGTCGCGCGCGGCGGGCAGCAGGTCGAGCCTGGCCTCCACGCCAGCATGGCGCAGCTGATTAACCAGCGAGGTCAGAAACGCCGTTTTACCCGCCTGGGAAAGGCCGGTCACAGCTAGGCGCAGTTGGCGGTCGCGGCCGCGCTCGAGCAAGTTACCAAGCTCGCGGCCAAGCGTTTCGTGAACGGGGGGTGTCGGCATGGTCAGGCCTCTTAGCCGCTCTTGAGCAGCGTGGCAAACAGCTGATACGACACCGGCAACGTGGCAATCACAAAGCCCAGCGCGGTGATGCCGTAGCCTGGCCAACGGCGGCCCGTACGCTGAGCCAGCAACAGCCCGCCAATGCCCAGTACCATGCCGACGAGATTAAAAGCCATGGAAAACGCTTCAATCACAAGCGAAAGATTCATGCAGTGTTCCTGACCGGTGAACCGTATGTTGGCAGGCAGAGCAATACGCTGCCGTATACCGTTGTGAATGTAACAGGCGCGTGTAAAAGGCAAGTGTAACAGGGCTTGTCTCGTTGCCGGTAAACGTATGGCATCGTTAAACCTACTGGCGGCGTTAGATGTATGGACTCGCGAGATAGATAACTTAGACGCGACTCAGCGTGGTGCCCAGCAGATGCTGGGCGCCGGGTATCAACCATACCGGGTCAAGCCGGGTGTTGGCCGCTTCGACGCAGAGAAAACCGCGTGCGGCGGCCGTCTCAGTATCGTCAAGCGCCGCCTCGCCTGGGTGCCAGACCACGGTGGAGTCGCTCTGGTGTTTGGCCACGCGCAGCTGGCGCTCACCGTCGGTCAAAACGACGGCGACGTTGCTGTGGTAGATGCGGTCGATCGGGCCGCGCACGGCAAGCGTCCCCTGCTGCTCGCCTTCGGCAAAATCGCGACGTTTATCCAGGTAGCATGCGCCGGCAAGGCCTTCAAGGCGGCATTGAAAGGCGTCGTCAACGGCCAAATAGCTGTGCAGGGCGGCGCTGGTCTTGACCGGTGCCTCGCCGGTGTTTTCACTGATCAACTCCACGTGCAGGCGCCGGGCGTTGGCCTGCACCACTACGCGTGCGTTCAGCTGGCTGTGCAGCGGCTCTTCCGGCGAGAGGTGCACCTCAATGCCTTCTTCGTGCTCGTCAACGCCGTCGAGCCGCCAGAGCGCGAGGCGCGCCGGGCCGTGAAAGGGGCCTTGGCGGTTGGGGCTTTCATCGGCGTAGCGTTCGTCGGCAAACCACGGCCAGCACAGCGGTATGCCGCCGCGCAGCGATGCCGGTGAGCTGGCCGGCGTAGGCGTCAGCCATAGCCAACCCTGATCACCCGCCGGCTGGAAATGCACAACCTGCGCGCCAGTAAGCGCGATCGCCAGCTGCCCCCAAGGCTGATTGAACAGCACAAGCTCACGCCCCTCCCAGGTGACGGTTTGCTGGTCGTCGGTGGCGTCAAGCTGCTGGCGAAGCGAATCGGGAATCATCAGGGCATCCTGGTCGGTAAAGCGGGTGGGTAAAAATGGTCAGTCGAAATCGTGGGCGGCACCTTAGTGCTGTCTGCTATGGTAAAACAAGCATGATACGTGTTCACCTTGTCTTGCACCCTTTCGACAACAGCAAAAGAGGTAAGCCCATGGGATTTATTGCGTGGTTGATTATTGGCGGTCTTGCCGGCTGGATTGCGGGCAACATCATGCGCGGCGGCGGTTTTGGCATATTGGCCAATATTGGTATCGGGATCGTCGGTGCGATTATCGGTGGCTTCTTGTTTAGCCTGGTCGGGCTTGAAGCCGGTGGTTTTATCGGCTCGCTGGTGACCGCCGTGGTGGGGGCGGTCGCCTTGCTCTGGGTAGTGAGTAAAGTGCGATAAAAAGGGCGGACAAATATTCCGTACCACTGATCAAACCATCGCCCGGCAAAGTGCCGGGCGATGGCGTTCAGGTATCGGCCTTAATCGCGCTTTCCGTTACACCCTGCACCCCGTTACACTATGTGCCTTTGTTCCGGCCGGTCTGGCGGGTTCGTTGGTGCCTTTGTTGGTGCAATAGGGGAATCTTTTGGTCGACGCGTTACATGCCTGGTGGAAACAACAGCTTGAACTTTGCGGTGGGCAGACCTGCACTCGCCCGGTGACCGCCGAGGCGCGCGAGCGTCTGGCACGGCTGGGCATTGCCTGCCCGACGCGCCAGGGGGGCTGGCCTGACGCCGGGACCTGGCTTGCTGAAGCATGGCAAATTGACACTCGCGAAGCGCTGGTGGATGCCATGCTGTGGCTTGCCGCACAGGGGGAGCGCCAGCGTTGGGACATTGACGCCGCTGAGCTGAAGACAATGAGCGTGGCCAAGCGCCGTCAATGGGAACAAGACACGCCGCTGGAGGATGCTCCCTTCGCCGCATTGCTGCCCGGCTGGGTGGCCGCCGGCGGGCCGCTTGAATGGGCGGCGTGGGACTGGCTGCGTCTGGCCGAGCTTGCTTGGGCGGGAGCGTGCTGTGGCTATCTTGGCCAAACTGAAGCCGATCACTTCGCGGCCCACGCCGCCGAGCTGATTCAAACCCGTTACGCCGACTGGCGCGAGGTGCTAAGCGCCTACCTGCGTGGGTTTAGCCTGTTTGTCGGCGTTGCTTACGGTATTGACGACCGCGCGGGTAATGCGGCCGATGGGCAGGCAGCGCCACTTGAAGCGTCCCAGACCCCGTGGCAAGAACAGCTAGTCGCTCTATGTGATCCTGCCATCCGCGAGGCATCGCGGGCAGCGCTGCGAGCACATCGCAATACGCCACACCACTGGGTGCAGGCGATTGCCGGCATTCGCGAACCCGAGCTGATGTTACGCCAGCGTGAGCCGTTGGCGCCAATGCCTGAGTCGCGGCGCATGGAAGCTGCACGCTATCTCGAAGAGGTGCTGGATATGCACGTCGATGAAAGCGCTGATGTGCTTGCCCGTTACTGGCTGCCTGCCGAGGCGCACCATCTTAATCAAATGGCGGCCGATGCCGCGCACGGCGTTCAGGTGCCGTCGCAGACCGTCTTGGGTCGCCCATCGCGGGAGGCGCTGGTGCAGCGCGGATGGCTCAAACAAGCCAGCCGCCACGCAGCGACTATTCATATGGCCGAAAAGTTTGCCTTTTATCTGCAGACGGCCATGGACAGTCGGCTATTTGATGCCAAAACACTTGTATCCTTGGGCGAAGCGCTGAAGAGTTGCCTGTGTCACTTTTATGCAACCCCCGCGCGATTGCTTGAAGCCTGGCTTGCCTGGGAGCGCTGCCTGCCCGAGCCTGAACAAACAGCGCTTACGTCCGATATCGCCTGGCATTTGCACGACCCGGGCAGCGTGTTTTACTGGCTTGACTGGCACTCGGGTGAATGGCGCGAACCCGCCGAGCGGCCATCGCTTCGTCATTTTACTGCCATGGCACTGGTGGGCCCGCTGAACAGCGCCGTCTGGAGCGAGCCACGCCCGGAAAGCGCCCGTGAGCGCGAGGCCGTAAAAGAGTGGGTAGAAGGCCACTACCAGCTGCTAGGCGCTGACGAGCTGCGGGGGTTTATCGACTACATGCTGGAGGCCGGCGACCGTCAGGAATACCAGATCAACTATGCGCCCTATACGCTGAACCGCGAGCGGCTGGACGCTGAAATTGCCATTTTGCAAACCGGCGAAAGCGAGGCCGAGGAGCGTAACCACCTGCTACGCCTTGAGCGAGTGCGTGACAACGAAGACGACTGTAACGAGCTCGATATGACCGCTTGGGACATCGCCCAAACGGTAGACCTCGCCATTGCCGGACGCGAACTGGGTTGGCTGGAGTCGGCACAGTTGGCACGCATTCTTGAACGCGCCTATGCGTTGGCTGAAAAACACTACGCCGGCTGGCAGGCCTACGCCGAAGGCATGTACGCGGGGTTTTCGTTTTTCATGGGCGAAACCGACGAGCGCGAGAGCTTTTTGGCCGGGCTGCGTCATGCGTTGGTGGCTTGGCTCTGCGGTGCGCCGGTACTGGCTGGCGCTTGGGCCAGTCTGGATTTTCCCGGGAGTAAGCCGCGCCATTTTGCCCCGCTGCATATTGATACGCTACCGGGTGATATGCAAACTCTGCATTGAGCCTCGCAAGTCCCCGTGGCTATCGCTTATAGTAAAAAGGATTACCGTTGCCCTGATGATATTGTCGGAGAGGTCTGCTGCCGCTGCGGGGCGTTTTTTATCGATTGACGAGGTCTAGCGTATGGCTGTCGTGCCACCCCGCCTTACCCAAGGCACCCGCGGAGCGTCCGCGCTGGCGCTTGTTATCCTGCTGGCCGGCTGCGCGGGAAGCGCGCAGCGTAAAAATGCAGACCCGCCGGAAGACTACTTTGCCATGACGCTGCCGGGGATGTCCCAGAGTGGCAACGCGATGATGTCGCCGGCGAATAATCCGGTTAACGACTTGTCGCATCTGAAAAACCCGGCGCCGCTAGTCATTCGACGTGCGCTGCTTGAGCAACACGAACGTTGGTCGGGGACGCCGTATCGGCTGGGCGGCACCACTCAGCGCGGCGTTGACTGTTCGGCGCTGGTGCAAAATGTCTATCTGGATACGTTTGACATTACCCTGCCGCGCACTACACGCGGGCTGGTCACCAAAGGCCATGCGATTGACCGCCAGGATCTGCGCGCCGGCGATCTGGTGTTCTTCCGCCCGCCGGGCAATCGGCATGTCGGTATTTACGTGGGGGAAGGCTATTTTCTGCATGCTTCTTCCTCAAAAGGGGTGACTATTTCGCAGCTGGATAATACCTACTGGCAGCGCTATTACTGGCAGTCGCGTCGTACCCTTGAAAGCCCGCAAATGGCGCAGCTAAGCCGTGTGCTCTAGCGCGCTCGCTAGCCGCCAACCGGCATGATTACGCTCAAGACCCGCGCCTGGTGGCGCGCGACGCTGGCACTGTGCCTGGGCTCTTTTCTCGTCTTCATCAACCTTTACGTGCCCCAGCCGCTGCTGCCTGATCTGCAGCAGGCTTACGGCATATCGACCCTGGCGGTCAGTTTCGTGATGTCGGCCGCGACGCTTTCGCTGGCCGGATCACTGCTGGTGTTCGGGCCGCTGTCTGATGCTATCGGGCGCGAAAGCATCATGCGTTATAGCCTGCTGTTGGCCGGCAGCGTCTCTCTTGCACTGGCCTTTGCCCCCAACTTCGCCACCCTGTTGACGCTACGGCTGCTGCAGGGCTTTTTGCTGGGCGGGCTGCCCGCGGTGGCCATCGCCTGGATGGGCGACGAGTTTGATAAGACGGCGCTGCTGGGGGCGGTCGGGCTGTATATTGGCGCCAACTCGCTAGGCGGCATCAGCGGCCGGGTGGTCGGCGGTATCGCGGCTGACATTGGCGGCGCGCCAGCGGCGTTTTTAACCGTGGGCGCGATTACGCTGGCCGGCGGAGCGGTATTCTGGCGCCTGCTGCCCCGCAGCCGATCTTTCACGCCCAGGCCGTTTCACGTATCGACCGCCGCGGCTGATTTGTACCGACACCTGTGTACGCCAGCGCTGCTGGGCGCCTATGTGCTGGGTGGCATCAACTTCATGGTGTTTATCAATCAGTACAGCTACATCACGTTTCGTTTGGCGAACGCGCCGTATAGCCTGGCGGCCAGTAGCCTGGGGCTGATTTTTCTGACCTATCTGAGCGGCACGCTGGGCTCGATGATGTCCGGGCGGCTGGCCGCGCGGTTTTCCGCAGCGCGCTGCATGATGCTGGGCGTGGTTATCCTGATGGTGGGCACAGCGATTACCCGTGCAGAATCGCTGGCGCTGATTATTCTGGGGTTGACCGTTAACGCCTTCGGCTTTTTTCTGGCGCATTCGCTGGCCTCGAGCTGGGTGGGGCGTAACGCCCAGCGGGCCCGGGGCAGCGCGTCGGCGCTTTATCTGGTGTTTTATTATACCGGCGCTAGCCTTGGCGGGTTCTGGCTGGAGCCGTTTTGGCTGTGGGACGGCTGGGCGGGCGTGACCTGTGGCTCGTGGCTGCTGTTTGGCATGACGCTGTGTATTGCGGTCTGGCTGCGCCGCGTGGAGCGCCGTCAGGAATAGTCCGTTGCCGCTAACAGGCCGGGGCTCAGGAAAAGTGCAGGCATAAAAAAAGCGACCCGCAGGCGGGTCGCTTCATGAGCCGGGCGTTTCGAGCTTAGTGCTCGACGCCGTCTTCGTGCTCAACACCACCTTCGCCGTGAACGTGGCCGTGCTCGATTTCGTCTTCGCTGGCTTCGCGTACGGTAGCGATTTCAACGTCAAACGCCAGCTGCTGACCGGCCAGCGGGTGGTTGCCGTCAACCACGACCGTGTCGGCTTCGACTTTCTTGACGGTAACCATCAGCGGGCCGCCTTCAGTCTGCGCCTGGAACTGCATGCCCGGCTCAACGCTTTCCACGCCCTGGAAAGATTCACGCGGCACTTCCTGCATCAGCTGTTCCTGAACTTCACCGTAGCCTTCTTCCGGCGATACGTTGACGTTGAGTTTTTCGCCAGCCGTGCGGCCTTCGAGTTCTTTTTCCAGGCCCGGGATAATGTTGCCGCCGCCGTGCAGATACGTGAGCGGCTCGCGGCCTTCGGAGCTGTCAAGCACTTCACCTGCATCGTTGGTCAGGGTGTAGTGAAACGCGACGACCGAGTTTTGCGCAATTTGCATGTAAAAAACCTTACGGTGAGTGCATGTACTTCAATGGTAACGTGGAAAAGGGGCGCTTGTCAGTGGCCGAGGAGCTTTTTCCTTGCCGCGATACCCCGGCGCTATTGCGCCGCCGCGGGACCGAGGATACCCTAACGCCACTCTATTTTTGACGTTCGGCTTTTGACGTCCGACTTACTACACTCTGGAGCCTTTCTATGACAATTTTTGTCATTTGGGTCATTGCGTTCGCTGTGATCTTCTACCTTGCCAATAAACGCTGGAATGATGGCGTCAGCCAGGGCGTGGATAAAATGCTCACCGCCATGCTGAAAAGCCACGGCAAAAACCGCTATATCTGGGTCGCAGCGATTGCCGTGCTGGGCGCGACAGCGCTGGTTCGCCCGGTAGACGTGCTGCTCGTGGTGATTCTGCTGGCGATTATTGCGCTGGTAGTGGCCAAGGTGGCAAGCGTCGTGACCAACAAGGTCTCGTAAGGTTTCCCCAGCGTATACCGGTACGACAATGCGTAGACAATAAAAAACACCGATCCGTAAGGGTCGGTGTTTTTTTATGCTCTTCTTACACCGCTTATAGACAGCAGCGTATCAGTACAAGGCGATCAGTAGGGCGCAACGCTGACGTTGGAGCCGCTGCCAATCAGACGTACTTTCTGGCCTGGCTGGAACTGGCGATCGGCTTTTTGTACCACGACCACATCGCGGCCGGCATCGGTGCGGATCTCAAGCTCTACGGCGTTGATGCGGTTGGCGCGATCTTCAACTGACGTTCCCGCCATCGCACCGCCGATAGCGCCTGCAGCCGTGGCGATCTTGCGACCGCTACCGCCGCCGATCTGGTTGCCCAGCAGGCCACCGATCAGCGCGCCGGAACCGCCGCCCAGCAAGCCGCCGGTGCGGCTATCGGCCTGGATTTGCACCGGGCGTATGGCAACCACGGTGCCGTAGGTGACGTTCTGGCTGGCCTTGGCTTGATTGGCGCTGTACACATCGCCCGAGTAAGGGGCGGTATTGACGCAGCCGGCAAGCGTAAACAAGCTGATTGCGGCAACCGGCAGTAGCAGACGTTTCATGGCACATCCTCCAAAAGTATTTACGTGCAGCGTAATCGGTTAAAGCCCGTCGCTCAAGACGGCTTCATTGCCTAAAGCATATGACGAAACGCTGTTCATTAATACCCCCGATGGCAGCATGCCTGCCGGTAACTGCCTGACCCGCGAAAAACTCCGCCCTGAAAAGGGCGGAGAGGCGTGAGGCAAGGCATCAGCCAAACTGATTCATGGTGTTGTCTTTGCCGCCGGCCTTGAGCGCGGCATCGCCGTGGAAGAACTCCTTGTGATCGTCGCCGATGTTGGAGCCGGCCATGTCCTGGTGCCTGACCGTGGCGATACCCTGGCGGATTTCTTCGCGCTGTACGCCCGCCACGTAGGCCAACATGCCGTCTTTACCGAAGTAGCCCTTGGCCAGGTTGTCGGTGGAAAGGGCGGCGGTGTGGTAGGTCGGCAGCGTGATCAGATGGTGGAAGACGCCGGCGTCGCGCGCGGCATCGCGCTGGAAGTTGGCTGTCCATTCGTCGGCGAGTTGGCCAAGTTCGGTGGCGTCGTATTTTTCGTCCATCAGCGCGGAGCGCTCGTAGGCTGACACGTCCTGGCCGTCTTCCTGCCAGACGTCAAACACCTGCTGGCGGAAACTCAGCGTCCAGTTGAACGACGGCGAGTTGTTGTAAACCAGCTTGGCGTCCGGGCATACCTCGCGAATGCGGTTGACCATGCCGGCAATCTGGCCAACGTGCGGTTTTTCGGTTTCGATCCACAGCAGGTCGGCGCCGTTTTTCAGGCTGGTAATACAGTCGAGCACCACGCGGTCTTCACCGGTGCCGGGCTTGAACTGGTACAAGCCGGAGGCCAGGCGTTTGGGCTTGATCAGCTCGCCGTTTTGTTTGATCACCACGTCGCCGTTGTTGATGTCGGCAGCGTTGGTCACGGTATCGCCGTCGAGGTAGCTATTGTATTGATCGCCCAGATCGCCTGCTTCCTGGGTGACGGCGATTTTTTGCGTCAGGCCGGCGCCGAGCGAGTCGGTGCGCGCCACGATGACGCCGTCGTCAACGCCAAGTTCCAGAAACGCGTAGCGCACGGCGTTGATTTTGGCGATAAAATCTTCGTGGGGCACGGTAACCTTGCCGTCCTGGTGGCCGCACTGCTTCTCGTCGGAAACCTGGTTTTCCAGCTGAATGCAGCAGGCGCCGGCTTCAATAAACTTCTTGGCCAGCAGGTAAGTTGCTTCGGCGTTGCCAAAGCCGGCGTCGATGTCGGCAATAATCGGCACCACGTGGGTCTCGAAGTCGTCAATCTGGCGAATTAGCGTCTTTTCCTGGACGCTATTGCCCGCCTCGCGCGCCTCATCAAGGTCGCGGAACAGGTGGTTGAGCTCCCAGGCATCGGCCTGCTTCAAAAAGGTGTACAGCTCTTCAATCAGGTCGGCGACCGAGGTTTTTTCGTGCATCGACTGGTCCGGCAGCGGGCCAAACTCCGAGCGCAGAGCGGCGACCATCCAGCCGGAAAGGTAAAGGTAGCTGCGCTTGGTGGTGTTGAAGTGCTTTTTGATCGAAATCATCTTCTGCTGGCCGATAAAGCCGTGCCAGCAGCCCAGCGACTGGGTGTACTTGGCGCTGTCGGCATCGTAGGCGGCCATGTCTTCACGCATGATGGCAGCGGTATAGCGAGCAATGTCCAACCCGGTATGAAAACGGTTTTGCCGGCGCATCCGCGCGGCGTGCTCCGGGTTGATGTTATCCCACTTGCCGCCCTGGGCGTCGCGCTTCTGTTTGAGTGCTTTGATGTCTTCGAGCAGTCCCGTCATGAGCCGATTCCTTCTTAGGGTGAGCGTATTCGGTGGTCAGCAAAAACGTGGCGTTGCACTGACCGGCTGGCTTTACTATCGGTCAAGGCGGGGCGGGCGGCAATTGGCACTTGGGGGTAGGCCAGGTTGTAGCTTGACGACATGGGACGAGAAAACGCCGTTAAAGCGTAGCGGGGTTTCGTCGGTGGGCATAAAAAAAGCCGGGCACGAAAGAGGGTGCCCGGCGGAGAAAATATCAGTCGGCGTCGTCCAGCGGGAAGTTCAGGCTGCCGACATTAACCAGCTGGGTGAGTAGTGCTGCAGCATCGGGGAAATCCTGCAGCACGTCCGCGTAGATCAGCGTGCCTTGGCACAACCGCTTGGCAAGTTCGGGCGTGCACGGATAGCCGTCGCCGTCGGCAAACAGCGTGATGGCGTCACCGTCGCGGCGCCAGGCAAAGCGCGACCCGGGAGCCGAGTGCAGCGGGGTGTGCTCAAGCTGTGTGGTGAGTGCGGCTTCATCGAGCGGCGGATCATAGGGCAGCAGCTGGTCGACGTACTTGGGCTGGGTCATTACGCGGCCAAACCACTGGCTCATCTGCTGGGGGTTATCCAGCGTCTCCAGCATCAGCCGGCGCATGCGCTCAAGTGCGGCGTCATCGATCTCGCCGGGCACGTCTGCTGGCGCCATATCGGCGTCGCTGTAGCGCAGCGAGGCCGGCAGCTGTTCGCCGAGATAGTCGGCATACGAGGTGACGGCTTCATCGGCGGAGGGCGCGCGAAAGCCGACCGACACGGTCATGCACTCGTCGGTCTCGCTGACGCCGTGGTGCGCCCAGCCCGGCGGCAAGTACAGCATATCGCCGGGTTCCAGCACCCAGTCGGAATCCGCTTCAACCTCGAAGGTTTCAAGGATGCGCAGGTCAATGCCCTCAATGATGGGCGCGTTGTCGGGGATTTTACCCCCCAGTTGCCAGCGGCGATGCCCGGCGGCCTGCAGCAGAAACACGTCGTATTGATCGACGTGGGGGCCAACGCTGCCGCCGGGCGGCGCATAGCTCATCATGATGTCGTCCAGCCGCCAGCGGGGCAGAAAATCGAACTCGTCGAGTAGCGCCGCCACGGCAGGCACGTAGTGGTCTACGGCCTGCACCAAAAGCGACCAGTTGCGCTCGGGCAGGCGTTCGAAGGTGGCTTCATCAAAGGGGCCGTGGGAAATCTGCCAGGGGCCGTCGGGGCCGTTCTCTTCGACCAGGCGTGCTTCAACGCCTTCTTCGCAGGCCAAGCCGGCGAGCTCGTCGGCTTCAAGAGGGGAGAGAATCTCCGGCATGGCGCCGCGAATCAACAGGGGCTTTTGCTGCCAGTACTCGGCCATAAACTCGGCCGGGGTCAGATCTCCCAGCAGGGTTAGCGGCGTGTCACGATGGCTCATGGCGGTATCCTTGGCGTTTTATAGCGTGTTCAGCTGATCGATAAGCGCGTTGGCTTGCGCCTCGGCGTTGCCGGTGTAGTGCGCCGGGGTCAGCGCTTTTAGCTGCTGCTTAACATCGTCGGGCAGCGCCAGGGTGTCAATAAAGGCGGCAAAACCGGCCTGATCGATGCGCTTGCCCCGGGTCAGTTCCTTGAGCTTTTCGTAGGGCTTTTCAATGCCGTAGCGGCGCATCACGGTCTGGATCGGCTCGGCGAGCACTTCCCAGCTAGCGTCAAGGTCGCCGTTCAGCCGCTCGGGATTGGCTTCGAGCTTGCTGATGCCCTTGAGCGAGGCCTGGTAGGCAATCATGGCGTAACCCAGCCCTACGCCCAGGTTTCTGAGCACGGTGGAGTCGGTCAGGTCGCGCTGCCAGCGCGACAGCGGCAGCTTCTGTGCCAGGTGGCCGAGCACGGCGTTGGCCAGCCCCAGATTGCCTTCGGAGTTCTCGAAGTCAATCGGGTTGACCTTGTGCGGCATGGTCGACGAGCCGATTTCACCGGCCACGGTGCTCTGCTTGAAGTAGCCCAGCGAGATATACCCCCAGACGTCGCGGTCAAAGTCGAGCAGCACGGTGTTGAAACGGCAGATCGCGTCGAACAGCTCAGCGATGTAGTCGTGGGGCTCGATCTGAGTGGTATAGGGATTGAACGTCAGCCCCAGCCCTTCGACAAAGGTCTGCGCGTTGGCCTGCCAGTCGATGTCCGGATAGGTGGTGAAGTGCGCGTTGTAGTTGCCTACGGCACCGTTGATCTTGCCCAGAATGTTAACGCGCTCAATTTGTTTGAGCTGGCGCCTCAGGCGGTAGGCCACGTTGGCCATTTCCTTGCCCAGCGTGGTGGGGCTGGCGGTTTGGCCGTGGGTGCGCGCCAGCATCGGCTGGCCGGCGTGCTCGGCGGCCAGCTGGGCGACGTTGTCGGTGACTTCGTGCAGAGTGGGCAGCAATGCTTTGAGGCCGTCGGCCAGCATCACGCCGTAGGCGAGGTTGTTGATGTCTTCGGACGTGCAGGCAAAGTGGATAAACTCGCTGACGGCGTTGAGTTCGGGCTGGTTGGCGATTTTTTCCTTGAGGAAGTATTCCACCGCTTTAACGTCGTGGTTGGTGGTGCGCTCGATCGTCTTGACACGATCGGCATCGTCGATTGAGAAATCGCGAATCAGCGCTTCGAGAAAGGCGACGGCGTCGGCCGACAGCGGCGGCACTTCAACGATCTGCCCCTGGCCTGCCAGACGCTGCAGCCAGCGGACCTCGACGATGACGCGGGCGCGAATCAGGCCAAACTCGCTAAAGTGCTCGCGCAGCGCGGCGGTCTTGGCGCCGTAGCGGCCATCAACGGGAGAAAGGGCAGTCAGAGCAGAAAGTTGCATGGTCTCATTCCAGGTCGGTCGTCATGACAGGCGCAAGCACGGGGCTTGCGGGCTAACGCAAATCGTCCAGAGCGCGGCGCAGGGCGTTGCGTTGAAAAATCAGCTTCCAGCGGCGCCCGCCTTGCTGGTGCCACAGCAGCGCGAAACGCACGCCGGCAAGCAGGCAGGCGCGTACGCGCTCGGGCATCATGGGGCTTTGCAGCATGGTGGGGTCGCCCTGCACCACAATGCGGTGTTTGAACGTGGAGAGGGTTTGCTGGTAGGTGTCACCCAAGCCACCCACGACGTTTTCGTGGGTGGCGCCGAAGTGCCCGGCCTGGCGCTGTATGCGCTCCAGTGATTGGCCCAGCGAGTCGAGCATGGCGGTGTCGCGGCGCAGCTTGCTCATCAGCAGTACCAGCGAAAACCCGTAGCGCATCACCACCGGATTGGCTTGCTTGCGCCCCACTAGCGCCTCAAGCATGTCGAGCCCTTGGCGCAGGTTGTTGGGGTGGCCGCCGTAAATGGCTTCAAAGCTTTCCGGATTAGTGTTGACGGTGGCTTGAATCAGCGTTTCCCAGGCGCGCGGGTCGGTCTGGCCGTTGCGCGCCAGCTCGTCGACCAGGCTTGCCGCCTGAAAGACGCCGGCAAGCGCCAGCGCTTGGCGGCAGGCCGGATCATCCGGGGCGCGGTGAATCGGCGTGGCGTTATTCATGCGGCCACCTCTTGGGCATTCCAGGTATCGCGAATGACACCGCCGCCCAGGCAAATGTCGCCATCGTAGATCACCAACGATTGGCCAGGGGTGACGGAGCGCTGGGGTTGATCAAACTGCACTACAACGCTGCCGTCGGCCTGGGTGGCCAGCGTGCACGGGCGGTCGTCCTGGCGGTAGCGGGTCTTGGCGCGAAAGCGCCCCTGATGCGTGGGCGCGTGACCGGAGACCCATTCCATCGGCTCGGTGGCCAGCGCGTCGCTATACAACAGCGAGTGATGCTTGCCCTGAACGGCCACCAGTACGTTGCGCTCAAGATCTTTGTGCGCCACGTACCAAGGGTCTTCCGGGTAATTGACCAGCCCGCCGATGCCCAACCCCTGACGTTGGCCCAGGGTGTAATACATTAGCCCCATGTGCTCGCCGATAACGTCGCCGTCGGGCGTTTCGATGGTGCCGGGCTGGGCGGGTAGGTACTGTTGTAAAAAATCGCTGAAGCGTCGCTCGCCGATAAAGCAGATGCCGGTGGAATCCTTTTTGCGCGCGGTGACCAGTCCGTGTTTTTCGGCCAGCTCGCGTACCGCGGGCTTTTCCAGCTCGCCCACGGGAAACAGCGTGCGGGCAATCGCCGCCTCGGGCACGGCGTGCAGAAAGTAGCTTTGATCCTTGTTGGCATCCAAGCCCTTCAACAGCCGCGGGCGGGAGACGTCTTCGCCCTGGGCCTGAGTGGCCTGGCGTACATAGTGCCCGGTGGCGATCTTGTCGGCGCCGAGCATCTCGGCGTAGTCGATAAAGACTTTGAACTTGATTTCGCGGTTACACAGGATGTCCGGATTCGGCGTGCGTCCGGCCTTGTATTCGGCGAGGAAATGCTCGAAAACGTTGTCCCAGTATTCCGCGGCAAAGTTGGCCGTATGCAGCTTGATGCCGATTTTCTGACACACGGCTTCGGCATCCGCCAGGTCGTCTTTGGCGGTGCAGTATTCGGTACCGTCGTCTTCGTCCCAGTTCTTCATGAACAGGCCCTCGACGTCGTACCCCTGTTCGAGCAGGAGCACAGCCGAGACGGAAGAATCGACGCCGCCGGACATGCCGACGATCACTTTGCCTTGGGTGGATGTCATGGGCATCCTCAATTGAAATAGCGACAGATAGGCCGCGAGTATACACCAAGCGCTGGCGGTGCTTCGAGTCAAACCTGAACGCTGCCGCGCGGGCTAGCGTTCGTGAATTACGTCCAGCGAAAACACGCGCCCGGCGCGGGCATCATCAATGCGTGGCAGTACCAGTGGGCTGCGCATCCGCCCGGCGGCGTCAAGCGCTTTGATCTCGTCAAGCGTCAGCCAGTGGGCAGCCTGGATGTCGTCATCCAGTGGCGTGTCAAGAAAGTGCGCCGGTGCGGCGATAAAGCCGTGGCTGTGAAAGGTCAGCCCGTTGAGCTTGAAAACGTAAAGCCCCAAGTAGCCGTCAAGGGACACCTCCCAGGCGGTTTCTTCGGCGACTTCGCGCCGGATGGCAGCGATAGGGCCTTCGCCGGCCTCGATGTGGCCGGCCGGCTGGTTAAACAGCGTTCTCGGGCCGCCGCGGTCTTCTTCGACCATCAGGTAGCGGCCACCCCGCTGGATAACGCAGGCCACGGTAGCCCGTATGTGCGGTTGTTGAGACGGTTGAGCGCGCGAGGTCATCGGGGTTTTCTCCGGCGGCCGCGCCCGGGCGATTTTGCGGGCCGGCTTGGCGGGCGCGGGGCGTGCAGGGTTTCGCTGCGCCATTCGCCGGGGGCTAACGGATCAAGCCACCAGGGGCCCACGGCAGCGCGAATCAAGCGCAGGGTAGGAAGGCCGACATGGGCGGTCATGCGCCGTACCTGGCGGTTGCGGCCTTCGCTGATAATAAGCTCAAGCCAGCTGGTACGTGGATGGCGTTTGGGGTCAATCGGCGGTGTGCGCTGGGCAATAGCGGGCGGCGCTATGCGCTGGGCCTTGGCCGGCCGCGTGGGACCGTCGGTTAACGTAATGCCTTGGCGCAGCGCCTGAAGAGCGGCGTCGTTGATGTGGCCTTCCACCTGTGCCCAGTAGGTTTTGGGCTGCTTGTGGCGCGGGTGCGCAATGCGATGAATCAGTGCGCCGTCGTCGGTCAGCAGCAGCAGGCCTTCGGAGTCGTAGTCCAGCCGGCCTGCGGGGTAAATATCCTTGACGTGCAGGTAGTCGCCCAGCGTCGCGCGCCCCTGGTCGTCCCGAAACTGGCTGAGCACGCGGTAAGGTTTGTGTAACAGGTAGAGTCGGCTCATGGCAGCGTTAGCATCACTTGCGGTGGGTGATAGGTAAAACGTCGCGGTCATAAAAGTAAAATAACAGCATACTCGACTTTAGGCCGGTTCGCGCCGTCAAGGCTACTCGGCTGGAGAACGACGGTGCTACACTCGGCGTCTCATCGAACAGACCTGTTCGCTCCATCGAGCAGACCAGACAAGGGAGTTCTTCATGGGTTCTACCAACGCGGATTTTCAGCATATCGTTATCCCAGAAGGCGGCAGCCAAATCACCGTTAACGCCGACGACACGCTGAACGTTCCCAACGAGCCGATTATTCCGTTCATCGAAGGCGACGGCATCGGCGCAGATGTGACCCCGGCGATGAAAATTGCCATTGATGCGGCGGTGGCCAAAGCTTACGGCGGCAAGCGCAAGATCCACTGGATGGAAGTGTACGCCGGCGAAAAAGCCACGCACGTTTACGATGCCGATACCTGGCTGCCCGAGGAAACCCTCAGGGCGGTCACAGATTACGTGGTCTCGATCAAAGGCCCGCTAACTACGCCGGTGGGCGGCGGCATTCGTTCGCTCAACGTGGCGCTGCGCCAGAAACTCGACCTGTACGTGTGCCAGCGCCCGGTGCGCTGGTTTGAAGGCGTACCCAGCCCGGTGAAACAGCCCGCCGACGTGGACATGGTCATTTTCCGTGAGAACTCCGAAGACATTTATGCCGGCATCGAGTGGCAGGCCGGCTCGCCAGATGCCGATAAAGTCATCAAGTTTCTGCGCGAGGAAATGGGCGTCACCAATATCCGCTTCCCGGAAAACTGCGGTATCGGCGTCAAGCCGGTATCCATCGAGGGTACCAAACGGCTGGTGCGCCAGGCGTTGCAGTACACTATCGACAACGACCGCGAGTCGCTGACGCTGGTGCATAAGGGCAACATCATGAAGTTCACCGAAGGCGCCTTTAAAGACTGGGGCTATGAGCTTGCCCGCGATGAGTTTGGCGCTGAGCTGCTCGACGGCGGCCCGTGGATGACCATGAAAAACCCCAACACCGGCAAAGACATCGTCATCAAGGACGTGATTGCCGACGCTATGCTGCAGCAGATTCTGCTGCGTCCGGCGGAGTACGACGTCATCGCCACGCTCAACCTCAACGGTGACTATATCTCCGATGCGCTGGCGGCTGAGGTTGGCGGTATCGGCATTGCGCCGGGGGCCAACATTTCCGATGCGGTTGCCATGTTCGAAGCCACCCACGGCACAGCACCCAAGTACGCCGGACAGGATAAGGTCAACCCGGGCTCGCTGATTCTTTCCGCCGAGATGATGCTGCGTTATATGGGCTGGGTTGAGGCCGCTGATCTGGTGCTCAAAGGCATGGAAAAAGCCATTGCCAAAGGCGAGGTGACGTACGACTTCCATCGCCAGATGGAAAACGCGGTGCTGCTCAAGTGCTCTGAGTTTGGACAGGCCGTTGCTGACAACATGTAAGTGTCGTGCCTGAAAAGCCCCGTCCGCGCCGCCGCGGGCGGGGCTTTTTTATGCCGGCATGCCCGCCCGGCGCGGGCGCTGTGCTATTTTAGAGGTGTTTTTAAACGCCGAGCCTCAAGGCTCTGAACCCTTGCGGAACCAGGGCGTCCAATGTTTGGCATAACACGTCAGGCATGACACCTTGGTCTAGCGTAAATGATTCCACTTGTTGCCTATGCTGAAACAACACACGGTCAGCCCGCCGCAAGCGGGGATGACACACCCGGCATCGCCGGACACCGATGAAGATCTGGCGGTCGCACCCGCCGACCCTGAGCTTGCCAAGCCACCCATGTACAAGGTGGTCTTACATAACGACGACTACACGCCGATGGATTTTGTCGTGGAAGTGCTGCAGGAGTTTTTCCATCTGGAGAGTGAAGCCGCCGTACAGGTGATGCTAGCCGTTCACACCCAGGGCAAAGCGACCTGCGGCGTGTTTACTCGGGATATCGCCGAAACCAAGAGCTATCAGGTCAGCGAATATGCCCGGGAATGCGAGCATCCGTTGTTGTGCGATATCGAAGCGGCCGATTAGACGACACGAGCCGGCAGTAAACATTGAGAAGAAACTTGGCAGCAAGGCTTGCAAGTGCGTGTTTTGTGCCCGATGTTGAGAGTGCCGGTTGATGAAATTGATCTGACGCCAGCCCTAAGTGGCGATACGCCCTGGGTGGGAGTAGCGAAGAAGGGGACTGCCATGCTGAGCAAAGAACTTGAAATGACCCTGAACACGGCTTTTACCGTGGCACGTTCCAAGCGCCACGAGTTCATGACCGTTGAGCACCTGCTGTTGGCGCTTCTGGATAACGCCGCCGCTGCCGACGTGCTCAAAGCCTGCGGGGCTAACTTGGATAAGCTGCGGGCTGACCTGCAGGACTTCATCAACTCGACCACGCCGCTGATTCCCGAGGGGCAGGGGGAGCGCGAAACTCAGCCAACGCTGGGGTTCCAGCGCGTGCTGCAGCGGGCAGTGTTCCACGTGCAGTCGTCGGGCAAGAATGAAGTCACCGGCGCTAATGTGCTGGTGGCCATTTTCTCCGAACAGGAGAGCCAGGCGGTCTACTTCCTCAAGCAGCAAAGCGTCGCCCGCGTGGATGCAGTTAATTACATTGCCCACGGTATTTCCAAGGTGTCGGGACACGGCGCATCGTCGTCGCCATCGACCCACGAGGCGGAAGACGCCGAAGAAAGCCCGGGTGACGGCGCAGCACACCCGTTGACCGGCTATGCCACCAATCTTAATGAGCAGGCACGGTTGGGCAAGATTGATCCGCTAATCGGTCGCGATCACGAACTTGAGCGGGTGGTGCAGATTCTGGCGCGCCGGCGCAAGAACAATCCGCTGCTGGTCGGCGAAGCCGGCGTGGGTAAAACGGCGGTCGCCGAGGGGCTCGCCAGGCGCGTTGTGGAAGAAGACGTGCCCGATGTGATTGCCGATGCGGTGGTTTATTCGCTGGACATGGGCGCGCTGTTGGCCGGCACCAAATACCGCGGCGATTTCGAAAAGCGGCTCAAGGCGCTGCTGGCCGAGCTGAAAAAGCAGCCCAGCGCGATTCTGTTCATCGACGAGATTCATACTGTTATCGGTGCCGGTGCCGCCTCGGGTGGGGTAATGGACGCCTCCAACCTGCTCAAACCGTTGCTGTCTTCGGGGGAGCTGCGCTGTATTGGCTCGACGACCTTTCAGGAGTTTCGCGGTATTTTTGAAAAAGACCGCGCGCTGGCCCGGCGCTTTCAAAAAGTCGACGTGCTGGCGCCTTCGGTGGAAGATACCATCAAAATTCTCAAAGGGCTGCGCTCGCGCTTTGAGGAGCACCACGAACTGAAATACACCGACGCTGCCATGGAAACCGCGGCACGGCTCGCGGATCGCTACATTAACGACCGCTACCTGCCGGATAAGGCGATTGACGTCATTGATGAAGCCGGCGCACACCAGCGGCTGCTACCACCCGAAGTACGTCTGGATACCATCGGCGTGGAGCAGGTTGAGGCCGTGGTGGCGTCGATTGCGCGGATCCCGCCGAAGAGCGTTTCCAGCTCCGATCGCAAGCTGCTGGCCAATCTGGATCGCGATCTGAAAATGCTGGTATTTGGTCAGGATGACGCCATTGACAGTCTGTCGGCGGCCATCAAGCTTTCGCGCGCGGGGCTTAAGTCGCCCGATAAGCCCGTGGGCAGCTTCCTGTTTGCCGGCCCCACTGGGGTAGGTAAAACTGAGGTGGCGCGCCAGCTGTCGCATGTCATGGGTATCGAGCTGGTGCGCTTTGACATGTCCGAGTACATGGAGCGTCACACCGTTTCGCGGCTTATCGGCGCGCCCCCGGGCTACGTGGGCTACGAGCAGGGTGGGCTTTTAACCGAAGCCATCACCAAGCAGCCGCACTGCGTGCTGCTGCTCGACGAGATCGAAAAGGCGCATCCGGAAGTCTTCAACCTGTTGCTGCAGGTGATGGATCACGGCCGGCTGACCGACAACAACGGCCGCGAAGCGGATTTCCGACACGTCATCGTGATCATGACCTCTAACGCCGGTGCCGAGCTTATTTCGCGCCGCTCGATCGGTTTTCAAACCCAGGATCATACAACCGATGCCATGGAAGTGATCCGCCGAACTTTCTCACCGGAATTCCGCAACCGACTGGACGGCATCATCCAGTTCAACTCACTACCCGTTGAGGTAGTGCGCAACGTGGTGGATAAGTTCCTCATCGAACTGCAGGCGCAGCTAGATGAAAAGCGCGTGCAGCTAGACGTTGACGACAGCGCGCGCAACTGGCTTGCCGAACAGGGGTACGATCCGGACATGGGTGCACGTCCGATGGCGCGCCTGATTCAGGAGAAACTCAAGAAGCCGCTGGCTGAGATGATTCTTTTCGGCGAGCTTGCCGATCATGGCGGCACGGTGCACGTGAGCCTCGAAAACGGGGAGCTGCGCCTGGCCATGGAGTCGGAAATGGCGGATGCACCCTGACGGGGCGCGATGCCGGCTTTTAACCCACGCAGCATGCAAAGCGCCCTGTCATCGACGGGGCGTTGCCGTATCTGATGTCTGCTGGTGCGGTGATGGCCGAGGGCAAAAGCTACAGGGCAAAAGAGCCGAGGCTAGCGCGAGCGATAAACGATGCGGCCTTTGGAAAGGTCGTACGGGGTCAGCTCAACCTTGACCTTGTCGCCGGTCAGGATGCGGATGTAGTTCTTGCGCATTTTGCCCGAGATGTGGGCGGTTACCACGTGGCCGTTTTCGAGCTCCACACGGAACATGGTGTTGGGAAGGGTATCAACGATCACGCCTTCCATTTCAATATGATCTTCACGTGCCATATTAGGCCGTTCCTCACTGAGTCAAGATAATGGGTGTCACGCATATTCCCCATCAAGGGGAGAACCCGCCCAGGCGTTTTCTACCCGAGCGATGAAATCGCGCTATATTGTGCCGCAAGGCTGGCGTCAAGGCAAAAAAAGCCAGCGTCAGGACGCGCTCAAAGCGAGATAAGCCGGCGCCAGTGTCGCCCGTCCAGTACTTCCAAGGGCGAAAAGGCCTGTTTGTAGCGCATTTTTCGGCATTGCTCAATCCAATAGCCTAAATAAACGTGGGGCAGACCTTGCTGTTGTGCCAGTTCCACCAGCTTCAAGATAGCAAACGTGCCCAACGAGCGCCTGTCGAGTCGGGGGTCAACGTCAAAAAAGGTATAAATGGCCGACAGTCCGTGGTCGAGCCGGTCGAAGGCCGCCACGCCGACCAGCCGCTCGCCCAGGCTCATTTCCAGAAGCTGCGCGTAGGGTTGGTCAACCGTGAGAAACGTCTGGTACTGCTCACGCGTGGGCGGATACATCTCGCCGTCGGCGTGACGGGCGCGAATATACGCGTCGTAAAGCGCGTAGTGCTGCGGTACCCAGCGAGCGGGCAGCAGGCGCGTGTGAATATCGGCATTGCGCCGGGCAATTTTTCGCTGAGTGCGGCCAGGCTGAAAATCCGCCGCCGGAATACGCGCCGAGCGGCAGGCGCTACAGCTTTCGCAGTGTGGGCGATACAGGTGGCGGCCACTGCGCCGAAATCCGAGTTGCGTCAGCGCATCATAAACGCCCGAGGCCGGCGCCTCTTTAGGATCAAGAAACAGTGTCGTCGCCTCACGGCCGGGCAGATAACTGCAGGCGTGAGGGACCGTCCGAAAGAAGCGTAAATCCTTGATCGGGTGATAGGGCGCACTGATGCTCACAGCTGACCTCCTTGGGTAAACGCCGGTGGGATGAATATTCGAGCAGGAGCCAAGCCTTAACGCACAAGACGTGCGTTGTCGTCATCGGCCAGGGCATCCAGCCACCAGGCGTTGGGCACACGCGGCGCACCGGTGTTGTCGTCAGGGGCGCTAAAGCCCGCGTCGGGTAGCCATGCTTCAAGATAGTCAAGAAACGTTCGGCGGGCTACGGTAACTGCACCGAGGTTGGCTAGGTGCGGCGTGTGCATCTGGCAGTCGATGAGCTTTCCACCGTGGGCGCGCATGGCGGAGGTCAGGTAGGCCAGCGCTACCTTAGAGGCGTCGGGCCGTTGCGAGAACATTGACTCGCCAAAAAAAACGGGCCCCATCGCCACGCCATAAAGCCCGCCGACAAGCGCGTCGCCCTGGTACACCTCCAGGCTGTGAGCAATGCCCAGCCGGTGTAGCTGACAGTAGGCGGCGTGCATCTCAGCGGTAATCCAGGTGCCGTCTTCGTCGTCTCTGGGTGCGGCGCACGCGCGCATGACACCAGGAAAATCCTGATCGAGGGTGACGCGAAAGCCGCCGTGGCGCAGCCGTTTGGTCAGGCTCCGGCGCTGCTTGAAGGCGTCGGGTTTCAGCACCATGCGCGGGCTGGGGCTCCACCACAAAACCGGATCGCCGCTGCTGTACCACGGGAAAATGCCGTGGCGATAAGCGTTGACCAGCCAGTGCGGAGTTAATTCGCCGCCGGCTGCGAGCAGGCCGTTGGGCGCGTCAAGCGCCGCCTCAGGAGGTGGAAAGACGGGCGTTGGCGATGATAGCCAAGGTAGCATGGTGTGCTCCGGTGACGGGCCTGTGGCGTGAAGCCCTGTGACGGCAGAAGGATGCTCGGTATGATGCCATCTCGCAAGCCGTTGGGTAATGCCGTAGAACAACGTCGGCTGCGTCAGGTAACGTTGTTGTCATGTATGGTTTAGGTGTAAAGGGAGAGTCGCTTGAAAGTAAATAAGGCGGGAGACAAGCGAAAGTCGCAGGCGCCAAAAAAGGCCGATCAGGGGCGCGTCAAGGCCGCCACTGATAAAGCGCGGCGTATGGGCGTGCGCCTGCAGGGGGCGGCGCGTGAAGGCGTGGTAGTGGCGCTACTGGCACTGTGCGTTTTTTTACTGCTGGCGCTTTTAAGCTACCAGTCGGGTGATCCGGGATGGTCGTATCGTGGCCCGGAAAACGGTGTGGCTAACTGGATGGGCGCTATCGGCGCCTGGCTTGCCGACGTGCTGTATTCGCTGTTGGGCGCCAGTGCGCTGTGGTGGCCGGGGATATGTGGTTTTGCCGCCTGGTGGCTGATGCGTTCGCGCCAGGTACGTTTCGTGCTGGACCCGGTATCGCTTGCGGTACACGCCGGCGGGCTATTGCTGATGATGCTGGGCACCACGATGCTGGGAGCGCTGCATTTTTACCACCCAGAAAGCGTGCTGCCTTATGGGTCCGGCGGCATTTTGGGGAAAGGGCTGGTCGGCGCACTGCGCCCGCTGGTCGGCAGTGCCGGCGTAGGGCTGATTGCCGCCGCGCTGATGCTTAGCGGCTTCCCGCTGTTTAGCGGTGTCTCTTGGCTACAGGTGGCTGATGAAGCAGGGTATCGCGGGTGCCGCCTGACCGGTTGGCTCAAAGCGCGCCGGGCGCGCGCTCGCGCCAAAGCGAGCGCCAAAAATAGTGCCAAAGCTCAGACCAAAGTTCAGGCTAAAGAGAGTGCCGCCCGGCCCGAGCCGGCGGTTGCCAGCGCGTCGCCAGCGCCTAAAGTGGCTAGCACCGCCACAACAGCACGACACTCGGATAGGCGCGAGCCGAGCTTCTCTACCGCCGCCATGGCGCCCGCCAGCGCCGAGGCGCCTGCTAAAGCCGATGATGCCGATATTCCCTGGAACGCGGCGGCTCACTTCAGCAGCAAAGCCGCAGGGCAGGCCGATAACGAGCTGGCTACCGGGGCAGCTACGTTCGAATCGCATACGCCCGAGCCGCAACCAAAGGATGCTGCCGGCGAAAAACATGCCGAGACGGAAGTCGTGACGGAGAAAGCGCCGATTGATCATAGCGGTATGTTCGGCGGACGCCGCGAGCCCACGTTTGCCGCGCAGCCACAATCTGTCCCCGAACCCGACCCCGAACCCGAACCCGAATTTAGGCACCAGCCGGCGGTATACGCCACAGAGCCGGAAGAGATGCCCGAGCCAGAAGCGCCGTTTGAGCCGGAAGCGTCATTCGGGCCGGAGGAACGGGAGGAGGCGTGGGAAGAGGAGGCACCGCAACCGCAAGCGGCCCCCGTTTTTGCTGAGCCTGAGCCTGAGCCCGTTATCGCGTCGCCGCGCAGCCCCGAGGTGGTGCCCGAGCCCGTATGGGACGACGACGATGTACCCCTGCCGGCTGTGCCCGACCCCGAACCTGAGCCCCAGCCGGGCACTGCCGCGCCGGCGCTATGGACGGTGGAGCACCTGCAAAGCCAGCGTCCGGTGCTTGATGATATGCCCGAACCCGAAGGCGATCTGCCCAGCCTGCGCCTGCTCACGCCGCCCGAGCCGCACCAGCCCAACTACACCGACCAAGAGCTTACCGATATGGCCGAGCTGCTGGAAGTGCGCCTGAGCGAATACGGCGTCAAGGCCGAGGTGGTGGAAACCTGGCCGGGGCCGGTCATTACGCGCTTTGAAATCAGACCGGCGGCAGGCGTCAAAGCCTCCAAAATCACCAACCTGTCGAAGGATCTGGCGCGCTCACTGATGGTCAAGAGCGTGCGTGTGGTGGAGGTGATTCCCGGCCGGCCGACGGTGGGTATCGAAATTCCCAACCCGCGCCGCGCGATGATCCGCCTGCGCGAGGTGATCGATTCCGACCGCTATCAGCAGGAAACGTCACCGCTCACCATGGCGCTGGGTCAGGATATCGGCGGCGGCGCGGTGGTCGCCAACCTCGGCAAGATGCCTCATCTGCTGGTGGCCGGTACCACCGGCTCGGGGAAGTCGGTTGGCGTCAATGCGATGCTGATTTCCATGCTGTTAAAAGCCAAACCCGATGAACTCAAGATGATCATGGTTGACCCCAAGATGCTTGAGCTTTCGGTGTACGACGGCATTCCGCACCTGCTGGCGCCGGTGGTCACCGACATGAAGGAAGCGGCTAACAGCCTGCGTTGGTGCGTCGCCGAAATGGAGCGGCGCTACAAGCTGATGGCGGCCATGGGCGTGCGCAACATTGCCGGCTTTAATGCCCGGCTAGACGAGGCCGAACGCGCCGGTGCCCAGGTGGCTGATCCGCTGTGGGAACCCCAGCCGTGGGAAATGCACCAGACGCCGCCGGTGTTGAAAAAGCTGCCGTATATCGTGGTGGTGATCGACGAATTTGCCGACATGTTCATGATCGTGGGCAAAAAGGTCGAAGAGCTGATCGCCCGGCTGGCGCAAAAGGCACGCGCCGCGGGTATCCACCTGATTCTTGCGACCCAGCGTCCCTCGGTCGATGTGGTCACCGGCTTGATCAAGGCCAATATCCCCTCGCGGATGGCGTTTCAGGTGTCGTCGCGTATTGACTCGCGCACCATTCTTGATCAGGGCGGCGCCGAAAGTCTGCTCGGCCACGGCGATATGCTGTATCTGCCCGCCGGTTCAGGCCCACCTAACCGCGTACACGGCGCTTTTGTCGACGATGATGAAGTCCACCGCGTGGTGGACGACCTGAGACGCCGCGGTGAGCCTGAATATATCGAGGAGATTCTCTCCGGCGGCGTATCGGCCGACGCACTAGCCGGCCTTGAAGCAGAAGGGGCCGACGATGACGCCGAGAAAGATGCGCTCTACGATGAAGTGGTGCAGTTTGTAACCCAGACGCAAAAGGCCTCAATTTCGTCGGTACAGCGGCGCTTCAAGATCGGTTATAACCGCGCAGCGCGTCTAGTAGATGCCATGGAGAGCGCCGGCGTGGTTAGCCGGATGGGCAACAACGGCGCCCGTGAGGTGCTGGCGCCGCCGCCGATTGGCGACTAAGACGTACCAGAAGGTGCAAAGCTCAAGGAGAAACGCCGGCGGGGGAAACCCGGCGGCGCTTTTTGCGTCTTATTTGTCAGATGATGTATTCATACGAAGCCGCTATATCATGCTAGTGTCGTCCGAATTCCGAATACGCCGCTAACCGACAGGGTTTTAAGGAGAAACATATGCGCCACACCAAGACACAGCGATCGTTTTCATTCGCGCTTGCGGCCAGTGCGCTGGGCTTTATAGCCGCCCCTCAGGCGTGGGCGAACGAAGCCGCCGAGCGGTTGACTGAACGGCTCGACCCGCTGGAAACCTATGAGGCTGAGTTCGATCAGCAGATTCTGGGCAGCGGCGGCGAGCGCTTACAGCAAGTGCAGGGCGAAATGTGGCTGTCGCGCCCGGGCATGCTGCGCTGGGAAGTTGACGCTCCCTATAGCCAGACCGTGGTGTCCAACGGCGAAGAGGTTTATCTGTTTGATCCGGATCTGGAGCAGGTCACGGTGCAGGGCCTGGATAACCGCGTGACTTATACGCCGGCGCTGTTACTTTCGGGTAGCGCCGGTGAGTTGACCGACAGCTTTGATGTGTTCTACGAGCAGGAAGAAGGCGATGACATCTTCACTCTGATTCCCGTCTCGCCGGATACGCTGTTTGAAGAGCTGAGCATGACGTTTAACGGTGAAACGCTCACCGAGCTGTGGATGACCGATAGCACCGGCCAGCGTACCGCGATCCGGTTTTCTGCGATTAGCCAAAACACACCGATTGATGACGAGCGCTTCCGCTTTGATATTCCCGATGGCGTTGACGTTATCCGCGAACAGGCGCCGTAAGCGGTGCGCCTGGCAACGATGATCTCAACGCGTCGCGTCGGCATCGGCGTCGCGGGCGGCGCGCCAGGCCATAATGGCGGCAAAGCGCTTTTCATGCCCTAGCTCGCTGGGCTGGTAAAACGTGGCCCGGGGTAGCGCTTCGGGCCAGCAGTCGTGCGCGCTGCCGGCGGGGTAGCCGTCGGGTTCGCTGTGGGCATAGCGGTAGCCGTCACCGTGCCCCAGGCTTGCCATCAGTTTGGTCGGCGCGTTGCGCAGGTAAGTGGGCACATCGAGCTGCGGCTGCTCGCGCGCGAACGCCTGTGCAGCCTTCCACGCGCGATCAATGCGGTTGCTTTTGGGCGCCACGGCCAGGTGTATCGCCGCGTGGGCCATGGCGCGTTGGCCTTCATAGTCGCCCAGCCGCAGGTAGGCATCCCAGGCGGCAATGGCCAGCGGCAGGGCGCGTGGGTCGGCGTTGCCCACGTCTTCTGAGGCGATGGCGGTGAGCCGGCGGATCACATCCAGCGGGTCGCCGCCGCCCTGAATGAACCGCGCGATGTAGAGCAGTGCGGCGTCTGGCCGCGATGAGCGGATCGACTTGTGAACCGCCGAAAGCAGGTCGTAATAGCCGTCGCCCTGCTTGTCAAAAGCGCTGGCCTGATAGCCAATCACGTCGTCAAGCACCGCAAGCGTGAGCGTTTCGCCGCTGTTGCTGGCCGTGGTGAAGTCGCAGGCGGTTTCGAGAAGTCCTAGCGCGCGGCGCGCATCGCCGGCACTGGCGTGAGCCAGCGCGTCCAATACGCCGTCTTCCGCACTGATGCGCCGCGCGCCCAGGCCGTTTGGGGTGTCAGCAAGTGCTTGGCGCATCACCTGCACAAGCTCTGCGTGAGTAAGCGGCTTCAAAACATACACCCGGGCGCGGGATAGCAGTGCCGAATTCACCTCAAACGAGGGGTTTTCGGTGGTCGCGCCGATCAGGGTAAAAAGCCCCGACTCAACGTGGGGCAGCAGGGCATCTTGCTGGCTTTTATTCAAGCGGTGGATTTCATCCAGAAACAGCATCACTGGCGTTGGGGCAAGCGCACGGGCGCGTTCGACCACGGCGCGGATATCCTTGACCCCGGCCATGACCGCGCTGAGTGCTTCCAGCTGCGCCCCCGAGGCGTTGGCGAGTATTTCCGCCAAGGTGGTCTTGCCTACGCCCGGTGGCCCCCACAAAATCATCGAGCGCACGGTCGCCGTGTCGGCCATGCGCTTAAGCGGCTTGCCTTCACCGACCAGCGCTTGCTGGCCGATATAATCAGAAAGTTGGCGCGGGCGCATGCGGTAGGCCAGCGGGGCCTGGTCGGGCGAAGAAGAAAAAAGATCCATGCAAACTCCGTTGAACAGCGCCGTGCCGTGAAATGTCGTTAATAATAGCTATCGTGGTTCACTCAATACGGTGGTAATCAAGTCGGCGCCAAGCTACTGTTAGGCGTAATTGTTTCAGCCGGCGCCAAGAGAGTCGAGAGCAAAGTCAATAACAAAAGCCGAGTACACACGTCAAGCGAAAGACACCCGCCATGCACCGGCGTTAAGACTTATTCATCAGGCGCGTATCGCGTATCGTGGTACGTGCATAGCCTTTGGGCATGCGCGGAACAAAGGAGGCGGCACCATGATTAATCAATTGAGCCTGGATCATGCCAACATGGAGCGAATGCTCCATGTCCTGGACTTGAAGTACAAGATTTTGCAGCAGGGGGAGCGCCCTAACTTCCATCTGATGCGCGAGGTGGTGGATTACATCCTCTCGTATATGGAAGAGTTTGCCGTCTCGCTTGAGCAAGGTTTTGTCGAACGGCTGAAGGCGCACGTGCCCGAGCATGTCGGCATGGCCGAGCAGATGCTGGCCGACTACCGCAAGCTCAAGCCCCGCCTCGAGCACCTGTCAGACGATATCGACATGGTGCTGATGGATAACGTGCTGCCGATGGATCGTTTTGCCGAGGATCTAAAGCAGTATCTGGACGCGCACCGTGAATACCTGCGCCAAGAGCGCGAAGAGCTGTTTCCGCTGCTGGATAAACGGTTTGACGCGGAAGACACCGAGGCTTTTAGCCAGGCGATGCCGGTGAAGGCCGACCAGGTAATCGAACGCCTGCAGGAATCCTACCCCGAGCTTTACGCCGAGCTGCAGGAGGCCGATGTGCCGCCACTTGAATAAGCCGTGGCGCTACTCTGTCACTCAACCCGATTGCCGGGGCGTGCTAAGCTAGCCGCCCCGTTTTTATGCTAGGCCGGCAGACCGTGATAAATCGCCTGCGCCGTCCGGCATGTGGCTTCCCGTATCACCGCGTTCAGGAGAACCCTTTCACACCATGATCGGCTCCGTGCTGATTTTTGATTCCGGCGTTGGCGGTCTCTCCGTGGCGGCCGCACTGCGCCGGCACTATCCCGGCGCAGCGCTTAGCTACGCCTGCGATAACGCCTGGCTGCCTTACGGCCTGCGCCCTGACGCGGTGCTCACACAGCGCATCGTCGCGGTGTGCCATGCTGCCGTGGCTGCTTGCCGGCCGGCGGTGCTGGTGGTGGCATGCAATACCGCAAGCACGCTGGCGCTAGAGCCGCTCCGCCGGGCGCTGTCGATTCCTGTAATAGGCACCGTGCCTGCCATCAAGCCGGCAGCGGCACTCAGCCGGACGCGCCATCTGGGGCTTTTGGCCACCACGGCAACGGTCGGCCGGCCCTATACCCAGCGGCTGATTGAGCGCTTTGCCGCTGACTGCCGCGTGACCTGCGTCGCCGCGGATGCACTGGTGACCGAGGCCGAAGCCTGGCTGGGCGGTGCGACGCCCGAGCCCGTGCGCCTGAACGCGGTGTTAACCCCTTTATGGCAGGCGGCCAGTGCCGATGTGGCGCTGGATACGGTGGTACTTGGCTGCACCCATTTTCCTCTACTGACCCCCTGGCTCGCCGCGCTGTCGCCGGTGCCGCTTGCCTGGGTGGATTCCGGCGATGCCATTGCCCGACGCGTTGGCCAGCTTGCCTCGACGTTGTCTGATGCGGGAGGTACGAAGGGGCAGGCGTTTGCCACAGCACCCCAGCCGGCGCTTTCACGCGCGCTTTTATCCTATGGTTTTCAGCGCCCCCAGCGCCTGCCGGTGGCAACGCGCTAGGCTCGCCGACTTTGCAGGCAAAATCCCACTAAAACGTACCCAGACGAGGAGACGCCCTTGGCCATCCCCCAGGTGGAGCCGCAGCGCTACCCAGAACAGCTTGCGGCCAAACGCGACACCGTCACACACCTCTTTGCTGCATTTGATACACCGGCACTCGAGATTCACGACTCGCCGCCGAGCCACTACCGCCAACGCTGTGAGTTTCGTCTGTGGCATGAAGACGACGACGTGTTTTATGCCATGTTCGAAGTCGAGGCAGGCGAGAGTGAAAGCGGACGTAAAAAAAAGCGCACGGTGCGTCTTGATCAGTACCTGGTCGCAAGCGAGGCGATTAACGCGCTGATGCTAAAACTGCGTGAGGCCTTTCTGGCAAGTGAGACGCTGCGCCGTAAGCTGTTTCAAGTAGACTTTTTGACCACGCTCTCCGGTGAGGCGCTGGTGACGCTGGTGTATCACCGTCCGCTGGATGATGCTTGGGAAAAAGAGGCGCGTGCGCTCGAGCAGGCGTTGGATATCATGATTATCGGCCGCTCACGCAAGCAGCGTCTGGTACTGACCCGCGATCACGTCTGGGAGCGTTTACACGTGGACGGGCACGCCTTTGACTATCAACAGGTCGAAAACAGCTTCACCCAGCCTAACGCGCAGGTGTGCCAGAAAATGCTCGGCTGGGCGCGAGACGTGACCGCCGGCAGCCAGGCGCGGGATCTGGTCGAGCTGTACTGCGGCAACGGCAACTTTACCCTCGCGCTTGCCGAGAACTTTCGCCGCGTGCTGGCGACCGAAATTTCGCGCACCTCCGTGGCCAGCGCCCAGGTTAACCTACAGGCCAATAGCGTGGATAACGTCCACGTCGCGCGGATGTCGGCCGAAGACTTTGCGCTGGCGCTAAAAGGGGAGAAGCACGGCCGCCGCGTGGCAGACATGGCGCTTGACGGCTATGATTTTTCTACCGTGCTGGTGGATCCGCCGCGGGCGGGGCTGGACGACGCAAGCTGCGCGCAAATCAGCGGCTATGAGCGCATCGTGTATATTTCCTGCAATCCCGCCACGCTTGCGCAAAACTTGACGCTGCTGACGCGCACCCACCATATCGAACGCTTCGCTCTGTTTGACCAGTTTCCGTTTACCGATCATTGTGAATGTGGGGTGCTGTTGACGCGGCGCGTAGGCGTATAGGCTAGCGGTGCCAGCGGTCGTGAAAAACGGATGAAGAAACAAACGTTTGGCCCCTGGTGTCATGCGCAAGCAGCATGCACCATGAGTAAGTGATTAAGGGCTTGGGTCACCTGCTCAGCTGGCGTAAGCTAACCCAAAGACAGGCTTAAAAGCCTATCTTCCTTCATTTTTTTGGCCGGGTAGCGGTCTTGGCAGTCGAGGTGATGGATGCATTACGTTGCGATTGAGGAAAGCCGGCAGGATCTGCTGAAACAGCTACAGGAGCGGCTGGAAGCGCGTCTGGAGCCCAAGCGTGCAGAGGCCGTGGATGCCTTTGCGCAGCAGTTCTACGCCACGGTGCCCGTGGAAGATCTGGTTAACCGGCGTCTGGATGACTTTTACGGCGCCACGCTCTCAGTCTGGCAGTTTTTGCAGCACCACGATCTTGCCGACCCCAAGGTACAGGTCTTCAATCCCGATTTTGAAGAGCACGGCTGGCAGTCCACCCATACCTTTGTGGCCGTGTTGCACAAAGACATGCCGTTTCTGGTGGACTCGGTGCGCATTGCGCTTAATCGCCGTGGCCTCACCGTTCACGCCATCCAGAATGCCGTGCTTGCCGTGGAGCGTAGTGCCAGTCACGAGCTGGAAAACGTCGTGTCGGCCCGGGGCGATAACGCGCCTGAGGTGCGCGAATCGCTGATCGTCATCGAAGTCGACCGCCACAGCGACCCGAACTCGCTGGCCGCCATCGAGCAGGAGCTGCACGACGTGCTGCGCGACGTGCGCACGGCGGTTAACGACTACGACAGCATGTGCACGCGCATTCGCGACGCGATTCAGGAACTTGAAAAAGTTTGCCCGCCGCAGATTGATCCCGACGACCACGAAGAATCCATCGCGTTTCTTGAATGGCTGCTCAATGACAACTTTACCTTTCTGGGCTACGACGAATACGTGCTCGAAAACGGCGCGCTCAAGCTCGATCCAGACAGCGTGCAGGGCGTGTTCCGCCTGGATCAGCCGCGCTACGGTGAGCACATTCGTTCGCCGGAAGGCATCGATGAGCAAAACGGCTACGTGCTGGTACCGCAGCTTTTGTCGTTTGCCAAAAGCGCCCACCATTCGCGCGTGCATCGTCCGACCTACCCGGATTACATCACCGTTGACCGCTACGATGACGACGGCAATGTCATCGGCGAGCGCCGCTTTTTCGGCCTGCTGGCTGCGACCGTTTATAACGAATCGCCGCGTCATATTCCGCTGCTGCGGCGCAAGCTCAAGGCGGTGATAGATCTCGCCGGTTTTAGCTCTCAGGGGCATAACGGCAAGCAGCTTTTGCAGGTACTGGAAGTGTACCCGCGCGATGACCTCTTCCACATTGATACCGAAGCACTTGCCAGTACGGCACTGGGCATTCTCAATATCCGCGAGCGTCGTCAGGTGCGGTTGTTCGTGCGTGAAGATATCAGCGGCAAGTTTTACTCCTGCCTGATTTTTGTGCCGCGAGACGTGTTCTCGACCCAGCTGCGCCAGAATATCCAGCGGCTTTTGTGCGAAGAAATGGACGCCCACTTTGGCGACTTCAATACGTACCTGTCCGAGTCGGTGCTGGCGCGCGTCCAGCTGATTCTGCGCTTCAACGGCGATAGCCCCGGCCAGTTTGACCTTGCGCGGCTGGAGACAAAAATCGCGCAGCTGGCGCGCAGCTGGCGCGACGAGCTGCAGGCAGCGATGGTCGAAGGCTTTGGCGAAGAGCGCGCCAATCACCTGATGGACGGCTTTCACGAAGCGTTTTCCGCCAGCTACCGAGAAGATTTCAGCGCCCGCACCGCGGTGTACGATGTACAGCACCTGCTAGCTCTGGACAGCGAAGATGACCTGGCCCTTTCCCATTACCGCCCGCTGGAAGAGCAAAACGGCGGTGTCAAGCTCAAGCTTTACCATCGCCACACCCAGATTCCGTTGTCTGACGTGCTGCCGATGATGGAAAATCTGGGGCTTCGCGTGATTGGCGAGCGCCCTTATGAAATCAACGCGCCAGAAGAGCGCTACTGGGTTCACGACTTCAATCTGGAACACAGCGGCGCTGATATCAGCCTGAGCGACATGCGCGAAGACTTCACCCAGGCGTTCAAACGTATCTGGGCAGGCGAAGCCGACAACGACGGCTACAACCGGCTGATCATCAGTGCGGGGCTTGATTGGCGCGAAGTGGCGATGCTGCGCGGCTATGCTCGCTATCTCAAGCAGATCCGCTTCAGTATGTCGCAAGAATATATCGCTACTACGCTAAACAACTACGCGGATATTACCCGCGAGCTGGTTGAACTGTTCAAGCAGCGTTTTGATCCTGAGGTTGAATCACACGACGGCGAGGCTTGTCTGGCACGCATCAACGACCGTCTGGAAAACGTTGCCAGCCTGAATGACGACCAGCTGCTGCGCCGCTTCATGGAGCTGATCCAGGCCACGCTGCGCACCAACTATTACCAGCGCGACGAAGACGGCGGGCACAAGGACTATATTGCCTACAAGCTTGCGCCCTCGCAGGTGACCGGCATGCCCAAACCGCGCCCGGCCTACGAGATTTTTGTTTGCTCGCCCCGGGTGGAAGGCGTACATCTGCGCGGCGGCAAAGTGGCTCGCGGCGGGCTGCGCTGGTCTGACCGGCTGGAAGATTTCCGCACCGAGGTGCTGGGGCTGGTCAAGGCGCAGCAGGTCAAGAACGCGGTCATCGTGCCGGTAGGCGCCAAAGGCGGCTTTGTGTGCAAACGCATGCCCGAAAACGCCGACCGTGAAACCCGGCAGAATGAAGGCATTGCCTGCTACCAGACCTTTATCCGCGCGCTGCTGGACGTCACCGACAACTTCGACGGCGGCGACGTCGTGCCGCCCGACAACGTAGTGCGCCACGATGATGACGACGCCTATATGGTGGTGGCGGCCGACAAGGGCACCGCGACGTTCTCCGATATTGCCAACGAAATTTCGCTGGAATACGGCCACTGGCTGGGCGACGCGTTCGCGTCCGGCGGTGCCAACGGCTATGACCACAAGAAAATGGGGATTACCGCCCGGGGTGCATGGGAATCGGTCCAGCGCCACTTCCGCGGGCTTGGCGTGAACACCCAGAGTGACACCTTCAGCGTGGTCGGCATCGGTGATATGGGCGGCGACGTGTTCGGCAACGGTATGCTGCTGTCTGATCAGATTGAACTGATCGGGGCGTTTAACCATCTGCATATTTTCGTTGATCCGACACCGGATGCCGGGCCCACCTTTGCCGAGCGCCAGCGGCTGTTCGATATGCCGCGCTCCAGCTGGGAAGACTTCGATAATTCTTTGATTTCCGAGGGCGGCGGCATCTTTAGTCGCAGCGCCAAATCAATCGCCATCACCCCGCAGATGCAGCAGGCATTCGGCATCAGCGAGGAGCGGCTGGCGCCCACTGAGCTGATCCACGCCATGCTCACCGCAAAGGTGGATCTGGTGTGGAACGGCGGCATTGGCACCTACGTGAAAGGCGCTGACGAAACCGACGTCGACGTGGGTGACAAGGCCAACGACGCGCTACGCGTCAACGGCGCCGAGCTTAACTGCCGCGTGATCGGCGAAGGCGGCAACCTGGGCTGCACCCAGCGTGGCCGGATGGAAGCGGCGGCCAAAGGCATTCGCGTGTACGCCGACTTCATCGACAACGCCGGCGGGGTCAACTGCTCTGACCACGAAGTCAACATCAAGATCCTGATCGACGAAGTGGTCAAGCGCGGCGACATGACCGACAAGCAACGCAACCAGCTGCTGGCGGAGATGACCGAAGAAGTGGCCGAGCTGGTGATCAAGGACAACTATCGTCAGACCCAGGCGCTGGACCTGTCCGAACTGTTGTCCCAGCAGAGCATCGGGGCGTATCGCCGGTTTGTCAGCGAGCTTGAAGAGGCCGGTGAAATCGACCGCGAACTTGAGTTCCTGCCCGCGGACGACGTGCTCAAAGAGCGCACGGCCAATGCCCAGGGCATGCTCCTGCCCGAGCTTGCAGTGCTGATTTCGTACGCCAAGAGTACGCTCAAGGGCGATTTGATCGAATCCGATGTGCCGGACGACAGCTACGTGCATCATCACATTGAGCGCCTGTTCCCGAAGGTGCTGGTCGAGCGCTATACCGAGGAGATGAACGACCACCGCCTGAATCGCGAAATCGTTGCCACCCAGGTGGCAAACGATCTGGTGGATCACATGGGCATCGTTTTTGTGCGCCGCCTGATGGACTCCACCGGGCTTGGCCGTGCGGAAATCGCCCGCGCCTATATCGTTGCCCGGGAAAGCTTCAACCTGCCGGCGCTGTGGGCCGATATCGAAGCACTGGACAACAAGGTGCCCGGCCACGTGCAGTATTCGATGATGCTGGGGCTGATGCGCATGATCCGCCGCGCCACGCGCTGGTTTTTGCGTCAGCACACGGGGCTTTCCGTCGAAGACACCATCGACTACTTTGGCTCACGCTTGGCCACATTGCAGGGCAACATTGGCGAGCTGTTAAGCGGTGAGGAGCTTGAAGCGTGGGAGCGGCGCCGCGATGAGCTGGTCGAGGCCGGCGTGCCTGAGACGCTGGCCGTCAATGTGGCGGCCGCGCCGAGCCTGTACGCCGGGCTGGGGATTATTCAGGCCGCGCGCCATGCCGATGAAGCGCCGCAGTGCGTTGCTGAAGTGTTCTACGAGATTGGCAGCCGCCTAGAACTACCGTGGATGATTCAACAGGTTTCCCAGTTGGAGGCGCGGGATGCCTGGCAGGCCCAGGCGCGGGAAACTTTCCGCGACGACATTGACCGCCAACAGCTGGCGCTGACCACCAGCGTACTCACCCTTGAGGCGGCAAGCAGCAGCGCCGAAGAAAAGGTTGCTCAGTGGCTTGAACAAAACGTCGAACTTCACAGCCGCTGGTGCCGCTTGATCAACGAGGTGCGTAGCGGCAGCGAAAGCGGGTTTGCGCTGTTTACCGTGGCCGTGCGCGCGCTGGTTGGCTTGGCGGAAAGCGGTAGCGAATAAACGCTAATGCGCGGGCGTTCGCCCGCTTTGAGCGCCCCGAGTGACGTGCATAACGCCGCTCGGGGCGCTTTTTTTGCGGTGCCTGCGCTTTGCGCTATACTCGCCGCCGCTCGTGCCTGTCAATCGCCTGGAGAGACGATGTACCATTTTGCCCGTCCGCTGTTTTTTCGCCTCGACCCCGAAGCTGCCCACACCGCAGCGCTAACATCACTGGACTGGCTGCATCGCGTGGGTGGCGTGAAGCGGCTGACGGGAGCCACGGTGGACGATCCGGTGGAGCTGCTGGGGCTTACCTTTCCTAATCGTGTCGGGCTTGCCGCCGGGCTGGATAAAAATGCTGATCACCTGAATGCGCTGGGCGCGCTGGGCTTTGGCTTTATTGAAGTGGGTACGGTAACGCCCAAAGCGCAGCCGGGTAATCCCAGGCCGCGATTGTTTCGTCTGGCCGGTCATGAGGCCATCATCAACCGCTTCGGGTTTAATAATCACGGTGTGGCGCATCTGGTGGAACAGGTTAAAAAGCGTCGTTTTGACGGCGTGGTTGGGATTAATGTCGGTAAAAACCTGACTACGGCAGTAGAAAGTGCCGTGGACGACTACTTGATGTGCCTGAATGCTGTGCACCCGCATGCCGACTACGTCACCGTGAATATTTCATCGCCCAACACGCCGGGGCTGCGTACCCTGCAGTTTGGCGAACAGCTGGATGCGCTGCTGGCGCCGATCCGTACCCGGGGCAATGAGCTGAACGCGACGCACGGCCGGCATGTACCGTTGCTGGTTAAAATCGCGCCGGACATGCAGGAAGATGAAGTTGAGCTGGTGGCGCAGAGCATCGCGCGTAACGGGTTTGACGGCGTGATTGCCACCAACACCACGATTTCGCGCGAGGCGGTTAAGAACGACCCGCAAGCGGAAGAGGCCGGCGGCCTGTCTGGCAAGCCGGTATTCGAGGCTTCTAACCGCGTGATCCGCCAGCTGCGCAAGTATCTGCCCGAAATGGTAATTATTGGCGTGGGGGGTATCGACAGCGGCGACGCCGCGCGGGAAAAAATAGCCGCAGGGGCGGACTTGGTGCAGCTTTATTCAGGGCTTGTTTATCAGGGACCGGCGCTTATCGGCGAATGCGCCAGGGCACTTGTGCCCATGAAATCTGCATATACGGAACCTGAGCGCATAAAAAAGCCCGCCGAATAAGCGGGCTCCTCGCGCCTGAGCGCTGCTGTGTCATAAGCGGCTATGTCATAAAAAGGACATCGTCACTAAAAAGACACTGTCAAAAACGGGGCATTCAAGCGGTAACCGTAGGGTTTCTGTGAATACCGGAAACGCCGGTCATTCCATCCCACTGATCGCCGCGGCCCTCACGCCAGCCGCTCATCCAGTACTCGCGTACGTTGACGTTGTCGCTTGGGCACTCATCGCGGGAGCGGCCGGTAACGCCGGCTTTGTAGCCGCGGACATAAGCTCGCTGAAAGGGATCACGCTTTTGTCGTTTCATTGGCTAACCTCTTTTATGAAAGCCTTTGATAAAAACGGCGCGCTGTTGAAAAAGGAGTCGAGTCAGGCGCTGACGCTTAATCGATGCCTGCTTGTTATTCACTTGACGTTAACAGCGCGGCCGCTTCGAAGACTCCGTCGGCGAATGCAGCCAGCGGAAACTGATTTCAAACAAAGAGCGGAGGGAACCGGCCCAGCAAACGGTGCAGCGCACTCACGTGCGGAACATACCGCCGGTTGCCCTATTTATATCATGCGCGCCGAACAATCCGGATAGGCGCCACATGACAGTTAACGCATGCATTTTTGCGTAGCTACACTCTTATCATTAGCCCATGATGGGATCGTTGTCGACCCTTGAATTGTCATCAGACGTAACTCTATTTGTCATCTACTTATCACTGACTAGGAATACCGCGCCACCGGCGCCTGATTATCATGACCGAGCCGAGCCATAACGACCCGTTAGACCACGTTTCTTTAGACAGCGAGTCTTTAGACTTGCTGGTTACCTGCCCCAAAGGCATCGAAGGCCTGCTGGCTGATGAGCTTGCTCAGCTGGGTGCTGCGCCCGGGAAAACCACAGTTGCCGGCGTTTATGCCACGGCAAGCCACGCCATCGCCTACCGGCTGTGCTTGTGGTCGCGGCTGGCTAATCGCGTCATCGTGCGGCTGGCGCATGACACCCTGATTGATACGCCCGAGCAGCTGCGCGAGGCGGCGTCTGGTGTGCGCTGGGCGCAGCATATCAACGAAGATGTCACCCTGGCGGTGGATTTTCACGGACGCAGTGAACATATCCGTCATACCCGCTTTGGCGCACAAACGGTGAAGGACGGTATCGTCGAGGCGCTGAGTCGCGCTGGGCGCCTGCGTCCGGAAGTGGACACCAAAACGCCGGACGTGCGGATTTATGCCCTTTTGCACCGCCAGGTGCTGACGTTGGGCATTGATCTTGCCGGTGAGAGTTTGCACCGCCGCGGCTATCGTCTCGATGTCGGGCATGCGCCGCTCAAAGAAAACCTTGCCGCCGCGCTTCTGGTGCGCGCCGGCTGGCCTGCGCGCGCTAAGGCCGGTGAGCCGCTGGTCGATCCGCTGTGCGGCGCGGGCACGCTGTTGATCGAAGGCGCGTTAATGGCTGCCGATCAAGCGCCCAACCTGCACCGCAAGCGCTTTGGCTTTCACGGCTGGGCCAAGTTTGAGGCTGAAGAGTGGCATGAGCTTGTGCGCGAGGCCAGCGCGCGCGCCTCGATTGGCCGCAAGCGGTGCAAAAATGCGTTTTACGGCTTTGACCAAAGCCCCGCCGCGCTGGCCGCCGCCAAGGCCAACGCCATGCGCGCCGGCATTCCTGCGCTGATTACGCTGCAGGGGCAGGGCTTGGCCGCGCTTTCGGCCGAAAGCCTGGGCGGTGAGGCCGGTCCCGGCCTGGTGATCTCCAACCCGCCCTACGGTGAACGGTTGGGTGAGCTGCCCGAGCTGGTGAGCCTTTACGCCACGCTTGGCGAGAAGGCCAAGGCGCTTTTCCCTGGTTGGACGCTGGCCGTGTTTACCGGCAATCCCGACCTTGGTCACCGGTTGGGGATGCGTGCGCACAAGCAGTACGCGTTGAAAAACGGTCCGTTGGACGCCAAGCTGCTACTGATGGCGATAGATGCGCCCGGCGATAAAGCACCCCCAAGTGCTGGCAAAAACGCCGACGGAGATGCCGCCGAGCCGTCCCAAGGCCAGTCTCAAGCTCAGTCACAAGGCCAGTTTCAAGCCCCGGAAATATCGGAAAACGCGCAGATGTTTGCCAATCGTCTGTTAAAAAACCGCAAACGGCTGAAAAAATGGCTTAAGCAAAGCGGAGAGAGCTGCTACCGGCTATACGATGCGGACATGCCCGAATACGCACTGGCGGTCGATATTTATGGCGAGCGCGTTCACGTGCAGGAATATGCGCCGCCGCGCACGGTGAATTCCGCGCAGGCGCAAAAGCGCTTGTTTGACGCGCTGGAAGTGATGCCTCAGGCGCTTGGCGTGGACCCAAGCCAGATCTACATCAAACGCCGCGAACGCCAGGCAGGCAAGGCGCAGTACCAAAAGCGCGCGGCCAGCGGCGAACGTTTTGAAGTGGAGGAAGGGCAGGCGCGGGTATGGGTCAATCTACGCGACTACCTCGATACCGGGCTGTTTCTGGATCATCGGCCGGTGCGCCGGATGCTGGGCGAAATGGCGGCGGGCAAGCGCTTTTTGAACCTGTTTTGCTACACCGCCACGGCCACGGTGCAGGCCGCGCTCGGCGGTGCCAGCGACAGCGTCAGCGTGGATATGTCCAACACCTACCTGGACTGGGCACGGGATAACTTCGCGCTGAACAAACTCGACCCGTCGCGCCACCGCGTCATACGCGATGACTGCTTCGCGTGGCTGGAAACCGCGGGTACCGAGTTTGACCTGATCTTTATGGATCCGCCGACCTTTTCCAACTCCAAGAAAATGCGCGCGACGCTGGATATCCAGCGCGACCATGCGCAGCTTATCGAACTGGCCATGGCGCGGCTGGCATCCGGCGGCACGCTGGTGTTTTCCAACAACCAACGCCGCTTTAAACTGGACGGTGCGGTGAGCGAACGCTACGCCGTGGAGGATATTTCAGCGCGCAGCTTTGATCCCGATTTCAAGCGCCGTACCAACCTGCACCACGTATTTTTGCTGCAGACGCGCGTATGATCCAGCTGACGCTTTACACCACGTTGGGCTGCCACTTGTGTGTTCAGCTGGAGGGGCTTTTGCATGCGTTGGCCAACGATACAGTCGCGCTTGAACACGTAGAAATCAGCGCCAATGATGCGCTGATGGCGCGCTATGGAGTGCGTATTCCAGTGCTTGTTGATGCCAGCGGCGCCGAACTTGACCGCGGCCTTGACCCCGAGCGGCTGGGCGAGTGGCTGCGCCGGCGCGGCTGGCTGGATGAAGCCGCACTGGCGGCATGGCTCGCCCCGCCGCAGGCACCCGCGCCAACGGCGGCGTACCGGCGCCATGGGCGGCGCTACTTAGGCTAAAAAAGGCGGCTAAAGTGCGTCGAGTAGCGACAGCTGACGCATGGCCTGCTGGCCTTCGGGGCTCTCGGCGTCAACGTCGAGCACTTTTTGAAAGCCGCGCGAGCGTTGAATGGTAGCTTCGTCGTCAAGCCACATTTGCGCCTGCCCGAGGGTATCTGCCAGGCGGTGCGTGAGCCCGCCAAACTGCGTGCCGATTTGGCCCCAGGCGCGGCTGAAAATCCAGTCGCTAAACATATCCTGATGGATATGAATCAGCACATAGTCATGGTCGGTTTCCCAGCGTACGATCACACAAAGCCCTCTTCAAACAGCAAATAATCGCTAAACTCAAACATCCGTTAAACGCCTTGCATTAGCGCGTTGTCAGGCCACGGCGCCAACTGTGAGGCTTATTGTAAAGAATGAGATGAAAAACGCTATGCACCTGATCGTGGATGCCAACATTCCTGCCGCCGATGCCTGTTTTTCAGCGTTCGGGCGGGTGACCCGTCTGCCCGGGCGCGAGATTACCTCGGCGCACCTGCGCGAGGCGAACGCCTTGATTGTGCGCTCGGTAACGCCGGTCACTGAGACGCTGCTGGCCGGTACGCCGGTACGCTTTGTGGGCACCTGCACCATCGGCACCGATCACATTGACCGTGATTATCTTGCGGCGCACAGCATCGGCTTTGCCAGCGCGCCGGGGTGTAACGCCGAGGCGGTGGCCGACTACGTGCTTTCAAGCCTTGCGACGCTTGCCGAGCGCGACGGCCGGCCGCTTTTTGAGCGTCGGGTGGGCGTGGTGGGCGTGGGCAACGTCGGCGCGCGGGTGCAGGCGCGCCTGCAAGGGGTGGGAATAGACGTGCAGCTGTGCGACCCGCCCCGCGCCGAGCGTGAAGGTAGCGCCGGCTTTACCGAGCTGGATACGCTGATTGAGCGCTGCGATGTGCTGTGCCTGCATACGCCGCTGGTGATGGCAGGCAAGCACGCTACTTATCATCTGCTTGATGCTGACCGCATTGCTGCTCTGAAACCGCACAGCGTGGTGTTAAACGCGGGGCGCGGCGGCTGCGCTGACGGCCACGCGCTTTATCAGCGTTTGGCCGGGCAGGGCGATATCACCGCAGCGCTTGACGTGTGGGAGAACGAGCCGGGCATTGATGCTGCGCTGCATCAGCAGGCTGCCCTTGCTACGCCACATATTGCCGGTTACAGCCTGGACGGCAAGCTGCGCGGCAGTTTGATGATTCATCGTGCGCTGGCCGAGCATCTGGGAACGCCAAGCGCGCTGGCGCTTGATGATATCTGCCCGCCGCCGGCGCTCGCTTCGCTAACGCTTACCCAGGCCTTGCCGGTAGAGGAGGCGCTGCGGCTGTGCGCCCGCGCCGTTTATGATACGCGCCGCGACCATGACGCGCTGTGCCGCCGCGCCGCGCGTGAGGGCATGGCGCAAGGCTTTGACGCCTGCCGCGCGGACTATCCGCTGCGCCGCGAGTTCGCCACGCTCAACGTGCATCTGCAGGGCGACGCCCAGCCGCTTGCCACGCCGCTGCGCGCTGCCGGCTTCCAGGTTATCTGATGACGGATGTCTGACGGCGCATGAGTGACCGAGCTACTGGCGGTACGCCGCTTCCTTGAGCGCGCGAATACGCTCATCCAGAGGCGGGTGGCTGGCAAAGAGCTTTTCCGTCAGCGATCGGGTCTGGCCTTGGGTGATCGCCATGGCGCGCAGCGTATCGGGCATCTGGTCAGGCGCTTGGGTTTCGGCTTTTAGCCGCGTCAGCGCGTTGATCATCGCGCCGCTGCCGGCCAGGCGCGCGCCAGCTTCATCCGCGCGGTATTCACGCAAGCGCGAGAACCAGGCGACAATCGTTGAGGCCGCGATGCCGAACACAATTTCGGCGACCATCACCACGGCAAAATAGCTGAAAAAGCCCAGGCCGTCGCCATCACTGCGGCTACGCAAGAGCTGGTCGATCAGGTGTGCGACGATGCGGGCAAAAAACATCACGAAGGTGTTCACCACGCCCTGAATCAGTGCCAGCGTCACCATGTCGCCGTTGGCTACGTGGCCGATCTCATGCGCCAGCACGGCGCGTACCTCTTCAGGCCGCATGCGGTTTAATAACCCCGCCGATACCGCCACTAGCGCAGCGTCCTTGTTCCAGCCGGTGGCAAAGGCGTTGGACTGTTCGGCGGGGAAAACCCCCACCTCTGGCGTCTTAATGCCGGCATCCCGGGCAAGCCCGGCCACGGTGTCTAAAAGCCACTGCTCGGTAGCGCTGGACGGCGTTTCGATAATCACCGTGCCGGTGGAGCGCTTGGCCATCCACTTGGAAATCAACAGCGAGATAAGGGAGCCGGCCATGCCGAACACAAAGCAGAAAATCAACAGGCTTGAGAAGTTCAGCCCCTGACTGGTGAGATAGCTCTCGACGCCGAGCAGGCGCAGGGTAATGCTGGCCACCAGCAACACGGCCAGGTTAGTGGCAAGAAACAGCACGATTCGCATCATCGCAAAGGGCCTCCGTAGAGCCAGGATGAAAAGGGATGTGGTTACTGCCGATAGCGCGATAAAAAATTGGCAAAGCGATCAAGTGCATCGCCCAGCTGGTCGGCCCAGGGCAGGGTGACAATGCGCACATGATCGGGCTCGGGCCAGTTGAACGCCGTGCCCTGTACCAGCAGGATTTTTTCCTGCAGCAGCAAATCCTGCACCAGCTGCCGATCGTTTTGAATGTTGAACACTTTGGGGTCGAGCCGGGGGAAAGCGTACAGCGCGCCTTTGGGTTTGACGCAGCTCACCCCGGGAATGGCATTGAGTTTTTCGTGGGTGATATCGCGCTGGGCCAGCAGCCGGCCGCCAGGAAGAATCAGATCGTTGATCGACTGGTAGCCACCTAGAGCGGTTTGAATGGCGTGCTGGGCGGGCACGTTGGCGCACAGGCGCATGGAGGCAAGCATTGTCAGCCCCTGAATGAAGTCGCCGGCGCGCTGTTTAGCTATCGTGCCGGAAAGCGTCATCCAGCCTGAGCGGAAGCCCGCGCAACGGTAGCTTTTGGATAAGCCGTTGAAGGTAATTACCAGCTGGTCGTCGTCGGCCAGCGCCCCGGTGGCGGTATGGGTAACATCGTCGTAGAGGATCTTGTCGTAGATCTCATCGGAAAACACCACCAGGTCGTGCGCTTTGGCAATAGCGAGCAGCTCGCGCACGACCTCGGGCGGATACACCGCCCCGGTGGGGTTGTTGGGGTTGATCAGCACGATCGCGCGGGTATGGGCGGTGACCTTGCAACGAATATCGGCCATATCCGGCGCCCAGTCGGCCTGTTCGTCGCACAGGTAATGCACTGCGTGACCGCTCGCGAGATTGGCAGCGGCTGTCCATAGCGGATAGTCCGGCGCAGGAATCAGCACTTCGTCGCCGTCGTTCAACAACGCCTGAAGCGCCATGACGATCAGTTCGGAAACGCCGTTGCCCACATAGATATCCTCAATGCCGACGCCGGGAATTTCCTGGCGCTGGCACTCCTGCATAATCGCTTTGCGCGCCGAATAAAGCCCCTTGGAATCACAGTACCCTTGCGCGGTGGGCAAGTTACGCATCACGTCCTGCAGGATTTCTTCTGGCGCTTCAAAGCCAAACGCTGCGGGGTTGCCGATGTTGAGCTTGAGGATGCGCTGGCCTTCGTCCTCCAGGCGCTTGGCGTGATCAAGCACCGGCCCGCGAATGTCGTAGCAGACGTTGTCGAGCTTGTGAGATTTTTTGAGCGTAGCGGGTTCAGGGGACTGCGGGGTTTCCATGGTGCGTTTCCAAAGTAGACAGGAGTCGGTGACAAAATCAGTCAAAGGCTGTGCCGCGGTTCAAGCGTCAGGGGCCGGCGTTTCATCCGCATCAGGTTCCGGCGGGGCGGGAATATCCGCCGGCGTCTCCAGCGTTATCCGCCCCAGTTTGCCATCGCGCAGCTCGTGCAGCAGCACCTCGGCACCACGGTGCAGGTCTACCGCGCCGCCGGCGCGCAGGCCACCGCGTTTGCGGGCAATCTCCTGCAAAATCGCGTGACCGTCGAAGCCGGCCAGCGCGAGAAAATCCGGGCGCTCGGGACCGTCGCTGTCAACGTCGGCAGTGACGGCCCGCGCCGGATGTTCGCTGCCTTGATAAGCGGGCAGCGTTTTCAGCTTGAAGCGCGCGCAGAGCGCATCGGGGTAGCGCTTGGCAAGCTCGGCGCTGGTGACAATGCCAATGTCGGTGTACTCGATGGCGGTATCGCGGATAGCGCCACTCGCGGCGAGTCGGTAGGCGCTGGCCTGATTTTCAATCTTCGGCCATAGCACGCCAGGCGTGTCGATCAGCGCCACGCGCCCGCCAATGGGCACTTTCTGTTGGCGCTTGGTCACGGCGGGTTCGTTGCCCGTCTTGGCGATCTTGCGCCCAGCTAAGCCATTGATCAGCGTCGATTTTCCCACATTAGGTATCCCCATCACCATCACCCGAACGTCGCGGTCGGGGCGTACATGGCCGGCCAGCGCATGGCACAGCTTGGGGATTTGCTTGAGCTCGCGGGCGTTGGTGGTAGTAATGGCCAGCGCGCGAGTGTTGGCCTGCGCATCAAAAAACGCGACCCACTCGGCCGTGCGCTCGGGGTCGGCGAGATCCGCGCGGGAGAGAAGCTTTAATACTGGCTTGTGACGCGTCAGTTGGGCAAGCATCGGGTTGGCGCTGGAGTAGGGCAGGCGCGCGTCGAGTACTTCAATCACCACGTCGATTTCGGGCAGCGCTTCCTTGATTTGGCGGCGCGCCTTATTCATGTGACCGGGAAACCAGCCCAGCATCGCTCTCTCCTGATTAGGTGGGGGTGGCAGCCTTGGGGCGGTGCATGCCAAAACGGGCGCTCATTTTAACAGAAGGCGCCCGAGCATGATGCATGAGAGCTTATTCGTCGGGGTGAAAATCCAGCGCGATGCCGTTGATGCAGTAGCGCTGGCCGGTGGTATCCGGCGGGCCGTCGGGGAATACATGTCCCAGGTGGGCGTCGCAGTGCGCGCAGACCACCTCGGTGCGCACCATGCCGTGGCTGGCATCGCTGTGTTCGTCTACGCTTTGACGGCCAAGAGGGCGGTCAAAGCTTGGCCAGCCGCAGCCGGCATCAAACTTGTGCTCGTTTTCAAACAGCGGCGCGTGGCAGCAAACACAGTGGTAGATGCCTTGGCCGTCCTGTACGTCGCAGTTGCTGGTAAAGGGGCGTTCGGTGCCTTTTTCCCGGGTGACTCGGTACTGTTCGTCGGTCAGTTTTTCGCGCCACTGCTCGGGCGTTTTTTCCACTTTAGCCATCAATGCCTCCTGACTGTTTTTATGGTCTTTGTTCACGGTCTTTGTCTACGGTCTGTGTTCACGATGGGCAGCGTATCAGCCAGCATGCGTTAACGTTAGCCGCTATGCCACCTGAGATTAAAGAGTCTCGCCTGAAGTAAGGCTTGACACTTTTTTACCCGCTGAGTATTATACGCGCCACCTCGACGAGGCGGCACAGTGTCCCATTCGTCTAGTGGTCCAGGACACCGCCCTTTCACGGCGGTAACAGGGGTTCGAACCCCCTATGGGACGCCACTTGTCACGTCAGGTATCGGTTTGCGGGAATAGCTCAGCGGTAGAGCATCGCCTTGCCAAGGCGAGGGTCGGGAGTTCGAATCTCCTTTCCCGCTCCAGTGTCCCATTCGTCTAGTGGTCCAGGACACCGCCCTTTCACGGCGGTAACAGGGGTTCGAACCCCCTATGGGACGCCACCGAACAGCGAGATGCATGCAGCACGAACATTTTTATTGCGGGAATAGCTCAGCGGTAGAGCATCGCCTTGCCAAGGCGAGGGTCGGGAGTTCGAATCTCCTTTCCCGCTCCAGTGTGCATGTTTTTAAGCACTGACGTTTTATTACTCCTCATAGTGCTTATGTGTCCCATTCGTCTAGTGGCCTAGGACACCGCCCTTTCACGGCGGTAACAGGGGTTCGAACCCCCTATGGGACGCCATTTCGCCTCATTTGCGTATGCGGGAATAGCTCAGCGGTAGAGCATCGCCTTGCCAAGGCGAGGGTCGGGAGTTCGAATCTCCTTTCCCGCTCCAAGCGCACCGAATTATTAATGTATCTTCTGTGATCACGACATTAGCCTCGCTAACGGTCGTTTTTTGCGTGTCTATTCGCAAGATACGCCCCGCCTTAACGCAACCCATTAGCGCCGCCTTGAAAGGCCGGCTCCTTGAAAGATGGGCTAATGCCCTAATGTTTATCCGTTATTATACGATCTTTTTCGTCGTCTCATTCTTGCTGACAGGACATTTTCATGGCCGAACCGGCATTGTCGATCCGTGGCCTTACCAAGGTGTACGGCAACGGCTTTCACGCGTTAAAAGGTATCGATCTGGACGTACAGCAGGGCGATTTCTTTGCGCTGCTTGGCCCCAACGGCGCGGGAAAATCGACCACGCTGGGCGTGGTGTGCTCGCTGGTGCAAAAAACAGCCGGACGCGTGACGCTGTTCGGTATCGATATCGACAAAGACTTTTCTCGCGCCAAGTATCAGCTGGGCGTGGTGCCCCAGGAGTTCAACTTCAACCAGTTTGAGCGGGTGATCGATATCGTCATCGCCCAGGCGGGCTACTACGGTATGCCTCGCCGCGAAGCGCTGCCGCGTGCCGAGCAGCTGCTGACCGACTTGGGGCTGTGGGACAAGCGTAACGGCAGTGCGCGCATGCTCTCCGGCGGGATGAAGCGCCGCCTGATGATTGCCCGTGCGCTGATGCACCGCCCCAAGCTGTTGATTCTTGACGAGCCAACGGCGGGGGTTGATATCGAGCTGCGCCGCAGCATGTGGGAGTACATGCGCCGTATCAACCGCGAGGAAGGCACCACGATCATTCTTACCACGCACTATCTGGAAGAAGCCGAAAGCCTGTGCCGCAATATCGCCATCATCAACCACGGCGACATCATTCGTAATACCAGCGTGCGCGACCTGCTGGCGGAATTGAATACTGAAACCTTCCTGTTTGATCTGGCGCACCCGCTTGACCGCGCGCCGCACATCGAAGGTTTTGAGGCCTACCTGACCGAACCCTCGCAGCTGGCGGTGGTGGTACATCGCGGTCAGCGGATAAACGACGTGTTTGACACCTTGAACGCCGAGGGTGTTCAGGTGGTTTCCATGCGTAATCGCACTAACCGGCTGGAAGAGATGTTTCTCTCCATGGTCCATGGCAGCGAGCAAGATACGACCCCGGCAACGACCCGCGCACAGGAGGAAAAGGCATGAACGCCACGCAAACGCTGGTCGCGCTATGGACGCTGGTGATCAAGGAAATTAAGCGCTTTACCCGCATCTGGCCGCAGACGCTGCTGCCGCCGTCGATCACTATGGCCATGTACTTCATTATCTTTGGCAACCTGATTGGCTCGCGTATCGGCACCATGGACAATTTCAGCTACATGGACTTTATCGTGCCCGGCCTGATCATGATGGCGGTGATCACCAACAGCTATTCCAACGTAGCGTCGAGTTTTTTCTCCAACAAGTTTCAGCGCAGCGTAGAAGAAATGATGGTCTCACCGATGCCCAGCTGGGTCATCCTCTCGGGCTTTATGTTGGGCGGAATGGCGCGCGGGCTCGGCGTGGGCGCTATTGTCACGGTGGTATCGCTGTTCTTTACCCAGCTGCACATCGAGCATCCGTTGTTAACCGTGCTGGTGGTGGTACTGACCTCAGCGCTGTTTTCTATCGGTGGCTTTATCAACGCGCTGCTGGCCAACAAGTTTGACGATATTTCCATTGTGCCGACGTTTATTCTCACGCCGCTGACGTATCTGGGCGGGGTGTTTTATTCCATCTCGATGCTGCCGGATTTCTGGCAGGGCGTATCGATGCTTAACCCCATTTTCTATATGGTCAACGTCTTTCGCTACGGCATTTTGGGCGTGTCGGATATTCCCGCCGGCTGGGCGCTAGCGGCCGTCTTCGGTTTTATTATCGTGTTTTACACGCTGGCGCTGAAGATGCTCGAGCGCGGCTACGGCATCCGCAGCTAATAACGCAAGGAGATGTTCCCATGGAAGACACGCACACAGGCCTTGAGCACTCCCCGCTGGGGCATGCCTCGGCTTACCCCGAGCACTACGACGCCACGCTGCTGTTTCCGCTGTCGCGCGCGGACAACCGCGTAGCGCTTGGTATTGAGGCCGGCGCGGCGCTGCCGTTTGTCGGCGAAGACGAATGGCACGGCTTCGAGCTTTCGTGGCTCAACGCGCGCGGCAAGCCGGTGGTCGCGGTAGGGCGCTTTCGCCTACCGGCCGACGCGCCGAACCTGATCGAGTCCAAGTCGTTCAAGCTCTACCTCAACGGCTTCAACCAGAGCCGTTTTGCCAGCGTTGACGACGTCGCCGCCACGCTTGAGCGTGATCTATCCAAGACGGCGGGCGGCCGCGTGGGCGTCGACCTGCTCGACGTTGACGACCCGGCGCTTACGCCGCGCACGCTGCCCGGCGAGTGCATTGACGCGCTGGATATCGAAGTGAACGACTATTCTCCCAGCGCCGGCTACCTGCGCGCCGCCGCAGAGGACGCAGAGATCGTTGAAGAAACGCTGCATTCGCATCTGCTTAAATCCAACTGCCCGGTGACCGGCCAGCCCGATTGGGGCAGCGTTATGGTGCGCTACAAAGGCCCCCGGCTCGACCGCGAAGGGCTATTGCGCTACCTGATTGGCTTTCGTCTTCAGCAGGGGTTTCACGAACACTGCGTCGAGCAGATATTTACCGACCTGATGCGCCAGGCAGCCCCCAGCGAGCTTTTGGTGCTGGCCCGCTATGTGCGCCGCGGCGGTTTGGACATCAGCCCGTGGCGCGCCACGCCGGGGCTTGTGCCGCCCAGCCCGCTGCGGCTGGCAAGGCAGTAAGACGCGCGCTAGAGTAGCGCCTCCACTGAATGTGAAACGGAGCCACCGATGGACGCACTGACGCTTCTGCACGAACGCAGCTCAATGGGCAAACTCGGCGCGCCGGCCCCCGATGCCGGCCAGCTTGATGCCATCTACCAGGCCGCGCTGCGCGCCCCCGATCACAAGGAGCTGCGCCCGTGGCGATTTATCGAGTTCAGCGGAGAAGGGCGCGAGCGCTTGGGCGAACTTTACGCCGAGGCCGAGTTTCAAGCCGATCCCAGCGCCACTGACACCACGCTGGATAGTGCGCGTAAAAAGCCCCTGCGTGCACCGATGATCATCGCCGTTATTGCCAAGGTTAGCCCCGAGGTACCGGGCGTGCCCAAGCTCGAGCAAGTGCTGTCTGCCGGCTGCGCGGCCCACGGTATCCTGCTGGCCGCCCAGGCCCAGGGCTTTGGCGCGATGTGGCGCTCCGGCAAATACGCCTTCGACCCGGTGGTGCACAAAGGGCTTGGCCTTGAAGGCGACGATGAGCTCATCGCGTTTATTTATCTTGGCTCACTCGGTGGGCGCCACAAGCCTATAGCACAGCACGCCACCGCCGATTTCGTCGAACGCTGGGACTAAGCTGAGAGGAATCTAAGCCGATGAGCCTGTCAATGAGCCTAAACCGATGAGCTTACGCACGCCGGGCACAGCCTACCCGCCGCTTGCGCTGCCGGAAGGGGAAGACGACCTGGCGGCTTTTCAGGCGTGGTTGCACAAAGCCATTCCGCTGGCCGGCGAGCTGGGCATTACCGACATGCACTGGCAGGACGAACGCCTGGTCTGGGCGCTGGCGGTTGCCTCCAACCTGAACGACAAAGGCACCGGTTTTGGCGGCGCACTAGCTGCCCAGACCACGCTTGCCGGCTGGTGCTGGCTAACGCTCTGGCTGCGCCCTCGGAGGTTTGCCCACAGCGTCGTCGTCGCCGAATCCAGCCAGCGCTTTCTGGCGCCGGTTACCGGCGACTACCGGCTGGAATGCGGCCCGGCGGAGCCGCACGGCACTGCCAGCCTGAGCGACTACCTGCGCACTCGCGGCAAAGGCCGCATTATACTGACCCAAACGGTTGACTGCGGCGCCACCCGCTGCCTGGAAGCCAGCGGGCGCTACGTGGTGCTCCCCGCTGCCAATCCATAGCGCAAGGCGTCGAAAAGGCTTGCTATTAAGCGCATCGGTCGTTAACATACGCGCCGTTCTAACGCATAAAAAGCCACGCGCCAATATGCCTAGAACCACAATTTGCGGAGGAGTGTCCGAGTGGTCGAAGGAGCTCGCCTGGAAAGTGAGTAAGCCGCAAGGCTTCGAGAGTTCGAATCTCTCCTCCTCCGCCAGAACATAACGAAGAAGCCCGCCCCGAGCGGGCTTTTTTGTGTCTGTATGTTTCTAAGCTATGCTCTGCCCCACACGTTTAGGCGGGCCCGGCGGTCTCAATGCACAAGTGCACCGCATAAACGCCAGTCCGTTAATGACGCCAGATAGTCGTGTATTGGATATGGCTAGAATGTTTGGTAAGCGGTCGTTCATGCTAAAACATGATGTATTGCAAACCATGGCGGTACTTTCTTGATAAATATTATGACTCCAGTATGGCACTAGGCTAATTTATTTGCGGAGCATAAGTCGTCACTAAAAATAGTGTAATATCAGCAGATAAACCAAGCATATGAATTAAAATATAGACTACGCTTAAAAGTGAAGATCTAGGCATGTCATCGGAGTGGTGAAGCTATCCGATAGGCAAGAATAGTGGCAACCTGCTTCACATTATACGTCCTATTAATAATAAAGGTGAAGACGATGAAGAAAGTTCCGGCATACTTGTTGGGTGGGCTACTCATATCGGGCATTGCAATGGCTCAAGAAGAGAGTGACCAGACACAAAAAAATAGCAAAGGTATGGACCAGAAAAACGAAGAAATGGAGCAGAAACAGAAAAAAGATACAGAAAAAACGGCTCAGAAAAAGTCGAAAGATAAAAATAGTGCTGGTTCCAGCAAAGCGGCCATGACAGAGCAAGCTGAGGGGCAGGTTCGTTCCCAGCAGCTTATTGAAAGCAATATCGTGAATGAGTCCGATGAAGAAATCGGTTCTATCACCGACCTTGTTGTAGACCCGGATGGCCAGGTAGCCGGCATCATCGTGACAGTCGGTGGTTTTCTGGGAATGGGAGAAAAACACGTTTTACTTCCGTGGGATTCTGTAGACATCGTAAGGGGCGAAGACGAGGATAACTATCAGGTAACTACGGCTATGGGAAAAGAAGAGCTAAAAAACAAAGAAAACTATAAAACAGAGCGAGAAATGAAAGCCGATAAAGAAAAAAAGAAAGCGGGTGATAAAATAGATAAGTTGAAGGAGGAAAGTAAGGCGAAGAAAGATAAAGAGTGATAAGAAGGTTAATCATACGGTAGGCGCACCCAGGTTTATTTAATTAAGCTTGGGTGCGCCTGTGTTAGATATAAAGACATGACGAAAAACGTATCTAAAATTGATATTTATCAATAAGCGCCAAGACATCTGGTGTTGACCTGAAGAGTAAGAAATAAACATGTCGAAAAATATACATCACTTCTGAAGTGATAATTTGACTCTATCAACTACGCCTCGCCTGCTAGCTAGCCGGTTTTTTTGTGCCTTAATGATCGGTAGTTTTCAACCCGGTTGTCCAAACTGCTGCCGTTAAGCAGCGCCTAACATTGACCTGGGATTGTCGGGCGGCGTTCCATGGCTGGCGGCAGGAATAACCTTTGTGGCTGCTTAGCGCCGCCCAAAAGCGTATGATTCGCCTATTTCCACGCTTGTTGGGTAACGAGGCACCATGCACACGGACAGTCACTCACAGTCAGCCGCCCTTATCTGGGCGGTAGCGGATCTTTTGCGCGGCGATTTCAAACAGTCTCAGTATGGCCGCATCATCCTGCCGTTTACCCTGCTGCGCCGTTTGGAATGCGTGCTGGCGCCCAGCAAGGAGGCCGTACTGCAGGCGGCTGATGATCACCGCAACAAGCCCGAAGCGGTGCGCGAAAAATTGCTGCTGCGCGCGGCGGGCCAGTCGTTTTTTACCGCCTCGCCGCTAACGCTGGGCAGCCTTTCCGCTACCCAAACCGCCGACGACCTGATGGGCTACGTGCAGTCGTTCAGCGAGAGCGCCCGCGAAATTTTCGAGCACTTCGAGTTCGAAAACTTTGTGCAGCAGCTCGCCGCCAATGACCTGCTTTATGAAGTGGTGAAGGAATTCGCCGCCATCGACCTGAGCCCGCAGCGCGTCAGCAACTACGGCATGGGCAGCATCTTTGAAGAGCTGATCCGCAAGTTTGCCGAAAGCTCCAACGAAACCGCCGGCGAGCACTTCACCCCGCGCGACATCGTCCACCTGACCACCTCATTAGTGCTCACCGGGCAGGAACACAGGCTCACGCCCAACAGCATCGTTACCGTCTACGACCCAACGGCGGGAACGGGCGGGTTTTTGTCCGAAAGCGACGAATATATCCAGCAGGTAAGCCAGAGCATCACCGTGTCGCTCCACGGCCAAGAGCTCAACCCCGAGTCTTACGCCATCTGTAAAGCCGACATGCTGATCAAGGGCCAAGAGGTCGATAACATCAAGCTGGGCAACACGCTTTCGGGTGACCAGCTGGCGGCTAACACCTTCGATATTATGCTCTCCAATCCGCCGTTCGGGGTGGAGTGGAAGAAGGTGCAAAAGCAGGTGGTTGATGAGCACAAACAGCGCGGCTATGACGGCCGCTTTGGCCCGGGGCTGCCGCGCGTCTCCGACGGCTCGCTGCTGTTTCTGCTGCACCTGGTGAGCAAGATGCGCGACCCCCGGGAAGGCGGCTCGCGCATTGGTATTATCCTCAACGGCTCGCCGCTGTTTACCGGCGGGGCGGGCAGCGGTGAGTCAGAAATCCGCCGCTATCTGCTCCAGCACGACATGGTCGAAACCATCGTCGCGCTGCCCACGGATATGTTCTACAACACCGGCATTGCCACCTACGTATGGGTGCTTTCTAACAACAAGCCCAGCGAGCGCAAGGGCAAGGTACAGCTGATCGACGCTACCGACCGCGCCAGCAAAATGCGCAAGTCGTTGGGCAGCAAGCGCCAGTTCGTCAGCGAGCGCGATCAAGACGCCATTGTCCGGCTGTACGGCGCCTTTGAAGAAACCGACAAGAGCAAGATTTTCCCCATCGAAGCCTTTGGCTACCGGCGCATTACCGTCGAGCGCCCGCTGCGCTTGAACTTTCAGGCAAGCCCCGAGCGCCTGGCCAGGCTCGACGACGAAAAGACCGTGCAAAAGCTGCCCAAAGCCGACCTCGAAGCGCTTTCTACGGCCTGTGCAACGCTTGACGCCGTGCGCTGCTACGTCAATCGAGACGCCTTCGCCAAAGACCTCAAAGCCGCGCTGAAACCCACCGGCCTGAAAGTTGGCGCGCCGCTGCTCAAGGCGTTGCTTAATGCGCTAAGCGAGCGCGACCCCGAGGCGGATATTTGCACCGACAAGCAGGGCAACCCCGAGCCCGATACCGGCCTGCGCGACCATGAAAACGTGCCGCTGGACGAGCAGGTGTTTGACTACTTTGCGCGTGAAGTCACCCCGCACGTGCCCGACGCCTGGATCGACGAGGACAAGCGCGACCCGCTGGACAGGCGTATCGGCATCGTTGGCTTTGAGATTCCATTTAACCGGCATTTCTACGAATTCACGCCGCCACGCCCGCTGGACGAAATCGATGCCGACCTGAAGCAGTGCACCGACCGGATCAAAGCGATGATCGAGGGGCTCTCGGCATGAGCGAAGAGGGTCAGTTGCTCGATAAAAAGTCGCTTCGTGCGGTCAGCGGCAAAACCGCTGACTGGGCAGAGCTGGCTAAAGACTGTGTTGCCTTCGCCAATGCCACCGGCGGAAAGCTGCTCATCGGTATTGAAGATAACGAAGACGAACCGGCCGCTAGTCAGGCGATCAATCCGACCTTGCTCGACACAATCCGGCGCAAAATTTCGGAACGCACTGTCAATGTCACGTTACTTCCCAGTGTCATGACAGCCGACAACGGTGGGCAATTTATTAGTCTCGCTATTCCTCGTTCTTTGTCCGCCGCTTCTACTACCGATGGTCGCTATTTCCTGCGTATCGCCGACCAAAGTAAACCCATAACAGGCGATGATGTGATGCGCCTAGCGACGGAGCGATCCGCGTTGCCTTGGGAAGTGCAGACCACGCTAGAGGTGGCTCGCTCAGGGGCGGATCCCGTTAAACTCGACAGCTTAGTCAAGGTATTGCGCGCCTCCGATCGCGTAAAAACCTCGGTTAAGGAGAAGACTGACACAGAACTGCTGGATCACTACCAGCTTGCTCATGGTGAGTACCTGACGCACCTGGGGATTTTGTGCTTGGGACAGCAATATCATCGTTCCCAGCTGTCCACCGCACCGGTTATCCAATTCATCAAACGTGATGAGCGCGGCCAGAAGGTGAACAAGCTCACTTGGGACGACTATACGCTGAACCCGATGGAGCTCGTTGAAGCGGTTTGGCTTGGTGTGCCGGACTTTCGTGAGCGCTATGAGCTGCCAGATGGGCTCTACCGCCAACATGTGCCAGCCTTCGACGAAGTGGTCATTCGTGAGCTGTTGGTTAACGCTTTGGTGCATCGCCCCTATACTCAGCGTGGTGATATATTTCTGAATATGCACCCGGACAGGCTGGAAGTGGTGAACCCTGGCCTCCTGCCGCTGGGTGTAACGCCGCGAAATGTGCTGCATACCACGGTGCGTCGCAATGAGCACCTGGCCAGACTGTTCCATGATTTGAAGCTGATGGAGAGGGAAGGCAGTGGCTTTGACAAGGTCTACGAAGTGTTGCTCTCTCAAGGGCGGCCAGCACCAGAGGTGATGGAAGGGCATGATCGCGTTCAGATTACGATTTACCGACGTATTCTGCGGCCTGAGGTCATCGACTTTATTGCCAAAGCAGACCAGACCTATCAGCTTACCCAACGAGAACGCATCGCCTTGGGTCTTCTGGCTCAGCATGAAGCCATGACGGCCAAAGAGCTGATCAGTGCGCTTGAGTTGTTGTCCGCTGAAGCCTTACAGCCTTGGCTTAAGCGTCCGCTCGACTGGGGGATTGTACAAAGCCGTGGGCGGACGCAGTCTACGCGATATTTTATTGCACCAATGCTGTTGCAACAGCTTGAGTTCGTGAGCGGTACCTCACTCAAACGCATCGAACCACACCGCTTGATGGCGTTGATCGAAGAAGATGTCGGCCATTATCCCGGTGCCAGGGTGGGGCAGATTCACGAACGGGTGGGGCTGGAAATCCCACGCTCACGAATACGCCGCAGCATCAAGCAGCTCGTGGAAGAGGGGCGTCTGGTGCTGGAAGGTGCGGGCCGCGGCTCCTGCTACCGGCTACCGTGAATTGGTTCAAATCTGCTCGAATCCAATAGTTTGGAACCAATTTGGTGGGCCAATAATAAAATAAATTTTTATATATCAATGCATTACAATCGGTTCGTCGTCAGGCGCACTGCTGTCGATGAACCAATAGGTCACACGAAAACAGAGGTAGTGACGCACAAATATTATTGAGTGTTGACATGGATATCCAAATATTTAAGCATGCAGGAAATATACCCGCCATGCCTCTCCTGGACGCACACTTTGGCGGTTTTTTTGTGCTTGAAGGCGTGGAAGAACGGGTAGCAGATCTCGGCAGCATGGTTGAGGCTTGTCTCGTGCGTAAAAATTGCCTATCATTGAAACCAATAAAACCCGCCAAGGCTATGCTCTCAGGAGTACCCTCAAACCGGCGGGTTACTTGTTTTTGGGGGCTGAAATGAAGTTCAGCAAACCCGCCAAAACCCATGAGGAGCAGCTGACGCTGCTGCGAGCTCGTGGTCTGACCGTCCGTGATCCCGACCGTGCCCTGCATTACCTGCGCCATCTCAATTATTACCGGCTGACCGCCTATTGGCTGCCGTTCCGTGATCAGGAATCACCGCGTTGTTTTCGCCAGGGAACCGATTTTGAGGACGTGTTGAGCCTTTACGTCTTCGATCGTGAGTTTCGCCTGCTGCCTCTAGACGCGATTGAGCGGGTCGAAGTCTCTTTTCGAACGGCTTGGGCGTACTATATGGCCCATCGCTACGGGCCGCACTCTCACCTTGATGCCGGGCTTGCGAAGCATGTCGCGTGGCACGTTAAAAACCTTGCCAGCCTGGAAAAAGAAATCTCACGCTCTGATGAGCTCTTCATCGAGCATTACAGGCAGGCTTATCATCATCCGGAAATGCCGCCAATCTGGGCGGTATGTGAAGTTATGTCGCTTGGGGTGCTTTCCCGCTGGGTCAACCAGCTACCGTCTGGTGACCTTGGGCGGATTGCAGCGAATTACGGGCTGGATCAGAGCGTCATGCGCTCGTTCCTTCAGCATCTTACCTATGTGCGTAACGTCTGTGCCCACCATAGCCGCGTATGGAACCGTCGTCTTACCATCACCATGAAAGTGCCCAACCGAAAGCCGGCAGCGGCGGCAGCCGTAGCCAATACTGCTGCCGCCCCGCGTAATATCTACAACACTCTCGTGATGTTGGCCTATCTGTTGGATATCATCAGCCCCGAGCACCAATGGCGAAAGCGCCTCGGAAAGCTACTTATGGATCATGATATCGACACCCGCCAGATGGGCTTTCCAGACGACTGGAAAAAACAGCCATTCTGGGCCGAGGCCGCGCACGCGCAAGATATGAGAAAAGAGGGCGAGCTATGAGTTTTCCATCGTACCCCGAATATAAGGACTCCGGCGTCGAGTGGCTGGGCGAGGTGCCGGAACACTGGGAAACTAAACCACTAAAGCGGGTGGCTACGTATAATGATGAGGTGTTGGCTGAAACTACTGCCGATAATCACGACCTCAAGTACGTGGAAATTTCAGATGTTGATGAGCAGCGTGGAATAACTGGGTGGTCTGAGCATACGTTTGCGACTGCACCTTCAAGGGCCAGACGACGCCTCAGGCACGGTGACGTTCTGATTTCTACCGTGCGCACCTATTTACGTGCCATTGCTCCGGTTATAAAGCCGCCTGAAAATCTCATTGGTTCCACTGGTTTCGCAGCTATTCGCTCGCTTACTGGCCAATACGATTCAGCTCTTATGGGGTATACGCTGCGAGCGGAGTGGTTTATCTCAAAGGTGATTGCCAACTCTGTTGGAGTAAGCTACCCAGCCATTAATGCTACCGACTTGACGCGCTTTCATGTGCCTGTGCCGCCCCTGCCCGAGCAAACCCAAATCGCCGCCTTCCTCGACCACGAAACCGCCAAAATCGACGCCTTGATCCGCGAGCAGAAACGTCTGATCGCGCTGCTCAAGGAGAAGCGCCAGGCGGTGATCTCCCATGCAGTGACCAAGGGGATCGACCCCGCCGCGCCGATGAAAGACTCTGGCGTGGAGTGGCTTGGGGAAGTGCCGGCGCATTGGAGTGTAATGAAATTTATTCGGTGTGTCAGAATTTCAGAGGGGCAAGTTGATCCTAGGCTATCTCCATTTAAAGATATGATATTAATAGCCCCGAATCACGTTGAGTCGGGAAGTGGGCGTATCAAGTTGGTAGAAACAGCTTCTGATCAGGGTGCTGTGAGCGGAAAGTATGTTTGTAATCCAGGTGATGTGATTTATAGCAAAATTCGTCCCGCTCTTCGAAAAGCTTGCATGGTCGATTACGCAGCTCTTTGTAGTGCAGATATGTACCCACTGCGAGCGTTTAATGAACTAACGGGGCCGTTCCTGTTGTTTTCCATACTGTCTGAAGGTTTTTCCCGGTTAACGATTCTTGAGTCAGAGCGTGTTGCTATGCCTAAGGTAAATCGAGAGTCTTTAAATGAAATATATATGGTGGTGCCGCCCCCGAGTGAGCAAAAGGATATTTGTTCTTTTGTAAATCGTGATACAAGCCGGATAGACGAACTCATAACTGTCTCTAGTCACACGATGGAGTTGCTCAAAGAGCGCCGTTCAGCCCTGATCTCCGCCGCCGTGACCGGCAAGATCGACGTGCGGGGCTGGGCGCCGCCCGCGGATGCGGCGCCAATACACGAGAAAACCACCCGCACGGAGGCGGTATGACCCAAGGGCGCAGTATTCGACTTTTTCTGGTGGACGGCACGCCCAACGGCCTGCTCACCGCCGAGATCATGAACTGGACCGGCCATGTGCTGACCAGCCCGCGCAGCAAGCTTAGCGAGTTGGTGCAGCGGCCCGAGTGCGGGCGCACCGGTATTTATTTTCTGATCGGCCCCGATCCCGAAGGCGGCCTGCGGCCGCTGGTTTATATCGGCGAGAGTGACGACGTTGGCACCCGCCTCAAGCAGCACAACCGCCCCGAAGAGATGGGCGGCAAGGATTTCTGGGAGAAGGTCTGCCTGGTCACCAGCAAGGATCAAAACCTGACCAAAGCCCACGTGAAATACCTGGAGAGCCTGCTGATCCAGAACGCTGGCCAGGTGGGGCGCTGCAAGTTGATTAACGGCACCGCTCACGAATACATCAGCCTGCCCGAATCGGACCGCGCCGACATGGCGTTCTTTGTTGAACAGGTTCGCACCGTGCTGCCGGTGCTGGGGCTGGAATTTCTGCGTGATTCTACGAGGCCTTCTGCAGCTTCAGTAGACCTAGTCGACCAGCAGCAGTCTGCCCCGGTGTTCTGCCTGAAAGTACCCAAACATGGTATTAAAGCCCGTGGACAAGAGATCGACGGCGAGTTTTATGTGCTGAAAGGAGCGCTTGCGCGTGATCAGTGGGCTGGCGTAAACGGAGGTTATCAGAACCTCTTTCAGCAACTGTGCGACGACGGCGTGCTGGTTGAAACGGAGCAAGGGCAGCGTCGCTTCACTGCCGATTACGCCTTTTCCAGTCCCAGCGCCGCCGCTGCTGTGGTATCCGGGCGAAGTGCCAATGGGCGTATCTCATGGAAAGTGGGAAGTAGTGGTCAAACCTACGGCGATTGGCAAGATCAGCAGGTTAGCGCCGCTGCCGAGCTAGGTGGCGAAAGCAGCTTTTGTGTCGGTGACGGCGCTGGCGTAGGCTCATAAAAATAAAGACCAACTCGCAGAGGCGTACATGGCAAGCAGCAGGGAAGCACAGTTTCAGCGCGACATTCTTGCCGCCCTTGAGGGGCAGGGCTGGCTGGTAGGTAAAGCGTCGGAATACGACCAGGCCAACGCCGTTTACCCGGAAGATCTGATCGGGTATTTCCAGGACGCCTGGCCCGAGCGTTGGGAGAAGTTTGCCAAGGCCAACCCGCAGGATCCTGAAAAGGTGCTGATCGCAAAAACCGTGCGCGAGCTTGGCAAGCAGGGCACGCTCAACGCGCTGCGCCACGGTTTCAATGTGCCCGGGGTCAAGGTCGACCTGTGCAGCTTCAAGCCCGACCACGGCATGAACCCCGATACCGAGCGCCGCTACCAGGCCAATAGGTTACGGGTCGTTGAGGAGGTGTCTTACTCGCCCCACGCCAACGCCCAGGGCAAGTACAACCCCCGGCTGGATCTGGTGCTGTTCGTCAACGGGATTCCCACCGCGACGCTTGAGCTAAAAAGCGAGTTCAAGCAGTCGGTCGAGAACGCCAAGCGTCAATATCGCTTTGACCGCCCGCTGAAAGACCCGGTAACCCGCAAAGTGGAGCCGCTGCTGGCGTTCAAACGCGGCGCGCTGGTGCACTTTGCCGTTAGCCAGGCCGAGGTGGCGATGACCACCAGGCTGGCGGGCAAAGACACCTTCTTTTTGCCTTTTAATCGGGGCGCGGAAGGCGGCGGCGCGGGTAATCCGCTCCCCGACGATGAAAACCGCTACGCCACCGCCTACCTGTGGGAAAGCGTCTTCGCCCCCGATGCCTGGCTCAAGATTCTCGGGCGCTTTTTGCACCTGGAACAAAAAACCAGCGAAGATTTCAGCGGGCAACGCACCACCAAAGAAACGCTGATTTTCCCGCGCTACCACCAGTGGGAAGTGGTCAACCAGCTGGTCGAAGCCACCCAAGCCGAAGGGGCGGGGCGGCCTTATTTGGTGCAGCACAGCGCCGGCTCGGGCAAGTCCAACTCGATCGCCTGGCTCGCCCACCAGCTCGCCAACCTGTACGACGTTAGCGGCCAGCAAAAGCGCTTCAACTCGGTGATTGTGGTCACCGACCGCACCGTGCTCGATAGCCAGCTGCAAGACACTATCTATCAGTTTGAACACGCCCGCGGCGTGGTGCGCTGCATTACCCGCGATGTGGGTAATCAAAGTAAATCCGAACAGCTGGCCGAGGCGCTGGCGAGCCATACGCGTATTATTATCGTCACCATTCAGACGTTTCCGGCGCTTTTCGACGCGCTGGATAAACGCCCGCAGCTGGCGGAAGGTAGCTACGCGGTCATCGCCGATGAAGCGCATTCATCCCAGGCCGGCGACTCCGCCCGCAAGCTCAAGGGGTTGCTGGCGGGCGCCGAGCAAACAAACGGCGACGAGGAAGACGCCGGTAGCGATGTAGACAAAACCGTTAGCGCCGAGACGTTGATGGCCGCCGCCGTTGCCTCAAGGGGCCCGAACGAGAGCATCAGCTACTACGCGTTTACCGCAACGCCCAAATCCAAGACGCTGGAGCTTTTTGGCCGCGTCCCCGACGCCAGCTTGCCGCCGAGCATAGACAACAAACCCGAGGCGTTTCACCTCTACTCCATGCGCCAGGCGATTGAGGAAGGGTTTATCCTCGATGTGCTGACAAACTACGTGACCTACAGCACCGCCTGGAAGCTCGCGCACCCCGACGGCGAAGATCAAGAAGTCGACGCCAAAAAAGCCTCGCGCACGCTGGCCAAATGGGTGCGTCTGCAGCCTTACAATATCGCCCAGCGCATCGAGGTGATTGTTGAGCACTTTCGCGCCAATGTGCGCCACCTGCTCGACGGCCAGGCCAAAGCGATGGTGGTTACCGCCAGCCGCCAAGAGGCGGTGCGCTACCAGCTCGCCATGCGCCAATACGTTGAAGATCAAGGCTATAACGACGTGCACCCGCTGGTGGCGTTCTCTGGCAGCGTGCCGGCGGATGAGGTGATCCCCGAAGAAGTCAGCGAGTCGAGCCAGCTGCTCAACCCCGGCGTTCGCGGGCGGGACTTGGCCGACGCGCTGGATTCCGACGACTTCAACGTGATGATCGCGGCCAACAAGTACCAGACCGGCTTTGATCAGCCCAAGCTGTGCGCCATGTACGTGGATAAGAAGCTGAAGGGCGTGGACTGCGTACAAACGCTATCGCGGCTCAACCGGCTGTTTCCCGGCAAGCAGACGTTCATCCTCGACTTTTTCAACGACGCCGAGGATATTCTCGAGGCCTTCATGCCGTACTACCGCAAGGCCGAGTTGGCGGATGTGTCCGACCCGCAGGTGGTCTATGACCTCAAGGATACGCTGGACGAAAGCGGCATTTATCACTGGCTTGAGGTCGAGATGTTTGCCACGGCGTTTTTCGACGCCAAGGCGCCGGCCTCACGGCTGAGCTATCACTGCCAGCCCGCGCAAGAGCGCTTCAAAACGCGCTACGGGGCAATTCTGGATCAGCTCAACGCGTGGCAAGAAGAACGCCAACGGACCGAGCAGCAGGGCGATGAAAAGGGTGTAAAACGCGCCGAGCAGGAGCTAAAAGACGCGGGCAAAACCCGCGACGAACTCGACCTGTTCCGCAAGAATCTGCAGAGCTTTGTGCGCACCTACGAGTTTTTGAGCCAGATTATCGCCTTTGACGATACCGAGCTGGAACAGCTGTGCGTGTTTGCTAAGCACCTCCACCCGCTGCTGCGCACTGACCGCCTGATGGAAGACGACCCCATCGATCTTAGCGAGTTAGCACTTGATAGCTACCGGCTGACCAAGCGCGCTGAGCAGCGGCTGTCGCTGGAAGAAGGCAGCGGCGACTACGGTTTAAAACCGATCTCCGAGGTGGGCTCGGGCAAACCCCACGACCCCGAAAAGCAGCATCTGGATGAGGTAATCGAGCGGCTTAACGAGGTGTATGGCGCCGACGTCAGCGACGCAGACAAGCTGCACTTCGCCAACGGCATTGCCGAACGTATCGAGCGCGACGAGGCAGTGATGGCTCAGGTCAATAACCACAGCGCTGAGCAGGTAATGCACGGGCTGCTGCCGAAAAAGATCACCGAGGTCGTGCTGGACTCGCTGAGCGATCACGAGAAGCTCTCCATGCCGCTTTTAGAAAACGAAGAAACCGGTAGGCAGTTTGCGCTGCTGATTCTTAAGCTATTGGCGGGAAGAAGCAGCGCGCGGGCTGAAACGACCGACTGAGCAGTTACCCGACAAGGCCGGCGACGGTGTAGCCGACTACGTCGAGAAATTTTGACTGCGTTTCGCCGGCTTACTTAAAAGCCTCTTTATGAAAAGCGATCAGCTCCTGAACGTCGTGCATGCCGGGTTCTTCGCTTTCCTGCGCCGAGCCACCGGCGAGAACTTCAAGAACCGTGCGTACGCCCCGTGACAGAGACTCAAGTTGGTAGCCGCCTTCCAGCACCATGGCAAGGCGTCCGCCGCAGTGTTTGTCAGCTAGCTCCTGCACGATACGGGTCAGCATGCCAAAGCCGTTGAAACTGAGGTTCATGCACAGGTCTAGGCGGTGCATGTCGAAACCCGCCGAGACGAGAATCACATCTGGCTGAAACCACTCCACGGCGGGTACCAGTATTTCGCGGTAGGCCTGTACCAGGGCAAGATCGCCGCTGCCGGCGGGCAGGGGGACGTTAACCGTCATGCCTTCCCCCAGCCCTTCGCCGGTTTCTTCCTTGTTGCCGGTGCCCGGATAAAAAGGGGCGGCACGGTGAGTGTCGAAAAACAGCACGTTGGGAGAGGTCCAGAAGATATCCTGCGTCCCGTTGCCATGGTGAACGTCCCAGTCAATGATCAATACGCGTTCACAGCCCAGAACGGTATGCGCATGCGCCGCAGCCACGGCTACGTTGTTGAACAGACAAAAGCCCCGCGCCCTGACCGATCCCGCATGATGGCCTGGCGGCCGGCACAGGGCGAAAGCGCTACCGGCACGTCCGGTAACAACCGCATCAACGGCGGCTATAGCCGCACCCGCGGCGACCTCGGCGGCGTCGATGCTGCCAGGGGACACCGCCGTCGTATCAACGTCCAGCCAAGTCTGCTTGCCCCGCAGCGCATAGATGTTCTCAAGGTACGATGTGGCATGCACCCGGCCCAGCTGTTCCTGCGTGGCAGCGCTTGCGGTCTTGTAGCGGACCCCCGGCACGGGCTCAAGCGTCAATAAATCAGTAATAGCCAAGAGTCGTCCCGGGTGTTCGGGGTAGCTCCACTTGGTGGCGGCGCCGTCAAAAAGCCCGCCGAGCATTGCCTGTATTCGGCTGTCTAGTTTGCCGGGCTGAAAGGGCGCCTGAGCATCCGGCTGGTGCGCCAGCATGCGTTCATCATGGATGACAAGTACGTCGCGTTCGCCGATCAATGGGACATCCTCCATGGCACAGCCGGTTGCCATAAAGGGCAGCAGGTTGGCGCAGTTCAAGACGGGACTTCATGCATCATGCATCATGCACGATGTATCCGTGTCTATACGTTGTAGCACATAGGGGGTGACGCTGCCTTCTCCATGCGCCCGCTGGTTGGGTAAATATGCGGCCTGCCCCGCAGGGCCGGCCACATTATTCGCGTATACCTTCACTCGTCCATCATGCCTTCCATCAGGCTTCTCATATCCATAGGCTCCGCGGGGAGCTCAAACGTGGTCGCGGGTGGGTCGATGCGGCTGATCGAGTCGATCTGGAACTGCTCATCCATGCGCAGCAGGCCACGGTCATCGTCCGGCAGGCTGTTCTCAAAGGAGGCGGTAAGTTCCGGGCCGCCCATGGCACTCATCGAGCCTAGATACGCCTGAGTCATTTCCACTACCAGTGGGTCGTCGGTCAGTACGGCGTCGCCGGTCTTGCGGCTGCCGTCCGGATTGGTCCAGGACATGCGATAGACCCGGCCCTTGACGCCCGCCACCGTGGCGGTTGCGCCGGTGGCCTTGACCGACTCGATGCTGCCAAACGGGTTTTCATCTTTTAGCTCCTGGCTGGCCATGCCCTGAACCATGGCACTCATGCCCGATAGATCCATGACTTCCATCTCGCCGTCACTCTGGCTGACCATATACATCTTACCGTCGCGGACAAGCATATAGTCGGTCGTATCGCCGATGTCCATGCGCATGGTGTCGGTGTCGTGCCAGGTGATGATGGTGGTTTCCGTTGACTCACCGGTGGGCGTACTTCCTTCGGGTTGACCCATGCTTATTGTGGCCTTGCCGCCGGCTAGTGCCACGCCGGGCAGCGATAACAGCACGATGGCGGCCAGCGGGCCAAGTCGGGTCAGGGGGTGCAGTAATCGAGTCATAGCGTTTTCCTTTATGGCGGGTGGTGAGAGAGTCATCAATCGTTCGGCAGTGGCATGCTGGCGATCGAACACAATTCCTCCTGCTGTAGCTGGCATCTTGTCATGGGGTGTCTTCCCGGTGTTGGCGATTTTGGGCGATGTATCACAGTGTATGTTCCGCATGCAGATGCTGCCCCGTCTGAATGGAGGGGATGAGGCCAACACCTGGTGTGCTCCCACCGCGTCGGCAGCGTTGCAGCTAATACTCCCGTAGGGGTAGGATTTCTTTAGCAATTGAGCATATATCCGGTGACTTTATCGGGAAAAATAGAGGTTGCTATCCGTGCAAAGGCAGAACAATTCAAATCAAACGAACGATGACGCGATTGATGACTCGGTGCGCTGGCGTATTCTGGTAGTGCTGCTGTCTGCTATCTCTATGTCGCTGATTAGCGTCAGTATTGTCAACGTAGCGTTGCCGGCTATCCAAGAGGGCTTGGGTGCGTCGCAGTCCGATTTGCAGTGGGTGCTTTCGGGTTATGCGCTAACCTTCGGGGTGGTGCTGGTCGCGGCGGGTCGCGCCGGTGACATCATGGGGCGCGGGGGCATTTTCATCATCGGCGTGGCGGTATTCACCGCGGCGTCTATTGCTTCCGGGTTTGCGCCGAATGCCACTTGGCTTAACGTTGCCCGGTTTATTCAGGGGGTCGGCTCGGGGCTGCTGAACCCACAGGGTGTGGGCATGATCCAGCAGTATTTTCGCGGCGGCGAGCGCGGGCGGGCATTCGGCTATTTTGGCAGCGCAGTGGGCGTATCGGTGGGCGTTGGCCCCGTTCTTGGCGGCTTGCTGATTGGCATGGGTGGCGTTGATCTTGGTTGGCGCCTCACGTTTTTGGTCAACGTGCCTATCGGCATTGCCACGCTTATCATGGCGTTTGCCTGGTTTCCCAAGCCGCTATTTCGCCATGAGCCGCATGGAGCACTGAGCGTGTCGCATCGCGTGCTGCATATGCTGCGCGCATTGGATCCGGTGGGCGCGGTGCTGCTGGGGCTGGCGGTGTTTGCCATCCTGTTCCCGTTCATGGAGTCGCGAGCCTCGGCGCTTAATTGGCTATGGCTGCCGGTGGGTGTGGCGCTAGTGGCCGCCTGGGTGCGCTGGGAACGGCACTATGCGCGAAGCGGACGCAGCCCGATGGTAGATTTGACTATTTTTTCGACCCAGAGCTTCACCAACGGCACGTTGATTATGACGCTATATTTTATGGGCATGACCAGCATCTGGGTGCTGGTGGCGCTGTATATGCAGCAGGGCGTGGGTAAAACTGCGCTGCAAGCGGGGGCGGTGAGTATACCCGCAGCGTTTATCTCGGCGTTGGCGGCGAACTGGGCGGGAAAGCGAGTAATGAAGTATGGTCGTAAGGTGGTGATTGGCGGGCTATGTTGCGCGCTGGCTGGCCTTGCGCTGTGCATTATGGTGATTTTGCTGCATGACCGAGGATATCTCAGCGTGTGGTGGTTGGTGCCGTCTCTGGTGCTTGTCGGGCTGGCGCAAGGGGCGGTTATCAGCCCTAACCAGACGCTCACGCTTGCCGAAGTGCCGCTGGCGTATGCGGGCAGCTCAGGGGCGGTCATGCAAACCGGCCAGCGGATCGGCACTTCGGTGGGCATTGCTATTATCACGGCCGCCGTTTTCGCCTTATTGAACGTGACGTCGTGGACGGTTGCTGTGGCCAGCGGGTTCGGTCTGATTGGCCTGGTGATAGGCCTAGCGCTTATGGTTGCCGTCAAAGATCAGCGTGATCGGGGGCGCTTTCAGCAATAGCAGGGGCATTAAGGGAGATCCAATGGCCTTTCGTTTTCAACGTCGTATTACGCTTGCGCCGGGCGTCCGGTTAAACCAGAGCAAGCGCGGTGTCAGAGTTGCGGTCTCGGGGCTTGAGGCGCATTTGCGCGCGGGTGAAACGCTTGCCCTTGAATTGAGCGTCGATGAGCAGGGCTACGTCAGCTATTTTTATGCCGATGGCAAGCCTATAAGCGAGGCTGACGCCCGTGCCGTGCGCCGTCATGCAGAAGACACCATACGCGAGCAGCTGCAAGCGTTGTGCGAGCAGCGCAATGCGGCTCTGGAGCGCTTGGGTAATTTGCACCATGATACGCCCGCACCGGCGCTTACCGGCTATATGCCACAGCCGTTTACCGACCCGCCGCCTGCCGTGCCTGTGCCGCGCTCACCGGCGTTGTGGCACTGGCTATGGCCGTGGGCCAAACGTCGTCTGGAGCAGGAAAACACACGGCGCCAGACAACGTTTGATGAAGCCTACCGCCGGTGGGAGTGGCACAAGGCCCAGTTTGATGCCGCCGAGTTTGCCCGCGAGCAGCGCGAGGCGCAGGGCGTCTGGGATGACTTTGAAGACATGGCACAAACGCTGCGCGAACGTCTCGACGAGATTGCCTGGCCGCGTGAAACGCTGATGGATTTCGATCTTGGCGCGGACGAGCGCACCATCGCGGTGGATATCGAGCTGCCCGACGAGGATGCAATGCCCGACCGCGAGTGGACAATGCCCGCCAAGCGGCTAAAGCTCACGCCCAAAAAGCTCAGCGTGACGCGCCAGCGCAAGCTTTACCGTGACCATGTCCACGGCATTGCCTTTCGCGTACTGGGCGCGGTATTTTCCCGCCTGCCCGCGGTTCAGGAGGCGCGGGTATCCGGCTATCGTCAAGTCGTTGATGCGACCACTGGCGGCATGCGGGACCAGTATCTGTACAGCATCAAGGTCAATCGCGAGCGTTGGGAACGTATCGACTTTGACGCGCCTGATCAGGTTGACCCCGTCGCCGCGGTGGAGTTGTTTACTCTGCGCCGCGACATGACCAAAACCGGCATTTTCCGCGATATCGCGCCGTTTAAGCTGGTGTGAATGGGCGAGCCCGAAACGTTGACCGCGGTTACGTTTCCGACATGGTGTCTCCACCACAAATCAGCGCGCCAAGTGCTGCACTCACAACTACTATCTGATGCGTGTAGTCGACGTCCGCCAGATTGAGTTCTAGGCTGCCTACATAGGTAGGATCTGCCGCTTGTGTTGGCGCTGTGCCGGCGTTTGGCTGAGTGGTGATGCGTTCGTTCTCTCTACAATAAGGAAAATAATGATGGAGAAACTTGCACGCAGGCTCGGGCTGAAAACGGACCCTACGATTTTCTTTGTATCAGCGGGCATCATGGTGGTTTTTCTCATCACCCTGCTATTAATCCCTGAGACCATTGAAAAGGCCTTTGGGGAAGGACGCATTTGGATCGTGACTAACCTGGGCTGGTTTTTCATCTTTGGCGTTACCAGCTGGGTGGTGTTCCTGCTGTGGGTGGCGATGAGCCGCTATGGCTCTATCCGCTTGGGTGGCAACGATGCCAAGCCTGACTATGGCAATATTTCATGGTTCACCATGCTGTTTGCCGGCGGTATAGGTACCGTACTGATGTTCTGGGGCGTCGCAGAACCAATTTCGCACTTCTCTAACCCGCCGCATCCCCAGGTCGAGGCGTTTACCGTTGAGGCCGCCGATGACGCTATCGGTTTTGCCATCTATCACCTGGGGTTGCATACCTGGGCGATCTTTACGCTTCCCGGGCTCGCGTTTGCCTATTTTATTTACCGCTATAACCTGCCGATGCGCTACAGCTCGGTGTTTTATCCCTTGATTGGCGAGCGTATCTACGGCCCGCTGGGCAAAACGCTGGATATTTTCGCCGTGCTGGGCACGCTGTTTGGGGTGGCCGTTTCCATCGGCCTGGGTACCCAGCAGATTAACGCCGGGCTGAGTGAGCTGTTCGATATTCCTGATGCAGTAATGCCCAAGGTCGTCATCATTGCGGTTCTGACCACGGTGGCGGTAGGGTCGATTGTGGCCGGGCTGGATGCCGGCGTTAAGCTCTTGTCCAACGTCAACATCGCCATGGCCGTCGGGCTTATGCTTTTTGTGCTATTCACCGGTTCCACGGTGTTCTTGCTGCGCGCCACCATCGAGACGTTCGGCCTGTATATCTCCAACATTGTACCCATGGCGTTCTGGAACGATACGCTAGCGCAGTATCAGCAGGAAAACGGCAGTTGGGGCTGGCAGGGCGACTGGACCGTTTTTTATTGGGCCTGGACCGTCACCTGGTCGCCGTTTATCGGTATTTTCGTGGCGCGTATTTCTCGCGGGCGGACCATTCGTGAGTTTGTTCTGGGCGTGCTGTTTGCACCGTCGATCTTTACGCTGGTCTGGTTTTCTATTTTTGGCTGGTCAGCGATGGAGATTGACGGTATCGGTGCGGATGCCCGTGCGGCACTTGGCGGTCAAGCCGGTGCCTTGTCTGACGCCGTAGCGGATAGCGTCCCGCTGGCGATGTTCGCCTTCTTCGAGCACTTCCCCTTTGCCACCATCATCAAAGGCCTTGCGGTACTGATTGTCGCCATCTTTTTTGCCACGTCGTCGGACTCAGCCTCGCTGGTCGTCGACATGTTGTGCACCGGTACGCCAGAGCCCGGCCCGGTTCGTCAGCGTCTGTTCTGGGGCATCTCTGAAGGGGTGCTGGCCGCCATGTTGATCGTGCTGGCGGGGGAAACCGGCCTGCTGGCGCTGCAGCAAGTGATCACCGTGATTGGCCTGCCCATCTTCATCCTTGCGTTTGTTATGATGTTTGGCCTTTACCGCGGCCTGAGACAGGAAGACATTCAGAAAGCCACGGTGGGCGAGCCGCCGCATACATGACCACCAATGCGTACCTACTACGCTGATTGCCTGCACGGGGCGAGCCAGCACGACGGTACTTGACCTGGGGGTAGCCCACAGGTTGTAAGCTCATTCAGGACAATATTCCCAGCACGCTGACCGCCACGAAGTAAACGGCGCGGGGATGATGAAAGCACACATACGGAGATACGCCATGCGACGCGCATTTACACCGCTGCTTCTGGCCGGACTGACCACACTGGGCGCCACCATGGCTCAGGCGGCGCTGCCGGAAACGGCAACGCTTTACAAAAACCCTGAGTGCCTCTGCTGCGACGGCTACGCTCGCCATCTGGAAGAGCAGGGCGTTGATGTGACCGTCGTCAGCGACGCTGACATGGGCCGCGTCAAACGCCACGCCGG
>Ga0208135_100066_pt1 | contig 100671 bp, 93 predicted proteins | sample AntDeeMetag02WF5_FD_184757 | JGI IMG/M metagenome (GOLD analysis project Ga0208135, IMG submission 184757) | Saline lake microbial communities from Deep Lake, Antarctica - Antarctic Deep Lake Metagenome 02WF5 (SPAdes) (version 2) | ecosystem: Environmental > Aquatic > Non-marine Saline and...
CGAGTGCGACGTCGGCACCGTCGGACGCGAGTGCGCGAGCCGTTTCCCGTCCGATTCCCGCACTCGCGCCGGTAACGATCGCTCCGTTGTCTGCCAGTGGGTTGGTTGCCATCGGTGAGACATTGTCACGGTGATGCTAAACTCTACGTGTTATTGCTGTGGGCGTATACAGAGCCGCGTCGATTTCCTCGGCGATCGTAGAGAATCACGTCGGTGGGTTCGCCGTGTTCGCGTCGCTTCACCGGGTCGATACCGGCCGCCTCGAGCGAGCGTCGAACACGGCTACGTGCGTGCAAGCTGGTCCTGTTCCCCATGGAGTTGAGTACGATGTCCCGCGTCGGAATGCGGTCTCCATGATCGACCATACAGTTCGTTCTCACGAGTTTCTCCGTACCAGTTCCGTGGGTCAAATATGCTTCTCAACGGTGCTTTCCGAATGGCCCCGTTTTCGATCCCGTTCTGCAGACAGGAACGTGGGCCCCTATTCGGTACATAGTCCTCTATCACACGATATCCCACGATAACTATCACAAACGCTAAATATTGGGAAGAACGGAGCCATCTACCCATTTAGAAGTGTATTGTCATCAATCACCAAGGGAAGGGCCGTTCACGGGTATCGAACGCGAGTATCAAGTCCGAACGGAACGACACGAGCGCTCACTACCTCTTGCTCCTCGAGCCATCAGTTATGACGGCGATACAGTGGCTGGAATCACGGTGCGGTCGCGTGGCCCGATCCGCGACGAGAGTCCGTTCAACGCATTCGTCGGGTCGGAAAGCCGACTGGGAACGGAGCCACATACCGAGTGTCGACAGCGGTGGATAGATCGGTGAGTTTCGTCCCACGGAATGAACCGTCACGGAGCCAGCTACCGACGACGCAATTTACAACAATACTACTGGAAAGCAGGTGCTGTGCGAACGGGGCGTGAGTCATCAGAAGGGAAACGATTTTCTTCGTGATATACGATGGTCAACCTGAGATGACACGTCAGGGTCCAGGCGGCCGCGGGAGGTATCTGGAGGCGAAGCCAGAATGAGTGATGCGGTCGAACCAGAGGTGGAATGATAATGAGTGACGCGGTCGAGAACGAACACCAGTGCACGTGCAAAATCGGTCGCGCTATCGATCGGTACGATCTCGACGGACTGAACGGAGAACTCCAGCACCGACGCGATGTCGCGGATGCGAGCCTTCGGACGCTCGCGGAGTATATCAACGAGCGGATCCTCGAGACGGCGCTCGCCGAGGTAGAGACCGATCTAACGGACGTCGCGTACGGGGCAGTTAGCGCCGACGACGCCCTCTCAGCGGTGTATGAAACGCTGACGAGCGACACAGCGCCGGCCGATCGCGAAGCGCGAGTCCGAAAACGCTTCGAACAGAACGGAATCGATATCGAAGAGATCGAGTCCGACTGGGTCACGCATCCCACCGTCCGTTCCCACCTCAACGATTGCCTACAGATCGATACGGCCCGGACGACGAAGATCACGGCCGAATCAGCACGAAATACGATCGAATGGGCGCGAACGAGATGTGCTCGAGTCGTCGAACAGACAATCTCGCGGCTCGTCAGCGCAGGGATCGTCTCGATTCGCGATATCGAAGTCGCCGTCACGATTCAGATAACGTGTTCCGACTGTGGTTCGACGTACCGATTCGGAGAGTTACTCGAGTACGGATCGTGTGCCTGCTCCGCCGACGAAACGACCCCATTGGATCACCGATAGCTCTCCAGCGTTCCCCACCACGTTATCGTGCCGTCCGTTTTCGGCACACGCGACGGATCGCGAGTGCGGACTGAGACTGCTCACCAGCTATAGTAGCCACTGAAACGATTCACACACTGATCGGACAGCTGTCGGTCGATCAGATGTGCAATGACTTTCAGTGGCTACTATAACCATACCCGTGAGTCCGTGTTTACCGGTCGGTCGTGGGTGGAGACAGACGCTTATTGAGTTTACAGCTTGATTCCCATCCCGCTCGGGACGGCGTCATCAAAGGAAACCTGATTTCTGTTCAAAAATGTTTTCGTAACTACCCCTCATACGATGGATATAAATGAGTGAGCTGTGATACAACGAACAATGGAACACTCGAATAGAACCGTACAGAACACGCATGTCGAGGTACCAGTCGAGTTAGCGGTCGAAAACATGGGAGGAATCGATTCGTGCGCTATCGAGTTCCAGAGCGGGGTCAATCTCCTCACCGGACGGAACGCGACCAATCGAACGAGTCTGCTTCGAGCGGTTACCGGCGTTCTCGGTGGAACGAGCGCCACCCTCAAGAGCGACGCGGACGAGGGCCACGTGACGCTCACTATTGGTGATCGGGAGTACTCACGCCGGTACAACCGCACGGAAACCGGCGTTCAGGTGACGGGCGAACCGTACGAGGAAAACAGCGAACTCATCGATCTCTTCATCTCCCTTCTCGAGAACAATCCGGCCCGTCTGGCGGTCGAACGCGGTGACGACCTCCGCGAACTCATCATGCGACCGGTAGATACGACCGAGATCGAACAGCGGATCCAGCGCCTACAACGCGAGCGCGACGAGCTCACCGACACGGTCGATCGCGTCGAGCGGCGCTCGAAACAGCTACCGGCACTCGAGGAACAGCGCCAGACGCTGACAGCGGAACTCGAGTCGCTCGAGGCGGAGATCGAGTCGCTTCGGTCGGCGGTAACCCAGTACGAAGCCGACGCCGAAATGGCGGAGGAAGCCGAGGAGTTGGTCGACAAGCTCGACGAGCGGCGGAAAGAGCGAAGCGAACTCACGGACCAGATCGATCTGGTGACGGCCGAAATCGAGGCCCTCCGGGAGCGGCCCGAGGAACTCCGCGCTGAGCGCGACGAACTCCCCGAACACTCTCAGGCCGATCTGGAAACCGTCCAGGAGGAACTCCGATCGGTCAGAAACCGGAAACGAGAGCTCGAAAATACGGCCGCGGATCTCTCCGCGATCGTCGAATTCAACGAGGACATTCTCTCTGACAGCATCTCGAATCTGCCCGAGGAATCGGCCAGCGACGATCCGGTCGCGGAACTCGCTCCCGAATCGGACCAGGAAGTCACCTGCTGGACCTGCGGAAATCGGGCCGAACGTGGGGCGATAGCCGACCGGCTGGAGAATCTTCGGAACGTCGTTACGGAAAAGCGAACCGACTCCACCGAACTCGAGTCTCGGATCACCGAACTGGAACACGAACAGGAAGCGATTCGAGCGGCGATCGAGGACCGAACCGAACTCGACCGGAAACTCGACGACATCGACCGGAAACTCGAGGCGAAAGTGGAGCGAAAGGAGTCCCTCGAGGAAGAAGCCGAGGCGGTACGCGAAACGATCAGCGAACTCGAGACCAACGTAGCGGACACCGAAGAGTTACGCGACAGTGATCTGTTGGAGACGTACGAGCGAATAAGCGAATTACAGTACGAGCAGGGCCAGACCCAACAGGAGCTAGCGTCCGTTGAAGACGAAATCGAGGAGATCGAATCGTTGCCGGACAAACCGACGCTGCAAGAGCAACTCGACGAGATCCGTCAGGAACTCAACTACGAGCGCGGACGGGTGGCCGAACTCGAGTCCGAATCAGTCTCGAAGTTCAACGAGCATATGGATGAAGTGCTGGACATCCTCAACTACCGAAACATCTCCCGGGTCTGGATCGAGAGAAAAGAAGCGGAAAGCGGGAGTCACGGCTCGGATTCGACGTTCGACCTTCACCTGGTCCGAGAGTCGGACACGGGATCCGTATACGAGGATACGGTCGCGAATCTGAGCGAAAGCGAACGCGAAGTCATCGGTCTGATCGTCGCACTTGCCGGCTATCTCGTCCACGAAGTGTATCAGCACGTCCCGTTCATGCTACTCGATTCCCTCGAGGCGATCGATTCGGACCGTATCGCCGACCTCATCGACTACTTTTCGGAATACGCACCGTATCTCATGGTCGCACTGCTCCCCGAAGACGCATCCGGAATCACGGACAAGTATACGCAGATTACGGCTGCGGAATTGAACTGAACCGAACCCGTTACGGAATTCGTTTCGGAAAAAAGCTACTGCTCCGGTGGTGACGGCTCCCCGGACCGAGACGTAGTGTGGGCGAAACGCACATCGGAGCACCGTCTAACGCAGTACTCTCGGTGCCGTCTATCCGCTGAATGACTCGTACCGCTGCGAAGCGCCGTCTATAGTATGCGTTAGAAATAATTGCTCACTCCTGAACTAGAGTTGAGTAAGCGCGGTGCAGTCGCTGATAGTAACTCGCTGGGGATGTCAGAACCGATTCCTGAGAGGAGGGTGCAGCTATCGTCACCACGCCCGACTGAATTCGATTCCGGCGAATACGTCGGAAACGTGGCGAATGCAGGGTCGTCACGGTCCTCGAGGACAGTGACGACCGATGCCAGGACGGACGGCGCTCCCTCCGGAACGACGACCGAGCTATCTTCGTACCGTTGTATAATTCGAAACAGATATGTTTTGAGTAATCCGCAGTACCATACACCTCGGATCGAGAGAAAAAGTGATCACCGTCCCCGGTGGTCGCGCCCGAGAGAGGCATCCAGCCGCGTTGCCCCAAAAATTCGACAGATGGCCGCGACCTGCACGGAAACAACGTGGCACGCGGCTCGACGTGGACGGATCTCTCGGTTTGATCGACAGAGCCTACTGTGGCGTCCATTTCCCGTCGCTTTTTTCGGGTCCCTCACGAAACGGTTCTCGCTCGTCAACATCAGATTCAGCGGCTGTCAGGCGAGATTTTTGATAGCTCAATCCTGCTTCGTTGAGCAGCCGCCGACAACTCGGAATCGAGTATTCGACGACATAACACTCGTCGAGATATTGCTGGACGAGTACCGGCGTCTACGTCGTCGCAGCGAAACCGACCGCCTCGGGTGATTCGTGGACAGCTTCCTCGAATTTTATTTACTTTCTTCTGATACTTTTTGTTTTCTCTTAGATCAGTGAGTATCAGTTACTGCCTGCTCGAGCGACTCGTCGGTGTCGAGTCGTTTGAGCCAACTGTAAATCGGCCGTCGTTGAACGTCGTACCACTCGGCTAGCGCGGTCTGCGTGAGGCCATTTTGTACGCTATTGCCGCTACTAGCCGTTGTGTCGGTTTCTTGCTTTCCACGTTGTTGAGAGCATCTTGCAATTTCTCGACAGAGATCTCGTCGAGATGATTCACTGTGCTCAGTACCAATATCTGAGTAGAACGTTCTAACGGTACGAGGGACACTACCCGTCGAAGTCTTTCGTCGGGTGGGTGCTCATCGATCTCACGCACGAAGACCTCAGCGCTGAGTACCGGTCGTCACATCTCTGGGGCCCAGATGTACACGGTATGATCGACCGAAAAATACCACCGGCGTCTGTGGTGCGTCTACAAGTCGTCCGAGTCGCTGGAACGAGCGGGTTCCGTTTCGGACTCCTCGATCCGCCCACCGTCGCTGGCTGCGGGTGCGGTCGAATCGCTACTCGGCGCCTGGAAGGAGACATCGGGGCCGAGATATTTCGTCCAGACGACGAGCAGACTCGGGAGGACGAGCACGCTCGCGAGGAACGCGTAGATGATCGTCAGCCCGGTAATGATCCCGAACTGCTGTAGCGGCGGGAGGATGGCGAACGCGAGGACGCCGAAGCCGCCGACGGTCGTTGCGGCGCTACCGAGCAGCGCGCCGCCCGTCCCGGTGACCGTCCGGGACATCGCTTCCCAGACCGATCCCGTCCGTTTCAGTTCCAGGCTGTACCGTTCGCTCATGTGGATGCTGTAGGCGACGCCGAGTCCGACAGTGAGGCTCGTGATCATCCCCGTCATGACGTTAAACGGTATCTCGAGCAGGTACATCGTCCCGAGAATCCACGAGACGCTGAACACGACCGGAAGTAGCGTCACCGCACCGAGAGTTGCACTCCCCTCTCTGATCCGGTAGCTGATCATCAGGAAGGCGAAGACGGCCACGAGCGTAATCAGCAGGCTCTGGATGACCGTATCCATCAGCTGCTTTTGCACGATATCGAACAGGATCGTCTGTCCGGTCGCGGTCGCCTCGAGCCCGTTGCCGTCGATTCCGTCCGCGATGGATCGCATTTCGGTCGTGACGTCGCTCATGGCGGCCGTCCCGCTGGTCGAGATGACCATTCGAACGGCCTCGTAGTCACCACCGGTGGACGAGTCGTCCACCGTGGATTGGGATCCGTCGGATCCCTCACCGTCATCAGTCCGATGAATGACGGCGGCCGCTTCGTCGGGGGCGACCTCGAACAGTTCGTTGTACACCTGCTCGAGGTTCCGATCGGGCACTCCGTCGCCGTCCGTATCGGCCGCGGTGAACGTCGCGTTGAACGACTCGTTCTCGGCGGCAACCCGTTGCATCGTCCGGAGGGGACTCTGGACATCGGCCTCGCCACTCGAGAGGGTGACGGCAACGTCGCTGTCGGCGGTCTCGTTTTCGGCGTCCGAGACCCGCTGTAACGTCTCGGGATCAGTTACATTGCCCTCGATGAGGATCTGTGCCTGGGAATCCTCCCGGACGAAGTTTTTATTGACGAACTCGAGGTTCTCTTTCATCGAGTAGTCGCCGGGCTTGAACGGCTCGGGGAGGTTCTTCGTCCATTCAGGCGGGTCCTCCGCGATGAAGTCCTCCTGATTGAAGCTGGTGTCGACTTGCGTCGCGCCGTACGCACCGCCCGCGCTCACGAGGGCTGCAATCAGGATGATGACGATCGGGATCCGTCGCGCTGCCGTCGAGCCGACCGAGAGCACCTGACTGAATCGACCACCGCCCGTCCCGAACGCACGCTTTTTCCGATCGTAGCCACGGTTCTCGAGGAACTCGTCGAGTTCGGCCTTGAGCGCTGGAACGACGGTGCTGAACACGAGCAGGGCGACCGTGATGCCGACCGCGCTCACGACGCCGAAGTCCTGAATCGGCGGGACCGGGCTCGTGAGGTTCGAGAGGAATCCGATGGCCGTCGTCGCAGTCACTAGCACGAGCGCGATGCCGACGCCGGCCAGCGCCACTCGCATCGATCCTCGAGCGTCATCGTCGCCGTATGCACCACCGTGCTGACGCTGCTCGCGGTGGCGCATGAATATGTGTATCGCGTAGTCGATAGAGAGCCCGATTAACAAAACCGGGACCGCGATGAACATCTGATTGAAGTCGATCCCGGCCCACCCCATGAAGCCGAACGTCCAGACGAGGACGGCGGCGATTCCGAACAGGCCAAGCAGGATATCCAACACATCGCGGTACGCGACGATCAGGGCGACGACGACGAACAACAGCGCGAGCGGACCGACAATCGCGAGGCTATCGCCCATCGAGTTGTTGATCTCTTCGCCCATGATTCCGCCGCCGAAGACGATGACCTCCGATCCGCTCGCCTCGACGTCGTCGTTTGCGATGGACTGCATTGCCAATTGTGCGTCGACGATTGCGTCGGATGCCATTCCGCCCTGACCGCTGTCGCCCTCGGACTGGTGCGTGACCAGCAGCATCGTCGCGTTCGCACTCGTCGAACCCGCCTCGTAGTTCGTCGGCATGAACGCCAGCCCGCTCATCCGGCCGGCGGAATCCTCACTCAGAACGGCACCGAGTGCGCGTTCGTACTCCGTGGCGTTCATCGACTCAAGCGCGTCGATCTGGTCCTGTAGCGTGGGCGACGCGGGGGTCTCCTGGGCCGCCTGTTGTTGACCCGAGCCGTTCTCCTGAGTTGCTTGCTGTTGACCCGAGCCGTTCTCCTGGGCCGCCTGTTGCCCCCCGGAGAGCGACGCGAGCGCGACGAGGTTCGCCGCGCCGACCGTCGGCTGTTCGTCGACGAGCGTCCGATTGATCGTCTCGTTCTCTCGGAACGACTGTTGCAATCGGAGTTGTTCGACCATCGACTCCTGGGAGAGGACGTTTTCGCCCCTGACGATCACTTGTGCCGATGTCGTATTTTCCTGTCCTGTCGTGAAGTTCTCCTCGACGTAGCTCAGTTTCTGGGCTTCCGTCGAATCGCTCTGGAACTGGTCGAGCGACGAGGACTGCTCGATCATGCCGACACCGGCGCCCATGAAGACCGTGAGAACGAGCATGATGGCGATCACGGCCCGACTGTGGGCCATGATCGTCTCGGAGAAGCGGTCGATCCAGCTCATTCGTCGAGCCAGTCCCCGTGAGCCGCGTCTCCGACCGTGTTATTCGAACTGAATGCGAGTCGTTCGCGGAGTCGATGGGCCGATACCCCGATCGATCGCCGTCGGGTCTGCACCGGGCTCATCGCCACCCACTCCGTCTCGGTTCTTCGGTCATCTTGTGACTGACTATTCAGTCAGCCCTTATGAATCTTCTCACTGTCGGACGCTGCACAATGGCTGAAACGGGGGATGAGAGGGTCTCACAAGTACGGAACTGACCATTCAATCAATATTTATAGGTGGCGATAGTATACTGTTTCCAGAATGGGAACTGCTACAGATCCGAATCGGAGTCGGCGTCGCTCCGAAATCGCTATGTGCGGTGCGATTGTGGGCATCCCCGTCACCTCTCTGGCCCCTCTGAAACGAATCGGGTGCACGCAACGCGACGATATCACATCAGTTCGGACAGACAACACGTTACGTCCCGCGCGCGATCGACATCGCCGTGCTCACGAATTCGGCACCGCGCCACAGACCTCGATTCCGTCAGATTTGCGGGCCGGTGTCCGCGGGAATCCGGGATCCGTCCGGTGTCCACCGCTGGCAACCGCACGTTTCGGCGAGAGATGGCTGACAGCGGGGAGGCTAGCAATATGACGCACCCACCACCGTTCCTCGAGGAACCGGACGATACTCGGGACGCGATCATGAAAGCGACATATATCGCGCTCTGTAAACACGGATACAGCGACCTCACGATCCAGCGGATCGGGGACGAGTTCTCGAAGAGCAAGTCGCTGTTGTACCACCACTACGACAGCAAGGACGACCTCCTCCTCGATTTCCTCGAGTTCATGCTGGACCAGCTCGAGGAACAGGTGCCGACCTACCAGGAGGGGGGAGCCGACGACCACATCGAAGAGATCGTCGATAGCACGTTCTCGTTCGGCGAGATGCATCCGAGCACTGATTTCGCGCAAGCCCTCGTCGAACTCCGAACGCAGGCCGCACACGACGAGGACTACCGCGAGTATTTCACCCGGAGCGACCGGTTCGTCAGAAAACATATCGTCCACACGATCCGCTCGGGTATCGAACAGGGCGTTTTTCAGGAGGTGGATCCACAGGAAACGGCAGCGCTCTTCCAGATCGTGTTCTCCGGAACGATGACCCAGCGCGTAACCAGTAACGACGACGTCTTCGACGACGCCCGCGCCGAATTCGAGCGATACGTGCGAAACTGCCTCCTCGAAGTGGAGTGAGACGGCGAGCAAACGACTCTAGTAACAACTGCAACTAGTTACACACTGATCGCACAGTCCGCGGTTCTCGATCGCGGTGCTCGCTCACGGCTCGCTTTGCTCGCCGTTCGCATTCCCGCGGTTCTCGCTCACTCCGTTCGCTCACGGCTCGCTTCGCTCACCGTTCGCATTCCCGCGGTTCTCGCTCACTACGTTCGCTCCGAACCGCGTTCGCTCCGAACCGCGCTACTGTCGTGCGATTAGGTGTGCAGTGACTTGCAGTGGCTACTATAGATTCTCTACAAGCTCCTCGAGACGTTCGCAACGTCATTTCCGACCCACGAGCCGAGGTAGTTTGCGTTCCCGTTACGTTCCCTTGAGGAGATGTGTCACGCCGACGGTTTCGGCGATGATCCACGTGACGAACAAGCCGTAGGCCAGGAGTAGCACGACGGACTCCCGCTTCGTAACCGAGAGACCAGTACGTAAAAACGTGAATAAGAGAACGGTGGCCAGGGTCAGGACTCCGAGCATCGGGACGGCCACCGCGAAATCGACGGATACACTCCCGACGATGAGAACGCCGATCGGAATCGCGACCAGGAGGTCGAACGTGTTCGATCCGAGCACGTTCCCGAGACTCGTGATCCCCTTGTCCGCCTTGGCAGACCGGACGCTCACGAGCGTGTCCGGAAGGCTCGTCGCCGCCGCGATGATGGTGATACCGGCGAGGAACTCGGGGATACCGAACGTCTGGCTGAGCGATTCGACGCCACCGACCAGCTGTTCGACGGCCACGAGGATGACGAGTAAGCCGACAGCGAGTGTTCCCCACTCGTGGCCGACGGAAATCCCAGTTGGTGCGTCTTCGGCCTCGTGGTCGCTGACATCTTGCCACTGGATGAAGAGATACAACCCGTAGAGGAGGAGGGGGAGAAGCGCTAACGGACGCGTGAGCTGTCCGGTAAGTTCGGGACCGTCGGGAACGGGAACGTAAATTACGGCGAGTGCGAAGGTGATGATCAGCGTGGCAACGGCGATCATGTAGAACTGTGCTTCCTTGTACACGATGGTCCGGTTCGTGTCTAGGTCGCCGTCCGTCGCGATCCCGGAGAGTGCGGGGATGACGAGAATGTTGAAAATAGCGGAACCGACGATCGCCCCGATACCCATGTTGAACGTTCCGGCAAGCGCCGTGAAGACGACGCTCGACAACTCTGGAAAGCTCGAGCCGATAGCGACGACGATTGACCCCTGGACGACCGCTGGCAATCCGTAGTATGCCGAGAGGCGTTCCGCTGACTCCTCGAGCCAGCTACTGCCAACCCAGATGAGGCCAGATGCAACGACGATGACGAGCCCATTGACAACGGGCACGTCCGGGAGTACACCACCGAGGGCCATTGCCCGTCGATACCCACTCGAGTCCTTTTAATTATTCTATGGATCGATACCGCGCTTCCGTCGTGCGGTCGGGTCTGCAGTGACTGTCAGTTGGACCTATAGTAGCTACTGGAACGATTCACACACTGATCGGACAGCTGTCGTTCGATCAGGCGTACAATGACTGTCAGTGACTACTATAGAGACCGGTTTCCCGAGCGTCTCGGATCGAATTCCGGTCGGTGTTCCGGCGACGAGAGACAACGTTTACTACTAACTAATCATTCAGTTAGTGTATGGCGTCTCGTCTACAGACACCGGTGACCGCCGGACGGATACCGACGGGAGGGCGATATCAGTGAGTCGGACGCGAGACTGGGGGCTTCTCGGTCGGATGGCCCTGACAGGCGGGCTCCTCTTCGTCGTCTACCTGCTGTTCGCCGTCGGTATCGTCCGGGTATTGGGTGGTGGGCCGATATTCACGCTCCTACTGCTCGGCGGGTTCTCCCTGATCCAGTACTTCTACAGCGATACGCTCGCGCTCCGGAGCATGGGTGCACGCGAGGTCTCGGAGACCGACTATCCAGCGCTTCACGGTACGGTAACCCGTCTCTCACAGCAGGCCGACGTCCCGAAACCGACCGTGGCCGTCGCCGACAACGCCGTCCCCAACGCCTTCGCCACCGGCCGGAATCAACGCAACGCGGCCGTCTGCGTGACCACCGGTCTCCTCGAGTCCCTCGAGGGAAACGAACTCGAGGGCGTCCTCGCTCACGAGTTCGCGCACATCAAACACCGCGACGTCGCGGTGATGACGATCGCGTCGTTCTTCTCGACGGTCGCCTTCATGGTCGTGCGGTGGGGCTGGTGGTTCGGCGGCGGTCACAATACCGACGATGCGCCACCGGTCTGGGTCGCGATCGTCGTTTCGATGCTCGTCTGGGTCATCAGTTTCTTCCTGACGCGGGCGCTGTCGCGGTATCGCGAGTTCGCCGCCGACCGCGGTGCGGCCGCGATTACCGGACGGCCAGCCGCGCTCGCGTCCGCCCTCATGAAGATCTCCGGTCGGATGGACGACGTGCCGGAGGACGACCTCCGCGAACAGGCGGAGATGAACGCGTTCTTCATCGTTCCGATACGCACAGGGGTCATCGCTCGGCTGGCTCGCACCCATCCGCCGACGGAGAAACGGCTCGAGCGTCTCCGTCGACTCGAGCGAGAGACGGAAACGGTACGACTGACATGACGAGTCGGAGTGACCGAACGCGGCTCGCGCTCATCGTCTGGGGCGTCCTCGTCTCGCAGGTGTTCCTCTATCCCGGCCTCGAGGATACGGTCGCCGCGCTGGGCGGCGGTGACGAGATTCTCGCCGGGACGTGGTTTCTCGTCGCCGAGTTCGGTGCGTTCGTCGGCTGTGCCGTGGTGTGGGGACTCGCGAGCGATGCGCTCGGACGCCGGACACCGCTCGTCGTCCTCGGTGCCATCGGCGGCGCCGCGAGTTACGTTGCGGTCGCGCTGGTGCCACAGGTGGGGCTCGGGTTCGGTGCCGTGTTGCTGTTACGGGTCGTCGGCGGCGCTTTCACGATCGGTGCGTTCTCGCTGTCGATCACGATGTTGATGGACCTCTCGGGCGGTCACGGGCGGAACATGGGCGCAGCGGGGACAGCGATCGGACTCGGCGCGGCACTCGGGTCGGTCGTCGGCGGTCAGTTCGCGACAATCGATCCGCTCGCGCCGCTGTACGGCGGTGCGGTGATTCTCGTCGGTGCCGCCGTCCTCGCTGCGACGATTCCCGACCGCAGCCCCGGCGACGGACGGCCCGTCGGCACGCTTGTCGAGCGCGTTCGCACGCGCCCAACCTTGCTCGTGCCGTTCGCGTTCGGCTACATCGACCGGCTGACCGCGGGCTTTTTCGCGTTAACCGGCGTCGCCTATTTCCGGGATACGTTCGGTCTCGACGCTGCACAGGCGGGGCTCACGCTGGCGCTCTTTTTCGTTCCGTTTGCCGTGTTGCAGTACCCCGCTGGGTCGTTGTCGGATCGAATCGGGCGGTTTCTTCCGGTCGTCATCGGATCGCTGTGTTACGGCGTGATGATCATCGCGGTCGGACTCGCGCCCACCGCCGCACTCGCCGCTGGACTGATGGTCGTCGTCGGCGTCTGCGGGGCGTTCGTCTCGCCGACGACGATGGCGCTGGTCACTGACATCGTGCCGGCGTCGGAGCGTGGTGCCGCAATGGGCGGCTTCAATGTGTTCGGCAGCCTCGGAATGCTGAGCGGCTTTCTCGTCGGCGGCATCATCGCGGACCTCTACGGCTATCTCCCGGCGTTTCTCGCCGCGGGCGGTCTCGAGATCGCGATTGCCGTCCTCGCGTCTCGAGTGGTCAGGCGAATCGGTCCGCAGCGGTACGACTCTACACTGGGTGTCGTCGAGCGGTGAGCGAAGCCGTTCGAAGGGGAGCCGAAAGGGAGAAGGCTTATTGCTGACTAACCGATTAGTCAATACATGGCCCAGTCGCTACCACAGAAACGACCGTGGTTTGCAGCGCTTCTCGCAGCGTTGGCTACCGGTCTCGGCCACCTCTATCTCCGCCGGTGGGGTCGCGGGATCGGATGGCTCGTTGCCTCCTTCGGTGCGAGTGTACTGTTCGTCGATCCGGCGGCGGTCGATGCGTTTCTGACCGGGAACTGGACTCCCGGAACGCTGCTGGCGGTCACACCGATGTTCATCGTCATCGGACTCAGCGTCGTCGACGCGTATCGGATCGCGCAGCGACAGAACGCTGCCGCCAGTTCGTCCGATGACGCCGACGAAAGCGCGGTCGCCTGTCCCCACTGCGGACACGACCTCGATCCGGAACTCGAGTTCTGTCACTGGTGTACGAATTCCGTCGAGGACGTCGACCGGATGCGTCAGAACAGCAGTGAGTAGACCCCGCTAGCCGCGCTGTGACCCGTCTCCTCGACGGTCGTTCACCAGCACGTTCGCCACGTACTCGTCGGCGATCCGCCTCGCCGTCGTCAGTGCACGCTCCTCGTCTAGCACGACTGCGCGAGTGCGGGCGCCGTCGACGATCGTCATGAGCGCTCGCGCCTCGTGTTCGGCGTCGACAGCTGCGAACACGCCCTCGTCGATCCCGTGGTCGATCACCGTCTGAAGCATGTACCGGACGTACTCGTCGTTCTGCCGAAACCGTTCGCGAAACCGTTTCTTGTACGGTGCCTGACTACGCATTTCCAGTATCGCGACGAGCAGATCCAGGTGGTCCTCGGGGTCGACGAGCAGTTTGTCGAGTAGCAACTCGAGTCGCTGTTCGGGGTCCGTCGTTTCGACCTCGTGGACTGCATCCTTGAACTGCTCGAGGATGTAGTCCAGAAACGCCGCGAGTAGATCCTCTTTCGTATCGTAGTGATAGTGGATCGCCGCGGTCGACTTCCCGTATTCGTCGGCGATCCGTTGGATCGTGAGATCGGCGTATCCGTGCTCTCGAAGCGCACGGTACGTAGCCCGCATGATTGCCTCGTTTGGGTCAGAGACTGTCTCTGTCGACGGATCAGCCATCGTATCGATACTCACGTAGGCGAGGGATAACAGTTTTGACCCACTCGTCAGGATGAATCGTTTCGGTATCTCCTCGATCGCCGCCGACTGAACGAACGCGAAACGAAGCGATAGTTTCGGACCGATCCTGTTTCCGAACGCTTTTGACTAACTAGTCAGTAAGTAACCGTATCGACCGATATGAACGACGAACCAACCAGTGAAATCCTGGACGCAATATATCATGCCCTCTGCAAGCACGGGTACGCTGCACTCACGTTGCAGCATATCGCCGATGAATCCGCGATGAGTAAAGCATCTATCCACTACTACTACGATAGCAAGAACGAACTGTTCGTTGCGTTTCTTGACTTTCTCTACGACCGGTATACGACCCAGATAGATTCGACTGCCAGGGACTCTCCCCGAGAACATCTCCGCTCACTACTCGAGGTGTTGCTCACTGATGAGGAGGACACGCCCGGGACGGAGTTCCGCACTGCAATGCTCGAAGTGACGGCACAGGCTCCGTACGACGACAAAATCCGGGACCGACTCGTCGAATTCGGCGACTATCTCTTCGAACGGTTACGAGAGATTATCTCGGCTGGAGTCAACGCCGGCGAATTCAACGAAAGCGTTGCTCCGGAACGTATTGCTGAGATACTTACGGCAATAATTACGGGGTCTCACACGCGTCAAGTCGCGATTAATCACTCCACAGATCGACTCTACGAAACCATTACGACGAACGTCGAGACGCAGTTACTGACCAGCGCGGTAGCGAGGGAAGAGCAATGACGGGCATTCGACGTCGCATCAGTTCGCTCTTCAAAGGGCGTGAGGAGTTCGACCTCACGTCGGGCGACATCGGAAAACCGCTCTTCTTCCTGTCGATGCCGATCGTCGTCACGAACCTCTTTCAGACCGCGTACAATCTCGCGGATACGTTCTGGCTCGGTCAGTACAGCACGGACGCGCTCGCGGCGATCAGCTTCGCGTTCCCGATGGTGTTTCTACTGATCTCGCTCGGAATGGGCATCTCAGTCGCCGGAAGCGTTCTCGTCGCCCAGTATACGGGTGCTAGCGAGGAGACGGAAGCCGAATACGCCGCGTCACAGACGATGACATTCGCCGGCATCGCGTCGGTCATCCTCGGCGTTGTCGGCTATCTCTTCGTCGGAGATTTCCTCGGGTTCATGGGGGCGTCTCCCGACGTGCTCCCGATAGCCTCGAGTTACATGCAAGTCATCTCACTGGGCCTCCTGTTCATGTTCGGGTTCGCCGTGTTCGTCGCGCTCATGCGAGGCTACGGAGACACGATCACGCCGATGCTGGTCATGTTCGGCTCGGTGGTTCTCAACATCATCATCGACCCGTTCCTGATCTTCGGGTGGACGGTCGTCGAGAACGCACCGCTCGTGGGGACGATTGCCTTCCCCGAACTCGGAATCGAAGGCGCTGCGATCGCGACGGTGTTCTCGCGCGCGCTGGCGCTGGTCGTCGGCCTCGCGATCATGTTTCGCGGCGAGCGCGGCGTCCAGATCAACCTCCGTGACATGGTGCCCGATTTCACCTATCTCCGCCGCCTCGCCCGAATCGGCGTCCCCGCCTCGATCGAGGGGACGGGACGAGCCGTGTCGATGAACCTGCTGTTGTTCATCGTCGCGTTCTTCCCCGATACAGTCGTCGCCGCGTACGGGATCGGCACGCGCGTCTTCTCGGTCGTCTTCCTGCCCGCGATCGCGGTCGCCCGCGGCGTCGAGACGATGACCGGACAGAACATCGGTGCGGACAAGCCCGATCGGGCCGAGCAGGCGACGGCGCTCGCAGCGAAGGCCCTCTTCGGTATCCTCACGGGTGCGGGAGTTCTCATCTGGTTCGGTGCGGCACCTATCGCCGACCTGTTCACGACGGATCCCGAAGTGGTCGAAATCTCCACGGAGTTTCTGCGATACGTCGCGCTGACGTTCGGGTTCATCGGAATTATGCGGGCGTACACGGGTAGTTTCCGCGGTGCCGGGAAGACGCTCACTGCAGCAGCGATCTCCGTGCTGATGCTCGGGTTCATCCGCTTCCCGATCGCGTGGGTTTTCGCCAGTTCGATCGGCGAATCCGGCATCTGGCTCTCGTTTGCCGTCTCTAACGTCGCCGGTGCGGCCATCGCGTACGCGTGGTATCAGCGCGGGACCTGGCGAGCGGGAGATCTGACCGAATCGGACGTCGGCATCGATGAGACCAGTGTCGAGGTCCCGACAACGGACGACTAAGGACGATGGCTCACAAACTCTCACTCACTGACCGACGGACCGAAATCGACACCCGACTCGAGCGGGCGCTCGACGGGACAGAAAGCGGCCGGTTAGCTCCCGCCTCGACGGCAGTTCTGGAGCGTGATACTCGGTGGTACGGGCAACTGGTAGCCCTCTCTCACAACTCTCTGGCGACGACGGCGGATCGAGCGGTGGCGGTTCCCGCAGCGACAGCAATCGAACTGCTTCGCGGATACCTTCGGCTTCGCGAGGAACTGATACACCAACTCGACAACGAGGCCACTGACTCGTTGCAGCGGGAGGTGACGCCCGCATTGCTGGCCTCGGATTACCTCTATACGTCGGCGTATTCCACGCTCGGAACCCTCACCGCGGATCGCATCGCGGAGTGCGTCGAAGAACTCACGACCGTCTCGGAGTCGATCATCGAGGCGTTGGGAAGCGACTGTCTGCAGTCACCACCGTCGCCGTCCGAGTACTGCTCGGCTATCGATAACACTGCCGGCGCGCTCGGTCGAGGGGCTGCTGTCATCGGTGCAACGCTGGCGGGTATCGACAGCCCAGACGGCGACCACTTTGCGACACTGGGGAGTGGATTCGGCACGGTCTGGAAGATACAGGACATCCTCGCTTCTGATGGTCTCTCTGTCCGGACAGGGACAACACTCACTGAACGCCGACTCCGCCAGCACGCGAACCGACGCCTCCGAGAAACGGATCGCGCGCTCCGACAGCTTTCGTCCGCTGTCGACGTCCCCTCCTTGCGAGCGTTCGGTGCGGAAACTGTGTCGGAGCGTATAGCAGGTCGCAGCAGCGACGAATCGTAGCAACAGCGACTGATCACAGCGGCCAGTACGAGTGAGTGGTCGCAACGAAGCAGCGCCGCGTGATACGGCCTCTCTCGAGTCGGCACCAGCGAAATACGACGACTCTCGTTCGCGCCTGGTCGTGCTTCTCACTCTCGAACGCCGCGTCTGGAACTCTCCGTCCGCTGCAAACTGGTGTGTTCACGGTGTGCAAAATTGAGTCCACCTCGCTCCCACGAACAGCCGCCATCGCCCGATACTCGTACTACCGGCGAACAGCGACTACCGGGTCGGTTACTGCAGGCTCGGATTCGAGCCGGTGGTCGAACCAACGGTGCCCTGATCGAACGTCGTCCCGGTGATCGATTTCAGCCGGTCGACCAGCGAGTCCTTCTTCGGTTCGCCCATGAGGGCGACGTCGAGGACCTCACTGATGTTCGAACAGGGGATGATATCGACCATCTCCTCGTACTCGTCCTCGATCATCACGTCCTGCTCGTTCGCTTCGGGGATGATGACCGTGGTGCAGCCGGCCTTCGCGGCGGCCTCGATCTTGTGAGTGACCCCGCCAACTGGCAGTACGTCGCCGCGCACGGAGAGCGAACCGGTCATCGCGATCGACTGGTCGACCGGGATGTCCTCGAGTGCGCTGATGACGGCGGCCGCAACCGTAATCGAGGCGGAGTCGCCGTCGACACCGCCTTCGCCGGCCTGGACGAACTGGATGTGGACGTCCTTCTCCGAGAGATCGACATCGGAGAACTTCTTGATGATCGCGGAGACGTTCTGGACCGACTCCTCGGCCATCTCTTGCAGTTTGCCGGTCGCGATCACCTGACCGCCGCCCTGTGCGGGCGCGATCTCGGCCATCACGGGGAGCATAATACCCGAATCCTCGCCCATGACGGCGAGGCCGTTGACGCGGCCCTCGACGCCGCCGTCGTTGACCTGTAGCTCGTAGTCCTTGCGGCGCTCGATGTAGTCGTCGGCGAGCTGTTGCTCGATCGAGCGCGAGCGGTCTTTGGCTCGAAGAACGTCGTCTCGAGTGGTGTACTCACGATCCTCGGCGCGGGCGATGTCCCCCGCGACACGGACCAGCCCGCCGAGGGTACGGAAGTGCAGCGTTAAGTGATTCTTCCGACCCGAGCGCCGCTTGGCCTCGAGGAGGATCTCCTCGACGGCGTCGTCGGTGAAGTGGGGGAGGCGGCCGTCGCGTTCGACCTCCTGGGCGATGAAGCGGGCGTATTTGCGCCGCATTTTGGGGGTGTCTTCGATGGTGTCGTCCATGTAGACCTCGTAGCCGTACCCCTTGATCCGGTTGCGGAGCGCGGGGTGCATGTTCTCCATGGCGTCGAGGTTCCCCGCGGCGACCATGATGAAGTCACAGGAGACGGGTTCGGTCTGGACCATCGCGCCCGAGGAGCGCTCGGACTGGCCCGTAATGGAGAACTCGCCTTCCTGAATCGCGGTCATCAGCTTCTGCTGGGTCCGGATGTCAAGCGTGTTAATCTCGTCGAGGAACAACACGCCCTTGTTGGACTTGTGGATCGAACCGGGTTCGACCCGCTCATGACTCGGAGTCCCCATGCCGCCGGACTGGAACGGGTCGTGGCGGACATCGCCCAGCAGCGCGCCGGCGTGGGCACCGGTCGCGTCCTCGAAGGGCGCGACGCGCTGCTCGCCGTTGTTGACGAGCAGGTTCGGCACCATCGCATCCCCACCCTTGCCCATGGTCCGAAAGATCAGCCAGATGACCCCCGCTGCAAGAAAGCCGAGCAGGAGGGGACCGACGAAGATGGCGTAGCCGATGATGGCGGCGATGATGACCCACATCAGGATCGAGCGCCGCCGGTTGTGCTTGTTCGCCTCTTCTCTGTGAGCGTCGACGATCTGCTCCCCTTTTCCGGCAGGGACGGTCCGTACTTTCGGCTCGTTGTCGTCGTCCGGGTTGGGATAGACTAAGACGTCCTGCAGGTCTTCCTGCGGAAGCAGTTGGCTCATCGCCTTCGCCAGCATCGACTTGCCGGTCCCCGGCGAGCCGATCATCATGACGTGGCGGCGCTGCTTCGCCGCTTTGATAATTATATCTCGTGCTTCGTCCTGACCGATGACCTGATCGACGAGTCGATCGGGGACTTCGATGTCCTCCGTCGAGTCAATCTTCAGACCGCCCAGCAGGTCGTCCTCGGCGATCTCCTCGTCGACCTCGACGCCGGGATCGACTTCGACCGTGCTCCCCAGATCGTCGACGGTCTCGATCTCGTCTCTCTCCTCCTCGTCGGACGACGACTCGAACTCGTCGATCGGATCGTCGACGTCGGGACGACGGTCGCCGTCTTCCTCGAGCGGCGACTGATCTCCCTGACGCTCGGGCCGTTCCTCGTCGGCGGTGTCCGAAGCGTCTTTGGGAGAGTCATCAACGTCTGTATTGTTACTCATAGAACTCGATTCAGTATCGAAGACGAGGGGATTGCGACAGATATACTTTCTCCATATGGTAGCTAGTCGCAGTTGCGTCTATCGTGGAATACAACGGTTGTCGCCGGCAAACGGGCCGCCGATGGTGACTCCGTGTTCCGTCTGTGGGAAATCGGAGAGACGAACACCGAGGCGAGATCGTGCGAACGGGCGAGCGATACGGTTCCACTAACCGAACCGTTATCCCTCGTAGTCACCGAGATCAGATATGGAACTCTCTGCCGTAGATCTGTCTCCAGTTCCCGACGACGGCACCGCGACCGATGCCTACGCGAACACCGTTGAAGCCGCACAGCAGGCCGAGCGACTCGGATACTCGCGGTTCTGGGTCGCCGAACACCACGGAATGGCGAACAGGATCGCGGGGACGACGCCCGAAGTGTTGCTCGGGCACCTTGCCGCCGAAACCGACTCGATCCGTCTCGGCTCGGGGGCGGTGTTGCTCAACCACTACAGCCCGTTCAAGGTTGCCGAACAGTTCGGCGCGCTGGACGCGCTCGCACCGGGTCGCATCGACGCGGGTCTCGGGCGGGCGAACGGGTCGCCGGCCGCCGACCGCGCCCTCGAGACGGACCGACGCGTGCAGAATCCCGACGACGACCACGCCGAGAAAATCGAGGCCGTCATCGATCACCTCTACGACGACTATCCCGAGGGACACGCCTACAGCGACCTCGAGCTCCCGCGCTCCGGCGAGGCCGAACCGGTGCCGTGGGTGCTCGGCTCGAGTCCCTCCAGCGCGGCTATCGCGGGCGAACTCGGCTTGCGGTACTGTTTCGCGGCATTCATTCGGCCGCAGTTCGCCGCGCGGTCGCTCGAGGAGTATCGCGAGCAGTTCCAGCCGTCACGGCTGGCCGACGGCATCGACGAGCCCCAGGGGATGATCGCGGTGAACGCGGTCTGTGCCGAGACCGACGAGGAAGCGGCGCGGATACGAGCGGTGGCCGAGGCGTCGTTCAAGCGGATGCAACGCGGAGAGGTTGGCACCACACCGTCCATCGAGGAGGCCATCGACGAACTCGGTGGCGTCCCCGAGCCAACGCCTGCAACGCTCGGTCCCGACGAGTGGCCACGCGCCATTTCCGGCGATCCGGACACGCTTGCGGGCCTGTTGGAGCAACTTGTCGATCGCGTCGGCGTCGACGAAGTGATGATCCAACACGTCGTCGCCGACCATGACGACGCGCTCCGCTCTCACGAATTGCTTGCCGATGGCGTCGGCCTCACGTCTCGCTGATCGGGGCTGCCAGTGTCGGAGACCGCCGTCGGGATTCACGACTTTCAGCGGAGCGTCTCCTCCCGGTGAACCGCTCCCCCGGACTTTCCGTCCCAGCGACTAGCAGCCGCCGGTATTCCCGCCAAACGACCGGTTTGCCTTTTCGCGTACCGGCTCCAGAGTGGTGAACGAACGATCGTTCACGAGTATCGACACCCACGAACGAACTCGAGCGACGGGAGCAGGGCATCGCTAGAACGACTACTCGACACGAAACCTATTATAGTTACTAGTAGGCAATTATGTATCCGATAGTGGTTATTTATGGGGGCACTCCCCGAGAACGGAGTATGGGACGGAACGTGGTTTCCCGGTCGGCGATTCAGGCCCGAAAACGGGCTATCGTCAAAACGCTCTGCTATCGGCTGTTCATGATGCTGATCACGATACTCGTCGCGTGGTTGATCGTCGGTGACGTGAGCGCCGCGATAAATATCGGCCTCATAACTAATCTACTGAAGACGGGGACGTACTACGTCTATGAGCGGACATGGGACCACATCACGTGGGGGATACTGCCTGACTCGTGATCTCCGTCGGGTCCTCGTTCTTCATGCCACTCGGCGTCTGGGCCGATGAAAGTACTCGATCCATTCTCAGATTTGGCCGATTCGGAACCGCGCGAAGCGGTTCATCGGAGGCGGGGACGAGCGGCGTCTCTGTCGCCGAGCAATGGCGCCGTTCGGAGTAGATTCTTTCAGTAGATGCATCGCTCTGCAACCACCGTTCGGCGGTTATCGAATCCCGTCCCTATAATGATCTAAAACAGATGCTTCCTCTATTTAGTAATAGATATTATGTGTTTGTCAGTGTGCCAGTTTTCATGCGTGTCGTCTCGAAATCGGAGTTCGTGACAATGGGTACAATGTTGGGTCGGGATGTGGACTCGACGGGGAATGCGGCGACTGTGCTGTCATGTTTCCGTTTGAATGCAGTGAGACGAGAGATGTAGTGGTATCTCTCGAGACGGGAAACGTCGAATTCGGGGGAGCACGCTGGGTCCGGGATCGATGGGAGCATACAGCCGGTCGCGCTGAGTGTCGAGTCGGATTGCAGTTTCATCGGCCGAAACGTAATTCAGTTGCTTCCGTCGATCGGTCGTCGGTCAGCGTTCTGTCCCGATTTTGGCTCGTCGACTCCGCCCGATCGATACCGAAACCTCTGAAACAGAGATAGTATTAGAACGCGGTACTATGGACGGGTGAAGCGGGATACTCGATCGAACGAGTTCGCGCGGTGTCGCTTCGCGCGCCACGGAGTGCGATCACTCGCGGAACGGGAGTCGACAGAGCGATGACGGGCCGACGTGTGGCCGAATGGGAGTCGAGACCGATATCGTGAGGGATATTCGCGAATATTGTGGCGTCGATAGAACACGTTCCCGAGTCCGACAGTGACTCCGCGGTCTCTCTGACAGCCAGTAGTGATGCCGTCGTCGCGCTACACAATCGGATCGACTATTTCAATGTCGTGGACGAACAGTAGACTTTGCTCGAGAACGCGTCCCGTTTCCACAAAGAGTACCAGATTTAGTTGTAGGTATGGCAAATATGGCCGCCATCAGGATATTAACTGCCGTAATCGGCTATGGAGAACGTGTATGCTTGACGCTCCGTTACACACTGGTGCACAGCACCCCGACCTCCTCTGGATACTCGTCCCGAGTTTCCTCTCGTTCGTGGCGGGCCTCGGACTCGGTTCGGTCTCGGACCGGTTGCGCAATTGGCTCCGTCCACAGCGAGACGCCGCGAACAACTGACTGTTACCAATGATGAGTACACGTGTTATTACGATCTCCGGTACCGCGCCCGGAGTGATCGAGGAATGAGCGAGTTCGTTCCGGGGGAGTTGCTCCCGGCCGACGAGCCGGTGACGATAAACGAGGGACGGTCGACGACGACGGTCACGGTCGAGAACACCGGCGACCGGCCCGCACAGGTCGGCTCACACTTTCACTTCTTCGAGGCGAACCCGGGACTCGAGTTCGATCGCGAGGCCGCGTACGGAACTCGACTGGATATTCCGGCGGGCACGGCCGTTCGATTCGAGCCCGGCTGCGAACGCGAGGTCGATCTCGTCGATATCGGCGGCGACCGAATCGTTCACGGGATGGGCGGCCTGGTCGGCGGCGAACTCGACGACGAGGACGTGAGGGCTCGAGCGCTCGAGCGCGCTCGAGAGCGGGGCTATATCGCGGAGGCGGACGAATGAGCCGGGACCTCCCGCGCAGGGAGTATACGGAACTGTTCGGCGCGACCGAGGGCGACCGGCTTCGGCTGGGCGATACGAACCTGTTCGCGAAGATCGAGACCGACTACGGCGTCCCCGGCGAGGAGGCGGTCTTCGGCGGCGGGAAGACGATGCGCGACGGGATGGGAATGCAATCCGGCACGACGCAGGCCGAAGGGACCCTCGACTGGGTCTTTACGAACGTCGTGATCATCGATCCCGTGCTGGGCGTCTGCAAAGGCGACATCGGCGTCCGCAACGGGACGATCGTCGGCGTCGGAAAGGCGGGCAACCCGGACACGATGGACGGCGTCGACATGGTGATCGGGCAGAGCACCGATACCATCCCCGCCGACGGGCTGATCGCGACGCCCGGGGCGCTCGACATCCACGTCCACTTCAACAGCCCGCAGCTGGTCGACCACGCGCTCGCCTCGGGCGTGACGACGATGCTCGGGGGCGGGTTCGGCGGCGGTGCGACCACCTGTACGCCCGGCCCGCGGAACATCCAGCGGTTCCTGCAGGCCGCCGAGGACTGGCCCGTCAACGTCGGCTTCTACGCGAAGGGCAACAGCAGTCGACCGGAATCGCTGCGCGAGCAGGTCGAGGCGGGCGCCTGCGGGATGAAACTCCACGAGGACTGGGGGTCGACGCCCGCGGCGATCGACACCTGCCTCGAGGTAGCCGACGAGGAGGATGTCCAGGTCTGTATCCACACGGACACCCTGAACGAGTCGGGGTTCGTCGAGGACACCTTCGACGCCATCGACGGCCGCGCGATCCACACGTTCCACATCGAGGGCGCCGGCGGCGGCCACGCGCCCGACGTGCTCGAACTGATTGGCCACGAGCACATGCTGCCGTCGTCGACGAACCCGTCGATGCCCTACACCGAGAACACGTTCGACGAACACCTCGATATGGTGATGGTTTGTCATCACCTCAACCCGGACGTCCCCGAGGACGTCGCCTTCGCCGAGTCGCGCATCCGCGCGGAGACGCTCGGCGCGGAGGACGTCCTCCACGACACCGGCGCCATCTCGATGATGACCACCGACTCGCAGGCGATGGGCCGGATGGCTGAGATGGTGTGTCGAACGTGGCAGACAGCCCACAAGATGAAAGCCCAGCGCGGCCCGCTCGAGGCCGACGAGGGAACCGAGGCCGACAACGCGCGAATCGAGCGCTACGTCGCCAAGTACACGATCAACCCGGCGATCACGGCTGGAATCGACGACTACGTCGGCTCGCTCGAGCCCGGAACACTCGCGGACATCGTGCTGTGGGATCCGGCCTTCTTCGGTATCAAGCCGGAAGTCGTTATCAAGGGTGGCTTCCCGGTCTGGTCCCAGATGGGCGAGGCCAACGGCTCGCTGATGACCTGCGAGCCCGTGATCGGTCGCGAACGCGCCGGCGCACAGGGGCGAGCGAAACACGGCCTCTCGGTGACGTTCGTCAGCGAGGCCGCCTACGAGAACGAGGTCGGCGACGCCTACGACCTCAAGACGCCCGTACGGCCGGTCAGCGGCACGCGATCGGTCCGAAAGTCGGATATGCTGCACAACGATCACTGCCCGGACGACATCGAAATCGACGCGCAGACGTTCGAGGTTGAGGTGGACGGCGAACACGTCACCTGTGACCCGGCCGACGATGTCCCGCTGGCACAGCGATACCTGCTCTGAATCATGATCTCCCACACAGCTATCCCACCGATCGCGACGGAATCGAGGAGACGAACAGTTCGCTCGAGGTCGACCGCCGCGAGGACGCCGCGCTCGAGTCACTCGAACCGACGCCCAGTCCGAACGGAGGTGGACCGATGAACCTCTCGCCCAAGGAGATGGAGCGGCTGACGGTGTTCATGGCCGCCGAACTCGCCCGCCGGCGAAAGGACCGCGGCGTGAAGCTCAACCACCCCGAGACGGTCGCGTACATCTCCGACTGGGCCTGCGAGGCCGCTCGCGAGGGCAAGTCCGTCGCGCAGATCCGCTCGGAGGCGACCCAGTTACTCACCCGCGAGGACGTCATGGACGGCGTCCCGGCGATGGTCGACATGATCCAGGTCGAGCCCGTCTTCCCCGACGGAACCAAGCTGGTGACCGTCCACGATCCGATCCGCGCGGACGGCCCAGACCAACTCGAGACGGTCGATCCGGACCCCGGCGAGGACGTCGTGACCGATCCCGACGCGCTGGGAAGCGACGACTCGAGCGAGGCACACACCACGGGCGGCGGCCCTGAACCCACGGAGGGTGACTGATGGGGTACCGCGACGTCGCGAAAGTCGGTCTCGGCGGCCCCGTCGGCTCCGGGAAGACGGCGATGGTCCAGCGGATCGTCCCCGAACTCGTCGACCGGGGCTACGAGGTCGGTGTCATTGCCAACGACATCATGACGCAGGAGGACGCCGACGTCTTTCGGGAGTCGTTCGCCGACCTGCTGCCCGCAGACCTCGTCGAAGGGGTCGAAACGGGGGCCTGCCCACACACGGGCATCCGCGAGGATCCCTCCATGAACCTCGCGGCGATCGATGAGTTCACCGAACGGCATCCCGATCTGGACGTGGTCCTCGTCGAGAGCGGCGGCGACAACCTCGCCGCGACTTTCAACCCCGAACTGGCCGACTACTTCCTGTTCGTCATCAGCGTCGCGGAGGGCGAGGACATCCCCCGCAAGCGCGGCCCTGGCGTCATGCAGGCCGACCTGCTGGTCGTCAACAAGACGGACCTCGCACCGCACGTCGACGCCGACCTGCAGGTGATCGAGGACGATACGAACGCGGTGCGGGGCGACGACCCGTTCGTCTTCACTAACTGCAAGGACGGCGAGGGGATCGACGCGGTCCTCGAGCACGTCGAGCGGGAGGTGCTGTTCGCGTGAGTGGGGCGCGCTCGGGGATGAGCGCAGACGATGGGCTTCCCCTTCCGCCGTCCTTCGAGGCCTACGCCGACGAATCGCTCGCCCAGGCGCCCGCGGGCGGCCCCGGGAAGAACGGCCTGCTCGAGGCGACGTTCGCCCGGCGAGACGACGGCCCGACCCGGCTGATCCGCGACCACGTGACGGTGCCCTACCACCTGACGGGAACGCTCGACACCGATCCGGTGCCCGGTTTGACGACGCTGGTCGCACAGGAGCCGACCGGCGGTGTCGCCCAGGGCGACCGCCACCGAATGCGCATCGACGCTCGAGCGGGGGCGCGAGCGCACGTGACGACTCAGAGCGCGACGAAGGTCCACAGCATGAACGCGAACTACGCCCACCTCGATACCGCGCTCCGGGCGGCTGAGGGGAGCTACCTCGAGTACGTTCCGGGGCCGACGATTATCAACGAAGACGCGCGCTGCCTCCAGACGATCGACATCGAACTGGCGGCTGACGCGGTCGTCGTGGTGGCCGACGTCCTCGTTCCGGACGGACTGAGCGACCACGAGCCGTTCGGCTTCGATCACTACCAGTCGCGCGTCGAGGCCGAACACGACGGACGGTTGGTCTGTGCCGACGCGGTCGACCTGCGACCGAACGAGCGCGATCCGCGCGATCCGGCCAGCGTCGGCGAGTACGGCGTCGTCGGCTCGCTGTACGTCTTCGCACCGAGCGGTGACGATCATGACGACGCGACCGCGCCGGGCGAGAGCGACCTCGAGGCGCTGATCGACGGAATCCATGACGAGATCGCGGACCGCGACGGCATCGAGGCCGGCGTCTCGCGGCTCCCGTACGACGTCGGCGCAGTCGTCCGTCTCCTCGGCCACCGGGAGGCGGACGTGACCGAGACGCTGCGCGGCGCGTGGGACGCGACGAGACGGCAGCTACTGGGGGTTGGCGTACCCGCCGACCGGCGATACTGATGGAACGAATCGACGGTATCGTCGGCAACGTCCACGCCGACGACGACCTCGCGGCGCTGTACGCCGGCCACGAGTCGGCGGGCACGCTCGAGCGCGTCGTCATCGACGCGGACGACCGCCGGCGGTCGCGGTTCCGGGCGACGACGGACGCGGGCACCGATGTCGGCGTCGTCGTGGACAAGGCCGCCGTCTCGGCGGGCGACGTGTTGCTGGTCGAGGACGACCGGCTGATCGTCGTCGCGTTCGAACCCCGCGACGCGCTGGTCGTCTCGCTGCCCGACGCGACGGCCGAGCGACTCGAGGCGGCGGTCGAACTCGGCCACCGGATCGGCAACCAGCACTGGGATCTCGCGATCGACGACGGGGACGTGTACGTCCCACTCGAGGCCGACCGCCACATCGTTGAACGGGTCGTCGCCGATGTCGTCCCCGGTTCGGAGATCCACGAGACGACCGTCGAGGCCGACCTGTTCGTGACCGAGCTCGAGGACGCGGATCCCGGCCGCGCACGCGGTGTCGATCACGACTCAGAGCACGGACACGAGCACGGGTCTGGACACGGTCACGGGCACGAACACGGCCACTCTCACGAGTACGGGCCTGAACACGATCACGACCACACACACGACAACCCGCACGAATCCCACCATGACCACTGACCCGAGTCCGTTCCTGACGGCGCTCCGGCTCTCGGATTCGTTTCTTCCCGTCGGGGGATACACGGCCTCCTACGGTCTCGAGCAGTACAGCAACGAGGATCGGGTCGAGACCGGCGACGATCTGCGGGAATTGCTCGCGGCCTACCTCCGTCGCGTGGTCGGTCCCTGCGAAACTGTCGCGCTGGCCAACGCTCACGCCGCGTGCACAGAATCCGATCTCGAGCGGCTGCTGGTCGTCGACGAGCGACTCTATGCGGTCACCCTGCCCCGAGAGTTCCGCGAGAGTTCGACCAAGGCGGGCGCGAAGCTCTCCGAACTGTTCGGGCCGAACGGGGCGGCGGGCTCGAACGCGGGGGACAGGAACGGGCATGGGGACAGGCCCGGAGCCTCGTCCGACGCGACCGAAACGGCGACCGACGGTGGCGATTTCGCAGCGACCGTCGCCGACGCGATCGATACCGGTTCGACGCCGGGCCACTACCCGGTCGTCTTCGGGGTCGTCACCGCGTCTCGCGGCCTTTCACGACTCGAGGCCTGTCTCGCACACGCCTACTCGTTCGTATCGGGGCTGCTCGGGGCGGCCCAGCGGCTCGGTCGGTTCGGGCACACCGAGATCCAGTCCGTGCTCGAGGCGCTAGAGCCGACGATAACGGAGGTCTGCGAGCGCCACGTCGACGACGAGCCGACGGCGATGGCGTCCTTTGCCCCGCTGGCAGAAATTATGGGGATGAACCACGAACGCGCCGGGAGACGGCTGTTCATGAGCTGAATGAGGTCGACCCGCGATCGGCCGGGGAGCAGACGGGAAACCGGCGCTCACTCGAGTCCGACGAGCCGGGGTCCGGAGGCGGATCGATCGCCCGCTCGAAGGACTGAGACATCTCCGAACCGCACGGTATCGCCGGCCGAACTGTCGTCTCCGAGCTGGGCGACGATCGTCACGTCGCCGTCGAACCGCACCATCCCGAGCCGGTTCGGCGAGCGAACGCCGGGCGGCGTCGCGTGGACGGTCGTCGCGGTGACGATCTCACCCTTTCGGAGCCGGTAGGAGTCGGCCGCCGTCGACCGACACTCCGGGCACCGGTCGCGCGTGTAATACCAGCGGCTTCCGCACGATTCACAGACGAACGCGTGGTCGGTCGGAACGTCTCGAGTCATGGTACCTGCAGGATCGTACAGACCGCGTTGTTTCCGAATCCGGCGACGTTGAGCGCGAGCCCCGTCCGCGGATTCTCGACGCGTCGGTCCTCGGGGGCGTCGCCGCGTAACTGCCAGGTCAGTTCGATTATCTGTGCGACGCCGGTCGCGCCGAGCGGATGGCCGCGGGCCTTGAGTCCGCCACCGGGGTTGACCGGCAGCCGTCCGTCGAGGGCCGTTTCGCCGTCCGCCGTCGCCCGCCAGGCGTCGCCGGGGTCGTAAAACCCCAGCTCCTCGAGTTCGAGCAACTCGAGGATCGTGAACGCGTCGTGAATACAGGCGACGTCGACGTCGTCCTGCGTGACGTTCGCGTCGGCTAACGCCTGCTGACCGGCCCGCTCGACGCTCTCGATCTCGAGCGGATTCGGTCGTTCGGCGACCGCGTGGGTGCCGGTCGCGCCGGTGACGCTCGCGACTCGGATCCCGTCCATCTCCGGGGTCGTCTCGAGGACGATCGCGGCCGCGCCGTCGCTCGTCGGACAGCAGTCATACAGGCGAAGGGGTTCCGCGACGGGCGGCGAGGTTCGCGCCTCCTCGAGCGTGATCGGCTCCTGAAACTGCGCGTACGGATTCGCCGCCGCGTTGCGGTGGTTCTTGACGGCCACGTGCGCGAGCGCCGACGGCTCGACGTCGTACGTCCGCAGGTAGTGCTCGGCCGCGAGTCCCGCAAACGACGGGAGGGTGACGCCCTGCGCGTACTCCCGGTCGTGGACGAGACGGCTGATGAGCTCCGTCGCCGCGTCCGTCTCGGCGGCTGTCATCGTCTCGACACCGACGACGAGGGCGCGCGAGGACGCGCCCGCCTCGAGCGCGTGGACGGCGCGAAGGACGGCGCTCGCACCGCTCGCGCTGGTGTTCTCGATTCGATCCGCGATCGCTCCCTCGACGCCGAGCGCACCGCAGAGGGCGTTCTCAAGGCCCGTTCGCCCCTCGAACGCCTCGGCCGCCATGTTGCCGACGTGGACGGACGTCACGTCCGTCGGCTCGACGGCGGCGTCGGAGAGGGCCCGCCACGCTGCCCGCTCGGCCAACTCGAGCGCGGATCCTGAACTTTCGGATTCGAATCGCGTCATTCCGACACCGGTAACGAACGCGTCAGTCATCTCGATGGGCCTCCCATCACTCCGATCCGAACGCGCCGCGCTCGGTGAGGTCGTCCAGTTCCGCTTCGTCGTAGCCGAGGTCCCGGAAGACGCTTCGGGTGTCCTCGCCCAGTTTCGGCGGCGGCGACTCGAAGCCGCTGCTCGAGCGCTCGTACTTCAGCGGGTGCTCGATCACGGGAATCTCGCCGTGTTCTGGGTGTTCCATCGACGTGACCGACTCGCGGGCCTCCGTCTGCTCGTTGTACAGCGCGTCCTCGACGTCGTGTACCGGACCCGCCGGAAGCCCCGCCTCGTCGACGAGCAGGGTCATCCACTCGTCGGTCGTCAGCTCGCGGAACGTCCGTTCGAGTTCGGTCTCGAGTTCGGCCATGTGCTCGACGCGGTCGGCGTTCGTCTCGAAGCGGTCGTCGTCGGCCAGTTCGGGGCGATCGATCGCCTCGCACAGCCCATTCCAGAGCTTCTGATTGAGACAGGCGACGTTGAGGTAGCCGTCGGCGGTCTCGAACGTCTGGTAGGGCGCGAGCACCGGATCTTTCGTTCCCATACGCGAGGGGGACTCGCCCGCGAACACCTTGCCGGCCTGTTTCGTCAGCCACGGAAGCGCGGCGTCGAGCATACCGAGATCGATGGTCTCGCCCTCGCCCGTCCGTTCGCGCCGGTAGAGCGCGTTCGAAATGCCGAAGGCGGCCCACATCCCGGTGATGAGATCAGTCGTCGGGAGGCCGACTTTCACCGGCCGGCCGTCGGGCTCTCCGGTGACACTCATCATGCCGCTCATCCCCTGAATCAGCAGGTCGTAGCCGGGCCGTTCGCGCCAGGGCCCTGTCTGTCCGAACGCCGAAATCGCACAGTAGATGACGTCGTCGTTGTGCGAACGGATCGTCTCTTCGTCGACGTCGAGGCGCTCGGCCGTCCCCGGGCGGTAGTTCTGGAGGAAGACGTCGGCCTCGCTCGCGAGGTCGTACAGCGCCTCCCGTCCGGCGTCGCTCTTGAGGTCGAGTTCGACGCTCTTCTTGCCGTAGTTGACCGTCCAGAAGTACGGCGATTCGCCGTCGATGAACGGCGGGCCCGAGTGGCGATTGTCGTCGCCGACGCCGGGCCGCTCGACTTTGATTACCTCCGCCCCCTGATTGGCGAGCATCAGCGAGCAGAAGCCGCCGGTAACGAACGTGGTCAGATCGACGACTCTCACGCCGTCGAGAATGCGATCTCCGGTAGTCATGTGATACCATGACCGATTCGGACAGTCGGCAAAAAACTTTGCTATCGGCAGTCCCGGTTCCGGCTCATTCGAGGGTGGCCGTCGAGAGTACCCTGCCTCGCCTCATTCGAGACTGTCCGTCGGAATCACGTCCACCTGCGCTCCGGCGTCAAGGGGCTCGGTCGTGAGCACGAAGCCGTCGGCGGCCGCCGCGCGCGTACTCGAGGAGAGCACGCTCGGATCGAACGTCTCCTCGTACACCGCGAGCGGGGAGTCCACGTGCCCGAGCGGCGTGGCGTCGTCGCCCTCGAGGGTGACCGGAATCGCGTACTCGAAGCCCTCGGGGCCGAGTCCGACGTCGTGGGTGATCGTTCGCTCGAGCGTCGGCGTCGTTCGATCGCCCGTGAACAGCGGGCGAGCCACGAGGGCGGCGCTCACGTACGCTCCGATCGGTTTCCCGGGAATAGCGACGGCCAAGGCGTCGTGGTCGGGCAACCGAGCGACGGCGATCGGCTTCCCCGGTCGGATCCGAACCCTGTGGAAGACGACGTCGCCGAGGGACTCGAGCGCGTCGATCACGTAGTCTTTCTTGCCGACGCTCGTCCCGCCGGTGGTGACGACCACGTCGGCCTCGCTCGCGAGCTCGGCGATTCGCCGTTCGACCCGGTCGCCCTCGTCGGGGACCGATCCCCGATACGAGGGGGAGTGCCCCCACGACCGCACCAGGTTACAGAGCATCGGCGAATCGAGGTCCGTGTGCCGGCCCTCGTGGATTTCGGTCCCCGTGGCGAGCACGGCGACCGACAGCGGCGCGGTGACGACGACCGACTCCCGGCCGAGGTCCCGAAGCAAGACGGCGTCGAGCGCGGTGAGCCGATCACCGGCCGTGTAGAGTTGCTCGCCGGCCTCGACGTTCGAGCCGCGCTCGTAGACGTACGTTCCGGTCGCGAGGTCGGGCGTCTGCAGGCGGCCGCCGTCGACGACCGCGTCCTCGCGCTTGACGACGGTATCGGCCCGGTCGGGAAGCGGTGCCCCCGTGGCGATCTCGATCGCCTGTCCGGCCTCGAGCGCGGGCGGTTTCGTCTCCGGGAACACCGCGTTCTCGACGATCTCGAGCGGCCCGTCGTCGTCGTCGGCGAACGCGTATCCGTCCATGGTGGCGCGATCGATCGTCGGCTGGGCCGTCTCGGCGACTATCGGCTCGGCGAGGCGTTGGCCGGCGATCTCAGCGACTGGAACGGTCGATGTCGCGCGATCCTCGAGGAACTCCTCTCGAGCGGTGAGAACGTGGTCGACGGCCTCGTGCTGCCAGCACATCTCGTCGTACTCGTCCATGCCCCAGCATCGTCAGTGACCGGAAAAAAGGTTCGGTTGGGGCGCTCGCGACGCCCCACCGCGAGCCGAGTCATTCGGTGCGGTCGAGAGAGACGGTCCAACGCGTCGGCTTTATCGTGAAACGTGAACCGCTCCTCGTCGTCTTCCTCGACCGGCCGAGGACGCGCGACGACCGACGATTGGCGATCAGTCCGCTCGATCGACGGGTTTCGATCCGCCGTCCGAGCTGAGCCGATCGAAGACGCTAACGAAGTCGTCTTCGTCCTCCGAGAGCTCGTCCCATGCGTCGAGCCCGCGTTCTTCGGTCGTCCCCTCGATGGTGTTATCGAGGACGAACGCGATGATGCCTCCGATGGCCATCCCCGTTCCGAGGATGACGAACAGCGTCTGCGAGACGAGTTCGGTTCCCAACACCGGGCCGAGGACGGCGACGCCCTCGAGTCCGGCCTGGAAGTCGGTTACGGCCCCGACGTTGCCGATGTAGTTCGGAATCGCGAGCCCCGAGAACAGCGCGATACCGACGATGAACACGTTCCGGTTCGTGTCGAGGTCGACGTACTTCAGGTTCGAGAGACCGACCGCGGTGATCTGTCCGAACATCGCGAGGAACAGCGCCCCGACGATCGGATTGGGAATTGTCGCGACCAGCTGCCCGAAGTAGCCGACGTAGCCGACGACCAACATGACGAGCGCACCGATCTGGACGACGTATCGGGACGCCACGCCGGTGATCCCGATGGCGCCGACGTTCTCCGAGTAGGAGGTCGATCCGTTCCCGGTCCCCATGATGCCGGCGAACAGGTTACCGAGTCCCTCCATGCCGATGCCGTGGTTGATGCGTTTCTTGCTGGGTGCGGCCATTCCCGAGAGCCGGGCAACGGCGAAGTAGTCGCCGTAGCTCTCTATCATGGACGCGACGACGCCAGCGAACATGCCGATGATGAACGACGTCGTGAACGTGGGCATCCCCCACTGGAACGGCGAGACGGGCTGGATCGCGGACGCCGAGGTAACGGCTCCGAAGTCCACGTATCCAGCTGCGCCGGTGCCGTAGACGCCGCCAACCGAGAGCAGGGCGGCGATAATCCACGCGAGGCCGACGCCGAGGAGGATCGGGAACAGTCGGAACACGCTGTGGTACTTGTCGAGGTACTGCGAGAACGCGATGATGAGCACCAGTGTGAGGCCGAACAGCCACCAGTCTTGGGTCGCGCTCGTGATCTGTCCCGTATTGAAGAGAGCGAGACCGATCAGCGCGATGGTTGGTGCGATAACGACCGGCGAAAGGAACCGTTTCAGTGCACCCATTACGCCGGTGTATCCGATCACTACTTCGACTAGCGCTGCGACGATGATCGCGCCCTGTAGCTCCCGCAACATGAGTTCGTACCCGACGCCCTGAGCGCCGAGAGCCCCGATTATCGCGATTGCGGGGGCGATCATCGAGAACGTCCCACCCTGTACGATCGGGTACCGGTTACCGATCGTCGTCTGTGCGAGGGTTGCGACGCCCGAAACGACGAAGAAGGTCCCGATCAGTTGCGCCTGGGCCGACGCGGGCATGGACCCGCCCGCACCCTGTATCGCCCCGATGAGTACCAGCGGGATAGCGATGGTCGAACCGATCATCGTGAGGTAGTGCTGGAACCCCAACAGTATCGACTCGAGGAGTGGCGGTTTGTCTTCGATGCTGTATTCGACGAAATCCGACTCCTGTGGGGCCGGAATGTTCCCCTCTGCAGCGGCTATACCATCGCCGTCGTTCGGTGGATCGTTGTCTGTCATATCGTGACTCCAATTGTGTGAAGAGCTGTCATCCCCACATCCCTCATAATTCAAAGACAATTACTTAAGTCTGTTGCTAGCTCTTGACAAAGCATGTTCAAAAATATTCGTGTTTATTGCATAGTGCCGGGTGGAATGCGGAATAACTCCTCCTATATTTGATCGAAATCTATATTTGATTGTTCTATGTAAATACGAGCGCACATGGTAGACATACTCATACGAGGAGGGACTGTCGTCACGGCTACGGACACGTTCGAGGCCGATGTCGGAATCACCGGCGAACGCATCGTTGCCGTCGGGGACGGCGACGAGATGAGCGATGCCGAGACGGTCGTCGACGCCACTGACAGACTGGTGCTGCCCGGCGTGGTCGACCCCCACGTCCACATCGACGACATGTTCTCGTTCGACACCTACGAAAGCGCCTCGAAGGCAGCGGCCCTCGGCGGAACGACCACGTTCATCGACTTCGCCTGGCAGGCCTGGGTCGGCGAGACGAGCCTGTGGGACGAGGAGGGCACGCTTCTGGAGGGAATCGAGCGCAAACGCGACAAAGCGGAGAATCCGGTCGTCGACTTCGGACTCCACGCCGCGATCACTCGAGAAGACGAGGCGGTCTTCGAGGAGTTCGAGGCCGTTATCGAGGCCGGCGTCCCCACGTTCAAGCTGTTCACCGCCTACGAATTCGGGTTGACGAACGGGTTCATGGACCGGACGTTCGGCGAACTGGCCGACCACGACGCGGTCGCCGTCTTGCACTCCGAAGACGGCGCCCTCTGTGAGTATCTGGCCGAGCGTTTCCAGGCGGAGGGGAAGGGAGATCCCGAATGGTATCCACAGTCGCGGCCGGATTACGCGGAAGCGATGGCCGCCGAGGACGCCGTCCGGATGGCGATGGAGGCGGGGTGTCGGTACTACGGGATCCACACGTCCTGTCGGAAGTCCGCCGAGGTGCTCGCGCAGTTCCGGGAGGAGTTCGGCGAGGAGATGGTTCGGGCGGAGACGTGTACCCACTACACGACGCTGGACGATTCCATCTTCGCGGAGCTGGGGCACCTCCCGATGATCGCCCCGCCGATTCGGAAGCCCGACGACAACGAGGCGATGTTCGAGCACCTCGAGCGCGGGACGCTCGACGTCGTCTCGACGGATCACTGCGGGTACACGGAGGAGAGCAAACAGGTCGAGAACTGGTGGGACAGCAAGTTCGGCGCGAACGCCCTCCAGACGAGCCTGCCGGTGTTCCACGACGAAGCGGTCAACGAGCGCGGCTACTCGTACCCGTTCCTCGTTCGCGCGATGTGTACGAACCCGGCTCGAGTGTTCGGGCTCTCCTCGAAGGGAACGCTCGAACCGGGGACCGACGCCGACGTCCTCGTGTTCGATCCCGACGCGTCCGACACCATCGACGCCGCGGACAACGCGAGCGTCGCCGACTTCTCCATCTACGAGGGTCGAGAGGTGACCGGTCGCGTCGAGAAGACCTTCGTCCGGGGCGAACTCGTGGCCGACGACGGCGAAATCGTCGGGGAGCCCGGGCACGGCCAGTTCGTCGAACGGGACCTCCCCGACTGGGAGTTCTGATATCGGCCGGGATCCAATCCGGTATCGGCCGGTGGCCGTCCGGTATCCGCCCGCGTACCCGGCTATTTTTGTCGACTACTCGCCGTTTGCGAGTCGGAACGCCGCGTTGGCGATCGTGTTCGCCGACGAGTAGCAGTCGTCCCAGCTCGTGTACTCCGCTTCGCTGTGGCTCTTGCCGTCCTCGCTGACCGCGAACACCATGCTGGTATCACAGACGTCGGTGAGGTGGACGGCGTCGTGGCCGGCGCCGCTGAAGATGCGCATGCTGTCGTAGCCGAGTTCGTCGGCCGACGCCTGCACGGCGTCGACGCACGTGTCGGCAAAGCGCACGCTGTCCGACTGGTGGCGTTTCTCCCACTCCCACTCGAGACCCTCTCGCTCCGCTGCCGCCTCCGCTTCGGCGAGCACTCGGTGTTTCGCCTCCTCGACGATATCGTCGGACGGGTCCCGGAACCCGAACGTGAGCGTCACCTCCTCGGGGATGATGTTGATGGAGTTTGGCTGCGCGTCGATGTAGCCGACCGTTCCGACGGTTCGATCGCCTAGCGTGCTCGGGATGCGTCGGACCTGCGTGATCACGTCGGCGGCCCCGACGAGCGCGTCATTGCGGAAGTGCATCGGGGTCGGACCCGAGTGATCCGCCTCGCCGTAGTACGTGATCGCACCCCAATAGAATCCGACGACGCCCGTGACGACGCCGACCTCCTTGCCCTCCAGTTCGAGGTACGGCCCTTGCTCGATGTGGAGTTCGAGGTACGCCTCGTACTCCTCCTGGGGTTCGGCCGGGATGTCGCCACGGTACCCGATCCGTTCGAGTTCGTCGACCAGTCGATCGCCGTTCTCGTCGGTCCGCTCGTACTCCGTCTCGATGTCGTGGGCTCCGACCCAGACGCCGCTGCCCTGCATCGCCGGCTGAAAGCGCGACCCCTCCTCGTTCGTCCAGTTGACGATTTCTATCGGGTGTTTGGTCTCGATCCCCTCCTCCTCGAGCGTGCGAAGCAATTCGAGGGGAGCGATCACGCCGAGCGCCCCGTCGTAGATCCCCCCGTACGGCTGGGAGTCGAGGTGCGACCCGATCAGGACCGGCGCGGCGTCGGGATCCGTGCCCTCGCGACGCCCGAACATATTTCCGAATTCGTCGATTCTGACGTCGAGCCCGAGTTCCTCGAGCTGATCGCGGAACCAGTCCCGGATCTCCCTGTCCTCGTCGGACAGCGCTAGCCGGTGGAGGCCGCCGTCTTCCGTACCGCCGATCGCCGCCTGTTCTTTCATCGTCTCGACGAACCGCTCTCTGTCAATCCCTATCGACATACGTTCACGACTATCACGACGCGTATTAGCTCTTGTCCCAATTGCGGGAAAATACTCGAATACTACTCCCGATCCTTCCCGATAATCGGACACATCGATACAATACGTCGGTTTCGTAGCGGTGGAAACAAGCTATATGTAGACAGCGGCTCGTTCGTGATGTATGCACGCCACACATACTGCCGTCACGGTGAGCGACCTCGAGGCAACGACCGATTTCTACGAGGGGGTGCTCGGACTGGAGTACCAGCGAGAGTTCACGGGCGATGACGGCGTCGTCAACTATTACGTCGGAACCGACGACGGCGCTTCCCTCCAGTTCAAGTTCGACCCGAACGCCGACGGGGCCGTCGACCCGTCGGGTATCGACCACCTCGCGTTCTCGGTCGAGGACGTCGACGCGACCTTCGAGCGGGTCCTCGAGGAGAGCGGGTGCGATGTCCACCTGGAACCGACGACGTTCGACGCGGCGAACAGGCGAGCGGCGTTCGTCTACGATCCGGACGGCTACGTCGTCGAGTTCGTTCAGCCGATCTAATTCACGCGGATTCCTCCTCGCCGTCACACAGCGTCTCCACCTCGCCGTCACACAGCGTCTCCACCTCGCCGTCACACAGCGTCTCCACTTCGCCGTCACACAGCGTCTCCACCCACCTCCTTGCCCCGCAGGGAGTCGGTATCCGCGTGCGCCCTCACGGTCCGGTCCGCCCGCTCGAGGGTCCGATTGGGAGTGCGATCCTCGTCCCGACCACAACAGTAACGACAGTGACCGCTCATGCTGTACTCGTGACCACCGATAACGCGCTCGACGATGTCGACGCCGCTGCCGCGGAGACGTTCGCACTTCGTCGCGGCGACGCGTTCGCGCTCACAGCGGACCACGTCTACGTCGTTCGCGGCGACGGAGAACCGATACGCATCGCCGTCGAGGACATCGTAGAGGTCGAGTACAACGCCTTCGATTGGTTTCTCGCCGTGCTCAGCGTCGGACTCATCGTGTTCGGCGGGTACTCGACGACGGAACACGTGCTCGGCGGCGTCGCGTTCGCCGTCATCGGCGTCGTGAGCCTCTTCCTGACGTACCGGAAACGCGGCAAACTCTCGTTCAAAGTCACCGGTCGTACGAAGCCACTCACAGTGTTCCCCGAGCGTCCGGACGCCGCCTACGAGGCGCTCCGTCCACATCTGTCGGAGTGACCCCCATCGCGGGACAGATTCGATCCGGACTCGTCTGTCGTCGCGTTTCCGTCGGAGAATCCGGACTCGTCACGGTGTCCGTTTCCAGTGATCATCGCTCGTCGTCCCCGCTCGATTCGTCGGCTCGACGCCACTATATAACTGTTCGATAGATATCGAGTATATTGGATACAGGTCAATTTAGGGCGATATTATGCCAACAGTTTTTAACTTTTGTATCGTACGTCGTCTCATGGGAGACGAGCTATCATCCCTCAACGATATCGAACAGACAGACAAGCGACACGTCTTCGGCACGTGGTCGTTCCAGAGCGAAGTCAGCCCGACGCAGGTCGTCGGCGGTGACGGAGCGCGATTTACGACGGCCGACGGCGAGGAGTACATCGACTTCTCCGGACAGCTCATGTGCTCCAATCTCGGCCATTCCGCGGACGGCGTCGCGGATGCGATCGCCGAGCAGGCCCGAGAGGGTGCGTACTTCGCGCCCGGCTTCACGACGGAGGCACGCGCCCGACTCGGCGAGAAACTGGCCGACGTCACACCGGGAGCCCTCACCAAAACGTTCTTCTCGACCAGCGGCACCGAGGCCGTGGAGGCCGCGATCAAAATCGCGCGCTTCTACACGGGAAAGCAGAAGATCATCTCGCGGTACCGCTCCTACCACGGCGCGACAGCCGGTTCGATCAGCGTCACCGGCGATCCGCGGCGGCTGCCGGCCGAACCCGGTGTTCCCGGCACGATTAAAGCGCCCGATCCGTACGCGTACGGCTCGACGCTCGAGCCGATGGAGAGCCTCGAGTACATCGACGAAATGCTCGAACTCGAGGGCGATACGGTCGCGGCGGTGCTCGTCGAGCCGATCGTCGGCTCGAACGGCATTCTCGTTCCGCCCGAGGAGTACCTCCCCGAGCTGAAGCGAATCGCCCACGATCACGGCGCGTTACTCATCTGTGACGAAGTGATGTCCGGATTCGGCCGCACTGGCGAGTGGTTCGGCAGCGACGTCTTCGACGTCACTCCCGACATCATGACGATGGCGAAAGGCCTCTCCGGCGCGTACGCACCCCTCGGCGCGACGATCGTCACGCCGGAAATCGCGGACCACTTCGAGGACGAGATGTTCTGTCACGGCCACACGTACGCGGGTCATCCTGTCGCCTGTGCGGCCGGGCTCGCCGCCGTCGAGACCTACGAGGAGGAGAACCTCATCGAGCGCGCGAGCGAGGTCGGCGACGTACTCGGCGAGCGACTCGCGGAACTCGCCGCGGATCATCCGAGCGTCGGCGAGGCGCGCGGCGTCGGGCTTTTCCGCGGTCTCGAACTCACCCGGTCGACCGACGAACGCGTTCCGTTCGGGAAGCGAGCGGACAAGATCTCGACGGGCACGACGGTCGTGGACGAAGTGGCAGCCCGCGCCCGCGATCACGGCGTCTACGTCGCGAACATGATCAACACGCTCATCATCGCGCCGCCGCTGGTACTGACGGAAGCCGACCTCGATCGAGGTATCGAAGCGTTAGACGCCGCGCTCGAGCACTCGGACGCCCAGATGGAGGGTTGAACGGATGAGCGAGCTTCCGCCGGCGTATGGCGGTGAAATCCTCCACGTCGACCTCGAGAGCGGCGAGAGCGAGCGTGAAGAACTCGCGCCCGAGGACGCGCGCCTGTTCCTCGGCGGGAACGGCCTCGCCGTCAAGCTCGTCGCCGAACACGTCCCCGCGTCGGCCGACGCGTTCGATTCGGAGAACGTCGTCGTCTTCGCGGTCGGACCGATGAACGCCACGCCGTTCCAGAGCACGAGTCGCGGCGTCGTCGGGTTCGTCAGTCCGATGACCGACGGGTTCTTCGACAGCACGTTCGGCGGGACGTTCCCGCGAGCCCAGAAGACGACGGGGTTCGACGCGATCGCGTTACACGGCTCGGCCGACGACCTCTCGTACGTCAGCATTACGGCGGACGGCGCGACCGTCGAACCCGCCGCCGACCTGGCCGGTCTGGACACATACGAGACCTGCGAGCGAGTACGCGAACAGGAGGGCGTCGGCTACGACACGCACGTCATCGCTGCCGGCCCGGCCGGCGAGAACCGAGTGCGCTACGCCTGCCTGTTGCACGAGTCGAAACGGCGCGAAGGCGTCGCCGGTCGGGGCGGCAGCGGGGCGGTTCTCGGCTCGAAGAACGTGAAAGCCGTCGCCGTCCGGGAGGGCGACTTCGAGCCCGAACTCGCTGCGCCCGATCGACTCCGGACGCTCGCTACCGGGCGGATGAAACCGCTGATGGAGGGGACCGAGATGCTACAGGACTACGGGACCAGCGGCCTCGTGAACCCGGTCAACGAGACGGGAAAGCTCGGCCAGCGCAACAATCAAACCGAGCAGACGTCCCGGGAGAACGCGGAGGCGATCAGCGGCGAACGGCTCCACGAAGAGTTCGTCACCGAGGACACCACGTGCGCCAACTGCGCGGTCGCCTGCGGGAAACACGTCGCGGTCCAGTCGGAGGGGATCACCGAGGCGAAGATTCCGGAGTTCGAGAGCCTGTTCGGGACCGCGACGATGCAGGAGGTGTACGACATCAAGCGCGTGATGAAAGCGAACGACCTGTGTGACCGGCTGGGGATGGACACCATCAGTTGGGGAGTAACCGTCGCGTTCGCGCGTGAATGCTACGAGGAGGGACTTCTCCCCGCGGACGCCTCACCGCACCTGGCGTTCGGCGACGCCGACGGTCTCGTGGAACTCGCCGAAGCAACCGCGCGACGCGACGGAATCGGGGATCGGCTCGCGGCGGGCTCGTTCCGATTCGCCGACTCGCTGGACGACGCGGCAGAGCAGTACCTGCACGGGGCGAAGGGACTGGAGTTCGCGGCCCACTCCCCGCGCGGTCTCAAGGGGATGTCGATCGGATACGCGACCGCGACTCGAGGCGGTTCACACCACGACACGCGTCCGACGCTCCAATATCAGGGGGAATACGACGAAACGACGGACGGGACTGCCGAGTTCGCCGCTCGCTCGCAGCACTTCACCGCCGTCGGCGACTCGCTGACCCAGTGTCGGTTCGTCAGCGAGGGCGGGTGGGGCGAACGACTGAACGAGCGCTACAGCGATGCGGTGAACGCCGCGACCGGCTGGGACCTCGATCCGGCCGAGCTCGAGCGGATCGGTGAGCGCATCTACAACCTGGAGCGACTCGTCAACGTCCAGCGCGAGATCGCCAGTCGAGCGGACGACACGCTCCCCTACCGCGTCATGCACGAGGCGATTCCCGACGGACCGTCGGCCGGAATGTTCTGTCCGCCGTCGGAACTCGAGGCGATGCTGGACGAGTACTACGCGTTCCGCGGCTGGGACGACGACGGCGTTCCGACCGACGAGACGCTCGAGCGACTCGAGCTCACCCCGTTCGCGAACTGAGCGGACGGACGAATCCACCGTCCCCTTTTCGTCGACCGCTCATCGATCGGACGGTCGATCCCGGATTCTGCCGACGTAGCCTTCGAGTCGATCGAATAGCGCCACGGCTCGAGATCGGAGGGAATGAACTATTACAGTTCGACCGTATCGGTAGACGTGATGGCATCTGATCCGGAGTACGCAGTCACTGCTGAACTAGATGTGATGGTCGAGATGCGCGACGGTGTCGAACTAGCGACCGACATCTACCGCCCGGCTGACCCCGACACGGGAGAACCGATCGACGACCCCAAGCCCGTGCTTCTCGATCGGACTCCCTACGGCAAGCGAGGACGCATGGAACGACACGGCGAGTGGTTCGCCGAGCGTGGCTACGTCGTCGCGATCCAGGACTGCCGGGGTCGATTCAACAGCGGCGGCGACTACTACATCTTCGTCAACGAACCCGAGGACGGCTACGACACCGTCGAATGGCTCGCCGACCAGCCCTACTGTGACGAGCAGGTCGGGACGATCGGGACTTCCTACGGTGCGTGGGTACAGAACGCGCTTGCGACGCAGGATCCGCCACACCTCGAGGCCATGTTCATCAACCAGGGGGCCGCCAACGGACGGAAAGCGACGTTCCGTCACAACGGCGCCTTCGAACTCCGGTGGCTCTGCTGGGCGTACACCCTCGGCGGCGGGTTCGCCAAGCGGGCGCTGGAGAATTCGGATGTCCAGCACCGACTCGCGAACGTCGACGTGCGGGACGTGCTCGAGAACGGGCCGATCCAGCAGGGACAGTCGCCGCTGCGCCACATCCCCGACTACGAGGAGTGGGCGTTCGACATCATGACGCAGGGGGCCGCGAGCGACGAACTCTGGCAGGAGCCGGGGCTCAACTTCGAGGCGTACTACGACGAGTCGGCGGACGTTCCGACCGTCTATTCCGGCGCGTGGTACGACTCCTACACGAAGGCGACCTGCGACAACTTCGAGGCGCTCGCCGAGCGCAAGGACAGCGACCACTACCTCCTCATGGGGCCGTGGACCCACGGCTGGAACACCTATCCCCTGCCCTCGTGGAACAAGTCCTACTCCGGCGAACTCGAGTTCGGCGAGCAGGCCCTGCGCGACTACCAGGAGACGCGGCTGCGCTTTTTCGATCACTACCTCAAGGGCGAGGATACCTGGGGCGACCAGCCGACGGTCCAGTACTTCCAGATGGGGACCGGCGACGGCTCGCAGACGCGCGACGGACGGCTCCGCCACAGCGGCGAGTGGCGCTCCGGCGAGGAGTGGCCCCTGCCGGACACCGAGTTCACGACCTACTACATCCACGAGGACGGTCGGCTGTCGACGGACGAACCGACCGCCGAGGACGCCGCGACGAGCTACGAGTTCGATCCGAGCGATCCGGTCCCCACCCTCGGGGGCAACTGCTCGTCGTATATCACCTACGAGCCCCGAGACGAGAATCTCATCGAGTACCCGCTCGCCAATCGCAACCTGCACGACATCACCGGCCGCGGCGGCTTCGACCAGCGCACGCGTCCCGATACGCTCGGCGCCGAGTCGCCGTACGGTCCCCTCGAGGAGCGCAACGACGTCCTCGTCTACCGGACGGAGCCCCTCGAGGAGGACCTCGAGATCACGGGACCGATCCGCGTGAGCGTCTTCGGCTCGACCGACGCGCCGGACACCGACTTCACGGCGAAACTCATCGACGAGTACCCGCCCAGCGAGGAGTTCCCGAACGGCTTCGCGGTGAACCTCGCCGACTCCATCTGCCGCGGGCGCTACCGGGGCTACCGGGACGAGCCCGACCTGCTCGAGCCCGGCGAAGTCTACGAGTTCGAGATGGAGCCATACCCGACGGCGAACGTCTTCAAGGCGGGCCACCGCATCCGGCTGGACATCTCCTCGTCGAACTACCCGCGCTTCGACGTGAACCACAACACCGGCGGGCCGCTGTACGGTGACCGCGAGTCCCAAATCGCGACCAACACGGTCCACCACGACGCCGAGTACGCGACGCAGATCGAACTGCCGGTTCAACCGCGATAACGCGTTCGCGGTCGCGGTTGTTCCGCCGATCGACGTGACAGCCGGCGGACGTGGGGCCACGTCCGCTCACTCGAGGCGCACGCGATCTTTTCTCGTCATCGGGGCACCTCGTCGGAGAATCCTCATCGTCGGAGCAGTACCTTCGGTTCACCGACCGATCGTCGCTATCCAGAGAAGCCAGACCGCCGCGACGGTCAGTCCCATCGCCCCGAATCCCGCGGCGTAGCTTTCCGTCGCGGTCAACAGCCGGCCCACGAGCCACGGGTACGCCAGCGCGCCGCCGTTACCCACGAGCAACATTCCCGACAGCGTCACGCCGGGGTCGTCAGCCAGTTCGGAGAACGCGAGACTGAACAGCGGCCCGAACGGGATCCCGAAGCCGAACCCGGTCAATACGAGTCCGATTCCGATCCCTGCTTCGGAGCCGGTCGCGATCGCTGCCGCTAACCCGACGAGGACGAGCGCCAGTCCCAGTAGCGTACCCGCGACGGTCGCTTGCTCCCCGTAGCCTCGCGAGAGCCAGCCACCGAGTCCCCGACCGAACACCGTCGCCAGGGCGAATCCGACGAGCACGGCGATCGCGGGGAGCGCGACCCCAGAAAGGAGTTCCGTGTACCAGGTCGAGGCCACCATGAGAAATCCGAACGTCGCCATGTTCCCGAGCCCGAGCGCGAGGCCGCTCGCGGACGTGAACGGGTCGAGATACGCGCGAATAGCCGTCTTCGCGTTTGCGCTGACGGCCGGCAACCGAGTCGTCAACGCGCCTCCCGAGAGAGCCACGATAGCCGCGACAACGGCGGGGAGCGTCGGTCCGAGCGCGGAGACGGCGACGGGACCCACTGCCAGTCCACAGGCCAGTCCGAGCGTGAATAGCGCGCCGAGCATCCCCTGGGCGGTCGCGGTATCCGCGCCGGTCGTCCGTAATCCGACGTACTTCATTCCGCCGACGAACGCCGTCCCCTGACCGAGACCCAGGAGGAGCCGCGAGACGTACGTGGCCTCGAGGGTCACCGCGCCGCCGAGGGCGATTCCGACGCCGGCGACGGCGAACCCGAGCGCCGCCACGCGTTCGACGGGCGCCGTCCGCGTCAGTCGATCGGCCGGAACGACGACGAGAAGCTGTCCGAGGAGAAAGAGCGACATGCCGAATCCGGCCGCATCGGGCGAGACACCGCGGGCGATGAGCGCGGAGACGTACGCGCCGTAGCCACCGACTGCGAGTCCGAGACCGAACAACCCCAGACCGATCTCGCCGATGGCTGTCCAGGGAACGGTTCGGGACTCGTCACCGAACGACCATTGCCGTAACACGTGACCGGCTAGACATCGGATCTACAAAAAGCGTCGTATCACGGCAGTAGCGATGGCTTCGTCGGGATAATGGCCAGTTTGGCGTCACGTTTCAGCGAAATAGAATGTAACTGCGCTGAAAGATTCCCAAAGATATATATTTGTTGTATTTGTTGTGGTATCCGTTGCAATGACGGACGTAAAACTGGACGATCAGTCTTCAGCTTCGAGTACTAACGACAGTATCGTTCGATACGGAATTAACGACGAACCGCCCCTTTCGGAGGCCATCCCGCTCGGGATTCAACACTTGCTCGCGATGTTTCTCTCGACGGTCGCGCTCCCGCTCGTTATCGCCGGTGCGATCGGACTCGGGCAGAGCGAGACCACGTTCATCGTACAGATGGCGTTGCTCGTCGCCGGGGTCGCCACGATCGTACAGGTGTATTCGGTCGGGCCGGTCGGCTCCCGTCTCCCTATCGTCATGGGAACGAGCGCCATCTTCGTCACGCCCCTCATCGACATCGGGAACTCGTTCGGGATCGCCGCGATCTTCGGCGCGGTCATCGTCGCCGCTCCCGTCGAGATCGTCATCGGCTACTTCTACGACGACCTCCGGTCGCTGTTTCCTCCGCTCGTGACGGGCGTGGTCGTCATGCTCGTCGGACTGACGCTCGTTCCGACGGCGATCCAGTACTCCGCCGGTGGGCCGGGCGCTGAAACCTACGGCGACCTCGCGAACCTCGGCGTGGCCGGAGTCGTGTTCCTGATCGCGGTCCTGTTCAACCAGTACTTCGATAACTTCCTCTCGGTCGCGAGCGTGCTCATCGCAGTCGTCGTCGGCTACCTGATGGCCGCACCGCTCGGACTGCTCGATCTCTCCGGCGTCGCCGATGCCGGGTGGGTGGCCGTCCCAATGCCCCTCGAGTTCGGCGTCGAGTTCCACCCGAGCGCGATCGTCATCGCCGCGTTCGCGTACGTCGTCACCTCCATGGAGACGATCGGCGACGTGGAAGGAACGACCGGAACGGTCAGCCGACGTGCGACTTCGGAGGAAATGCGGGGCGGCCTGCTGGCCGACGGCGTGATGAGCATGATCGCGGGCGTGTTCAACGCCTTCCCGAACACGTCGTTCTCCCAGAACGTCGGCCTGATCGGGTTCACCGGCGTCGCGAGTAAGTTCGTGGTCGCGATCTGCGGGGGCTTCCTCGTCGTGCTCGGCCTGATTCCGAAAGTCGCCGCGATCGTCTCGGCGATGCCCGAACCCGTCCTCGGCGGTGCGGCGATCGTCCTCTTCGGGATGATCTTCTCGATCGGACTCAGACTCGTCGCCCAGAACGTGGAACTGACGCAGCGAAACCTGACGATCATCGCCTCCTCGATCGTGCTCGGCCTTGGCGTCGAGGTGCAGTCGGACGCGCTCGCACAGTTCCCCGACGATCTCCAGGTGCTGCTCGGCTCTGGGCTGCTCGTCGGCGGCGTCACCGCGCTCGTGTTGAACGCGATTATCCCCGGCGATGGCGGCCTCACGTCGGCCGACGCCGGCGCTGACGCTTGAATCGGCGACGGTCCTTCATCGTTGGGACTCCGCGCTTCAATCCGCTTCTACCCGCCGCTACGGCTCGAGGACGACCATCCCGTAACTCTCGCCCGCCCGAATCCGCTCGTGAACGGCGGGGACGTCCTCGAGGCCGACTCGTTCGGTGACGACGGGGTCGATCCGGCCGTCGGCCAGCAATCGCGCGGCCCGGACGACCTCGTCTTTCGTCGCGTACCGCGATCCGCTGATGGCGGCCTCCTTCACGACGAACTCCGTCAGCGGCGGTGCGAACGATCGCTCGTGGTGGGTCGTCAGCGAGATCAGTTGCCCGCCCATCGCGAGCGCTTCCCAGGCGTCCACGAGCGTGTCCGTGTTTCCGACTGTGTCGACGACGACCGTCGGTCCGTCGCCGTTGGGCGTTGCCTCGCGGAGCCGCGCTGCGACGTCGTCGCCGCGGACATCGATCGGCTGCACCGCCGGGCTGGTGACCGAATCGATGTGCGCGAGCCGGTCGTCCGCGATGTCGGCCGCCAGCACGCGAGCGCCCCTGAGCGCGGCCAACTGCGAGAGGTGAATTCCGACACGACCGGCCGCGCCGACGACGAGCACCGTATCGGCGTCGTCGACCTCGGCCCGACGACAGATGTGCAGCGGCGTCGCGAGCCCGTCTGCGGCGATCGCGCCGTCGACGAAGCTCGCCCCGTCCGGGAGCGGGAGCGCGTTCGAGGCGGGGATAACTGCTCGCTCGGCGTACGCGCCGTCTCGAGTGGCCCCGTACCAGCCGTCGAAATTCGCACACTGGTTCGTTGCGCCGCGCCGACACGCGTCACACTCGCCGCACGTGAGATAGAAGTACGCCAGCACGCGATCGCCCGGCACGATTCCCGACACGTCGTCGCCGACGTCGTCGACGATGCCCGCGAACTCGTGACCCGGCACCCGCGGCGTGAGTGTCGGATCGTCCTCGAGGCCGCCCTGAATCGAGTTCTCGATCGTTCGCGTGACGCCGCAGGCGCGGATGTCGATACACACTTCGTCCGGTTCGGGCTTCGGATCGGGAACCGTGTCGACCGTTAGCGATCCGCCCCACTCGTCGAGGACACATGCCTTCATACCTGCTAGAGAGTCCCACAACAGTAATAGCGTTCCTCTCGCGGCAGACGTTCCCGATTCGCTGTAGTTCGGGGAAGAAATACGTCGCTTGGCACCCAACTACGGACTATGCCCGAACGGATCCTCGTCCCCGTCGATGGCTCGAACAGATCGGAAGACGCACTCGAGTACGCGATCGAAACGTTCCCGGATGCCTCGATCACGGCTGTTCACGTGGTCGAGGCGGGGCACGGCGACATCGGGGCGTTTTCCGGAATGACTGGTGATATTCCTGACGACAGTCCAGAACACGAGCGATCCGAAGAGATCCTCGAGTCTGCTCGTCAGTTCGCGGCGGAACGCGGAACCGAGATCGAGACCGAACGCGGTCGGGGCCGACCGGATCGGCTGATCGTCAAGCGCGCCGAGGACGGCGACTACGAGATGATCGTCATCGGCAGTCACGGTCGGAACCGCGTCGCACGCGTCCTCCTCGGGAGCGTCGCGGAGAAAGTCGTGCGGCGGTCGTCCGTCCCCGTCCTCGTCGTTCGATAGATCGACTGCGGAGACGACACCGGTATCGCCCTGCTTTTTACACGGTCAGACTCGATTTGCGTCCTCGGGAACCCGGTGAGACGGGAGGAGACCGGTCTCCTCGAGGGCGTAGTAGCCGACGATGTGCACGAGTGCGGCCGCGAGCATTCCGTTGAGGGCCGCCATGCCCGGAACCGGCGCCGGTGCAGTGACGCCCGGTAGCACCGATCCGGCGGTCAGGACCGCGACGAGACACCCGACGACGTACGCCAGCACGCCCGTCCACCGGACGCTCGTGAACTGAACGTCGTCCATCCGCGGGATCCCGCCGCGCCAGCAGAGCAGGAAATCGGCGATGATGATCGCGCCGAGCGGCGGGATGTACTGTCCGAGGAGTTCGAGCCACGGCAGGAGGAGCCCGTCGGCGCCGGCCAGCGCGAGGAGGATTCCGATCGCACAGCCAACGATGACGAACGGCCGCTTGCGATCGAAGTCGAACGCCTCGGCTCCGGCGACGCTGAACGCGTAGGCGGCGTTGTCGTTCGTGGTCCAGATGTTCAGGATCAACGCGATCAGGCCGACGCTCGCGAGTCCCTGCGCGACCAGCACTTCGTAGAGGTCGCCCGCGGGCGTCACGTCGTAGACGGCACCGCCGACCGCACCGCTGAGAAAGAGGAAGCTGTTTCCGACGAGGAATGCGATCAATCCGGCCCAGAAGGCGACCCGAGAGTTGACGGCGAAGCGCGCCCAGTTCGGAGCCTGCGTGCCCGCGCTGATGAACGTCCCGACGACGATCGTCACCGCGAGACCGAACGTCATCTCGCCCCCGCCGGTCTGGGCCAGGAGGCCGTCGATCCCGCCCGCGTCGCCGACGGCGAGCCCGATCGAGAGCAACCCGACGATCACGAGGAACGGTACCGCGACGTACGAGAGCTTCTCCATCCCGTCGTACCCGAAGTACGCAGTCGACATGTGTAACAGTCCCCAGATGAGAACCAGTGCGCTGACCATCGCCGCGCTCTCGAGGCCGAAATACGTCGCCGTTGGGACGGCGACCATCGGAATGGTCACGCCGAACCAGCCGACCTGCGTGCCGCCCAACAGCAGGTCTGCCCATTTAGCACCGATCCGACCGAACGAGTATCGAGCGAGCAGGACGGTTGTGAGACCCGCATTCGCGGAGATTCCACAGAGGAGTGCGACGTACCCGCCCAGGATGATGTGGCCCACGACCATCGCGGTGAGCATCTCTTGGAATCCCATCGCCGCGCTGACTTCCGCGCCCGCCCACATCGTCCCCGCGAAGAAGACGAGGCCGAGCAGGACCGCCGAAAGGCTGACCAATCCCTTCCGTTCGTTCTTCGGGACGTGATCGAGCGGATAGTCGGGGTCCGGGAGGGTCTCGTCACCGAAGACGATGCGGCGCCAGTCAAATCCACCGTCGGATGTTGCCATGTAACATGCTTCTCGATTCCGTGATAATCAATCTTTCTAACAGTGAGGGGAGATTATCGACGACTCTCGCCTAATCGTCCATCGATTGGGTGATACAGTACCAGTTCACAACCCGCGGTACTATTATTAGCGTGGACTGGAATCGATGTATATGTCCTCGTGGATTATCACCGACGCCACCACTGTCGACGGGTCGTCGATCGACATCGCAATCGAAGACGGGCGCATCTCGCGCCTCGAGGCGGCCGGATCGATCGATCCGACGGCCGTTCCGGAGTCCCAGCGCTACGACGCTGGGGGACGGCTCGTGACGCCGTCGCTGACCGAACCGCACATCCACCTGGACGCGACGCTCACTGCCGGCCAGCCCGAGTGGAACGATTCGGGGACGCTCGCGGAGGGGATCCGCATCTGGGGCGACCGGAAGGAGACCCTCGATGCTGACGACGTGAAAGCGCGGGCCGAGCGGGCGGTCGAGTGGCTCGCGGCCCACGGCGTCACCCGCGTCCGGACCCACGCCGACACGACGGAGGAGTCGCTGACCGGCGTCAGGGCCCTGCTTGAACTCCGAGAGGAGGTCGCGGACATCGTCGATCTCCAGGTCGTCGCGTTCCCGCAGGACGGGATCTTCACCGATCCGACTCACGAGGACCTGCTTCGGGAGGCGCTCGAGATGGGCGCGGACGTCGTCGGTGCGATTCCGCACAACGAACACACTCGCGAGGATGGCGTCGACTCGGTCCAACTCGCGATGGATCTCGCGGAGTCGTACGGACGGCCCGCGGATCTCCACATCGACGAGACGGACGATCCGGGATCGCGGTTTACCGAGGTGCTCGCCAGCGAGGCGATCAAACGCGATATCGGCGAGCGGGTAACGGCGAGCCACACGACGGCGATGCACTCCTATCCGAACAGTTACGCGGCGAAGGTGACCGCCTTGCTCGCCGAAAGCGGCATCGACGTGGTCACCAACCCGCCGGACAACGCGGTACTACAGGGGCGATACGACGACTACCCGCGACGTCGGGGCCACACCAGAATCGACGAACTGCGCGAGGCGGGCGTCACCGTCGGGCTCGGGCACGACTCCGTGATGGATCCGTGGTATCACTACGGTCGCGGCGATCCCCTCGACGCCGCCTTCATCCTCGTCCACTACGCGCACATGAACGGCCGCGGCGACGTGGAGCCGATCTGGGACATGCTCACGGCGGCGAACGCGAGCGTCTTCGGGGTCGACGACTACGGCCTCTCCGTCGGAGCCGACGGATCGCTCGTCGTCTACGACGCGCCGGACCCGTTCAATGCGCTTCGAACGCGAGCGCCTCGAACGCTGGTACTCAAAGAGGGGCGCGAAATCTCCCGAACGGAACCCGCGAGCACGCACGTCGTCCGCGACGAGGGGGATCGATCGGTCGACTTCCAGCGATAACCGCGAGTCGATTTCACTTCGTTTTCAGCATCGTTCTCGCCAGCTTCCGTTCTTTTTCTGTGATACGCCGAACCGACGGACGCCTCGCTATCAGACTCAAGAAACGGCCGAAAAACGAACCGCTGCGACCGGATTACTTGAACGCGACGACGCGGGAGACGCTGGATTCTCCGCCGCGGAAGCGCCACGGGAAGGTCCCGATCTGAACGCGCTCGTTGAGCAGTTCCTCGGGGACCTGGGCGTTCTCCACGTGGATGATCCCCTCGGGGAAGAGCTCGTTGTGCATGAGCTGGTAGCCCTCGGGCGGGAAGACCTCGTCGAGATCGTCGACGCCGAAGTGGTCGGCCGCTTCCTCGGCGAGTTCGGGTCGGATCTCCTGGATGACCGTGTTCATCGGGTGATCGGCGCTCCCGCAGTCCAGGATGAGGTAGTTGAGGTTCATCTCCTTGCACCAGTCGGCGAACTCCGCGTTCGGCCCGGGGTGCTTACAGAAGTACCGGTGGGGATCCGCCTCCTCCGTGTGCCAGGCGTAATCCTGGTAGCCCGTGTGGATGAACAGGATGTCGCCCTCTTGGACGTCACAGACGTCCTCGATCATCTCGCTGGTGTAGACATCGTAGTCGTCGACCTTGTCGGAGATGTCGGCGACGACCGCGTCACCGACGAGCTCGTCGAGACCGACTTCTTCGATATCTCGACCGTGAGCGACGAAGTGTTTCTCGCCGTCGAGGTGCGTCCCGGTGTGGTTCATGAACTCGATTTTCTGCCCGTTCACCTTCTCCGTGTCCAGACTCTTTTCGTACCAGACCTTGGGGTTGTCGTACGTCGGCCACGCTGGCGTGTCAACTGACCACGGCTGCGTCAAATCGTACATCTCGTAGCCATCGAGCATAGACGCTACTTTCCGGGCATTTCACTTAAACCTACGTAAACCGGGTTGTCAAATACTACCGCGGGCAGTCGGCTGCCATCGAACGGATCGTTCGGATCCACGATACGGATCCAGTCAGCCGGTTTCTCACAACGAATTGTGACAACATTTATTAGTGCAGTTGATCAAACCGTTTGGTATCCGTGTGACAGACCCATGATTACCCATACCACCCACACGCATCGGTTCAGTTTCGACTGCCAACAGGCCGCTCTCGGCTCCACGATCACGCGCCCCGAGGGAGTATGAAGCCAGCACCGTTCACCCACCACCGACCGGAGACAGTCGACGAAACCCTCGAGCGCCTCGAGGAACTCGAGGACGCCGAACTCCTCGCGGGGAACCAGTCGCTCGGCATCGTGATGGCGAACCGACTGGCGACGCCCGACCACCTCGTCGATCTCAACGGCGTCGACGAGCTCGCGTTCATCGACGTGGACGACGACGCGGTCCGGATCGGGGCGATGACGCGTCACCGGACGATCGAGCGCTCCGACCGGCTCGCCGAGTGCATGCCGATGCTCCCCGAGGCCGCCGGACAGATCGCCGGCCCGTCAGTTCGCAATCAGGGGACGCTGGGCGGAAGCATCGGTGAAGCCGACCCGGCCGGGAACTATCCCGCAGCGCTGGCGGCGCTCGAGGGGACGATTCACCTCCGCTCGCTCGAGGGAACCCGCGATGTCCCCGTCGACGAGTACTTCATCGCCTACATGTTCACGGACCTCCGCGAGGAGGAACTCATCGAGTCCGTCTCGATCCCGACGGAGCCGTTCCCGCCCGAGCGAACCGGAATGACGTTCCTCGAACTCAAACGGGCGGCCCAGACGTTCCCGACCGTCAGCGCGGCGACCTCGATCCGGGTCGACGATCCGACCGCGGACGAACCGGTCGTCGAGGACGCCCGGATCGCCATGGCGAACGCCGCAGATATCCCGCTCCGCGTCGAGGACGCCGAGGCCCACGTCGAAGGCGGTTCCCTCTCGGACGAGGCTCTCGAGGCGGTCGTCGAGACCGTCGCGTCAGCGGTCACCCCCGAATCGGAGATGCACGCTGATCGGGACTACAAGGAGGAAGTGGCCGGCGAGTACGCCAAACGCTCGCTCGAAACATCGTACGAACGCGCAGTAGCAACCGAGATATAATGTTAGAATTCACCGGCGAAAACGAGATGGAACAGTCGAAAGATGAGCTCTGGCCGTACTTTACGGACACCGATATTCTCACGGAGTGTGCGCCCGGCTGCAAGGAGATGACCCTCATTTCCCCACACGAGATCGAGGCGGTCATGGCCGTCGGCGTCGGGAGCGTCAAGCCCGAATTCGACGTCGATGTCGTCGTCACTCGCGCCGATCGTCCGGACGTCCTCGAGATGAAAGCGGTCGGCCACGCGCCGCGAAACGAGTTCGAGACGGTCGCGGAGATGGAACTCAAGGAGAACGCCAGCGGCGGCACGACCGTCGTCTGGTCGGCGACCGCCGACGTCTCCGGAACGATCGCGAGCCTCGGCGGCCGCGCGCTCAAGAGCGTCACCAAACGGCTGGTCAAGAAATTCTTCTCGAAGATGCAGGCGAAAGCCGACGAGGGCGTCGAGGCCGAGTCCGAACTCGAGGCCGCGCCAGAGCAAGACGCCACGCTCGAGACGGACGACTAGTCGCGCAGTTTTCGGCCGACCGCGGCCCCGGTTTCGTTTCGGCCCGTTCGATGGTTTTTCGGTCCGTTCGATGTGTTCTCGCTCGAGTGTCGAGTGCCGACTGTCGGTCCACCAGCGTGTTCTCAGGCCGTCCGTTCGCTAGGTTGTGGAGAAAACGTCCACTCGCCACTTGGGGCAGCACTGTCGCTGCTCGGGGCAGCACTGCCGTTCCGTGCGGAGAGTGCGAGAGCGATCCGTGCGGAGAGTTCGAACCGAACAGCGAACGAACGGGAGCGGAGACGCCGAGTCGGCTACTGCTCGGACTCGCGGAGCTTCTTCCGGAGGTGGTCCGGGGCGACCGGGATCTGACTCGCGGGTTCCTCGACCGAGAGCGGATCGAGGGCCGCGTTGATCGAGGTCGCGATGCTCGCGGGCGCGTCGATCATCCCGCCCTCGCCGACGCCTTTCGCGCCCGTTTCAGTGAACGGCGACGGCGTCTCGGTGTGTTCCATCTGGATCTCCGGCACGTTCTCGATCGACGGCAGCAGGTAATCGAACAGCGTGATCGCCTGGGGCTGGCCGTTCTCCTCGTAGCCGAACTCCTCGAGCAGGGCGGCACCGATCCCCTGTGCGATGCCGCCGTGGGCCTGCCCCTCGACGATCATTGGGTTGAGCATCGTTCCGCAGTCGCGGACGGTGTGGAACGTAAGGATCTCCACCGAGCCGGTGTTGACGTCGACCTCGACGATGGGCGCGTTCGCGCCGAACGCGGCCGTCGGGTAGACCGGAAGCTTCGACGTCAGCGCCTCGTCGAACTCCTCGAGGTCCGTCGCGGGATGGTTGTAGTTGTAGCTCACTCGCGTCCGCCGCTCGTCAGCGGCGTTCGTCTCCGCGTCGAGTTCGGCGATTTCGGCCAGCGAGAGCGAGTCGTTGCCGCCGAGCCGATCGACGGTCCCGTCGTGGTAGGTGACGTCGTCGGTTGAGACGCCCCAGTGGTCGGCCGCGAGTTCCTCGACGTTGGCGAGGAGTCGCTCGGCGACGCCGACCGTCGCGCCCGAGAGCATGACGGCCATCCGGGACGCCGCGCTCCCGTACTCGGTCGGCGCGTCGACGCTGTCGAGGTAGCCGACCTCGATGTCGCTCGGCAAGACCTCGAGTTCGTCCGCGAGCAGCTGGGAGACCAGCGTCTGGTGGCCCTGTCCGGAGGAGTCGGTCGCGAGGAACGCGTGAACGGAGCCGTCCTCGCGGATCTCGGCGCGGAGGTGCTCGGGTAGTTCCTCGACCTCGTCGCGCGAGCGCGTCGCGAGGTCGTCCTTGTCGGTTCGCTGGCGATCGGTCCAGTCGGAGCCGCTGGCGCCGGGTTCGATAATGACGCTCGGCTGGACGCCGCGGTACTTCCCTTCCTCGCGTTTCGCGGCGACGACCTCGGGATCCAGCAGGCCGCCATCGCGCTCGTCTGCGATGATCTCCTCGATCCGGTCGAGCGTCGCGGGATAGTCGCCCGAATCGTAGAGGTTCTTGGAGGGAAGCGTGTACGGCATCTGCTCGGGCCGGATCAGGTTCCGGCGGCGGAACTCCGTCGGGTCCATATCGAGCGCTCGAGCCGCCTCGTCGACGATCATCTCGAGGGCGTAGATGTGGGGATCGACACCGAACCCGCGGTAGGCGGTCTGAGATGTCTTGTTGGTCAATACGAGGTCGTACTCGTAGGTGACGTCGTCGATCTCGTAGGAGTTCGTCAGCACCGACAGCGGCTTGAGAACCTGATTGATCGGATAGCGGGGGTACGCGCCGAAGTCGTCGACGAACCAGACGTCGAGTCCGCGCATCGTTCCGTCGTTGTCGACGGCCATCCGCATCTGATACTCCCGATCCGAGGAGTGCATGTCCCCGCCCTGAAGGTTCTCGAGCCGGTCTTCCTCGAACTTCACGGGGCGCTCGAGTTGCTGGCTCGCCATGGACGTCAGACAGCAGTAGCGGTGGATCCCGATCTTCGTCCCGTAGCTGCCGCCGACGTCGGCGGGAACGTTCACCCGTACGTCGTCGGCCTCGTACCCCAGCGTCTCGTAGATCATGTTGTCGACGAGGGTATGCAACTGGATGTTACAGTCGATGTCGAAGGAGTCGGACTCCTCGTCGTAGGTAGCGACGGCACCGGCCGTCTCGAGTGGGACGCCCGAGATGCGTCCCCACGTGTACTCTCCCTCGACGACGTGATCGGCGTCCTCGAACGCCGCATCAGGGTCGCCGAACTCGAGGCGTTCGTTGTCGACGACGTTCGAGCCGACGGATTCGTGGAGTACGACCTCGTCTTCGCGGGCGGCCATCCCGTCAGCGACCGCGTCCATGGCCTCGTACTCGACGTCCACCAGATCGGCGATATCCTCCGCGGCGTATCTGTCGGACGCGACGACGGCGACGACCGGTTCCCCGACGAACCGGACCTTCTCGTCGGCCAGCGCCCACTCGGGGAGTGCGGCCGGTTCGCCGTCTTCACCCGTCGCGATGCGGCCGACACCGGTCGGCATCGGGTTGTACTCACTCTTGATATCCTCGGCGGTGAGGACGAGTTCGCAGTCCGGGTGGGCCTCGGCCTCCTCGGTGTCGATGGAGACGATTTCGGCGTGGGCGTGCATGCTGCGCACCAGCGCCATGTGCAGGCAGTTCTCCGGCGTGATGTCGTGGATGTACTCGGCTTCGCCCGTCAGAATGCGGTGGTCCTCGACTCGCGGGAGCCCTTGCCCCGTGAACGACTCGCGGCTCGAGTCCGATTCGGCGTCGGCGTCGGTTTCGGCCGGGTGTGACGTAGACATGGTCAGTCCTCCATCGCGTCGGCGGCCCGTTCGACCGCCTCGTAGATGTTCTGGTAGCCGGTACAGCGGCAGATGTTGTCCGCCAGCCCCTCCTCGATCTCCTCGCGCGTCGGATCCGGATTCTCCTCGAGGAGCTCCTTGGTCGCCATCACGAAACCGCTGGTGCAAAAGCCACACTGGAGCGCGTGGGTCTCGTGGAACGCTTCCTGAATGGGATGCAGCGAGTCCGTCTCCTCCTCGGCGAGTCCCTCGACGGTCTCGATCTCGGCACCGTCGGCCTGAACGGCGTAGGAGAGACAGCTCTTCGTGGTCCGCCCGTCCTGCTGGACGGTACACGCGCCGCAGACGCCGTGTTCACACCCAACGCGGACGCCGTGCAGGTCGCACTCGTACCGGAGGAAATCCGAGAGTTTGAGTCGCGGTTCGACTTCCGCAGTAACCGGTTCGCCGTTGACGATCACGGTGATCTCTTCGGTCGGTCGCTCGGCAGCACCGTCTGTGCTATCTGTACTCATGGAATATGGTACCTCTACCTTCGAACAGCCCATAAACGTTGTGTTGCGATTCGGGTGCTCGCGCGTTCGAACGATTACACTCAAGTAGGGTGGGAAGAGTACACATCGTATGGTCGAATCGACTGTAGACCTTCGAGTGGTCAACGCACGAGTTGTCACTCCTGATGGCACTATCAACGGCAGCGTAGCGGCGAACGACGGCATCATCGTCGGTGTCGGCACCGAATCGAACCTTCCCGAGGCCGATCGAGAGATCGACGCCGAGGGCAACTATCTGATCCCCGGCTTCATCGACCCGCACGTTCACTGGGGGCTCTCACGGTACGAGTTCGACTACCACGAGGGCCTCGAGCACGACTTCGAGACCGAAACGCGCGGTGCGATCCACGGCGGCGTGACGACGGTCGTCAACTTCCTCCTGCAAAAGGAGCCGTACCTGCCCGACATGGACTTCTTCAAGCGGGCGGGCGAGGAAAACTCCTACATCGACTTCGCCTACCACGCGATCGTCCACCAGGACCACCACGTCGAGGAGATCGAGGGACTCGCCGACGAGGGGATTCGATCCTACAAGATCTTCTTCAACTGGTACAAGAACGCCTCCCCCGAACTCGGGATCGACCACTCCGACGCGGGCGGGGTCTACAAGGTGCTCGATAGGGTGTCCGATATCCCCGGCGGCGTCGTCATGTTCCACGCCGAGAACGAGGACCTCGCAATCCAGCGCCGAAAGGAACTGCAGGCGGAGGGGCGCAACGACCTCGAGGCCTGGTCCGAGTCCGCACCGAACATCTGCGAGGCGATGCAGATCGAACAGATCGGTCGACTCACGGAGTACACCGACTCTCGGGCGTACATCGTCCACATGAGCACGGCCGAGGGCGTCGACATCTGTAAGCGCTACCAGGAGCAGGGCGTCAACCTCCACGCGGAAACACTGCCGGCGTTCCTCTCTCACACCTACGAGCAGGACGATCTCGGCGTCTGGGGGAAGATTTCGCCCCCGCTTCGCGGCGAGGAGAGCAAGACGCGCCTCTGGGAAGGGATTCGAAACGGCGTTATCGACTACGTCGGCACCGATCACTGTCCGCACAAACTCGAGTTCAAGGAGAAGGACACGGGGAAACACGGCGATATCTGGGACGCGATTCCCGGCGACAACAACGGTATCGAGTACTTCCTGCCCGTGATGATGAGCGAGGGTGTCAACAAGAACCGCGTCAGCATGGAGCGCCTCGTCGAGGTCTGCTCGACCAACAACGCCAAGCGCTGGGGTCTGTACCCGCGCAAAGGCGCGCTCGCCGAAGGCTCCGACGCCGACATGGTCATCGTCGACCTCGAGAAGAGCACCGTCGTCGACGACGACTTCTACCACACGATGGAGCCGGGCTACTCCACGTTCCACGGCGACGAACTGACTGGCCTCCCGACGCACACGATCATCGGCGGCGAGGTCGTCGTCGAGGACGGCGAATTGCTCGCCGAACCCGGGGACCGAAACTACCTGCCCCGCGGCCCGGAAGGCGTCTCACTCGAGTGAACCATGAGTGACGTCGTGGGCGTGGTACTCGCTGCCGGCACCGGTTCGCGGTTCGAGGACGGCAACAAGCTGCTGGCTCGACTCGAGGACGAACCGATTGTCAGTCACGCAGCGCGCACGCTCGCGACGTCACCGCTCGAGCACATGATCGGCATCGTCGGCCACGACGCCGATCGCGTTCGTCCCGTGGTGGCGACGTTTGTGGACGACACGATCGATAACGGCGACTACGACCGCGGACAGAGCCGCTCGGTTCGACTCGGCGCTCGCGCCGCGCGCGACGCCGATGCGGACGCTGTCCTCTTTCTTCCCGGCGACATGCCCTGCGTCGATCCGGCGACCGTTCGAGCGGTCGTCGACGGCTACCGCGACGGCAACGAGGGGATCGTCGCGCCGACCGACGGCGATCGGCGCGGAAATCCGGTGCTTTTCGATGCGCGCCACTTCGATTCCCTGACAGCCGTTTCGGGCGACATCGGCGGGCGAGCGCTGTTCGAATCGGCCGACGTCCGTCTCGTTCCTGTGGACGATTCAGGAATTGCGATCGACGTCGATACGGTGGCCGATCTCCGACGCCTGCGTCACTCCGGCTGCGACTGAACGCGGTCGTGGATCGGCCCCTCTCGATCGCGAAGCCGGCCGCCGTCGCGACCGTTACTCGCTGCGACGACCTCTCCGACGATGCTCAGCGCGATTTCGACGGTCTCTCCGCCCCCGAGATCGAGACCGACCGGCGTGGCGATGCGATCCCGGTCGGCCGCCGACAGCGTCACTCCGTCGTCCTCGAGGCCCTCGCGGATCCGCTGAAATCGGTCGCGCGGTCCCATTAGTCCGATGAACGGAACCTCGGTCTCGAGTAGCGCCTCGAGTGCGAGACGGTCGTCGAGAAGGTTATGAGACATGAGTACGACCGATGTCCGGTCATCGACTAACTCCTCGAGGTCGGTCGGATGCGTCGCGACGACGCGATCCGCGTTCGGAAACCGGTCCAGGTCGGCCTGGCCGCCTCGCGCGGTCGCGACGGTCACGTGGAGGCCGACCTCACGCGCGAGCCGCGAGACCGGGCGGGTATCGGGCTGGCCGCCGAAGATCAGCAGCCGGTCGATCGGGTCGATTCCGTCGACGAAGACGTCGACGGATCCGTCCCTTGTCGTAACGGTCACCGTCTCGGATCGACCGGCGGCTGCCAGTTCCCCAGCTCGCTCGGAAACGGCCTCGAGAACTGACGACGGGAGTGACGGCTCGCCGGTTTCGATCGACGTCCCGTCCACCGCGATACCCGCGCGGGTCCCCACCGGAACCGGCGCCGTGTCGTCGGTCACCGTTGCGAGCGCGATCGGCTCCCCGCGGTGATACGCCTCGACCGGCGCTTGCCACGACCGAGTCACGGGCTCGACCAGTATGTCGACGATTCCCTCGCACCCGAGACCGAGCCCCCATCCGTCATCGTCGGACGTCAGGTCGAACGTCGCAATCTCCGGCTCGTCCGCCCGACGGACCTCGCTGGCGACATCTGCGAGGGGGCCCTCGAGACAGCCGGCCGTGATACCGCCGAATGCCGAGTCGTCGGGCCCGAACAGCATCTTTGCACCCGGTCTGCGGTACGCGGAGCCGTCGACGGCGATAACGGTCGCGACTGCCCACGATTGGTCTGAGTGAACGGCGTCCTCGAGCAACTCGAAGAGGTCGAGCGTCGTTATTCCCCACGGGTCTCCGTCCCCTGTCGTACTCATACTCGAACACACTGGCTCGAATAGTATATGTGTTATTCCACACCATGGCCGTTTCACGATACAGGACGGAACTCGAGCAGGGGGGTTCGTGAGTACGCGCTTCCCACGAGTCGTTTCTGAAGTTACGGTGATAAACTCCACAGAATATTTGGGATTGGAACGTGTATGATATGAGCGAGATAGTAAACAATTGTCCGGGAAAATGAATAGCGTTCTACGATACCGAACAACTATGTGGGTGGGTTCCAATACCTACTCCATGGCAGAGGAAGGCACGACCGGCATACAAGCGATCGACCGGACGTTCGGAATCGTCGAAGCGATGATCGAACTCGAGGGAGCGGGAGTGACGGAACTGGCAAATCACGTCGATCTTCCGAAAAGCACCGTTCACCATCACCTGTTGACGTTAGAGCGGGCGGGGTACGTCGTCCGAGAGAACGGTGAGTATCGAACGGGATTGAAATTCCTCCGGGCCGGCGAACGCACGAGAGGACAGCACGCGCTGTACCAGGTCGCTCACCCCGAAGTCGAGAAACTCGCCGAAAAGACCGACGAAATTTCGGGGTTGATGGTCGAAGAACACGGAGAGGGCGTTTTTATCTACCGGGACAGTGGATCAGAGGCGGCCCATATCGACACCGGCATCGGTGATCGCGTCCCCCTCCACTGTACGGCGCTCGGAAAAGTCATTCTGGCACACCTCCCTGCCGACCGTCGCGATGGTATCATCGACCGAGACGGCCTGGCCCGTATCACCGAGAATACGATCACGGATGAGGATGTCCTCCGCGAGCAACTCGAGGAAATCCGCGAACGGAAGATCGCGTTCGACGACGAAGAGCGGTTGAACGGGCTCCGAAGTGTCGCCGCGCCCGTTTTCGACGCTACCGGTCAGGTCATCGGGTCGATCAGCGTTGCCGGCCCCACGCATCGCATGCAGGGAGCGTATTTCTACGAGGAACTCCCGGAGACAGTTTTGGGAATCGCGAACGTAATAGAGCTCAATATCCAACATCAGTGACATTCGTTTCACGATATAGAACAGGGGCTGTCGGCCGTCCGTTCGATATCGGTTTCCCTTCTGCTATTTTCGCCCGTCTTTCTCCGCCGTTCAGAACTTAAATTGTATAATGAGATCGGTAACATGGTGTTTACAATTATACGACTGTAAAGCAAAACCGCCGGGGGTGAGCGGATATCTCGTTGCTGGAGTCGATGCGAAGGGGCCAGAGTAACCGAAGCGCGAGACGGGCGAAAATAATCCGTTTGCTGCGACTGATCGGGGGATGATAAGCCCGTTTTACGGTATGCAATGACAACAAAACCATCGTCACCGCTCGAACCCATTCTACTTGACAATCATACACATGTAATGCGCAGCGGTCAGCAGCAGCCGTTCGGAGATGACTGCAACCGGAAGTGACACGAATAGTCGAGACGTACCCTGGGAATGTGATGATGTACATGTGACTCCCCCTGCCTGCTGGTATCTACCTCGGCGTTCTTATCGAATCTGGGATGATCACTGAGATGGTGAGCATCCTGTGATCATAGCGGAGTCGATGGTCGTACATGTGGGACTTGTCGGCCGTATCACGATGCCAGCGAGCCTCGTGTTCAGCGACGATATTTGGTATAGCTACATATAGTTTATAATAGGTGGATCTGGGGCGCTCCACGCCTCTACCCACAGATACCGGGAGAATTCAGCATGGACAGAACACACTTGATTAGTTGAATAATCAAGCGTGGTTTTATGCGGGTCGGCTCCCTCTCCGAACCACGAACGATGGAATCCAGCAGGAAATCGGCTCTCGAGGGTGAGCGAGTATGAATCGTGGATCGACAGCAGTTGCAGAGCCACTCGAGGCATTCCTTCGATCGAAGTCGAAGGGTGAGAAGGGGAGCGGGAACTACCAGCGGAATCTCGAGCGCTGTGCCGATGACTTTCTCGAGTGGCTCGAGGCAGATTCCCACTCGGGCGGGACGTTCGACGAACTCGACGAGCGAACCTTCCGGCGATACGCGCGCGAGCTCACGAGTCGGGACCTCGCTCCGGGGACGGTTCAAACGTATTACGCGCACGTCAGCGCTTACATCGGCTGGTGTGTTCGCGAGGGGCTCCTCGAGGCGAACTACGCCCAGCGGAACGTCGCGAAGGAACCGCTCCCCGAAAACGATGGCCGACGGTCCGGGGATCAACAGGCCTGGACCGACGAACACCGGTCACTGATTACACGGTACGTCGACAAACGCGCACACGATGCTGCTGACGAGAAGGGGCTCGACGCTATTCAGGAGTTTCGGGACCGCGCGCTCGTCTACGTTCTCTGTTACTCCGGCGTTCGTGGCGGGGAAATAGTTGCGGATCCGAAGGATGAGCGGCGCAACGGCCTCAACTGGGGTGACGTCTCTCTCGAGGATCGAACGATGACTGTTCTCGCGAAAAAACAGAACTGGTCCGATCGATCGCTGACAAAACAAGTTATAAACCCTATGTCGCGATACAAAGACTTGCTCGATCCCGCTGGGGACGACTGGCCGGTATTTCCAACGTTTCATCTTCCGACGCTCTACGAGACGCTTCAAACGGGACTTCGTGAAGAACACGATTGGTCTCCGAGCGATATCGGGGAGTTCGTCGACGAGCTCACGGGCCAACCGGCTGTTTTCGAAGCGCTCCGTGAACATGAATTGGCGCCGTCCTCGATTAACACCGACGGCGCTCGCCGTGTTATGCGACGGCTGTGCGAGGAAGCCGAGATTGATCTCGACGATACCCACGGATATCTCGCACTGCACGGTGGCCGTCGCGGTGCTGGTGAAGTGATGGTCCGACAGCGTGGGTTCACTTCTGCTGCTCGCCTTCTCGATAATAGCGAGGAAGTAGTTCGGAAGTCCTACTCTCATATCGAGGCAAAAGAAATGGCCAAAGACGCCGGCGATGCGTTCGCAGAGCACGATACTTGACATCCCCTCTGCGGTAACGCGCGATAGCTCCTCGAGCTCGAGCCAGACGAACGTCCTCGAGAGACAGATCGTCTGCGGGCCACGATGACGTAAGATGTTCCATACCGCCGAACCGTTACGACTATTTCACTGGGTATCCCGGGAATACACCCATTATATGATGGTAATTCGACCACTCTATTACAAACGTATGGGTGTCACGGAATTCGCGTCGAAAATAGCTCATTACCTGCTGTGGCAAGCTGGTAGACGATGATTATACAGTAGATATACAGAACGCAGGACATGGTTCGGAGGTAGTCGAGAGATTTCCGAGTCGATCATAGACCGTCGTGCATCGCATCAGTATCGATTGGGCAAGGGTCTCAGCCGGCGAAGTACGACTGCAGTTCTTCCAATGGACGAGTATTGAGGACGGCATCGACTTCGCACCAGCCGCGGCGGGCCTGGGAGATACCGAGGTCCATGGTATCCAGTTCTCCCGTCGTATGGGCGTCGGTCGAGACGACGTATCGGACCGTCTCCCGGTACTCTTTGACCGATTCCCACTCGAGATCGAGTCGCTCGGGTTGGGCGTTGATCTCGATCGCGACGCGTTCGGCGGCGGCCGCCTCCATGACGGCGTCCAGATCGAGATCGAGCGGCTCGCGTTCCGTGCGCAAGCGGTTCGTCGGATGTGCGAACATGTCGATCGGAGACTCCCGGAACGCGTCGATCACGCGGTCAGTCGGGTCCCGTAACCGACCGTGGAGTCCGGCGACTATCAGATCGCAGTCTGCACACCAGCCCTCGGGAATCTCGAGTCCGTCCGCCGTGATTTCGGCTTCGATGCCCTGGAGGACCGTGACGTCCACGTTGTCGTCGGCGTTGACCTCATCGATATCCGTTCGTTGTCGATCGAAGCGCTCCCGATCGAGTGTCTCCGGAATCGGCGCATGCGGTCCGTGATCGGTAAGGAGGACGTACTCCAGATCGCGTTCGTCTGCGGCTTCGGCCATTTCGCGAACGGTCCCCGATCCGTCGGAGTACTCGGTGTGGACCTGGAGATCGCCCCGAATGTCGGATCGCTCGATCAAATCCGGTAACTCTCCGGCCGCCGAGGCATCGAGCTCCCCCGTGTTCTCGCGAAGCTCCGGCGGGATCCAGTCGAGTTCGAGTGCGTTGTAGATCGCTTCCTCGGTCTCGCTCGCGATGCGTTCGCCGATTCGTCGTCCCCCTCTCGCGTCGTCTCCGTCGCCGACGTCGAAGAGTCCGTACTCATTGAGCTTCCAGTCGCGGTCGATCGCTCGGTTGCGGAGCGCGATATTGTGATCTTTCGACCCTGTGAAGTAGACGAGTGCGGCGCCGTATTCCCGCTCGTCAACGATCCGGAGGTCCACTTGGAGGTCTCCGGAGACTACGACCGACGACTTGGTCTCACCGCGAGCGAGAACCTCCGTCACGTCGTCGTGCGTGCAAAAGACGTCCGTCGCCGCTTCCGGGTTGGGTGCAGTGGCTAACACGTCGAGGTCACCGACTGTCGGGCGTCGCCGTCGGAACGAGCCGACGATGTCCACCCGCTCGAACTCGTCGGCCGATTGGAGTCGCGTCTCGAGTTCCCGGGCGATCGGATCCGCTCGTCCGAGGAGCATCCGTTCCTGTCCCCGCTTTGCTCGCTCGACGTGATCGAGAATTGACTGCTGTGATTTCTCACCGAACCCCTCGAGGGGCGCGATTTCGCCCGCGTCGGCGGCGCGCTCGAGGTCCTCGAGGGTGGTCACGCCGAGTTCGAAGTAGAGTTTCTTGGCGGTCTTCGGACCGACGCCGGAGACGCTGGTGATCGCTTCGATGTCGATCGGGAGATCGGCTTTTAGTTCCTCGTAGTACGCTAGCTGCCCCGTTTCGAGATAGTCGGCAATCTTCTCGGCGATCGACTCACCGACGCCGTCGATCGCTTCGAGTTCCCCTCGTTCGTACACGTCTTCGACGGGCTCGGAGAGCGATTCGACGTTTCGTGCGGCGGTGCGATAGGCGCGAGGTTTGTACTCCACGTCCTCGATTTCGAGGAAGTCGGCGATCTCGTAGAGTAGCTGCGCGATCTCCTGATTTTTCATCGTCGTCACCCGCTCGCACTTCATCCTGGGTCCGTAAGTAGTCGCGTGTGACCTCGCAGCTCGTGACTCCGTCGGAACGATTCGTTCGTTGGTGTCGATCGCACACCGGGAAACGGACACGGACTTATCGCTCCACGTTCACCGTGGACGTATGGACGGAGATGACCTCAGTGGGTTACTTCCCGAGACGGAATCGAACGCCTTCGTCGGCTGGGGGATCGTCGCGGTTCTCTGTCTCACGCTCGTCGTGACGGTCGTCGAAGGCGCGTTCGACTGGACGTTCATCACGGCGTCCGTCGTCGCGATTCTCCTCGTTCCCCCGTTCACGTATCGTGACCCGCGCGTTATGCCCCCGTGGGAACTCGCGGTGATCGTCGCCATCCCGCTACTCTGGCACCCTTTCTCCGGCCACGGGCTCGTAATCGACACGGTCACGTACCTCGCCGTCGCCGCGCTGGCGCTCGTGATTGCTGTCGAACTCCACCAGTTCACGGCGGTGCGGATGACCCACACGTTCGCGATCGGATTCGTGGTGCTCACGACACTCTCGGTCGCCGGCGTCTGGAACGTCCTGCAGTGGTTCGCCGACGTCGCCCTGGGAACCTCGTTCCTGCTCGACGGCCGCTCGCAGGCCGCGATCAACAACGACGTGATGCTCGAGTTCGTCAACGCCGGCGTCGCCGGATTTGGGGGCGGAATCGTCTTCGACGTGTACTTTCGGTCGCGAGACCGGTCTCCGACGGAACGTACCTACGTTCCACCGAAGCCGCTCCCCGACGATCACGCCGAAACCGAGGCGCCGAAACTCAGAGACCGGCTTGGTCTCTCTCCGCGTCGTCAACGCCAGACCAGCCGGGCGATGCAGTTCGTCCTCGCGCTTGTCCTGTGTTGGGGACTCTATGCGCGCGACCTGCCGACGATCGCCAACGCCGCTCTCGCGCTCGCGATTACCTTCGTTCCGGCCCTCCTCGAGCGAGAGTACGACCTCCCGATGGACGCGGGGCTCGTCCTCTGGATCACCACGGCGGTCTTTCTGCACGCGCTCGGCACCACCGGCTTTTACGTCACGGTCGGAACGTGGGACACGATTACGCACGCGCTGTCCGCGTCGATCGTCGCCGCCGCCGGCTACGCGTTCTTCCGTGCGGTCAACGTTCACACGGACCATGTGCATATCCCGCCGACGATGATGGGCGTGTTCATTCTGGTCTTCGTCCTCGCAGCCGGCGTTATCTGGGAACTCTTCGAGTTTCTCGTCGACTGGAGCGCAGCGCAACTCGAACTCGACGCCGTCCTCGTCCAGCACGGTATCGATGACACGATTCGCGACCTCGTCTTCGACGCCATCGGCGCGGTGATCGTCACGCTGTGGGGGACGGCCTATCTCACTGACCTCGCTGACTCGATTTCGGAGCGACTGGACGGCCGGTCCGGAACCGAGTGAATCGACGATCGATATCGCCATTCAAATCGGCCCATCCGACCGGTTTCGCAACGAACGGTGATCGAACAACAGTGCAACCCTCGGTTCCGGATACCGCCGACGATTCGATAGTAACGTCCACGGCTGGATGGACCACCAACCTTGATAACATGATGTCTGACAGGTGCCTGACGGGTTCGTTCGAACCGGACGGCAGTCTCAGCGAGGACGGGACGGCCACGCTAACCGTCCAGCACTCAGTTTCGGTTCGGTATCGGAACGCCCCTCGAGCGTCGCAGCCGATAGAAATACTGTGCCGTTGATTTCTCCGGTAGCCGATCACCGATGACCTCGTACAGGGTCCGCGCCTGGTCTTCCGTCAGATCGGCGATGGTGGTCCGTCTGTACTCTGGTGACTTCGACTCAAGGTGGGGTCGAAAGTAGCCGTTAATCTCGTACATTCGCTGCCCGTCGCGTTCGCGCACCTGTCATGTGATCTCGCCGTATTGCATACGTAGCGGTTCGCTCTCGAGCGAGAAAATAATTTCAGCGATCAGTGTCGGTCCGCTTCGTCCGGCGCTTCGAGCCACGCGTCGGTGATCCGCAATCGACCCCAAGAGCCGTGCCACTCGCGGTGGGACTCGAAGGCGATGGGACGGGACATGTGTGGCCCATCGGTGACGACCGTCTCGAACTCTCCGCCCTCTCCGAGGAGGTGGACGCCCTGATCGCGACGAAGGGCTTCCAACTCGGCGAGCGCGTCGCGATCCAGTCGCCGACCGAGCCAGGACTCGTCGAACCCAGGGGCCGTCACTTCGACGACGACGATCTCGAGCCCTGACTCGATCATCGTCTCCGCGAGCTCGCGCGGGTCCACACCCCACAGCGGTGCACAGAAGTCACAGCCCACACGGTTACAGATCGATCGAACGTGATCCGTCCGGTGCTCGCTCTCGACGGTACCCACGATAATCCCGGTGACGCCGCCGTTGAGCTCGGCGTCCAGCGCGTGGATGGTGTTTTCGAAGGAGTCGATCTCAGTTCCCTCCGCTACTTCCGTGTCAGGCGCGAAGTCCGCGTCGATGTCGGGAGGCTCGACGTCGACGGCAGGGAGTCCGGCGTTGACGAGCGGGATTCCGATACTCTGTGCGGCAAGTCTGACCACGGGCGCCGCGGGCGCGTGGTATGCTGAGGCGGCCGTCGGCGAGTGGACAAAGACCAGTCTGCGGACGTCACGGCCGTTCTCGAGGGCCTGGTAGAGTGCCAACGAGGACTCCTTGCCGCCCGAAAAAAGTACGATCCACCCATCATCCGGTTTAGACATACGCTGTAGCTCCTTCCGCAAGCGAGCACTGATAGGGGTTCTCGTCGGAGTTCATAGATATCCTGTTCGGGGATCGAAACACAGTGTCACCCTCTGTACGGCGAACCATCCGGTTAGCTACGATAATCCCTCTAATAAAGATTGGCGTGAGCAGCGGTTCGCAGCCGTCGACCTGACTGCCTCTCGAGACCGAAAACTCGAGGACGAGGGGTTGTGAGACTGATGACGGCCGACAAACAAACCCTCGGCGCGACCGTTACGTCGATTCGTCCCTGCTTTCGTCGTCGTCCGTGTCGTCGCGGACTGTCGCCACCTCCTGCTCGTCGTCCCCGTCCGTGTGACGCGGTTCGTCGGTCGGTTCCATATCTTCGTCCGGTTCGACGGCCGCATCGGTCGGTTCCATATCCTCGTCCGGTTCGACGGCCGCGTCGGTCGGTTCCATATCCTCGTCCGGTTCGACGGCCGCATCGGTCGGTTCCATATCCTCGTCCGGTTCGACAGAGAACTCGTTTGGCGTGACGGGGTCTCCGTCACCGGTCAGGGCGGTCGGATCAGCCTCGAGGCCGTGATATCGCTTTTCCTCGACCGCCTCGTCTTCCATCGGCAGGTCGCCCTCGAGTCGGACGGCGTCGTCGGTGATTTCGCGGACGGAGTCCGCGTCCAGTTGGCGCGTCCGGTCGACGACGCCCGCCGCGCCGTCCGAGGGACCGTCCGAATTGACGGCGTCGGCGTTCGGCCGGACGTGGGCGACATCACCGTCTACCGAAGCGACGACGCCGATCTCCTCTCCGTCGTCGTTCTCGACCGGCTTACCGACATCGTCGTCCGTGAAGAGGACACACATGTTATTGACTACCAGTAGGCAGCATAAGTCAGTGGCACCTGCAATCGTCGGGGCAACGTGCGCTCTCAGCGATCGATATCCGGTTCGATGTCGGCCTCGGCCGGCCGTCGGCTCGAGAACGTCATCCAGCCAGTCCGCCATCACGCGTCTCGGTACGGGTAACACTGACTATAGTAGCCACCGAACGTCATTGCACGCCCGATCGAACAATAGCTATCCGATCAGTGTGTGAATCGTTTCAGTGGCTACGATACGAATCCGATCGTCGACCTCGTATCGTTCGGACCGCTGGTGTCCCGCCCGACGTTCGGTTGACGCCGTCTCTCCGGCGCAAACCCGTTCGGTGACGGGGCCCCCAGAACCCCATCGGAAACTATCACCGAGCAAGACAGCCGACCACGTTTAACTCCGTCGGCGATGGACGGAGACGTATGCAACTCCTCGTGGCCGTCGACGGATCCGAAGAGTCCGAGAACGCCCTCGCCTACGCCGCCGACATCGCGGACGCGACTGACGGATCGATCACGGTGGTCCACGCGGTCGACCCCACCGCTTACGACGAGGGCGGGAGCGAACCGATCACGTCGCTTTCGGATGCGGACGCGCGCTTGATCCTCGAGAGCGTCGCGGACGCCGAACAGCGGGGCCTGGACCTCACTGCGGACGCGGCCGAACTCGCCGAGGAACTCGGTCACGACGCCGAGGTCGTACTCCTCTATGGCAATCCGGTCGCTGAGATCGCCGACTACGCCGAGGCCGAGGGGTTCGATACGATCTTCGTCGGCCACCAGGGCAGATCGGAGCGGACGGGGCTGTTGCTCGGCAGCGTCGCGAAGTCGCTCGTCGAACGGGCGACCGTTCCAGTGACCGTCGTGCGCTGACCACGACCCCGCTGGGACTCGTCACGGAAGGCGGCGGGATCGATCACTCCTCGAGCAGCCAGCCGAAGCGTTGGTCCCGGAACGCTTTGATCGGGAATTTCTCACCCCTTCTTTGGGTCTTCTTCTCGCGTGTCTGTCGCTATAGGACTCGAAATCGTTTATCCCGTGGCTCGCGCCACACCTCTCGCCGGAGGCGAAGTACGACCCTCGGATCGGTATGCAGTCGAACACGGGCGCGCAGGAGCACTCTCGCGACGTCTCTCGTCGTGTTCGTGGAAGCGGATCCTCGAAGCAAGGACGTTCATCCCGTAATCCCTGTCATCGATCCTCTTGACCATCTCCACGATTTCGTCTTCTACAGAGAAAAGCAGGCCGAGATGAAGGCCGTATGCCCGGCTAAACGTGTTCCGTGCACTCGCTATACCGTTCAATCGTCTTTTGGAAGATAACTACTGACAGCAGCTCAAAACGGTGATCAGATTGCGATCGGGAGCGAAGATCGCTGTTCAACAGCGGCGGTCAGTGTTCAACAGCGGCGGTCAGATCTCTTCACTGACAGGCTCCCAGATAGTACACCAGTCTTCGACTGCGACGTATCCCTCGACTGCAGCACAGGCACCCCACGTATCGCCGTTCTCGTCTGGGATAAATTCCGCACAGTTTCCGCAGGACTGTCCCGGTTGAGCGGGACCGTCCGCGATGGCCTCGACGGACTCCATCAGGCGAACGTTTTCCTGACTCTGAAGATCGTCGGGATTCCGCTCCTCACCCGTCTGTGAACTCGCCGTCCGGTACTCCGCTGGAACCTCGGCCGTTGCCAACTCCTCCTCTGACATCCCTTCGGGAACTTCCGGTTCAGGCAACTCTTCGTAAATCTCACACCAGTCCGCACCATCGATGTACCCCTCAACCTCCGCGCAGGCGCCGAACTCGTCGCCGTTCCGGTCCACGATGTAGTCGGCGCAGTTCGCACAGCACGTTCCCGATTCGTGTGCGTTGTTCTCCTGTGCCTCCTCGTATTCGGAGAACTCGACATCCGATTTCGCGCTCAACGCCTCGGGATCGCGTTCTTCGCCCCCGAGCGATGTTGCCGTCATGTACACATCGGGTACGGGCCCACTTTCGAACTCCTCCGCCGAAATTCCCTCCGGGAGTTCCTCGTCGTCTTCCTCGTCGTCCTCCTCGCCGTCTTCCTCGCCGTCTTCCTCGCCGTCTTCCGCCGCCTCGTCTCCATTTCCCATGTCATCGGTGCATCCGCTCAATGCTGCGAAGCCGGCCGCCACCACGAGGTAATTCCGTCGACTCCACATGTCGTAGTTCGATTCCCCGTCCCACCACCATTTGCCTTCTGACATCCCTATGAATTTCACCGTCCTGATATATAATACAGAACCCTTCGTCTGCAAGAGCGAGAATATCCGCCGTATTGGATAGATGCAATTCGGGATTCGGCGTGGTTCACAGAGCGGTTCTATGGTAGTGAAGCCGACCGTGCGACTACGCATTGAACAGCGAGAGGAGGTTATTCCTCGAGCAGCCAGCCGAAGCGTTTCTCCCAGAACGCTTCGCTCGGGGGCTTCTTGCTCTGTCCGTAGGTCTTCTTATCGCGTATCTGTCGTTCCAGGACCTCCTTGGCCTCGTTTATCGCGTGGCTCGCGCCGTAGCCCTCGCCGGAGGCGATGTAGAGCCCGCGATCGGTGTGCAGTCGAATCCGCGCGAGCAGGAGCGGCCGCCCGCGGCGCGTCTCGTCGTGTTCGTGGAGGTGGACCCTCGCGTCGAGGACGTTCATTCCGTGGTCCCTGTCGTCGAACTTCTCGACCATCGCCACGATTTCGTCGTAGGCCACGTCATCAATCAGGTCGGTGCCGTAGACCTGGACGCCGCGTGTCCCGCCGGCCTCCCACGTGAGCGAGTCGAGGACATCGGTCTTCGTGACGATGCCGTGTGGCGCACCGTTCTCGGTGACGACCAGCGACGACGCGTCGATCTCGAACATCTCGTCGACAGCCACGTCGAGCGTCTCGTCCGGCCGAATCGTGCGCACCGGCGAGACCATGATATCCCGGACCGGGAGGTCCAGCATCCGCTCGGACTCCCCCTCTCGAGCGCCGAAGCCGCCGCGTCCCGCGCGAGCGGTGCTGGCGGATATTTCACCCCCAAACGGATCCGTCCCGCCCGCATCGCCGCCCTGGCTCTGCACCTCGGCTCGAACCGTGATACCGGTCACGTCGTAGAGGCTGAGGATACCGACTGCTTCGTTCCCCTCGACGACCGGAAGGTGCGTGATGTGATTCTCACGAAAGACATTGAGTGCGTCTCCGAGGGTGGTCGCCGGGCCGATCGAGACGAGATCGGCGGAGTGGGCCTCGGCGACGGTCGCCGCGTCGAGGAACGGCTCGACCTTCCGGAGGATATCGTCGACGGTGACGACGCCGACCAGCTCCTGGCCTTCGAACACCGGGAGTAACCGTGAATCGCTGTCGATCATGAGCTGTGCCACCTTGCGAACGTCCTCGTCCGGCGCGAGCCGCGGCACGTGCCAGACGAGCGATCCGAGCTTTTCGTCAGGTTGGCGATGCGAGGTCGCGAGTTGTCTCCTGGTGACGACCCCCTCGAACTCGTCGTCACGGATCACGACGCCCTTGACCGCGGAATCCGCGAACGTCCCGACGAGTTTCGAGACGGTTGCTTCTGGCGTGAATTCGACGTACTCCTCTGATACGATATCTGCAATATCCATGGTTGGTGACTTTTTCTGATCGATCGTGTTGCTATCCCGCCGGAACGACGCTGCCAGCAGTGGCAGTTCGTCACCGAACTCCAAGTATCGACGTGGTGATTCCCGGATTCGAGGAATCCACCGCCGTTCTCGTCCGCTTCCGATTACCGCTCGAGATACGCCATCGCCTCCTCGTCGGACACCTGCCCGAAGTTCGCGTAAAACTGCCCGACGCCCCTGAAGTCCCGCGGCGTCTCGAGGCAGACGACCTCGTCGGTCTCCTCCTCGAGTTCGTCGATGGTGTCCGGCGGACCGACCGGTACTGCGAGGACGATACGATCGGCGTCACTTCCCTGCAGCTTCTTGAGGCAGGCCCTGACGGTCGATCCCGTCGCTACGCCGTCGTCCACGACGACCACGGTCTCGTCCGTCAGGTCTGGTTCGGCCTGATCGTCTCGGTAGCGTTCGGCTTTCTGACGTGCGTTTGCCGCTTCCTCCTCGCGCTGTTGCTCGAAGTATTCCTCGTCACCGCCCGTTCCGCGGAACGCCGTCTCGTTCTGCCAGACACTTCCGTCGCTCGCGACGGCACCGATAGCGAACTCCGGATTTCCCGGGGCGCCGATTTTCTTCGCGACGACGATGTCGAGCGGGACGTCGAGCACGTCGGCGACTGCCCGTCCGAGCGGAAGGCCGCCCCGAGGAATGGCGAGCGCGATATCTGCATCGATCTCTCGCTCCCGGAGTGCCTCCGCGAGTTGCTCTCCCGCCTCCGTCCGGTCTCTGAATTGCCGATCTGTCTCCATGGGTCCCGGCTTGACGAACAGCACGTGTCTACATAATACACGGGTAGTATCACAGAAGCGAACGGTCACCCACTCGAACGGGGGACACCCCCGTGTATAATTGTCACCGGCGGTGTTGGACCAGATATGGCACAGCACTCAGAGACCCTCGTATCCATTCCGGTCGACGACGTCGAACTGGAAGGGATGCTCGAAATCCCGGCGGATGCGCCGGGCGTGGTCGTCTTCGCTCACGGGAGTGGATCCAGTCGAAAGAGTCCCCGCAACAACTTCGTCGCGGAGGTCATCCGAGATCGAGGCCTCGGCACCCTGCTGTTCGACCTCCTCACCGAGGAGGAAGATCGGGTCAGAGAGAACCGCTTCGATATCCCGCTGTTGACGGACCGCCTCGTGGCGGTCACCGAGTGGCTGTGGAATCGCGAGGACGTTCCGAACGCGAAAATCGGCTACTTCGGATCCAGCACGGGCGCCGCGTCCGCGCTCCGGGCAGCCGCGCGCTTGGGGGGCGATGTCGACGCCGTCGTCTCGCGCGGCGGTCGCGTCGACATGGCGTCCGAGGTGCTTGACGAGGTTCAGGCACCGTCCTTGTTCATCGTCGGCGGGAACGACACGCAAGTGCTCGAACTCAATCGCGATGCCCTCGAGGAACTCCGTTGCGAGAAGGACCTTCACGTCGTCGAGGGTGCGGGGCACCTCTTCGAGAGCGAGGGGGAACTCGAGGAAGTCGCCGACGTGGCGGCTGACTGGTTCGCCGAGAATCTAAACTGAAATACGGGGTCGAGTCGGCGTTCGTTTCCGCCCGCATCGGTAATGGCGTGCCGGTTGACGTGTCGTATTCGCTGGAAGTCAACTATCGGACTGATCACGCGTCGCGCGGTGTGAGCCGCGTCGGGAAATGCCGGAAACTGTACGCCAGTGCGCCGAACGCCTCGTTGGCCCCCTCGATCGAGCTGAGAACGTGAGTTACCGGCCGAGTTTGTTCGCTCATCGAGTGACGTACCTGCCACACGCCATCGTGCTATCTCGTGCCTTCGGCGGGCCGACACACCGGTAGAACAGTAATCTCGTCGGATCGAGCCGTCCATACGGGAACCGCAGGATCGTCACAGTTCCAGCCGTAAACAGAGTCCCATCCTCGAGCGCGATAGTTGACTGGAGGGACGGGCGAACGTCTCGCTCGAAAATACAAGCGTGCGCTGATCTCGAGGGATCCGACCCCGAGGGGCGTGAAACATTTATGAACAGGGGTGGTGGAATTGGAGTCGGGATCGGACCTGGTATAACAATGAGTACGGAACGCAACCCGTTTGAGAATCTCGAACAGCAGTTCGAGCACATGCAACGTCAGTTCGAAAAAATGATAGATATGTGGGATGGTGAGCAGTTCGGCGTCCCGCAAACCGGTGCCACAACGCGTAGAATGGGCGTCGATCTGGCCGATCGCGGCGACGAGTACGTCCTGACGGCCGACGTGCCAGGATTCGAACGATACGACATCGATTTGCGGTTCGCCGATGACACCTTATACATCACCGCAGAGTACGAGCGGGCGGACCGTGAAGAAGCGGACGAAGCGGAGGAAACACGGTATCTCAAGAGCGAACGCGAACGGCGGACGATGAAGCGATCCATTCGATTACCGGAATCGGTGGACGAAGAGGCCGTCAAGGCGACGTACCAAAACGGGGTCCTTACGGTCACGTTGCCGAAGGCGGAACAGACTGATGTCGATGGAACGCAAATCGCTATCGACGAACGGGAGTCGACGTGACGTTTCTCGTCCCCTACGACGGCTCGTACCTCTCGAACGCGGCGTTGACCCGTGCCACAGAGTACGCCGAAGCGCTCGATGAGGACGTCGTCGCGGTCACCGTCATCCCTGAGGATCACAAGGGGTACGCCATCGACAAGAACTGGTTGGACGAGGACGAGGAGTTCGACGTCCAGACGATCACGAGTTCCGTCCACGAACAGGTCGTCGAGATCGCACCCGAGGCATCGTTCCGGCACGAACGATCGCCCACGTCCGCCCCTGAGGCGATCGCGACCGAGATCCAGCGAATCGCCGACGACGAGATTCCGTCGGTCGTGTTCCTCGGAAGCGACAACGCGGGCCGCGTCGTGACACCGGTTACGAGCGTCGCGGGTACCGTCGCCGACGACGCTGAGTACGACGTTCATATCGTCCGACATTTCTCGCCGACGGCGATCCAGGAGATCGAATCGAGCGGCGAGTATCCCAGCGAATCGAGGTGACCCGTTAGGGTCGCTTGCATCCCTTTCCGACCTCACAATCGACGGGGGCGTCCGCCATCTGTTCCCGAAGAACTCGTTCGTCTTTGCTGGCTCGAAGGCGGTCGCGAGCCCGACACTTGATCCCCTCCGAGATACTGTGGCCCGGTGAATGCAGGAGAGGAGACGCTCGATGCGACGACACGAAAGAAACTCAACGACGCCCGCTGGGAGTACTCCCAGTGGGTTGTCGAACTCACACAACGGAGTTCGAGGAGTGTGTCTGGTCGGCGGACGTCGAGCCGTGGGACGACTGATTCGACGAGACGCTGAAGGAGGGGAGCCCGACAGCGCTTCGCACTCGAGAATCGGTTTCGGCCTCGCCACGGGAGCGCCTTTTTGATCAGGATTCGGGACCGTCCGCGTCAATAACGTCGTGCTGTTCGAAGTAGAGGCGGAGTTTCCGTATCGACGTCACGACCTCATCAGAGTACTGCTCGACGACCGGTTCCGGCTCGAATCCGACAGCGGTCCCGGCAGCCCGGAGCATCGGCAGATCGGTGCTCCCACTGCCGACGGCAATCGTTCTGTCGAGGTCGACATCCTCAGCGACGGCGAGCTCTCCGAGGGGACGGTCCTTTTCGTCCTCGAGCAGCGGACCGTCGACTTCGCCTGTCAGTGCCCCGTTTTCCAGCACGAGCCGGTTCGCGACGAGGTGATCGACCGCGATATCGGCGCGCTCGAGTGCCGTCTCGACGCCTCGTTCGAAACTGCCCGTGATGATCGCCACGGAGACATCCGATCGTCGCAAGTCCGCGATCAACTCGGCGGCGCCGTCGCGCAACTGGCACCGCTCGAACGCTGTTTCGACCTGGTCTGCCGGCATCCCCTCGAGCAACGAGACTCGTTGTCGAAGGCTCGTCGCGAAGTCGATCTCGTCACGAAGCCCCTGCTCGAGGAGGCCGCGAATCTCGCTCTCGACATCGGCCTCCTGGCCGAGGAGGACCGACAGATCTGACTGGGACAGCGTCTCGAAGTCGAAGGCAACGAGTGTCATGGAGCCCCGTCCGACGGCCAATTAAATAATACCCCGTTCTGGCGCAGCCGATCGACTGGGGGAAGGCCACGTCCGATCGGCCGGGGGACTCTGGACCCACCCACGCGGATGGATGATGTCTCGTCGGGTGAAGACGGGAAATGACACTCTCGGCCAATCATGCCAGTTAGTAGTATAATTGAAGGGTATAAACTTGTATGGTGCCTGTGCTGTCTCGGGTTTGAAGCAATGGAAATCGTCAAAGAAATCGCCGCGACAGATGTCGTAACGGCCGCTCGAGCCGACAGCATAACCACCGTTGCAGAACGGATGCGAGAGGAGAACGTCGGGAGCGTTGCCGTTGTCACCGTTCGGGCGACTGGTCCGACTCGAGGTTCGCCCGTCGGCGAACGGTCGTGATGAATTCTTGACCGTCCATGGTGCGAAATCACCGTCTTGTTCGGCTACGGCTACCGACCACCGCGACACGGGTAGTTCTATCCGGTGCCTACAGCGAGATTCCTCGCGATCTGCTGCACTGTCGCGAGCGAAATCGGGACCTATCGGGTCACAGTCCCCACGGATAGAGGTCCGGGACGTGCGTTCGGTCGGCGTGCTGGGCGAGCGGATGGAGCGCACTCGTTTCGTCGAGGTGGATGAACGCGTCGTAGCGATCGGGAAGGACGGTCGGCACGTAGTTTCCGGATTCGCGGTCGGGATGGTACACGACGCCGATAGCGCGATTCCCACGGGGCTGGCCGAGTGCTGCGTCGTCGTCAAGATCGTCAGTCACCAAGAACTGATCGTGCCCGCCGGCCCGATCGAAGACATGTTCGTAGCTCCCGTCCTGTGCTGGCGGAACTGTCATCTCCTCCATCGGCGCGTTCCACGACTCCGCGGCGATGACGGTCCCACGATACGTTCCCATGCCGATCAACGCCGTTTCCGACCGACCCTCGTGTTGTCGAACGAGTTGGCCGATGTTGAGCCGTCCTCGTTGTTCCATATCCGTCGCCCGAGCGTCGCCGACGTGCGTGTTGTGTGCCCAGATGATTCCTTTGGAATCCGAGCCGTGATGACTCTGGAGGCGCTCGAGCGTCTCGACCATGTGTCGGTCCCGGACGTTCCACGAATCAGTGTTGCCTCGAGCCATCTCTCGGTAGTACTGTTCGGCGTTTTTCGCGACGAGTGCGTTCTGTTCGGCGTTGAAATAGTCGTCTCGACCGTGGTCGTACGCCGGGGCAGCCGCCTGAAGTTGCGTCAACGTATCGATGACCTCGTCCTCGCAGGTCTCGGGGACCATCCTGAGCGCTTGGGCGTACTCCTGGGCGTCCTCGCCGTACGGTTCGAAACACCGGTACGCCTCCCTCGCTTCGGCTGCGGCGTCCGGGTCCACGTCCTCGAGATAGTCGACGACCGCTTCCAGCGACTCGAACAGGCTGTAAACGTCGAGTCCGAAGAAGCCGATTCGGTCGTCCTCGTCGAGGAGTTGGTTGTGTACCGCCAGCCAGTCAAGGAACTCGAGTACTTCCCAGTTCGCCCACATCCAGTTCGGCCACCGGTCGAAGGTTTTCAGGACCTCGCGGCTAGTCTCAGGGGACCCCGGGAGGTCCTTGACGTATCGATTGGCCTCGTAACAGTCCGTCCAGTCGCCCTCGACGGCGACGAACGAGAACTCCTGCTCCTGGATGAGCCTGGCAGTCAGTCGCGAGCGCCAGCGGTAGAACTCCGAGGTCCCGTGGGAGGCTTCCCCGATCAGGACGTATTTTCTGTCGCTGAATCGCTCGACGAGTCGATCGAGGTCGTCCGGGTCGTCCAGTTTCTGTCCAGCCGACCGAACGTCGGAAACGGCTGTCTCGATATCGGTGGATTCTCGCCACGATGTTCTGTCTCGAATGTCGTTCATTGTCTTGTCTGATGGCGTTCGTCTTCGGTCACGGAGCGATCCCTCCCGGCCTGAAGAACCGCCTGCGCCTCGACCGTGATCGTTACCGCGTCGAGGTTCCGTTCCGGTTCCCGTCTCGCTCGTCGCAAGCGCCGTGCTCTCGTTCCGGGAAGAGTCGGTACCACGAACACGGTGAAATAGTCTCGCCTATTCGCGACGGACACTCAGTGCGCTCACCGACGCTCGCAGAAATCGGTACCCGATCGAGCGTTCGCCGCCGGGCGTCCGACAGGAGACGGCGTTCACCTCGTGGCGGCAGTCACTCGTACTCGAGTCCGCGGAGTTCGTATCGATAGGTCTGGGGCTCCGTTTTGACGACGAGATACTGCCTGTCGCCCTCTCGTTCGAGCCTGTCGAAGTGGGACCCGAGATTGCCCGGGTTCAGGGAAGGAGTGCCGTATTGAAGGCCAAACCGAAGGTTGGCCTTCCGCCCGCGGACGTCGTCCACTTGCTTCGCTTCGACCGCCAGCACGTCACCGGTTTCCGCGATCTCGACCGTACCGGTGAGCTCCCACGTGTGGTCGCTGTACTGTAATTTCGTTCCACCGAGTTTCGGCCACTCCGTTTCGACCATAGCAGCTGTATCACGAAGAGCGCAATCGTCTTTTCGTATATCAGCTATTCTAGCCTTTCTTCAGCGTTCTCCGTCGTGTTCTCGATCGTCTCTTCGTCCCACTCCTGACACCGCTCGACGGGCGGAACTTCGCCGCTGACCGCCGCGGCGGTCTGTCCGGTGAAACCCTCGTCAGCGTGTTCCCACACCGGTCCCATTCGTGATCGGTACGTGGATTCCACGCGGTGGACTCGTTTCGAGAGTGGCCGATCGTGACTGTCCCCGGTGTCCGAATCAAACGAAGGACGACGTAACGCACGGCAGAACGTCGGACGGCAACCGGAAACCGGGGAGGACATTTCTTTGTATTTGCACGCCGAAGGAAACCTATGGAATCGCTCGACACCGTCGCCAAGACGGTTCTCCGCCGACGGTACCTCCGACGGGACGAGAACGGGAACGTCGTCGAGACGCCGGCAGAACTGTTCCGTCGCGTGGCGGAAACGCTCGCACGGGCCGAGGGACAGTTCGGCGGGGATGTCGAAGCGACCGAACAGGAGTTCTACGAAGCGATGACGGCCCTCGAGTTCCTTCCGAACTCGCCAACGCTCATGAACGCCGGGACGGAGCTCGGGCAACTCGCCGCCTGCTTCGTCCTGCCCGTCGAAGACTCGCTGGAGTCGATCTTCACCGCGCTCAAACAGGCCGCGCTCGTCCACCAGAGCGGCGGCGGCACCGGGTTCTCGTTCTCGAATCTCCGGCCCGAGGGAGACGTCGTCAAGAAGACGAGCGGCGTGGCGTCGGGACCGGTGAGCTTCATGCAAATTTTCGACGCGGCCACCGAACAGATCAAGCAAGGTGGTCGGCGACGCGGCGCGAATATGGGAATCCTCGACGCGACCCATCCCGACGTCGAACCGTTCGTCACCGCCAAGGAAGGGACGGACGCCTTCCGGAACTTCAACCTCTCGGTGGCGACGGACGCGACGTTTTGGGAGGCCCACGACGAGGGCGAGCCGTACGATCTCGTCAACCCGCGGACGGACGAGGTTGTGGGACAGGCGGACCCCGACGATGTCCTCGACTTGATCGCCGAAACGGCCTGGGAGACCGGCGATCCCGGACTGCTCTTTCTCGAGACGATCAACGAGCACAATCCGACGCCTCACCTCGGTCGTCTCGAGGCGACGAATCCTTGTGGAGAGGTTCCACTGCGTCCCTACGAGGCCTGCGTTCTCGGCTCGATCAACCTCGCCGGCCACACTGACGGCGGCGAGGTCGACTGGGAGAAACTCCGCGAGACCGCTCGCCTCGGCGTCCGATTTCTGGACAACGCGATCGAGCAGTCCGAGTTCCCGGTCCCCGAGATCGAGGAGCGGATGGCCGAGACCCGCAAGGTGGGACTCGGTGTGATGGGCTTTCACGACATGCTCGTCGATCTCGAGATCCCCTACTACTCCCGGGAGGCCGTCGAGTTCGCGGGCGAGCTGATGGCGTTCATCCGCGACGAATCACGGGGCGCCTCCGAACGATTGGCCGACGAGCGCGGACCGTTCCCCGAGTGGGAGGACTCCATCCTCGAGGAGCCGTCCCGCAACGCCACGACCACCACGATCGCCCCCACGGGGACGATTTCGCTCATCGCGGGGTGCTCGGCCAGTATCGAACCGATCTACAACGTGGCCTACACGAAGCAGGTGATGGGGGGACTCGAGATTGTCAACGACCGGTTCGTCGAGCTCGCGAAAGAGCGCGGGTTCTATGCCGAGGAGCTCATGAGCGACCTCTGCGATCGGACCACGATCCAGAACGTCGCGGCGGTTCCCGACGACGTGAAGCCGCTGTTTCACACGGCCCACGACGTGCCCGCAGACGGCCACCTTCGTATCCAGGCGGCGTTCCAGGAGCACGTCGACAACGCGGTGAGCAAAACGATAAACCTGCCCCAATCGGCGTCCGTCGAGGACGTAAAAGATGTCTTCCTCACCGCACGGGAACTCGAGGTCAAGGGAATCACCGTCTTCCGGAGCGGGGCCAAGTCCGAGCAGGTACTCGGCGAGACGCCCCGCAAGGAGGAGTGTGCGGGCGAATGCGATTACGTCGCCGTTGACGGCGGGCTCCCGGATCCGCGCTACTGAAAGCGCCTCGGTCGGAATCCGGAACGGGCCCGCCACCTACTCGATCTCGAGCACCTCGACCTCGAAGGTCAGCGTCTGCCCTGCACGCTCCGGGTCGAAGTCCACCGTCACCGATTCCTCGTCGACGGCGACGACCTCGCCCAGCAGCCCTGTCTTTGCGTGGACCTCCGCGCCGACTTCGGCCGACTCTTCGACCGTCGATTCGAACTCGGATCGATCGTAGATGAGCTGAAGGTCTTCGTGTGGCACGTCGACGGTCTCGCGCTCGCCCGCTTCGCTGCCGAGCAGCCCCTCTTGGAGCGACTCGATCCCCGGTTCCGACCGATCGCACGACCGGTCGGAACCGCTTGTCGGCGTCGACGCCGTGTTCGGCCGCCACTTCTCGAGAGGAGGTATCGAAGAGTTCGCCGTCGGGGTACGTCGCAGTGAACGCGATCTTGACGCGCGAGCCGTGTTCGACGACCATAGCGATCGTTCTACCCCCAAGACAAAAAGACAAAGGGGCGGGGGTAACGTCGCTTCGGCGCCGAAGGGAGGGCATTTTCTGTGCCGCCGAAGTACGGAGGCTATGGATCCGATCGAACTCTCGGAGCCCGAAACGGCCGGTTCGACGAGCGTCGAGCGAGCGATCGCGACCAGGGAAAGTCGTCGGTCGTTCGCTCGAACCCCGGTCGAACTCGAGGACGTGGCACAGTTACTGTGGGCCGCACAGGGGGTCACACACCAGCGCGACGGGGTCGAAATGCGAGCCGCCCCGAGCGCCGGGGCGACGTATCCGCTCGTCGTCTTCCTCGCGAGTTCGGCGACCGGGGTTGACGAACTGGAGGCAGGCCTGTATCGATATCAGCCCGGGGATCACGCCCTCGAGCTGGAACGGGAACGTGCGGTCCACGACGACCTCGTGCGGGCGGCCATGGGTCAGGAGGTGGTTCGGGAGGCACCGGCGACGATCGTCCTGACCGCGGACTACGATCGAACGCGCGGGCAGTATCCGGAACACGGCGACCGGTACGTCCACATGGAAGCCGGACACGTCGCGGAGAACGTCCACCTCGTCGGCGAGTCTCGCGGGATCGGGAGCTGTCCCGTCGGGGCGTTCGTGGACGACGACGTCACCGACGCGCTCGACCTGCCGGCGCCGCTCGAACCGCTGTACCTGTTACCGTTCGGCAACCGTTCATCGGACCAGTGATACGCGCTGGTTGGCGGGCAACGACACCGTCGGCTCGCAGCGGAGGCTGTGAAACCTTTATATACGGGTTCGTCGGAGTCGAAAGGCGGGGCGGTTTCCCATCCAGAATAGTAGCATGGAACGAAATCCGTTCAGGAGTCTCGAGCGACAGTTCGAGAATCTCCAACGACAGTTCGAAGCGATGGGAGACGTGTGGGACGGGGAACAGCTCGACGTTCCGAAAACAGGTATCGCCACCTCCCGACTCGATGTCGATATTGCCGATCGCGGCGACGAGTTCGTCGTGTCGGCCGACCTGCCGGGACTCGAAAGCGACGATATCGACCTTCGGCTCTCGGGCGACACGTTACACAGTACCGCCGAGCACGAACGAGCGGAGCACGATGCGGACGAGCACTACCTGCAGAGCGAACGCGCGCGACGGGCCATGCACCGGTCCGTCCGACTCTCGGAACCGGTCGACGAAGACGCCGTCGAGGCGACGTGCGAGAACGGCGTCCTCACGGTCACCTTACCCAAGGCGGAACCGACCGCTCTCGAGGGAACAAAGATCGACGTCCAGACGCGGGGGTCGACGTGACGTTTCTCGTCCCCTACGACGGCTCGTATCTCGCGGACGCAGCGCTAGCCCGCGCGACCGAGTACGCCGCGGCGCTCGATGCGGACATCGTCGCGGTTACCGTCATCCCTGAAGACGACGAGGGCTACTCCAGAGACAAGAACTGGGTGGAAGCGGACGAAGCGTTCGACGTTCAGACCGTCGCAAGTTTCGTCCACAAACAGGTCGTCAACATCGCTCCCGAAGCGTCGTTCCGATACGAACGATCACCTACGTCGAGTCCCGAACGTATCTCGACCGAGATCCAGCGAGTCGCCGACGAGGAGGTTCCGTCTGTCGTCTTCCTCGGAAGCGACAACGCGGGCCAGATCGTCACACCGGTCACGAGCGTCGCGGGTAACGTCGCCAAAGACGCCGAGTACGACGTTCACATCGTCCGATACTTCTCGCCAACGGAGATTCAGGAGATCGAATCGAGCGGCGACTATCCCGGCGAAATGAGGTGAAAACCTCATTTACGTGTCGGATACCGCCATATCGACGAGCGCGGTCCCGTCACTACCGTTCCGCACCCGAGCGTTCGTCGGCCTCGAGCGTCGCCGCGTAGACGGCCGCGGCGGCGAGTCCGACCGGACTCTTGCCGACGTGAACTTCTTCGTCCTTGGCGACCCGGAGGAGTTCGCGAGCGCGACGATCGATCCCCTCCGAGACGCCGAGGTCCGAGACGAACCGACCGACGTATAGTAGCCACTGCAAGTCACTGCACACCTGATCGCACGACAGCTGTTCGATCAGTGTGTAACTAGTTGCAGTTGTTACTATCGCTCTCGGGGTCGGCCGGCTGAACCTCGAGGCCGTCGAGCGCGTGGTCATCGTCGAGTAGCTCTCGGATCGTCTCGGCGTGGCGGTCGTCTCGGCCGACACTCGCTTCGACGGGCGCGTTCACGTCGATACGCATCAGCAGCCGCTGGCCGGTATCGAGGTCGTCAACGGTTCGAAACGCTGGCATAGGTGTACGAATTTGTTGCACCGGCGTACTGTAACGGGGTGTACGTGGTATCGGCTGTCTCGAGGAGCGAGCGCACGACACAGCCCTCGACCGATCAGAGGCCCCAGAAGAAGACGATACCCCCCGTCGTCACGACGACGAGCAAGAGCTGGAGCGGTCCACCCACGCGGATGAAGTCGCTGAACTGGTACTTTCCCGGTCCGTAGACGAAGAGGTTGGTCTGGTAGCCGACCGGCGTCATAAACGCGGTGCTGGCGGCGAACGTCACCGCGAGGACGAACGCGAAGGCGTTGGCACCCAACCGCCCGGCGACGTCGACCGCTACCGGGACGAGCAACACGACGCTCGCCTGGTTGCTGACGACGTTGGTCATCAGTGCTGTCAGCAGGTAGAACAGGCCGAGAACGCCGACCGCCGGCAGGACGTCCGCACTCGAGACGACGAGCGCGCCGAGAATGTCCGCGCCGCCCGTTTCAGCCATCGCGTTTCCCAGTGGGATGACGCCGGCGAGCAGGAAAATGATGTCCCACTGGACGGCCTCGTACGCCTCGGCAGGTTTGATGACGCCCGCGGCGAGCATCGTGACGACGCCGGCCAGGGCGGCGACCATAATCGGGAGCAGGCCGACTGCGGCCAGACCCACGACAACGAGGACGACGCCGATGGCGACTGGCAGCTTCGAACTCCGGAACTGCTGGAGGTCGAGATCGCCGGCGACGATGACGTTCGGATCGTCGGCGAGGCGGTCGACCGTCTCCGCCTCGGACTCGATCAGGAGCGCGTCACCGGGTCGAAAGGTAAACTCGGCGAGCCGTTCGTGGGTGATCCTGCCGCCGCGTCGAACGGCGAGCACGCGAGCGTGATAGGCGTCGGAAAAGCGGGCCGACTCGATCGTCTCGCCGATCAGGTTCGACCCCGCCGTGAGGACGATCTCGACGAGCGTCTGTTCCGGCGCGAGCGAGTCGAGGTCGGCTTCGGTCGTCACGCCGGGGACGAGATCGATCCCCTCGATGTTGATCAGCGTCTGCAGCGCGCCGTTGGTGAGCCGAACGGTGTAGACGTCGTCACTCTGGATCTCCGTCGACAGCGGCGGATTGGAGACGTACCGGCCGTCTCGAATGAGTTGGGTGACGTCGGCCTCGTGATCGACCTCCTCGAGGGCTTCTCGGATAGTTAGTCCGACCACGGGTGAGTCCTGGCGAACGACGAGTTCCGTGAGATACTCCTCCCGCGCCGTCGTCGCTCGCTCGCTTCGCGGCGTGACGTGCGACGGCGCGAGCCAGTAGCCGACCGTGAGCAAGTACGCCGCCCCGACCAGGAAGACGACGACGCCGAGTTTGGTAAACTCGAACATCGAGAAGGGGCGACCGAGGTACTCCGCCGAGAGGCTGCTCGCGACCAGATTCGTGGACGTTCCGATGAGGGTGAGCATACCACCGAACATCGACGCGTACGACAGCGGCAAGAGGAGCTTCGACGGGGAGGTCCCGTTCTCGTGAGCCAGATCGTTCACCATCGGCACTAACACGGCGACCGCCGCCGTGTTGTTGATCAGTCCTGACAGGGGACCGACGATCCCGACGGTCGCCGCGAGCTGCTTGCGTTCGTTCGTGCCGGTGTAGGCCGCGACGGTCGTCTCGAGACGTTGAATGAGACCGGTTCGCCGGACGCCCTCGCTCAGGATCATCATCGAGAGAATCGTGATCGTCGCGGGGTTCGAGAATCCGGCGACGCCGTCGCTCGGGGAGACGCCGGTCCACGGACCGAGTATCATCAGGCAAACCATGATCCCGATGGCGGTGACGTCGATGGGCACCGGCTCGGTAACGAACAGCACGAGCGCGGCAGCGATAATCAGAAAGACGAGCAATGCGCCGGTCGTTAGCATGGCCATCGCGTGTCCGCAGTCGTTCCACAGCGACCCCGAAATATCTTCTCGCCCGTCGCCGTCACCGTCACGGAACCGTGACGGTCCCCGTCCTGTCGACGTTACACCGCCGTGGGGAGACATCCGGTCGGCGGTCTCAGCACGCGAGCGACGGATCGATACCGATGGACTCGGTTGCGGACGCGACGTACCGTGCGAGATCGAGCATCTGCGTCGAGAAGCCGTACTCGTTTTCGTACCAGATGAGAACCGTGATGGCGTCGAAATCGAAGTCGCCGTCGGCGCATCCGTGACGAGAGTCGATCGTCCGCTGACGACGCGAACGCGATTCTCGTCGCGATCGGAACACACGGACGTCGCGGTGTCGATCGGCTGGGTCCGGGTAGCGTCGCCGAGCGCGTCCGTCGAACCGCGTCGATGCCCGTTCTGACCGTTCGCTCGGCCGAGCGGTGACGCGGTCGACCCCGTTTTTGTCAGGGAGGAACACCTGTCCGCGACCGGTCTCACGAACCGGATCTCGGTGTCGAGAGAACCCTGCGGACGGTTTTCCTGATGCGTGGGAATAGACAACAATATTCATACGTGGCGGTCGTGTTACTATTCACTGTATGGACAAGAACGTCGGCGGAATCGACCGTACTGGCCGTATCGTCATCGGACTAGTGCTAACGATCGCAGGCATTGCGGCACTTACCGGGTACTGGGCCATCGGCGCCGTTACCGGAGTGATTGCGATCGCCGTTGCCGCCGTGCTCCTCGTGACCGGAACGACCCAGAAATGCCCGATCAACGAAGCGGTCGGCGTCGACACCACCCCAGAGGACACCGAGTGACGACGGCCCGCCGAGCGCAGGCGAGTACCGCACCGTCCGATTGCCCGACACTGCGGAGTCGCACGAGCAGGAGTTCGGTCCACCTGCTCCCGTCCGAACGATCCCGGAACGAACTGGCCAGCGTCGAACGAGAACGGTGGAGCAGTTCCCCGCTATCGAACCGCTTCGATTCCGACGAACGAGCCCTCGCCGTAGCCCTCGTCGATCGGTTCGAGACCGTCGATTTCCGTCGGCCACTGGTAGATCGTCTGGACGAACTCGAAGTCGGAGAACCCCGCGCCCTCGAGTTCGTCGATGAGTTCGTCCGTCGAGACGAACTTCGCATCCCGATAGAACGGGTTGTCGTCCTTTTCCTCGCGGTAGCGTCGTCCGACGGGACTGTCTTCGTCGATGTATCCGATGACGAGCGAGCCGTCGGGACGGAGCACCCGCCGGGCTTCGGTTATCGTCCGGGAGATGTCGTCGACGAAGCAGATCGTCGTCACGATCAGCGCGGTGTCGAACGTGTCTGCCGGAAACGGGAGCGCTTCGGCGACGCCTTTGACGACGTCGATACCGCGATCGCGAGCGTGGGCCACCATCTCGCTGGCGGGGTCGACACCGACCTGCATTCCGAGGGGTGATGCGAACCGGCCGCTACCGACGCCGATCTCGACGCCGAATCCCGGCTCCGGGAGCAGCCGCCGAAGCGCTTCGACTTCGGATCGGTAGGCGTCAGGATTCGCCTCGAACCAGTCGTCGTATCGGTCCGCGTGCCGTTCGAACGGTTCCGATTTCGGCATGCCGTCTCTCACTCTCCGTTCGCGTCGTCAGCTCGGTAGAAGTCGGCGTGGGGTTCGACTGTGTCGACCTTGGGTGGTCCGGCGTGTCGGACGATAAAGACGTCGTATGTCTCTTCAGCGGCGACGTGAACGCCGACGCTCGTCAAGGGGGTCACGACGCGGCCGACGTTCTCACTGCCGAGGAAGACGACGCTCGGATCGTGCGCTCTGGCCAGTCGTTCGACGTGTTCGGCGAGTTGCGCTTCCGGCGGGAACTCCCGAATGCGCTCGTATTCGAACGAGGCGTCCGGCGCGAGGCTCCGAACCCGTTCTCGAAGGGACTCGACGACTGCCTCGACATCGTACGCTTCGCCCTCCTCGATCCACCCCTTCTGGCGTGCGTATCCCTTTCGTTCCGGGACGACGGTCACGGCCGCGATGTCTTCCTGGAGGGCGGTACCGTACTCGACGGCCCTGACGAGGGCGGCTTCGGCGAGATTCGATCCATCGAATGGGACGACGAACGTCATACGTCCTCTCTCCACCCCCTGATCAATAACTTCGTGGGCCAGTATTCGTCCGGTGGCGATCCGTTCACGTCTCTCGCTGGAACTGCCGGGCCGATACCGGTTCGCGGACGTTCGGCCGGTCGTCGTAAGCGGGCTCTATCGTTCCAGCAGCAAACACGAGTCCGTAGTGTAAACAATACTATTGGTAGGCTACTTGTCACTGCCAAAATGAGATAGTACCGACGAAATCGTTTACGACAATACAATTGTAAAATTAGTGGCTGATTCCCGATATACGGTGGGTACTGTCGAATGGGCGCCGAGACGATCGAAAATATCTGGTGATATTTATGTAATTGCTATTATGGGCCGTGTCCATCGGCGGATTCGATCCGTATACCGGACTGACTGACTGACTGACGGAACGGGACGCGCTCGGCGCCAACCGGAGACGAGTGCGATGACCACGGTCACTGACCCGGATTTCGGGGGGCCTACGCTGCGGGTAACGCGACTCGAATCGATATACCGTCCGCTGACCGAAAGAATCACTCGAGCGACCAGTTCCGTCTCTGTCGGAGGCATCGAACTCACGGAGACCGAGTACTCGAGACATCCCAGACGATCTGTGTGACTCGAAATTCGGGGATCGATCGTGAATCTAGACGAGAACGCGAGCGCGGTCGTAACGGCAATTCGCCGGTGCAACCCCACCCGATCCGGGACGCTCGATCACAGCAGTCGCAGCGGGAAATCCCACAGCCGCGGCCGTGGGTGACATTAGGCGGTCAACACCGGCCGATCGGCGTGTCGAACGACCCGTTCGGCGACGCTCCCGATCTTGCTGCTGCGCTGGTGGCTCTGCCCCTGATAGCCGAGCACGATCAGGTCGGCGTCGACCTCGTCGGCTTTTTCGTGGATCTCTTCCCAGGGCAGACCGTGGCAGACGGTACTGGTCCAGTCGATGCCGACGTTGTCCGCCCGATCGGCGAGTTCAGCAAGCATCGCCGCACCCTCTTCCTCGAGTCGCTCGAGGACAATTTCGGTGCTACTCAGTGCAGGTTCGCCGTACCGGTGTGTCTCGACGCAATAGAGCGCGTGGACGTCGGCTTCGTACCTATCTGCCAGTTCCATCGCGTGTTCGACAGCGCGGTTCGCCGGATCACTCCCGTCGGTCGGAACGAGTATCGTGTCGTACATCGGGCACTGGTACCAATGTCGAAACCGGCTAAATAGTTTATACTCGAATAGTTTACACGTATGGACAGGCAGTCCTCGAGACGGAATCGATGGTTCTCGTGCTGGTCCGTGACAGTCGTCTGCTACCGCAATTCAGCGGGTTCGGTCCGCTCGGCACGAGTATCGCGCGGTCGTCCGTCTCGAGACTTGCGGCGGACATTCTACCCGACGTATGCGGCGAACGCCGCGGCGAACAGGACCACGTGCCAGACGACAATCGACGCCGCAACTCGCGGATCCGTCGCCGGCAGCGGCGGGTTCCGGAACATCGCGTCGTACACCAGCAGCGTCGCGACGAGCGTCCCGGCGAAGAGACCGGTCGTCATCCCAAGGGCAGTCACGATTCCGAGCAGCATTCCCCCCAGAATACTTCCCGCGATGCCTGCGATGACCTTGTCGTAGTAGTCGAACATTGGCCCGTTCCTCTATCAGAGAGTACTATCCCAATCAACAGAAGTAGCCCGATCGTTCCCGACGTTTGGGAACTGGGCGACAGAAAATCGGATGGAACAACTACTTCAACGGAACGAAAAGAACGTCCTCGCCTCGATCGATGGGTCAGAACGAGCGGAACGGCGCTTGACTACGCCCTCGAATCGTTCCCAAACGCAACTATTGCGCTGCTACACGTGGTCGCGACGGGACCACCGGAGGGTCATCTCGAGCGCCGCGTCCTGCACTCGGGACGGATGTCCGGAGCGGCAGCGCAGTCTGCCCGCACTCCTCGCAGGAGAGAGTCCGGGTCTCCGTCGTCGATGCCCTCGGCGACGTCAACGAACCACTGCTGCACACTCACCCACCTCCCGCCTGCAGGACGTTCACGACGCAACTCGCGTCGTTTCCTCCGACGGTGCACGTAATCTGTGCGGTCATACGCCTCCCCCTGCGACGGTCCCGGTCTTCATCTCTCTCGCAACGGATCAGACTAGACTGGTCCGGAATCGTGAAAGACAGATTATTAGACCGATACAAACCGCTTTGTCGGTACTGACTGTAGGAAGTGGTCCAATGCTCGAGGACAAAATCACGATCGTGACCGGCGGAGCAGTCGGTATCGGCAAGGCGATCGCCGAGCGGTTCGTCGACGACGGCGCGACCGTCGTCATCGCGGATGTCGACGAGGAGACCGGGGCGGCGACGGCCGACGAACTCGACTGTCGGTTCGAACGCTGTAACGTGCGCGAGTACGATCAGGTCGAAGCGCTCGTCGAGAAGACAGTCGACGAGTACGGACGACTCGACGTCATCGTGAACAACGCCGGCATCGGGAGCGAGACGTCGGTCGAGGAAATGGAACTCGAGGAGTGGGAGGCGGTGATCGAGACAAACCTCGACGGCGTCATGCACGGCACGAAAGCGGCGATACCGCACCTCGAGGAGTCCGACGGCTGTATCATCAACCTCGGGTCAATCTACGGACTGGTCGGCGGCAAGGGTGCCGCGTCCTACTCGGCGGCGAAAGGGGGCGTCGTGAACTTCACCCAGCAGGTCGCGGTCGACTACGCCGACAGCGGCGTTCGCGTCAACAGCATCTGTCCGGGGTTCGTCGAAACACCGATGACGGAAGACCTGCTCGAGTCCGAACGGTTCTATAACTTGCTCAAGCAGCGAACGCCGATGGATCGCCACGGCCAACCCGAGGAGATCGCGCCCATGGCGTCGTTCCTCGCCTCTGACGAGGCGTCGTACATCACCGGGGCGAACATCCCGATCGACGGCGGGTGGACGGCGTTCTGATGCCGTCGCAGCGAACGTCGTCCGACGATCACCGATCCCCGTCGTCATCGTCAGATACACGCACTGATACAATGGCGACGGAACACAATGACGGGACCCCGCGAACGATCCTCGTCCCGATCGACGGGAGCGATGCCGCTTCGGCGGCGCTCGACCTCGCGTTGTCCCTCGCTGACGGAACCGACGCGATCGTCCACGTCCTCGCGGTCGTCGACGTCACGGCGGATCCGATGCGGTTCGACGCCGCACTCGTGTCCGACCTCGAGCGTGCCAAAGAGCGACTCGTCGACGAAGTTGTCGCGACCGCTGCCGACCACGACGCCGACGTGACCGGCGCCGTCCGTCGCGGACGGCCCGCCCGAACGATCGTCGACTACGCCGACGAGCGGGATATCGAACTGATCGTTCTCGGACGGTCCGGGCGGTCAGGGATCGCAGCACCCTTACTCGGGAGTACGGCGGACCGCGTCGTGCGAACGGCATCGACCCCCGTTCTGATCGTTCCCGAAGCGACTGCCGACGCCGAAGCGTGATCCCCTCCTCCGCGCGAGCGGACTGCTCTTCTCGCGTCACGGCGTACCAGCGGTACCCGTATTCACTGGCAGCTTTACCTTGGTTCCCCGCCAAGGCTGACACGAGATGTCCAGATCGATTCTCGTTCCACACGACGGATCGTCCCACGCACAGGCCGCACTCGAGTACGCACTCGAGACCGTTCCGGACGCCAGGATCGTACTGTTCCACGCGATCGACCCGTTCGAGCCGACGCCCGAGGCCGAGGGCGACCGGCACCCACCGCTGACCGACGAATGGCTCGACGAACAGCGCGCCGTAGCGACCGAACTCCTCTCTGAAGCACGCGAGAGCGTCGAAGGCGGAACAGCGACGATCGAAATCGAGACGGCAGTCGGCTCGCCGGCGCAGACGATCGTAGCCGCGGTCGGGGACACCGAAACCGACCAGATCGTCATGGGAAGCCGCGGTCGGGGCGGGCCCGCCGAAGTGCGGATGGGCAGCACCGCCGAACACGTGGTCAGGCGCGCTTCCGTTCCGGTGACTGTCGTCCGATAGCGCCTGCGACGAGCCGGTTCACCGTTCGGTTTCGTCGCGAACCACCGTGACGGGCACCGGGGAGCGGCGGACGACCAACTCGGCGACGCTCCCGAGCAGCAGCCGGGTCGCGCCGGTTCGACCGTGACTGCCCATGACGATCTGATCGATCTCGTGGTCCTCGGCGTAGTCGACGATCTCGCGCGCGGGGTCGCCGACCGTGCGTTCCGTCTCGAGATCCGCATCGGAGTCGGCCGCCAACTCGCGGGCGTCCTCGAAGATGCGCTTTTCTTCCTCGTTCGCTCGCTCATACCACTCGTCGGAGCCGTGTCGCGGTTCGTTTCGAACGTCTATCTCGGTCGCGGAACTGTATCCCGGGTCCGTCGGATCGAGGACGTGAAACGCGACGATCGACGCGTTGTCGTACTCCTCGAAGGCGAACTCGAGCGCTTGTCTGGATAACGGCGATCCGTCGACGGGAACGAGCAGGTGACGAGACATCGACCGCTCGTACTTTCCCGAGCGTGAAAATACTATCCGGTCAGCGGCGAGAACGGCGGTGGGACACTCGACTACCTTTATTTGGCTGGGCGGGGTACGTTCAAGCGCGGCAGTCACAGGCAGTCTGACGGTTGCGAGCTCGCCGTTTCCGATACCGCTTCGACAGCGGTGGTCGATTCGAGGCGATCGCGGCCGCTTCCACTCGTCCGTCTTATCGGCATAGACGCCGAGCGCTCGCGGAATATCACGGAGTACTACCGTAATGAACTACAAAAAATTCATCGGACAGGTTCAGCACAGACTCGAGTACGGTCAGTTCGGTCACGCGGTCCGAACGACCCGGGCCGTCCTGACGACCCTCGGCGAACGGATTCAGGAAGGGGAAGCGACGGATCTCGCCAGCCCCCTCCCGATGGAGATCGATCGCTATCTGACCGAGGCCGAACACGGTCAGCGCTTCGACTATCAGGAGTTTCTCGACCGGGTCGCCGAACGCGACGGCGTCGATAGCTCGGACGCCAACTACCACGCCCAGCAGGTTATGACCGTCGTCGCCGACGATGTCCCGGCGGGGAACATCGAGAAAATTCGCGATCAGCTGCCCGACGACTTCGACCCGCTGTTCGAACTGCTCGAGGCGCCGACGGAGTGAGTGGCAAATCCGCTTCGGGACCGGTGCGCTCCTCTCAGCCGACTGAATGTCACCGATTGACGATGCCCTTACGGCGGTGGAGAACCGGAAACGGCGCTCATTCAGAGTGGCTAGGGGAGCAAAGATCTGGTCTGGTGGATTTTTGATGGTATTGAACCGCGAGAGAGCCTGCGCACAGAGATGCGATTTCATCGTGACGAACAGAGTGAGGAGTCGCTTTTCGATCGCTCTCCGCGGCTCAGCGGGCTGAATCATCAGCATTTCCGTTTGCCAAGCATTCTGCAAATAGTAGCCACTGCAAGTCACTGCACACCTGATCGCACGACAGTAGCGCGGTTCTCGCTCACTACGTTCGCTCCGAACCGCGGACAATGCGAACGGTGAGCGGAGCGAGCCGTGAGCGAACGCAGTGAGCGAGAACCGCGGACAATGCGATCAGTATGTAAATCGTTTCAGTGCCTACTATACTATAGCGCTCGATAGTTCATCCCATTTGACGACGGCACCTCTCACCAGCGTCAAACATTGAGGCTGCGTTTTTCGCGCTCAAGCAGCGGTACGGCGACACGTTTCGGGCGCGAACGTGATCCAGGCAGTTCCGTGAACTCGTTGTGAAAGCGACTGTGAGAAATATCGAACGTACCTCGTCTCTTCAGCCGGTATCCCCAATCGGGAGGGATATCATCCGGTCACTGACGAACAAGGCAAAGAGGGCGAAGAGCGCGTAAAAGGCGGGTTCGTTCGTCCACACACCTATGATCCCAAAAATACCAAGGATGCCGAGGCGGTTCACTGGTATTTCCATATGCGGTCGTTATAACTCAGTCAACAAAAGCCCTCTAGCGGTACCCACAGTGCACCAATATCTTCACCAGTGAGTACACGGTTCGCAGTTTACCAGAGCGGTTACCCAGTGGTGTCAGTAGTGATCAGAAACGGGGTATTGCACTGAGTCTAACGGCCGTGTGGAAGTGAAAGAGAGCGTATGAACTGACCTGCGACTACCGCACTGCTGACGACTGCCTTCGTGCTCAGCACTCTCGGCAAATCCATCAGTACCACTTACAAATTCGTCACCTGGGAGGCGGCGGACCGAGCCCAGTACTCGAGACCGGAAATAACGTATCCAATACTGATGGCCCAATGAAACCCCAGCCGTTTGGAATGACGGCGTCAGAGACACGACTCAACGCGGGGTGCGTCCGGATTGTAGTCAATAACCCCGAGGTCAGCCATCTTTGGGAGGTGAGAGTGGTGGAGGTGGCATGCAACACGCTCAGCGGTCTCTTCGTCGGCAACCTCCACATCGTTTTCTCGTGCAGCAATCATTGCCGACAGGTCTTTGAGGTCCACAGGGGTAGTTGTGTTCGTCAAGATGTCAAGCGCCATTCTTCTCGGCTCTGCCATGAGCAATTCGTGGTACTCGTTTTCCGTCAAGTGGTTTGTTTCCGCGTTTGTACACGTTCTCTCACATTGTATGGACTGAGTCATTGTAGTGGTCTCCCCAGATAGTCTCACTGGGTAACTCTACTATGAATTCTGTCACCCGTAATATCACACTAGAACTATATAGGTGATAACGCAATCCGTCCCGGTATTCAGTTACTCGTCGCCTTTTATGCTTGTTAGCAGCTGTAGATTTTAGATATCTCTTTCAAATCGACTTACGTCTAGCGAATGCTACCACTCCAACGTTGGAGTCATTATAAACCTGGATGGAGTATTCACCGTCGTGACTTCGTCCTCGTTATCCAAGGTGCTTCGAGAAACACTCGTGCTCTTCGACGATTCTGGAGCACCGCAGACGACAACCGAGGTGGCGGAACGCCTCGATCTCGGCCGCCGGAGCACCTACGAACGTCTAACGCGCCTCGTTGACCACGATCAGATCGAAACCAAGAAAGTCGGTGCGAATGGCCGCGTATGGTGGCGGTCAACGACGACGAATACGGCGGGTCAATCCGCCAGTGCACAGGACCGGTCAGCCACCGGTGAATCCGACATTGACGACACCCCCGTCCGGAAGCAATTCGAGCGGGGGCGGCAGGACGACCGTCGGACGTTCGAATTGTTGGTCGATGCGGTCAAAGAGTACGCGATATTTTCCTTACTCCCGACGGGCACGTTCGAACCTGGAATCGCGGTGCTGAGCGCATCAAGGGCTACAATCCAGCGGAGATTCTGGGCGAGCACTTCTCGACGTTCTATACCGAGGACGATCGCGCAGCCGACGTGCCAGAACAAAACCTTTCCGAAGCAGCGAACCAGGGCTCAGTAACGGATGAGGGTTGGCGGGTGCGTGCCGATGGATCGGAGTTCTGGGCGAACGTCGTCATCACACCGATCTACGATGACGGTACCCTCACAGGATACGCGAAGGTCACGCGTGACATGACCGAGCGGAGGGAGCGCGAACGCCGACTCCGTACCTTTCGCAAGGCCGTCGACGCAGCAGGCCATTCGATCTATTACACCGACACGGATGGCACGATCGAATATGTGAATCCGGCGTTCGAGGAGACGACAGGATATTCGGCCGAGGAAGCGATTGGGCAAACGCCACGGCTCCTGAAATCGGGTGCGCACGATCAGAGCTTTTACGAAGAGTTGTGGAATACGATCCTGAAGGGCGACACGTGGCGCGGTGAAATCGTCAACACCACGAAGGATGGTGATCGGTACATTGTTGAGCAAACGATCGCGCCGGTGGAAGACGAGTCCGGCAAGATCGCACACTTGGCCGCCGTTAACGCGGACATCACCGAACGAAAGGACCGCGAACACCGATACGACGCCGTCTTCAATCAGACCTACCAGTTCACCGGTCTTCTGGAACCGGATGGCACGCTCATCGAAGCCAACGAGTCCGCTCTGACGTTCGGTGGGCTCGACCGAGCGGAGGTCGTTGGAAAGAAGGTCTGGAATGCGTTTTGGTTCCAGCACGACGAGGCAGCCGAGCAGGTCAGAGAAGCGGTCGAACGCGCCCGTGACGGCGAGTTTGTCCGGCAGGAGTTCGAAGCACAGGGCGCTGATCGGGCCGCTATTATCGACTTCTCCATTCGGCCAGTGACCGACGATTATGGCGAGATCACCTACCTCATCCCGGAAGGACGCGACATTACCGACCGTGTGAAAGTCGAACGAGAAACACAGCGCAATCGGGACCATCTGGCCGCACTCAATCACGTCAACACCGTCGTCCACGAGATTACTAACCTGGTCATCAAGCAATCAACGCGCGAGGAGATCAAACGGACCGTCTGCAAGGCCTTTGCCGACGTGGATTCCTACGAGTGCGCATGTATCGTCGATGTCAACGGAATCTCACAGACAATGACCGTCCGAACCTCGTGCAGTGTAGAGGGGAATCGCGACGGGAGTCCCCTCTCGATTGACCCCAAGGATGAACGTAGCGAGGGGCCGACGATGAGGGCGTTTCGGACGGGAACGATACAGGTCAGGAACGGGGTCGACACCGATTCCGGACGCGATCTCTTGGCCGACCCCGTCGACACTCACGGTATCCGTTCAGTAGCTGCGATTCCGCTCGTACATGATGACATGGTATCCGGCGTGTTGAACGTGTACACCGACCGACCGAACGCGTTCGAAGACCATGAGCAGGCAGTGCTCGGCCAGCTTGGAGAGATCGTCGGTCAGGCGATCGCCGCCACCGAACGAAAGCAGGCGCTGATGAGCGATGAGATCATCGAACTTGAGTACCACGTCCCGGACGTGCTCGAGTCCATGGGTGTTGATGTGGCGGCCGATGGCCGATTCACCCTCGACGACGTCGTTGCGACCAGCGACGGGGGCTACCTCATGTACGGCACCATGACTCCCGACGCCCGTGGGACGATAGACGCTCTGACTGAACAGCACCCTCACTACTGGGGCCCAGTGATTGTGAGTTCCGAGGAAGAGAAAGAAGAGAGTATAAGATTTCAGGTTCGGGTCACCGAGTTCCCCCTTCAATCCGGCGTGGTCTCGGAAGGCGGCTTCGTCGAGGAGCTTCTGTTTGAGGACGGCGACTTCGATCTGCGAGTCTATGTCCCGCCAAGCGGGGACGTGAGCGCAATCACTGAAGCGGTCGAGGGTACGTATCCGACCGCCCAACTGCTCGCCAAGCGCCAGTTTCCCCGCTCTCATGACTCGATGAGCGAGCTTCGGCAGTCACTCTCCGAGGAACTCACCGACCGCCAGCAGGCGGTCCTCGAAGCCGCCTATCATCGGGGATACTTCGAGTGGCCGCGCGACGCGTCCGGCGAGGCGGTCGCCGACTCGCTGGGGATTGCCCCCCCGACGTTCTCTCAGCACCTCCGGAAGGCCGAAAAGACGGTGGTCGAATCGCTGTTTTCGTTTACTACGCAGCCCAACGGCCACTATAGTAGCCACTGAAACGAATTACACACTAATCGCAACGCCGTTGTTCGATCGGGTGTGCAGTGACGTTCAGTGGCTACTATAGCGGCTCGACCGACCCCATACGCGGACGAAGGCGGACGTTCGAACGGGCCGTGCGCGGTCGAACAATCCGGCTATCTGTGGCTGAGTTTTTTTACCGTTCGAGTGGTGACAACGGATGATGACCGGACTTCGATGGGTGCAGTTGCCCGAGGACGAACGAAACGAGTTCCTCAGCGACGGCGGTACCGGCGTCCTCTCGTTCGCGAGGGGTGCGGACGAGTCGCCGACGTCGTTACCGGTGTCGTACGGCTATTACGCGGACAGTGGCGACTTCTACTTTCGGCTCTCGTTTCCGCCGGGAAGTTCCAAGGCGGACCTCGTCGAGAGACCGGTGTCGTTCGTCGTCCACGGCGAAACCGATGCGGGATGGCGAAGCGTCGTCGCGACGGGTACTCTCGAGGAATTAGCGGAACTCCCCGAGGAGTCGGCCGCCGTCCAGCGGATGTGGGCGGTCAGCATCCCGACGGTCGATATGTTCGATCGCCCGCGGGACGAGATCCCGTTTCACGACTTTCGACTCGTTCCCGAGACGATCAGCGGACGAAAAGAGGCGGTCTAACGTACGGGCCCCGATCGACGGAAGCTTCCCTGACTGACGCCGTAGCGGTGGGTGCCCCGATCTGGCGGTCAACGCTACCGTCGCGTCGACGTCCGTTTTCGGGGTTTACCGCCGCGAACAGCCCTCGCGAACCCGGCTCGTAACGGTCGCGGAGGCGGTCATTCGGGGGCGACCGGGTGCCGTCCGGATCACTGACGTATTTGTGCCCGGTGTTCGAAGATAGGCTATGAACGATCGGGCGATCGGCAACTGGATGACCCACCGACGATGATGGGATACTACCTTCGGTTCCTGACGGTACTCGTTCGCTTCATGCCGTTCGTGACCGCGTTTCTCAGGGATCGTCGGCGGTTCCTGTTGTTCGGACCGTCCCGCCACGTTTCGACGGCGGTGCATCGCGATCGAGCCGAACGGCTCACCGAGACGATGCTCGAGCTTGGACCAGCGTTTATCAAGGTCGGGCAGGTGCTGTCGACGCGCCCGGACATCGTTCCGCCGACGTACGTCGAAGCGTTCGCGTCGCTGCAAGACGAGGTACCCGAGGACGCGGGCGGTGACCCACTGACCGTCGTCGAGGCGGAACTCGGCGACGACCTCGATCTCGAGACGCTCGAGCCGGTCGCCGGCGGGTCGCTCGCGTTCGTCTACACCGCCGAGTACGAGGGCGAGCGGATCGCCCTGAAGGTCCGCCGACCGGGGATCGTATCCCGCATCGAACGAGACCTCCGAGTCATCAGCGGATTCGTGCCGCTACTCGCGGCGTTCGCCGATGAGCGCCAGCAATATTCGATCGAAAACGTCGCCGACGACTTCGAGAATATCATCCTTCAGGAGCTGGATTTCGGTCGCGAAGCGTCGATCATGGCAGAGATCGAGGACAACTTCGCGGACCAGGATCGCGTCGTCATCCCGACGGTCCATCCGGAGCTGTGCTCCGAGCGAGTCGTCGCGATGGAGTACGTCCGCGGCGAGAAGGTCACCGACGACCGCGCTCTCGAGAACGTCGGCGTCGAACCGACCGACATGGCGACGCTGATCGCCCGTTCGTATTTGAAAATGGGCCTCGTCGACGGCGTGTTCCACGCCGATCCACACCCCGGCAACCTCTCCGTGACCGACGAGGGACGGCTGGTCATCTACGACTACGGGATGAGCCAGCGACTGAGTCCACAAGAGCAAGACGATATTACGAGTCTCTATCGCACCCTCGTCCGTCGCGATGTCGACGGGCTCTTGAACACGCTCATCGCGCTCGAGGTCCTCGAGCCGACGGTCGATCGTGTCGCGGCTCGACAGGTCCTCGAACTGCTGATCGAGAACCTCGAGGGGCGGTCCGACATCACCTGGCGCGCGATCATCACCGAGTTGTTCGCTCGGCTCCACGAGTTTCCGTTTCGTATCCCGCCGAACGTGATGTTGCTCGTCCGCGTCGGAACGGTCGGCGAAGGCGTCTGTCGAACGCTCGATCCGGAGTTCGACTTCATCGCCGCCACGCGGTCGTTTCTCGTCGACTACGGAATCATCGAGAGCGAACTCGAGGCGCTGTTCGAAGACGTCCGCGCTGACCTCCGCGAGTCGGCACCGGTGCTCGCGCGAGCCCCCGCCCGGTTCGATAGCGTCTTCGGCCAACTCGAGCGGGGTGAACTCGTCGTCAGAACCGATCCTGTCGATCCGCCAAGCGGCGGCGATCCGGCAGTCGGCTACGCGATCGTGGCCGGATCCTTGTTCGTCGCGGCCGCCGTGCTGACGTTCCACGAATTGCCCCTCGAAGTTGGAAGCGTGGGTCTCGCGCTCGTCTTTCTCGGACTGTACGTTCGCCGGCGGTGGACCGGCTGAGACGGCACCGAAATCGGGCGCGGTTCGCTCCCGTCGTCGCGTCTGGAGCAGAGCGGGCGGCGGGGTCGCGAGAGCGACGAGTCGTGACGCGCTGTTCGTCTCAGACCGACCGACCGATTCCACGCCAGTGGCGTTTCTCCCAACGTATATACTCCCATCCGTTGACCGACACGTATGCGAGTACTCGTCCCGATCGACGACTCCGACCCGGCTCGAGAAGCGCTCGAACACGCCATCACGACGTTTCCGGACGCCGAGATCACGGTATTACACGTGATCAATCCGTCACTGGTGATGCGTCACGGCGAGATGGCCTACGACTACGAACGGCTCATCGG